>JAAUXZ010019168.1_pt1 | contig 13349 bp, 10 predicted proteins | sample 7278131 | NCBI WGS metagenome assembly JAAUXZ01 (sample SAMN14350119, study PRJNA611818) | marine sediment metagenome | isolation source: surface marine sediment (3m) | place: French Polynesia: Moorea | collected 2018-08
CTGCACGGCACGGGCATGGTCGGCATGGTCGACTACATCTCGGGCGCCGGCTACTACGGGCTCATCCCGATGCTCCCCTACGAGTACGGGGGCGGGAGCGCCTACAACTCGATCCACAACACCGGCATCAGCAACTGGATCCAGGGCCACCCGCTGCTGCCCAAGGAGTGGAAGAACCACACCGAGGGGAGCCGCAGCGGGAAGCCCTACAACCGCGTGGCGCTCACCAGCCGGGGCCCCGTGTCGCACGGCTGCACCCGGCTCAACTCGGGACACCTGGCCGAGCTGCGCGAGCTCCTGCCCTCCACCTCGGAGCAGATGGAGGGGATCGTGAACTACCGGAACGTCTCGCACTGCTACGACGTCTTCGACCGCAAGGGCGACGGCAACGTCGAGATCATGGGCGTGCAGTACTACATCGCCTTCCGGCACACGAACCAGCGCGTGGCCAAGCAGATCTGGGCACAGAACAACCGCAAGGACTTCTACGACTGGCTCTACGGCGACGAGATGAACTACGGCCCGATCGGCCAGGTCACCTTCGACGAGGTCTGCGAGGGCAAGTTCGTGAAGCGCAAGGCCGTGGAGGGGAAGCGCTGGAAGGGTCTCACCCTCTACGAGGCGCCCTACCAGCCCGAGACGCTCCAGTTCTACAAGATCAAGGGCGTCGACCGCCTCTCGCACCCGGGCATGGATTTCAACCGCGAGCTCCGGCGCGTGGGCCAGGGCTACGAAGTGGACCGCGCGAAGCTATTCCTCGACTGAGGCCGTGCGCGGCGCCGGGAGCACCCGGGCAATGGCGCGGCGCGTGAGCTCGGCGATGAAGGGGCCGCGGTAGGCGGGCTTCCCCTCGATGAAGACCGCCACCACGAGCTGGTGGCCCCAGCGGTGCCGCACGATGCCGGCATCGGCGAAGATCGGGCCCCAGGTGCCCGTCTTCGAGAACACCTCGAGGTCGGCGCGCAGATCGGCCCCGCCGGCGACGCGGTGGAAGAGGTAGCGCTGCTTGCGCGGGTCGCGGCGCATGCGCTCGCGCACCTCGGCCGAGCTCTCGGGCGAGAGCGCGAGGTCCTCGGCCAGGAGCGCCAGCAGCCGCGCGGTCTCGTTGGCCGTCATGGCCTGACGGTTGAAGTAGGGGCCCTTCTGGTCGGGCAGCGAGCCCGGCACGCTCTTGTCCTGGAGGAACTGGAGGTCGCGGCCGTGGAGGTCGCCGCCGCCGTCGTAGGTGGGGTGCACGGTGTGCAGGCCCTCGATGCCCAGGCCCTCGAGCCAGCGCTTCACGCGGTGGCGCCGCTCGCGGAAGTCGGCGTAGCCCTCGGTGTCGAGGCGTGCACCCGCTTCGGTGTCGGTGAGCCGGCGCACCACGCGCTGGGTGGCCCGGTTGCTGCTCACGTGGATCATGGCATCGAGCTGACGGTCGAAGGCGGGGTCGATCTCGATCCGCCCCTCGTCGCGCCAGGCGTAGGCCGCCATCAGGTAGACGAACTTCACGACGCTGGCCGGGTAGACGGGGGAGTCGCCGTTGTGGTGAGCCAGCTCGGGGGCGCCCACGTTGGGCAGGTCGATGATCGAGACGCGCAGGTTCTGGCGGCGCAAGGCCGCGTCCGAGGCCAGCAGCGCCTCGATCGTGGCGTCCAGGAACACCTGGAGCTCCTCGGGCTGCCGGATGCTCGCCAGGAAGTCCCGGGCATCGGCCTCGTCTTCGGGGGGCGCGTCGTCGGCGCGGGACGGCGAGGCGGCGAGCGCCAGCACGAAAGCGGCGAGCAGGGCGGCAGCCCGGCGCGCGAGGGGGGTCGGAAGCGCCATCGGATCGGAGCATAGGCCGAAACGGGGCCGGCGGGCCGTGGCGCGCGGCCGTGCCCGTGTCACCATGTGGGGCTCCATCGACTCGGGGAGGCCACGGCTGGTGCGAAGACGACCCCTCTGCCTCGTGGCGGCGCTCGTCGCCGCCGCGCTGGCGATTCCCGCCCAGGGCCGCGGCCCCGAGCTCACGGACGCCCAGAAGCGGAAGCTCGACGAGAACTTCGAGCTCTGCCTCAAGAAGAGGAAGGGGCCCTACGGCACCAACGAATGCGTCTGCCGCGACGGCAAGCGGAAGCCGGTCTGGGTCAACGGCAAGGTCGTGAGCCCCTGCGGCGGGGCGGCCCGCTTCTGCGCCGCCTTCCGCCAGCCGTGGGCGCAGGCCCTCGCCGACGAAGGGGGCATGTACATCGGCAACCTCTTCTCCCCCGACCTCTTCATGTGGGACGAGTTCCCCGATCACCACGACCTCGTGCGCGGCTACGTGCTCGAGAAGTTCTTCATCGAGACCCATCCCGAGCACAAGTTCGCCGTGATGCGGGCCTATGGGGGCCTGGCGGGCGCCGAGTACGAGGCGCGCGACGCGCCGCGCTTCTTCGAGCGCTACCTGGCCCTCGACAGCTTCGAGGAGCCACGCCACTACTTCCTGGCCTACGAGCTGCAGCGGCGCTTCTTCGTGCGGGAAGACCAGGGGGCGATCGGAAAGGCGCGCAACCTGGCGAGTGTGATCTACGCCCAGCGCGCAGACTTCAAGCCCCTGCGCGACGCGGTGCACAACCAGATCTCGGCGGCGCGGATCCCGCCGATCCGGGCCTACCGTGACGCCATGCCCGCCGGCGCCACGCGCAACAAAGTCGACGAGCTGATCGCCGAGCTCGTGAAGCTCACCTCGCTCGACGACTCCGCGCTGCGCGAGCAGCTCCCGGACATCGAGAGCGAGGCCACGCGCGCCGAGCTCGAGAAGCGCATGCCGGCTCCCGACGCGGCACCCCTGGCCAGCATCCAGGCGCTGGCCGGGCTGATGCGCTCGGTGCGCCAGACGGTGGAAGCCAAGCAGGTCTCGCCCGCCGACCGCCGCCGCCTGGTAGACCTCGCCATCACGGCCGCGGCCGTGATCCAGCAGCGCGGCATGGACCTCCTGGACGAGGAGCTCACCGTGCGCCAGCAGCTGGAGCTGCTGGTCGCCCTCGTCGATGCGGCCTACGGGGGCGGGCTGCTCATGGAGCGCGAGCGCGCGGCGGCCACGGCCGGCCTCCAGTCGCTGCTCTCGAGCGGCAATCCCACGCGCGAGGTGCTGAAGGAGCGGCTCACCGAGGCGGCGCGCGTGGTCGAGTGGGCGCAGCGCACCACTCTCTACGCCTTCGAAGAGGTGAGCCCGGCCTGGATGCGCCTGCTTCCCGAAGTGCGCCTGCTGCCCGACGACGTGCTGCGCGGCTCGCCGCTGCTCGTCTACGGACGCGCGCTCCAGGAGCTCGAGGACTTCGCCGCGGGGGCCGAGGTGATCCGCCACGAGATCTTCGGCCAGTCGCTCGAGCGCGACGTGCGCGCACTCAACCCCGGGCTCGCCCTCGGCAAGCTGCGCGTGGCGCCGGAGCACGGCAGCTACTCGCGGGTCGAGGTGCTGGCGCTGCCCGAGACGCCGGCCGAGCTCGAGCCGGCCGCAGGCATCCTGACGCGGGGCGAGGGCAACGTGGTGTCGCACGTGCAGCTCCTGGCCCGCGCCCTGGGCATTCCCAACGCCGTGCTCGGGCCCTCGCCCTACGAGCTCTTCGCCCCGAACGACGGCAAGCCCGTCTTCTACATCGCCACGCCCGGCGGCCGGGTCCTCGTGAAGACCGAGGCGAGCATGACGGACCAGGACCGCGAGGTGCTCGCCGAGTACACGCGCAACCAGGAGCGCACCGACGACGGCGCGCTAGGAGACGGGGGCCCGAAGCTCCACATCGACGTGAAGCGCCTCGACGTGAGCTCGGGCGACGTGATCGACCTGGCGTCGATGCGCCGCAAGGACTCGGGCGTCCGCGGCGGCCCCAAGGCCGCCTTCCTCGGCGAGCTCAAGCACCACTTCCCCAAGAAAGTGGCGCGCGGCGTCGTGGTTCCCTTCGGGGCCTACTACGCCCACTACCAGGCGGCGCCGGTGGCGGTGCCGGGCGCGCTCGCCGGCAAGGGCATCGCGAAGGAGGGCGAGCAGCTCGAGGACTTCGTGAAGCGCACCTACGCCACCTTCTTCGACGAGATGGTCGGCTCCGGCGCCAGCGAGCGCGAGCTGGCCGACTGGATCCGGCCCCGGCTCGACGTGATCCGCTCCTCGATCGAGTCGCACCCGCTCTCGCCGGAGCTTCGCGAGCAGATCCGAGCGGAGCTCGAGCGCCAGGGCCTCCTGCTGCCAGACGATCCGAAGCAGACCGTGGGCCTCTTCGTGCGCAGCGACACGAACGTCGAGGACCTCGACGACTTCAACGGCGCGGGGCTCAACCTGACCCTCTTCAACCGCCGCTCGCTCGACGACGTGTACGCGGCGCTGAAGGAGGTGTGGGCCTCGCCCTTCACCTACCGCTCCTTCTCGTGGCGCCAGACGCTGATCGACGAGCCCCTCTGGGTGCTGCCCTCGGTGGTGATCCTGGAGAGCGTGCCGACGGAGAAGTCGGGCGTGCTGGTCACGGCCGACCTCGACGGCGTGGACCAGAAGAAGATGCTGATCGCCACCTCCGAGGGCGTGGGCGGCGCGGTGGACGGCACGCCCGCCGAGACGATCGTCTGGTCGCCCGAGGGCGTGGAGCTCGTGACGATGTTCAAGTCGCCCTACCGCCGTCTGCTCCTGCCGGAGGGCGGCAGCAAGATCCAGCCCTCGACCGGGAGCGAGACGGTGCTCTCGGATGCCGAGGTGAAGGAGCTCGTCGGCACCGCGGCGCGGATCCGCGACGATTTCGAGCCCTCGATCGATTCGGCCGGCAACCCGCGCCCCTGGGACATCGAGTTCGGCTTCGCCGACGGGAAGCTCTGGCTCTTCCAGACACGGCCCTTCATCGGCAACCAGTCGCTCGCGAACGTGCCCGCCCTGGCCGCCTTCGAGGTGAAGAAGGCCAAGGCCGGCCAGCGCGTCCGGCTCGACGACGTGGTGCGCTGAGGTCGCGAAGCCGGCCTCAGCCGCGCGGGGCCGAGTAGAACTGCCGGCACCAGCGGCGGTAGGCGGCGATCGGCGCCTCCTCCTCGCAGAGGAGGGGCCGGGCGCGGTGCACCTTGTTCTCCCAGATCGGGACGTCCTCCTTGGTCTGCTTGATGAGGTCGCGGATCAGCGCCGCGGCCACGCCGCCCGTGGGGTTCTGGCCGCCTACCCGCGGCTGGCGGAAGGCGTAGCGCAGCACCACCGACTCCTCGTCGATGGGCGTGGTGCAGGCCAGCTCGAAGGTCTCGCAGATGCCGGTGAAGCGGGTCGCCGCGAAGCCCATGCCGTACTGGTTCACCTCGATGGCGCCGCGGATCTCGCCGCGCGGGGTCTTCATCTCGACGTGCTGGAGCGAGCGGCGGCGAGGGCAGTCTTCGCTGATCTCCGCCGGCGGCACGTTCAGGGTGCCGTGCACGGTGCGGAAGTGCGCGCTGTCGACGGCGTTCTCGCCCATCTCCTGGTTGTGGCTGCGCACCGTGAACTCGTAGCGGTCGGGGTCGGACCAGTCGGGGCTCGTGGCCTCGGGGAACTCGGGGATCTCGAAATCGGGCTCCTTGCCCTCGGCGTGGTACCAGACGAACACGATGCCGTTGCGCTCGACAGTGGTCCAGGAGCGCAGCCGCGCGTTCGGCGGGATGCGCTTCGCGTAGGGGATCTTCGTGCAGGCGCCGGTGGCGCCGTCCCACTCCCAGGCGTGGAAGGGGCAGCGCAGCGCGCCGCCCACGACGCTTCCGCCCACACCGAGGTGGGCACCGAGGTGCGGGCAGTGGGCGTCGAGCACGTGCGCGGCGCCGTCCTCCCCGCGGAAGGCCACCAGCTCGGTACCGAAGGCACGCACCGTCTCGATCGTGCCGGGAGCGAGCTCGTCGGCGTAGCGCAGCCCGAACCAGCCGTTCGGAATCGGGAAAGGGAAGCGGCCCGCCATGCGAGTCCTCCGTCGACGGCACGCTATCGCCCGGTTGCTGGTATCGTCAACGCCGCCGGGAGGCCCGCCCATGGTCCGCTACGACCCCTTCTCCGACGAGATCATCCGCGACCCCCACCCCGTCTACGCGCGCATGCGCGACGAGGCCCCCGCCTACCGGCTCGACGGCTACGACGCGTGGGCGCTGTCGCGCTTCGAGGACGTCTGGGAGTGCTCCGCCGCCGCCCGCGGCTTCTCGGTGGAGCAGGGGAACACGACCTCCCACCTGCTCACGAAGGTGCAGCCGCCGTCGGCGATGTTCGCGCTGATGGACCCGCCCGGGCACACCCGCGTGCGAGCCGGCGTCCGCGGACACTTCCTGCCCCGCGCCATCGCGGGCCTCGAGCCCTTCGCACGGCAGTGGGTGAAGGAGGCCTTCGAAGCGGCCGGCGACGAGATCGACGTCGTACAGGACCTCGGCACCCCCCTCGCGGTGCGCGTCGCGTCGCGGCTGATCGGCATCTCCGACGACGAGGGCGCCGAGATCGTGAAGCTCACTCGCCGCTTCTTCCGGCGCGATCCGGAGCACCCGGGCCTCACGCCCGACGGCATGGCGGCCCTCACCGAGATGATGGCCGTCTTCACCCGCCTGGCCGAGCGCCGGCGGGCGTCTGGCGAGCAGCGCGACGACGCGCTCGGCGCGCTCCTGCGCGTGGAGATCGACGGCAAGCTGCGCAGCCCCGAGGCCGTGGGCGACGACCTCTCGCTGCTCATGAACGGCGGCACCGACACGCTCCCCAAGGTGCTCGCCAACACCGTGCGCCGCCTCTGGCGGCATCCCGACCAGCGCACCCTCGTGCTGGACGACCCCACTCTCGTGCACGACGCCTTCCTCGAGGCGCTGCGGGTCGACATGCCCACCCAGCACCTGTGCCGGGTGCTCACCGAGGACCGCGAGCTCCACGGCGAGAAGCTCTTCGCCGGCGAGACCGTGCTGTTCCTCTACGCGTCCGCCAACCGCGACCCGCGCGAGTTCCCCGACCCGGAGGCCTACGACGTCCTGCGCCGACCGCCCCGACACCTGGGCTTCGGACACGGCGCGCACGCCTGCATCGGCCGTCACGTGGCGGCGCTCGAGGCCCGCGTCTGCCTCGAGGCGCTGCTGGAGCGCGCGCCGGGCTACGAGGTGATCGAGGAGCGCGCGGAGCTCCTGCACACGGAGTTCGTGCAGGGCTTCGCGTCGCTGCCCGTACGCCTGCGCTGACGCCTGCTACCGTGGCCCGCCATGCTCCCCACCTCCCGCGTCGTCGAGGCCGCGAGCCTGCGCGTCCACCTGCTCGAGGCCGGCTCGCCCGATGCCGAGCCCGTGATCCTGCTCCACGGCTTCCCGCAGACCTCCCACATGTGGCGGCACCAGATCCCGGTGCTGGCCGAGCGCTGGCGCGTCTTCGCCCCCGACACGCGCGGCTACGGCGGCACGGACAAGCCGCGCATCCGGCTCTCGCGCGACATCCTCGCGCAGGACGTCGTGGAGCTGATGGACGCGCTGGGCCTCGAGCGCGCGCACGTGGTGGGGCACGACTGGGGCGGGATCATCGCTTCGGCGCTGGCGCTCAAGCACCCCGATCGCGTCGGGCGCCTGGCCCTCGTCGACACCCTCGTCTCCGTATGGATCACCTGGGGCATCCACGGCTACTGGTTCAAGTGCGAGCCCGAGGCCGAGCAGTTCTTCGAGCGCCACAGCCGGGCCTTCATCCGCTCGATCTTCGCGGGGGAGGACGCGCCCTACGGCGGCCCGCCCGAGTCGCCCTGGGCCGCGGTCGAGGGCTCCGAGGGGAGCGAGGCGCTGGCCGACTTCGACCCCACGCGTTTCTGGACGCCGGCCGACGTGGCCCACTACGAGAACCACTTCATGGACCCGGGGAGCTGGTACCACGCCGTCGAGTACTACCGGCACTGCCTGCCCTTCCACATCGAGCGCGACGACCCGACGGCGCTCCACGGGAAGCGCTACGAGCCGCTCTCGAGCGCGCGCGTCGCCGGCATGTGGCGCCGCGAAGACCTGATCTTCTCCGACCCCCTCTGGCAGCAGCACTTCCCGGTCTTCGCTCCGGAGGACCGCCACCGCCGCTTCGGGGGCCCGACCCTCTACCTCTTCAGCCGCTTCCTCTTGCCCCAGGCCTTCGAGGAGCCAGGGAAGCTCCCGCCCGACGACTACGTCCCCAGCGGCAACCCCTACGCCGACTCCTTCGCCCGGCACTTCCCCGACCTCCGCACCCGGGGCGCGCTGTGCGGCCACTTCATCCCCGAGGAGGCCCCGGAGCGCACCAACGAGGTCCTGGCCGCCTTCCTGTCGGGGCAGATCTGAGGGGCTCTCCGCCCGCCCGAGGAGAACCGCGAGGCTCGCATCGGGGCCGGGGATTCGCGAGACTTCGCCCCCATGTCGAAACTGGACGAATTCCTGCGGTTTCAGGGCACCGAGGGCTACATCGCCTCGCCGGCCCTGGTGGATGCGGTCAACGCGGCTGTCGCCCTCGAGCGGCCCCTGCTCATCAAGGGCGAGCCCGGCACCGGCAAGACGCTCCTCGCGGAGCACGTGGCCCGGGGCCTCGGCATGCCGCTCGAGAAGTGGCACATCAAGTCCACGAGCAAGGCCCAGGAGGGGCTCTACGTCTACGACACCGTGCAGCGGCTCAACGACGCCCGCTTCGGTGACGGCGACGTGGCGGACATCCGCTCCTACATCAAGCTCGGGCCCATGGGCCGCACCTTCTCCGAGAAGGACCAGCACGTGCTGCTGATCGACGAGATCGACAAGGCCGACCTCGAGTTCCCCAACGACCTGCTGCGCGAGCTCGACGAGATGCGCTTCACGGTGATGGAGACCAGCGACGAGGTCGTGGCCCACGAGCGGCCCCTCGTGATCATCACCTCGAACAACGAGCGCGAGCTGCCCGACGCCTTCCTGCGCCGCTGCGTCTTCCACTTCATCGAGTTCCCCGACAAGGAGCTGATGAAGGAGATCGTGGCCGTTCACCACCCGCACCTCGAGATCCGCCTCCTCGACCAGGTGCTCATCAAGTTCTACTGGCTGCGTGAGCAGAGCGAGCTGCGCAAGAAGCCCTCGACCTCGGAGCTCATCGACTGGATCAGCGTGCTTCTGCGCTCGGGCATGACGGCCGACGACGTGGAGCAGCACATCCCCTTCCTGGGGTCGCTGCTCAAGAACGAGCGCGACACCGAGGCCCTCGACACCTTCCACTCCCGGGGCGGAAACTACCCCCGCGAGTGGGCCGACCTCGGACCCCGCTACAACAACTAGGGGCGACCGTGTTCCTCGACTTCTTCTACGAGCTGCGCGACGAGGGGGTTCCCGTCGGGCTCCAGGAGTGGAGGACCTTCCTCGAGGCGCTCGAGAAGGGGCTGCACGGCGCGAGCCTCGAGCGCTTCTACCACCTCGCCCGCTGCTGCCTGGTGAAGAGCGAGACCTACTTCGACGCCTTCGACCGCGCCTTCCTCAAGGTCTTCGAGGGGGTGGAGGGCGAGCTCGACATCGAAGACGAGCTGCTCGAGTGGCTCAACGACCCCAAGAACTTCGAGGGCTTGAGCGAGGAGCAGCGCGCCCTGCTGGAGCGCCTCTCCTCCGACGAGCTCATGCGGAAGTTCCTGGAGACGCTCGCCGAGCAGACCGAGCGTCACGACGGCGGCGGCCGCTGGATCGGCACCGGCGGGCACTCGCCCTTCGGCCACGGGGGCGAGCACCCCACCGGAATTCGCGTGGGCGGCCGCTCGCGCAACCGCTCGGCCATGAAGGTGGCCGAGGAGCGCCGCTTCGAGAACTACCGCACCGACGCGACCCTCGACATCCGCCAGACCAAGGTGGCGCTGCGCCGGCTGCGCCAGCTCACCCGCACCGGCCCTGCCACCGAGCTCGACCTCGACGAGACCATCGACGAGACCTGCCGCAACGCCGGCGAGATCGAGCTGGTCTTCCGCCCGGAGCGCAAGAACGACGTGCGCCTGCTCCTGCTGATGGACGTGGGCGGCACCATGGACCCCTTCTACGAGCCCGTGAGCAGGCTCCTCACCGCCCTCCACGAGGAGCGCGGCCTGCGCGACTTCCAGGCCTGGTACTTCCACAACTGCCCCTACGAGCTGCTCGGCAAGGACGCGCGCCTGCTGCGCCGGGACGCCATCCCCACCGGCGACCTGCTGCGCCGCCTCAACGAGAACTGGAAGGTCATGATCGTGGGCGACGCGGCCATGCACCCGGCGGAGCTGCTCGAGCCCTACGGCAACATCGACCCGCGCCGCACCACCGAGACCCGCGGCATCGACTGGCTCTACCGCATCAACGACCACTTCCACCGCTGCGTCTGGCTCAACCCCGAGCTGCCGCAGATGTGGGACGAGTACCAGACGGTGAAGGTGATCCGGCGCATCTTCCCGATGTACCACCTCTCCACCGACGGCATCTCGGAGGCGGTGCAGGCCCTGATCGGCGCGCGCGTCACGCACTAGGGAGCGCGGGCCGGAGGATCCGGCGTGTCGGACGAGTCGGGAACCGAGAAGGTCGTTCGCTGGCTCGAGACGAGGCTCGGGGGCCGCGTGGTGCACATCGAGCCGCAGGCGCGCTGGCGGCCGGTCTGGTTCGCCGAGCTCGAGCGCGACGGCGAGACGCGCCGCCTCTGCGTGCGCGGCGACCGCGTCGACGCCCGCCACGGCTTCCCGCTCGAGCACGAGATGAAGCTGCAGCAGCTCCTGCACGAGCGCGGCATCCCGGTGGCGCGCGTCCACGGCTGGTGCGACGAGCCGCGGGCCTACGTGATGGACGCCGTGCCCGGCCGACCCGACTTCGCCCGCGCGAGCGAGGTCGAGCGCGACGCGGTGATGGACCACTACATGGAGATCCTGGCCGACCTCCACCGGCTCGACGTCGAGCCCTTCGCAGAGGCGGGCATCCTGCGCGCCGAGCGCCCCGAGGACTCGGGTCGGGTGGGCCTGCAGGTCTACGAGGAGGCCTACCGCGCCGTGAAGAAGCGGCCCGACCCCTTCCTCGAGTTCTTCCTGGGCTGGCTGCGGCGCAACCCGCTCGGGGGCCCGGTGCGCGAGAGCGTGATCGTGTGGGACTCGGGCCAGCTCCACCACGAAGGCGGCCGGGTCCGGGCGCTCCTCGATCTCGAGATCGGCCACATCGGCGACCCGATGATGGACCTGGCCGGCTTCCGCATGCGCACGAGCGTGCTGGGCTTCGGAGACTTCGAGAGGCTCTATCGCCGCTACGAGGAGGCGCGCGGCGAGCCGGTCGACCGGGCGGCCATCCAGCACCACCATCTGTGCTTCACGCTCAGCAACCAGCTCGCCTTCCACGCCGCGCTGGCCGAACCGCCGCAGGGCTCCGACTACATGACCAACCTGCAGTGGTGCGCCGAGACCAACATCTACGCCGTGGAGGCGCTCGCCGAGCTCCTGGGCCTGGCGCTCGACGAGGTGCCGATGCCCGAGCCGCGCACCTCGCCGGCGGCCGTCGCGCACGCCCACCTCGTGCGTTGGCTCCGTCACTTCGAGGCCCGAGACGAGCACGCCCAGCACGAGGTGCGCATCGCGTTCCGCCTCGCCCGCCACCTCCAGCGCGCCGACGAGATCGGCGACGCCGTGACGGCGGCCGACCTCGACGACCTCGAGCCGCTGCTCGGCGCGCGCCCGGCGACCTGGCAGCAGGGCGACGCGGCGCTCGAGCGCTTCGTGCTCGACGACGCCGACGGGCGCCACGACGAGGACCTGCTCCGGCTCTTCCACCGCCGCACGCGCCGGGCCCTGATGCTCCTGGGGCCGGATGGGTCGGCCATCGCGCGCCACAACCCGATTCCGGGCTTCACGGGCTGACCAGCCGACGCCGGTCCGGATGCTATTCTCGGGCGATGCAGCAAGAGCCGACCAACGTCGTCCGGCTGCGCAGCTCTCGGGGCTCCCGGCTCTCGCAGGAGCTGCGCCGGCATCCCTACGCCTACGCGGTGGTCGTGGTCTTCGGGCTGGCGGGTGCAGTGCTGGCCCCGATCCTGATCCCCGAGGCCTCGCCCTGGGTGGGAGCCGCCGGCGGGCTGGCCATGGGCGTCTACGCCGCCCTCTGTGCCGTGCCCAACAAGTTCCTGGGCTGACGTGGCCGTGGCCCCCGAGCGCGAGCTCGACGTCGTCGTCTGGGGTGCCAGCGGCTTCACCGGGCGGCTCGTCGCCGAGTACCTCCTGGCGCGCTACGGCACCGACGGTGGCCTGCGCTGGGGCCTGGGTGGGCGCAGCCGCAGCAAGCTCGAGCGGGTGCGCGGGGAGATCTCGCGCGAGACCGGGCGCGGGGCCGCCACGCTGCCGATCCTCCTCGGCGACGGCGACGACCCCGCCTCCATGGCCGCGCTGGCCGAGCGCGCGCGCGTGGTGTGCACCACCGTCGGGCCCTACGCGAAGTACGGAACCCATCTGCTGGCGGCCTGCGCGCGCAGCGGCACGCACTACTGCGACCTCACCGGCGAGGTGCCGTGGCTTCGGCGCATGATCGACGCCTACCACGAGGAGGCCGCCGCCAGCGGCGCGCGCATCGTCCCCACCTGCGGCTTCGACTCGATCCCCTCCGACCTCGGCGTCTTCTTCCTGCAGCGCGAGATGCAGCAGCGCCACGGCGTCCCCTGCTCGCGCATCAAGTACCGCGTGGCCGACTTCAGCGGCGGCGCCAGCGGCGGCACCATCGCGAGCGGGCTGCACATGCTGGAGGAGGCGCGCCACGACGCGAGCGTCCAGCGCGTGGTCGACGAGCCCTACTCGCTCAACCCCAAGGGCGAGCGCAGCGGGCCCGACGCGGCCGAGCGCATGGCTCCCGCGTGGGACGGCGACTTCGAGCAGTGGACGGCCCCCTTCGTGATGGCCGGCGTCAACACCAAGGTGGTGCGCCGCAGCAACGCGCTGCTCGGCCATGCCTGGGGCAAGGGCTTCCGCTACGACGAGGCCATCCTCACGGGCAAGGGCCCCCTCGGCCTGGCCCGCGCCACGGCCGTGGCGGCGGGCACGCGCGCCGGCATGGCCACGCTCGCCATCGGCCCCGTGCGCGGCCTGCTCGCGAGTCGGCTCCCCTCTCCGGGCGAGGGGCCTTCGAAGGAAGCGCGCGAGAAGGGCCACTTCGAGATCCGGCTGCTCGGCCAGCATCCCGAAGACCCGGACAAGAATCTGCGCGCCGTGATCCGCGGCGACCGCGATCCCGGCTACGGGTCGACCTCGAAGATGCTCGGCGAAGCCGCCGTGTGCCTCGCCTGCGACGAGCTCTCCTCGAGCCCCGGCATCCTGACGCCGGCGGCCGCGATGGGGGATGCGCTGCTCGAGCGCCTCGGCCGGAGCGCAGGCGTGACCTTCTCGATCGAGGAGTGAGCTTCGAGGCGGGCGGCCGCACCCGCAGCGCGCTCACGCTCGGCGTCTTCGCCGCCGCCTTCGGCTTCC
>JAAUXZ010116391.1_pt1 | contig 13319 bp, 13 predicted proteins | sample 7278131 | NCBI WGS metagenome assembly JAAUXZ01 (sample SAMN14350119, study PRJNA611818) | marine sediment metagenome | isolation source: surface marine sediment (3m) | place: French Polynesia: Moorea | collected 2018-08
CATCATGACCAGTGAGGTCCAGACGGCCCAGCAAGAGGTCATCGAGGAGTTTGCGCTCTTCGATGACTGGATGGATCGCTACCAGTACATCATCGACATGGGCAGGCGACTGCCGGAGTTTCCGGACGAGCTGCGCATCGATGATAATCTAATTCGTGGCTGTCAGTCGCAGGTTTGGTTCGTGCCCGAGCAACGCGATGGTCGACTGCATTTTCAGGCGATCAGCGATGCCGCTATTGTCTCGGGCCTGATTGCCATTCTGCTGCGTCTCTACAGTGGCCGCGATCCCAGGGATATCCTCGACTCACCACCGGACTTCGTCGAGGCGCTGCAGCTGCAGAGCCACCTGAGTCCGACGCGCAGCAACGGCCTTGGCTCGATGCTTGAGGCGATTCGGCGGTTTGCTGCGGAGGCTGCCGCCTGATATGCCAAACGCGATCAGCCGGACGCTGGCCAAACCGCTCATCTGGCTGGTCCGCCTCTATCGTGTCGCTATTTCACCGTGGCTTGGCCGCACCTGTCGTTACCAGCCGACCTGTTCGAGTTACGCGATAGAAGCGCTGCAGGTGCACGGCGTGCTGAAAGGCAGCTGGCTTGCAGCGAAGCGTATTGGTCGTTGCCACCCCTGGGGCGGCTCAGGGTACGATCCGGTACCGGGAACCGCAGAGAACAACGATGACGCCCGCTAAACTGGCCCAGGCCATCCTGTATCCACTGACGTCGTCGACTGTGCTGGTGCCGCTCGTTGTGTTCTGGCTGCTGACGTCGTTCGCGGCGTGGGGAGGTCTGTTGGGCCTGTTCCTGATGGCCTTTGTACTGATGGCCACGGTTCGCTTCCTGATGATGGTCCTCGAGGCGCGGGCACGTGGTAAGGAACCCGAAACGCCGGGCATCGAATTTTTCAGTGTGTTCGGCGACGGCTGGAACCTCTTTCCTGCGGCGCTGATCGTGCTGTCGGCGCTGCTGATTGATGCGGCTGGCGACAACTTCGGTATCGTCGGGGCGACGGTGGTATCGATCATCGTGTGCGTCGCGTTTCCAGCGTCCCTTGCCGTGCTCGCGATTACGCGCTCGCCACTGCAGAGCATTAACCCGCTCGCTGTTGGCAGACTCATTGCACGCTGCGGCGGCACGCTCTGGATTGCGGTTGCGTTCGGTCAGGTTGCGGGCTGGCTCGCCTTCCTGAGCAACGAATTGCCGTCGATGTTCGCCAGCTTTGTGCAGATGTACCTGTATTTCGCCTATTTCTCGTTGCTTGGCAGCCTTATTGAGCCCTATAACTTGTTCGCAGAGGTCGGCATTCCAGCGCCTTTGGAAAAAGACTCGGAAGAGGTCAGCGGAGACCTCGAGAAACACCGTGTTGGGGTCCTGGGTCACGCATACGGGTTCATCAGCCGTGACAATCGGGAGGGGGGGTTCCGCCACATTATCGGCGAGATCGACCGCGACCCCGATCCCGTGCAGGCGTGGGCCTGGTATTTCAGCAACATGCTGGGTTGGGAAAACCAGCAACACGCGCTGTTCTTTGCGCAACATTACATCCGGGACGCACTGAAGTACGGCGACGATGTCGTGGCGCTGAAGGTCATCATGCGTTGCCGACTCATCGACGAGCGCTTCAAGCCCGCTAGAGAGGATATACCGGCTGCGATAGAGGCGGCGGAACGCCAGGGAAATACTGAGCTTGCGGCCGTGCTGAACCGCATGTGAAACGCTACAATACGGTGCATGGATAAACGCCTGCTCACCATCCTGCGCTGCCCAGTGACGCACAAGGGCTTGTCAGTACTAAGAAAAGACAAACTCGAGAAGATCAACGCAGCAATCGCCAACGGTGAGATCGAGACGCATGAGGGTACGCGACTCGAGACGCCGCTCGCCGAAGCACTCGTCACCGATGACGGCAAGCGCGTCTACCCGGTCAATGACGGCATCCCGGTTCTACTCGAAGGCGAATCGATCCATGTGGAGCAGATTGTTTGAAGATTCGCGCTAATCAGCTCTCGTCACATCTCAAGAATTCGCTCGCTCCCTGCTACCTCGTCACCGGTGACGAGCACTTGCTTGTTGCCGAAGCGCTCGACGATATCCGCAAAGCGGCACGCGAGGGTGGATTCAGCACCCGCGAGCTGCATGTCGCAACCACAGGGTTCGACTGGAATCAGCTGACCGCATCGACCGGCAATATGTCGTTGTTCGCCGAGCAGCGCATCGTTGAGCTGCGGCTGCCAACGGGGAAGCCAGGTCGAACCGGTGGGCAAGCCATTGTCGATCTCGTCGAGCAGGCCGGACCCGAGCTGCTGTTTATCGTGACGGCGCCGAAACTGGATCGGAGCGCCGCTGCGTCGAAATGGGCGAAGTCCATCGAAGCCAAAGGCGTTGGCTTGCAGATCTGGCCGATCGGCCTGCGCGAACTGCCGGGCTGGATTGCCAATCGCATGCGCGAGGCAGGTCTACAGCCCGACAGGGACGCCGTTGCGCTGATCGCCGACCGCGTCGAGGGCAACCTGCTGGCTGCCGGTCAGGAGATCGAGAAGCTCCGACTGTTGCTCGGTGAGGGCAAAGTCACCGCCGCCGACGTCAACGAAGCCGTCGCGAATAGCAGTCGGTACGACGTTTACAAACTTACGGATGCGGCACTGGCCGGCGATGCGCCGCGCGCGGTGCGCATTCTCGGTGGCCTTAAAGCCGAGGGTGTCCAACCCGTCATCGTCATGTGGGCGCTAACGCGCGAATTGCGGACGCTGGCGACGCTCGATGATGCGGTCCGCCAGGGTACCGACCTGGGCAGTGCGATGCAGGCGGCGCGTGTTTGGAATAACCGCCAGGGGCTCATGCGTTCCTGCATCAGTCGGCACCAGCACGGTGACTTTCACCGCATGCTCAAGGCAAGTGGACGCGCCGATGCGGCGGCCAAAGGCCAGCGCTATGGTGACCCCTGGCAGATGGCTGCAGATATCGTCGTCGGGATGGCGCGCGCATGAAGCCGATCGGCGTCTTCGGCGGCACGTTTGACCCGGTTCACTACGGCCACCTGCGTTCGGCGTTCGAGATGCTGCAGGCACTCGACTTCGAAGAGGTGCGGTTCATTCCCTGCAGCGATCCGCCGCACCGCGGCGTCACCTACGCAACGGCCGCGCAGCGTTATCGCCTCGTCGAGGTGGCAATAGCAGGGCAGCCGGGCTTCACAGCAGACGACCGCGAACTCCAGCGCGGCGGCCCTTCCTACACGGTTGACACGCTGGCGACGCTGCGCACGGAATTTCCGGACCGCTCCGTGGGTCTCATTGTAGGCATGGATGCTTTCCTCGGGCTGCCGGACTGGCATCGGTGGGATGAGATTCTCGACAAGGCGCACATCGTCGTCGCGCATCGACCGGGATGGAAAGCCCCCGATATCGGCGTGCTCGGTGACATGATTAGCGAGCGAGGCACACACCGCGTCAGCGATTTGCACGAAACGACGCACGGGCGTGTACACATACACGCGGTGACGCAGCTTGAAATTGCGTCGACCGAGATACGAGATTTGATTGCCGCCGGGCGGGACCCACGTTTCCTGATGCCCGATGCGGTACGCGACGAGATTATTGAATTGGGAATTTACAAAGGAGAATGACGCTTGATGAACCGCGAGAGCCACGCATGAACAGCGAGACTTTGACCGACCTCGTCGTCGACGCGCTCGATGACGTCAAGGCAAAGGACATTGTGCGCCTCGATGTCCGCGACATGACAACGGTCACGGACTACATGGTCGTTGCCAGCGGCACGTCGAATCGGCACGTCAAAGCGCTGGTCGACAACGTCGCCGAGAAGGCCAAAGAAGCCGGGCACCGAGCAATCGGTATCGAGGGCGAAGAAGGTGGCGAGTGGGTCCTTCTGGACCTCCAAGACACGCTCGTCCATGTGATGCTGCCCAAAGTGCGTGAGTTCTATAACCTGGAGAAGCTCTGGTCAATTTCCCCGACGGGGGATGCGACGGCCACCGACGGGTAAGTCGTGCACATTCGATTACTGGCCGTTGGCGACCGCCAGCCGTCGTGGGTGGACGAGGCGTTCGGTGCCTACTCGACACGCCTGCCGCGGGAGTGGAAGTTTCGGCTTGATGTGATCCCGACGGCGCGCCGGCAGAAGAACGATAAGTCGGGCCGAGCAATGGAAGCAGAGGGCGAGTCGATCCTCGCGAAGCTCCACCCTGGCGAGCAGGTCATATTGCTCGACGAACGTGGGCGCCAGCTCGACAGCAAAGGTCTGGCCGGCAAACTGTCAGACTGGCAGACCGATGGTCGGGACCTCTGTTTCGTGATCGGCGGCCCCGATGGGTTGGCCGACACGTGCAAGCAGCGCGCTGAGTTCTCCTGGTCGCTCTCGAAGCTGACGTTGCCGCATGGGCTGGCGCGTGTGCTGTTCGCCGAACAGCTCTATCGTGCATGGTCCCTGCAAACGGGCCACCCCTATCATCGCGCGTGATTGACCGACATGAACGCCACATCAGGATTGCTGCTTGCCTCAACGTCGCCGCGTCGTCGCGAAATCCTCGGCGCTCTGCGCCTCGACTTCGACGTATGCCACGTCGACATCGACGAAACGCCGTTGCCCGGGGAGTCCGCCGAGGCGATGGTGCTGAGGCTAGCCACGGCAAAGGTCGAAGCTGCCGACAAAGGACCGTCGACACTGGTCCTTGGTGCCGACACGGCAGTGGTCATCGATGACCAGATACTGGGTAAGCCAGTCGACGAAGCAGACTGCCTGGCCATGCTCGATATGCTGTCTGGCCGGCCACACCGTGTCGTGACCGGCGTAGCGTTGAGTGCGGCCGCAGGGACCGCAACGGCGGTGTCCACAACCGATGTGTATTTTCGCGAAATCAGTCGCGACGAGGCGCTCGCTTACTGGCAAAGTGGGGAGCCCTGCGACAAAGCGGGCGCCTATGCCATTCAGGGCCTGGGTGGCGCATTTGTTACACGGATCGACGGTAGCTACTCCGGCGTGGTCGGACTGCCCGTGTTCGAGACCTTGCAGCTTCTGAGCGCGGCTGGTCTCACCGTTCTGCCAAGCGAAGAGCAATGACCGACGAGTCCCTCAAAGAGGAAATCCTGATCAACGTTTCGCCCAGCGAAGTGCGGGCGGCGCTGCTCGAGAACGGGGTACTCCAGGAGGTATACGTTGAGCGCGCGGCACGCCGCGGACTGATCAGTAATATCTACAAAGGCCGCGTCCTGCGGGTGCTGCCCGGTATGCAGGCCGCATTCATCGACATCGGCCTGGAGCGGACGGCATTTCTGCATGCCTCCGACATCGCTCGCAACGGTGGCGGGGAGAATGGCGAGGACGTTCCCAATATCCGCGACCTCGTGCGCGAGGGCGAGGAGATCATGGTGCAGGTCGTCAAGGACCCGCTCGGCAACAAGGGCGCGAGACTCACGACCTACATCACGCTGCCGTCGCGTCATCTCGTGCTGCTGCCACGTAGCAAGACAGTCGGCATCTCTGCACGCATAGAAGACGAAGAAGAGCGAGAGCGCCTGCGCCTGATTGTGGAACAAATGCTGGCCGAGCGTGATCTCGACTGTGGCGCGATCGTCCGAACGGTCGCAGAGGGCATGGAGCGCGACGCGCTCGAGTCCGACCTGCGCTATTCGCTCAAATTGTGGGATGTTGTTCAGGAACGGTGCAGCCAACGGTCGGCAAAATCGCTGGTACACGAGGATCTGTCATTGCCGCTGCGCGTGCTGCGAGACATGGTGACGGCGGACGTGGAACGGGTGCTCGTCGATTCGCAAAGCGATTACGAGGCCATGCTGGAATTCGCAGAAACCTACCTACCCGATACGAGCCCGGCGATCGAACTGTACAAGCGTCGCCGGCCCATCTTCGACCTGCACGGTATCGAGGATGAAATTCACCGCTCGCTCGACCGCAACATACCGCTGAAGTCGGGCGGCTATCTGATTTTCGATCAGACCGAGGCGATGACGACGATCGACGTCAATACCGGCGGCTATGTCGGACATCGCAACCTCGAGGAGACGATTTACCGGACGAATCTCGAGGCGGCGGTAGCTATTGCGCGCCAACTCAGACTGCGCAATCTCGGCGGCATCATCATCATTGACTTCATCGACATGGAAGAAGCGGACCATCGCAGCAATGTCCTGCAGGTCCTCGAGCAGGCGCTGTCGCGCGACCATGCGCGCCACCAGATTACCCCGGTGTCACCGCTCGGCCTCGTCGAAATGACGCGCAAACGCAGTCGCGAGAGCCTGCAACACGTTTTGTGTGAAGACTGTCCGTCGTGTAACGGGCGCGGCTTTGTCATGACGGCGGAGACGGTTTGCTTCGAGGTCTTTCGCGAGATCATCCGGCAGGCGCGTCAGTTCGAGTTCGATGAGGTCATGGTGTTGGCTAACGAAGGCGTTATCGAGCTGTTGCTCGACGAACAGGCCGACAGCCTCGCCGAACTCGAGGAACAGACGGGTAAGTCAATTCGCTTGCAGACCGAGTCCCTGTATCAGCAGGACCAATTCGACGTGGTGCTGATGTAGGCGATAGATGCGATGAAAGGCTTCCTCCGCAAACTGCTCAAGATCGCCGCTTACTCCGCGGCCGCGGTCGTTATTTTGCTCGCTATCGCCGTCGGGTTGTTTCGCCTGTTCCTGCCGCGGCTTCCCGAGTACCAGGAGGAGATCAAGACCTGGGCCAGTGATGCGATCGGCATGCACGTCGAGTTTTCGGGCATGGATGCACGCTGGGGACTCAGCGGTCCGGAACTGGAGTTTTACGATACCGAGCTGGTTCGCCCCGACAACAACAAGCGCGCGATCGCTGCGGAAGTGGTCAGCGTCGGCATTTCGCTTACCAACCTGATATTCGATCGTTCGTTTGTCGTCGATCGCGTCGCAATTCAGGACACGGCGATCGAGGTGCGCCAGCTCGACGATGGTGGCTGGTGGATCCAGGGCACCGAGCCAGGCGACCTGACCCCTCCGCAACGTGACGGGCCGCAACGGCTACTGGATATGGAAATCGTCGGTGAAGATATCGAGATCCGGTTCCTGCAGCCTGGTGATCAGCGGCCGCGGCGGTTTCAGGTGCGCAGCGCGCAGGTCAGCATTGACGAGCGGCGCATTGCATTCGACGCGAATGTGCGTCTGCCGGACGATCTTGGCCGCCAGATGGCCGTTTCGGCTACCCAGCTTCTGAGCCTGCCGCCGGAAGAGCGTGGTTGGGACGTGTCGCTCGAGATGGACGACGTCGACCTCGCCGGTTGGTCGGACCTGCAGTGGGCAACGGAGCGGGAGATCTACTCGGGTCAGGGCGATCTGGATCTGGCGCTGGTGATCAGCGGCCGAAAGGTGCGCAGCGCTGCGGCCGAAATTGATTTTGAGGACGTCGCGCTCGAGGAAGACCAGCCATTCGACGTCGCGGGTCGCCTCGAACTCGATCTTGCGGACGACGGCTGGCTGGCGGCGGCGGAAGAATTTACGCTGACAACGACGGAGCACGAGTGGCCAGAGACGTCGATTCGCGTCGAGGCCAGCACGGACAGTGAGGGCGCGATTTCGATCCTCGACGTGCGGGCGTCCTACCTGCATCTCGCAGACGCAGCGATGGCAATGCCCTTGCTCACGCCCGAGCAAAAGTCACAGCTGGATGCGTTCAGCCCGAGCGGCGTGGTGCGCGGCCTCGATGCGACCTTCTCCAACCTGAATGCCGACAACCGCTATTTTGAGTTGACTGTTGATCTCGAGGACGTCGGTTTCGCGGCCGGCGACAAGCGCCCGGGCGTGCGTGGATTCACGGGGCGCATTCGCGGCGACCTGAGTGGTGGTCGGGTCGAGATTGATGCATCCGACATGTCGGTGGATCTGCCCTCAGTCATGACCACGGCAATTCCGATCGAAACGCTGCGCGGCATGCTGATCTGGCGCAGCAGTGATGAATTGACCCGCCTGACGACCGACAGTGTTTATCTCTTGTCGCCGATCATGGAAATGCGCGGCAGCGGCGAACTATCCATCTATGCGGACCGGCCGGCGCCCGAAATTGACTTCAACGGGACCTACAGCATCGGCGACGTCTCGCAGGTTTATCCGTACCTGCCGCACAAGGTCATGAAACCCAAGCTGCGCAGCTGGTTCGAGAACGCGCTTGTTGCGGGCACGATCCCGCGAGGCACAGTGCGTATGCGCGGGCCCGTCGACAAGAACTTCTTCAAGGGTGATGACGGCCGTTTGCTCGTCGAGGGCTCGGTGCGTGGGCTAACGATGAAGTTCCAGCCGCAGTGGCCTGCCATTGCACGCGGCGATGTCGAAGTCGTGCTTGATCACAGGCGGCTCTACTCCGTGCGCAATCGCGTTGCAACGGCAGGCAATACGGCGGTTGACTCGCACGTCGAAATCGCGGACTTGCTCGAGGGCGTTCTGACCATCAAAGCGCTGACGACGGGTACCCTCGAGACGTTCAGGCAGTACGGCCTGCAGAGCCCGTTAAACAACCTGATGGGCGGCAATCTCGAGCGGCTGACGATGGATGGCGAGGCGGCGTTCCAGTTTGACCTGACGGTGCCGCTCAAACGCGCGAAAGAAACGACGATTAACGGCGTACTGCGTAGTAACAACGGCTCGCTGGCCATCGAGGGTTTCCCGGCGCCGCTGGAGGACCTTATTGGTGAGATTCAGGTAACGCGCGACACCCTGACCAGTGAAAACCTCGGTGCGCGCTTCCTCGGCGAGGACATCAGTATCCGACTCGGCCCCAACGATGATCCGCGAGTGTTCACCGTAGCCAGTGCAACCGGCGTTGCAACGGCGGAGGCAATCGTCAACGAGCTCGGTCTGCCGCTCGACGACATCGTTGCGGGTTCGACGCCCTATGAGGCGCGCATCCTGTTTCCGCGCGGCAAGCAGGAGCCGGCGCAGGCGCTGACTATTGAGGTCGACTCGAACCTCGAGGGTCTCGCCTTGCAACTGCCTGAGCCTGTTGGCAAAGCGGCCGAAGAGCCACTGGCGCTGCGTGGCGATCTGCGCTTCGTGCCGGAAGTCGACGTCATGGAGACCACGGGCATGGCGGGGGATCAGATTGCTTGGCAGGCTGCTTTCAACAAGCCTGAAGACGATGCCTGGGACTTCGATCGAGGCGTCATCACGCTTGGCGAAGCGGCCGTGGAACCTGCTGAGACTCGTGGCCTGCATATCAGGGGCAACACAACGACCGTGCGCCTCGAAGACTGGCTGAATCTCTCACGCAGCGGCGACGAAGAGATCGGCGCTGCAGATCGTATTCGCTCGATCGAACTCGTCATTGACGACCTATTCGCGGTTGGACAGCACCTCAAAGGGCATTATGTCAGGCTCGATCGGAGTGCCCTCGACTGGTTGGTGCAAATCGAGGGCGAGGACATTGTCGGGTCGGTTTTCGTGCCCTACGATTTCGACTCGGATCGCGCAATGGTTATTGAGGCACAGCGAATGCGGTTGCCCGGTGATGAGATATCGCCAGAAGGCGTGTCCACACTGGATCCGCGCAGCCTCCCTTCAATCACGCTCGTTGCGGACGAGTTCGCACTGGGTGATCGCAATCTTGGCAGCGTGGAGGCCGTACTCAATCGCACCGAATTCGGCCTGGAGACCGAAACGCTGATCGCGAAAGACGACACGTTCGAAATCGTCGGCAACGGACGCTGGGAAGCCGACGAGAATGAGGAGTACGGCAGCCGCACCTACGTGACAGCGACGCTAACGAGCCTCGACGTGCGCACGACGCTGTCCCGCCTGGACTTTGCCCAGGGGATCAGCGGCAAGTCGATGGGCCTGCTTTTTGACCTGAGCTGGTCAGGGGGGCCGCGCGCAAGCTTCCTCGATGTACTCGATGGTGAAGTACAGCTGCGACTGGAGAACGGTTCGTTAGAAGAAGTCGATCCCGGCGCTGGACGCGTGCTGGGCCTGGTCAGTTTCGTTGCCCTTCCGCGGCGCCTGTCGCTCGATTTCCGCGATGTATTCAGCAAGGGTTTTCGCTACGACACGATTGCCGGAACGTTCAATGTCGAGGATGGCGTCGCCAAGACTTGCGACATGTTCATGGATGGAACCGCGGCCGACATTGGTATCGTCGGCCAGGTGAATATGGCTACCGCCGAGTACGAACAGGGTGCGGTTATCAGCGCCAAGGTCGGCAACACACTGCCGATCGTGGGTGCCGTTGTCGGCGGTCCGCCGGGCGCGGCGGCCATGCTGATCTTCTCGCAGATCTTCAAGAAGCCGCTTCAGGAAGTTGGCCAGGTCTTCTACGGCATCAGCGGCCCCTGGGAGGAGCCTGTCATCGAATCGGTCGGTTCCGACGGCTTCGTTCGCTACGGCGAACTCGCGGGGTGCCTGCCAGTCGAAGAGCAACAGTGATATGCGTGTAGCCGCCATACAAATGAACAGTGGACCGGAGGTGCCGGCCAATCTCGAGCTCGCGGGCAAGCTGCTCGCCGAGGCGGCTGACGATGGCTGTACGCTGGCCGTGCTCCCGGAGAACTTCGCCCTCATGCCCGAACGCGGCAAGGACAAGGCTAAGGTGGCTGAGGAGGAGGGCGAAGGACCGATCCAGGACTTCCTGTCGCGCACGGCGGCGCAGCAGGGTCTGTGGATCATCGCCGGCAGTATGCCGCTGGTTTCGCCTGAGATTGCCAACGGGCGTGTTTACGGTGCCTGCCCGGTCTACGATGCCGACGGCGCACAGCGGGCCGTGTACCGCAAGATTCATCTGTTCGATGTCGACCTCGTTGAGAAGCAGGAGTCGTATCGTGAATCGGACTCCATGTTCCCGGGTGAGGATGTCGTTGCTGTTGATACGCCAGTCGGGCGGGTCGGACTCACGATTTGCTACGACCTCAGGTTCCCCGAGATGTTTCGGCGTCTCGTTGACGACGGCGCAACTGTCTTCACGGTGCCTGCTGCATTTACCGTGACGACCGGTGCCGCTCACTGGCATACGTTGCAGCGCGCCCGCGCCATCGAAAATCTGGCATATGTGATTGCGCCCGGGCAATATGGACGGCATCCCGATAATCGTTCGACGTACGGGCATTCGCTGATCTGCGACCCATGGGGTCGCGTTCTTGCCGAGTCCGCTGAGGGCGACTGCGTGGTCGCCGCGGACATCGACCCGGAACTGCCGGCGCGTTTGCGCAGCGAGTTTCCCGCGTTGTCCAATCGTCGACTGAAATAGAAGAACATCGAAAGAACGCCATTGAGTAACACGACCAACACTTCCCTCGACGCGGTCATGCACCGTGTACTTGAGCCTGCCGGGCTCTCCGAGCTACAGCTTACTAAAACGCTGGGCTCCGTCATGTCAGGCGGCGTTGACTACGCCGATCTGTATTTCCAGGTCAGCCGCCAGGAGAGCTGGACCCTGGAGGACGGCATCATTCGCGAGGGCAGCTTCAGTCTCGATCAGGGTGTGGGCGTGCGCGCAAACAGCGGCGAAAAGACGGGTTTCGCATACTCGGACGAATTCGTGTTGCCGGCTCTGCAGTCCGCGGCCAGTGCTGCCCGGGCCATTGTCCGCCAGGGACAGGAGAACAGTGTTCAGGCATGGCAGCGCGATCAGGCTGCTGCGTTGTACTCGTCGGCGGACCCGACGACGAGCATCAGCGATGAACAAAAGACCCGCCTGCTACTCGAGCTCGATGCTGCGACGCGCGCTCTCGATAAGCGCGTAGAGCAGGTAATCATCAGCATGGCCAGCAGCCAGGACCTCGTCCTTGTTGCCGCATCGGACGGTACGATGGCAGCGGACGTAAGACCGCTCGTCCGTCTCAATGTGAGCGTCATCATGGAGCAGGATGGCCAGCGGGAGCAGGGCTATGCTGGCGGCGGCGCCCGCGCCGATCTCAACTACTTCATCGATGGTGATCTGCCGATGGGCTTCGCGCGCGAGGCGGTACGCCAGGCCGCGGTGCAGTTTGAAGCGCAACCGGCGCCTGCTGGCACGATGCCGGTAGTTCTCGGCAGCGGCTGGCCTGGCATCCTGTTGCACGAGGCGGTTGGTCATGGGCTCGAGGGTGACTTCAATCGCAAGGGGGTCTCCGCATTCAGTGGCAAAGTTGGCCAGAAAGTCGCCTCCGAGCAGTGCACGATCGTCGATGACGGGACGATTGAGAATCGCCGTGGTTCACTGACTGTCGACGATGAAGGCACCGGCACCCAGAACACGGTGCTCGTGGAGAATGGCGTCCTGCGCGGCTACATGCAGGACAAGCTCAACGCACGGCTGATGGGTGTAGCGCCGACGGGCAATGGCCGTCGTGAGTCGTTCGCACACGTACCGATGCCGCGCATGACCAACACGTACATGTTGGCCGGTAGCCACGACCCCGAAGAAATCATCGCTTCGGTCGACAAGGGCATCTATGCGCCCAACTTCGGCGGTGGCCAAGTGGATATTACGTCAGGCAAGTTCGTGTTCTCCGCCAGTGAGGCTTACCTGATCGAGAACGGCAAGCTGGGAGCACCAGTTAAAGGCGCCATGCTCATCGGCGACGGTCCGGAAGCGCTACATAAGATCTCGATGGTCGGCAACGACCTCAAACTTGATACGGGTGTAGGCACCTGCGGCAAGGAGGGCCAGTCGGTCCCGGTCGGGGTTGGTCAGCCGACACTCAAAATCGATGAACTGACGGTCGGCGGCACTGCCTGATTTCACATAAGTCGTAAATCTCCGAGTTCACATCGCACAGTGTGAGGTGTCTCACTTCATTCAACATATGGCTGGAGTAAAGTCTCTGCATCTCACGGAGGGATTGACAATGGCATTCGAAAATACAATTACAGAACAGGACATGGACGCGAACTCGCAGCAATTCGTGCAGGGTTTCCGCGACGATGCCGGCAACCAGGAGCCCGATCTGGCCGTTGATGGCCTGTCGCCGTCGATTCTTTCGCGCATCCTGGGCCTCTTCGGCGTCGGCCACTAGCCGTGGCGGCGGGCCGGGAGCCCGCAAAGTCAGGGACTTGAACGTAAAGACCCGGCCGTGGGCCGGGTTTTTTGCGTTCTGACGTTTTGACAAGCGCCCGTGTCTATGGAGAATGAATCGGCCCCGGGGCAAAAAACGATAACGATATGTGGGTCTCGAAGCCGATTTACGAAAGTCTGCCGTACTTCTACCTGCTGGCCGGAGCAGTCTCGCTGGGTGCGTCAATGTACCTGGACCACGGTTACTGGCCCACCGTTTGCTTCATTCTGGGGATGATCTGCCTCGTTGCCGGACTCGTGGTTTTGCTCAAGCGCCGCGACTACCGGGAGACTGACCGCCGCGTCGGCCAGCG
>JAAUXZ010124485.1_pt1 | contig 13311 bp, 17 predicted proteins | sample 7278131 | NCBI WGS metagenome assembly JAAUXZ01 (sample SAMN14350119, study PRJNA611818) | marine sediment metagenome | isolation source: surface marine sediment (3m) | place: French Polynesia: Moorea | collected 2018-08
GATGGTGTTCCCAACCTGATCCTTACCCCGCACACTGCCTGGGCCGGGCGGGGTGCGCGTCAAAACGTGGTCGATCAGACGGCTGCCAATATCGAGGCGTTTATCGACGGAAAACCGCGCAACCGGGTCACAGTTTGAACTGCGAGGTCAGGGCCTGCAATTCATTGGCGTAGTGATTCACCTGGCTGCTCGACTCGTTGGAACTCACAGCACCGGTCGCGGTTTCTTCAGCAATGGCGGAAATGCTGATCACGCTGCGGTTGATATCTTCCGCCACGGCGCTTTGTTGTTCCGCTGCGGTGGCGATGTGCAGGTTCATCTGCGAGATCTGCTCAACGGCGCCGTTGATTTCCTCCAGTACGCTATTCGCTTCGAGGGCCTGTTGTACGCTGCTGTCGGCATGCGCGCGGCTCACGTCCATCACGCTCACGGCTTTCTCGGTACCCGATTGCAGGCGTTCAATCATCGCCTGGATCTCGCTGGTTGAGTCCTGGGTGCGACTGGCAAGGGTGCGTACCTCGTCCGCAACGACTGCAAAGCCACGGCCCTGCTCGCCAGCACGTGCGGCCTCGATGGCAGCATTCAGCGCCAACAGGTTGGTTTGCTCAGCGATACCACGAATGACTTCGAGTATCTGGCCAATTGCATCTGATTCCTGTTGTACCTGCTGGATAGCCTCAGCGCCGGCCAGGACATTGCTCGCAAGTGTTTCAATGCTGGCCTTGACTTCGCCAACGGTGCTTTGACCCTGTTGGGTCTTGCTGTTGGCATCGTTAGCGGCGTTAGCCGCTTGAGAGGCGTTGTTGGACACTTCCTGTACCGTGCTGGACATCTGTGTCATCGCGGTGGCAACACTCTGGGTTTCCATCTGCTGGCGCGAGGCGCCCGAGCTGGCATTTTCTGCAGTGTCTGAAGCCTGCTTGGCGACAGACTGCAGCGCCTCGGTGTTGCTCAAAAGAGCTTCCACGATGGTGCGCAGGCGTTGTCGCATCTCCTCGATGCCTTGAAGCATTTCCGAGATTTCGTTCTTTGACTCACAGCTGACCTCGTGTGACAGGTCACCGTCGGCGATGGCTTTGATGGCTTCGCCGGCCTTGGTCAGCGGACGGAAGGCGGTATTCATCTGCCAAAAGATGGCGATTGCCACCACCGCGAAGATCAGTACACCGGCAATCATTTCAGCGATAAAGACCTGCTTGCGCACGAGCGCGGGCTCGCTCGCGTCTGACTGCAGAACCAGGGTCGCCAGATGAGCTGCCTGACTGGATTTCAAGGGCAGGACCGTCGTGGCATAGGTTTTATCGCCGCCCGGCATCATCAGATTCGCCGGGGTCGCCAGGTCCACGCCCATGGAATCGAAGGTGACAGCCTCTGCAGAGACTGAGGTATAGAATCTCTCACCCTGTGGCTTGGCCAGGCTGGCGATCAGGCCGCCACTTTCCGCCAGTCGCCCGGCAATCTTGTCCAGGCCCAGGTGATAAACGGCAACGCCCTTGGGTTTGCCGCGGGAATACAGTGGGAACCCAACACCAAGTTCCGCCCCTTGAGGGCCGACCTGGATAAGGTCATGCAGGACCTTCTGTTCAGAGGCCACTTGCTTGATGAATTCGATGGTCGCGTCCGGTAAGGCTTGATCTGTTGTCTTGGCGAGCACGCGGCCGTTCATGTCACTGACGACTAAGCCATCGATGTGGCCGTTCGCCTTGAGGCGATTGAAAGTAGGAACAATATGCTCTGACAGGGCGGCGACGTCGCCTGCCTTCACCGCCTTGATAATATCCCTGCTGCGCGTGAGCGCCTTGGTCTCGGCAGCCATCTGTGCGCGAGCAGAATCGCTGGCGACTGACCACAGCACTTGAGAGTAGCCAACACTGGCTTGCTCCAGTTGGTGATCACTGCTGCGTTGTGAAAACTGCTGGCCGATCAAAAATGACAGTGAGACCACCAGGAGTCCGGTAACACTCATGAGCACCAGGCGGTTCTTTAGAGACAGTTTCAGCATCATCGCTCGCTCCAGTCATGGGGCGGTGCTGCCGCCCCACTATTTTTGTTGCTTATTCGACCGGATTACCTGCGGCCTTCCAGGCGGGGAACCCATCGCGATAGTAGTAGACGTTGTTCCAGCCCCATGCGACGGCCTTGGCCGAAGCGTCAGAGCTGCGCATGCAGCTTTCGCCATTGCAGTACAGTACGAGCGGTTCGCCCTTCGCAACTTCAGCGCCGAGCGCGTCAGCGGAATAGACCTTCTTGAGTTCGATATGGATGGCGCCAGGTACGCGACCTGCATCCCAGTCGCTGTCTTTGCGAACATCGACGAAGGCGACTTCCTGGTCAAAAAGTTCGCGTGCCTTGGCGGTATCGATCGTGGTCGCGCCTTCGACAGTCTTCGGGGACACATCCGCATGTGCCGGCAAGCCAATGCTCAAGGCAATGGCGGCGGCCGCCAGGGTGGATAACAGTTTTTTCATAGCTCACTCCATTTTTCGGTGTAAACGGGGAACAGTTGCCCGCGTACAGCCACATAGCGGAATGGTGTTCAGGAACTTGAAAAAACGAAGAATTTAAAGTCTATTCTGCCTGCGGCGCCCTGTCGCCCATCAGTGGCCGCATGGCATGCAGCAGCTTGGCAAATAACTGCGGGTTGTGCTTTTCTTCCTGCGCCAACAGTGTTTTGAAATGCGCACGCTCGGTCGGAGCGCTGAAGCAGGCCGGGCACGAGTCAGGAATGATCGGTAGCCTGGCCTCGCGTGCAAAGGCCTCGGTCTGCGTCTCCCGCACATATGCCAGTGGCCGAATGATGCGGATGTCCCCGGCATCATTGGTGTAGTGCGCCTTCATCGTACCGAGGCGTCCCTGGTGAAAAGCCGACATCAAAAAGCTTTCTGCCAGATCATCCAGGTGTTGGGCCAGGGCGAGCACGTTGTAGTCGTTCTCGCGGCAGCTTGTGTACATGATGCCGCGCTTCATCCTGGCGCAGTAAGCACAGAACGAGTCGCCATCCATGCGGCTCTTGGCCTCTTCCATGATCGGTTGTTGCCGATAATGCCAGGATATATTGAGCGTGTCGTAGTAGTCGGTCAGCGACTGCGGGTCAAAACCTTCGATCTCCGGGTCCACCGTGACCACCCCCAGCTCGAATTTCACCGGCGCATAGGTACGCAGGTGCATCAATATCTGCAGCAATGAAAGCGAATCCTTGCCACCGGAGACCCCCAGCAGGATGCGGTCACCGCCGCGGATCATCCCGTAGTCGGCTATGGCGCGCCCGACCTTGCGTAACAGTGACTTTGGAGGCGTGGAATAGGCGTGGTTGCTCATGCGGTTATTCTACGCACAGTGGCTGCTGGAAAAAGCCGTCGACAGCGGACGCGTTGTAGGGGAGGCGCTCCTAGCCCCAAGGCAGGAGTACCCGTTTGCCGCGGGTGTGGCCTTGCTCTATGTCCCTGTGTGCCTGTGCAGCCTCAGCCAGAGGGTATGTCTGGGAAATGTGCGGGCGCAGCTTCCCGGCATCGATAAGTGCTGCACACTCGCGCAGAATTTCACCGTGATGCAGACGCGGTTGGCGTAGATCCAACAGCATGGGGGTGAGCATCAGGGTAAAGGCAATCTGCAGGTTCTTGGTCCTCGCCTGTGACAGATCCAGGTCAGTTCCCGGGTCCAGCAGGGTGACCAATCTTCCGTAAGGTTGCATTGCCGGAATACTGAGGCGGAAGGCCGCTGGGCCAACCGTGTCCAGACAAACCTCAACGCCCTTGTTGGCGGTCAATGCCATAACCGCTTCGGCCAGATCATCCTCCCGATAATCGATGACCTCGTCGGCACCGAGATCTGTCACAAAGCTGGCATTTTCTTTGTTGCCTGTCGTGGCAATCACGCGGGCGCCTCGAGCCTTGGCAAGTTGAATGGCCACGTGCCCGACGCCGCCAGCGCCGGCATGGATCAGGATTGTCTCGCCCGCCTGCAGGCGCGCCTGGTCGAACATTGCTTCCCAGGCGGTGATCAACACCAAGGGACTGGCTGCTGCATGTGCAAAGTCAATCGATTGAGGCTTGTGTTCTGCGTCAGCTTGCTCCAACACCGTGTACTGTGCGTAGTTTCCCTGTTCACGCCCCAGTCCCCCATGACAGAACCACACGGCATCGCCAATTTTGAAGCGATCGACCTGGCCGCCAACTTCTATCACTTCGCCCGCGCCATCGCAGCCAAGAATAGCGGGTGGGGCTGAGCCGTAGAAAAGACCCCGCGAGCGTAGCTTGGTGTCGATGGGGTTCACTCCGGCGGCCAGCAGTTTGACCTTGATCTGGGTTGGGCCCTCGATCTTTGGCTCAGGGGCAGAATCTTTCAGTTGCAGGACATCGGCAGGGCCGATGCCGGTCATTTCGGTCGCAAGCATGGTGACTCAGTCCAGTTTCTTTCCGATAGGTGCGAGCAGGGCGTAGAGAATCCACGAGAACCAGGAAAAGAAGAAGATCAGGAGGATCCAGACGAACTTCTCTGCCCCATTGGTCTTGTTCGACGACAAAATGAAAATGATGGGCAGCCACCAGATGATGGCGACGATGAGCAGGGCACCGAACCCCAGACCCAGAATGGCTTCGATCATGCTGCTTCCGTTTATCCTAATGACTCGACTGACTGTAGAGTGTCGTCCCTTGCAAAAATCTGTTCAAGCCTTGATCGAACACCAGGCGCGTTTGCGCGCCTGTACCCTTTGCCCTCAAATGACCGGCCCGCCGGTGGTTGGTCAACCGGCAGCCTCACCGGTTCTGCTGGTGGGGCAGGCGCCCGGAGATAAAGAGCCGGTTCTCCAGCGCCCGTTCGCCTGGACTGCCGGCAAGACCTTGTTCAAATGGTTTGCGGCGATCGGCCTGGTTGAACAGGAGTTTCGTGAGCGTGTCTACATGGCAGCCGTCTGTCGCTGCTTTCCCGGAAAGAAACCCAGGGGTGGTGACCGGGTGCCGGATGCCGAGGAGGTTGCCGCCTGCGGTGAATGGCTTGAGCGCGAGTTCCAGTTACTGAAGCCGAAACTGCTGATTCCGGTCGGCAAGTTGGCGATATCTCAGTTCGTCGAAGTCAACAGGCTGGCTGACGTGATCGGACAGCTGCATCGGGTCGAATATCGCGGGGTTGCCGTCGATATGGTGCCTTTGCCGCACCCATCGGGGGCTTCCACCTGGCACCGAATGGAGCCCGGCAAAGCGCTTCTGGCCGAGGCGCTGCGACGGATCGAAAAACACCCTGCGTGGCAGGATGTTCTGACTTCTTGAGTGGTTATACTCGAACGGATACAAACCAAAAAGCGGAGTGAGTGATGTTGAGAATCCTGAGCGTTGTTTTTCTAATGTTGAGTGCATTGCCTGCTGTTGCGGCGGTGCAAAGCAAGGCGGTCACCTACAGTGACGGCGATACCAAATTCACCGGCTATCTTTATTGGGATGATGCGCGGTCAGGTAAGCGTCCCGGGGTGCTGGTCATCCACGAGTGGTGGGGTCTGGATGACTACCCGAAAAAGCGTGCGCATATGCTGGCCGAGCTGGGGTATGTGGCTTTTGCCGCCGACATGTACGGAAGTGGAAAGGTGACCGAAAATCGCGATCAGGCGCGTGAATGGATGCAGGAAGTGACCGCTGACGTGGATGGCTGGCGTGAACGAGCGGCCCTTGGCCTCAAGCAATTGGTCGACAGCGGTATGGTGGATGAAGACCGAACCGCAGCCATCGGCTACTGTTTCGGTGGGGCCAGTGTCTTGCAGATGAGTTATGCGAACCTGCCGGTCAAGGGTGTGGTCAGCTTCCATGGCGCACTGCCAGCGGCTCCCGAAGAGGTAAAAGGCAAGATCGGCCCGAGTATTCTGGTCCTGCACGGCCAGGCTGACAGCTTTATTGCGCCGGAGGTGGTGACGAACTTCCGCAACAAGTTGGATGAGGCGGGTGCCGACTGGGAGATGAATACCTACGGTGGCGCGCGTCACGGTTTCACCAACCCGGATGCCGGTAAGCGCGGCATGGATAACCTGAAATACGATGCCAAGGCCGATGCACGTTCATGGGCGCGCATGCTGACCTTCTTTGACGAAATCCTCTGAATTCGGCCCGGCCCTGTAGTCAGGGCCGGTTTTCAGGCGATACGCGTTTGCGTTATGCCGGAGTGCCGGTCGATGCGGAACCACAGTTCGCAGTACTCGTTGTTCTCTTCGGTGGGTGTCGGGTCGTCTGCACAGCTGCAGCCGGCGATCACGCTGTTGAAGAACACCCCGGCCCTCAGCGCAAGGTGGGTCGGGTTGGCATCACTCGACAACAACATCAGTTTGGGTGGTCGGTCGACAACATGGCTGCCCATACTCAGTGCAAGGTGCAACGGTAGACGGCCGTGGGGCAGCCGCTCGACCTCCTTGCAGAAGACCTCGGCAAATTGAGGCGTGTCCCAGGCTTGCAGGCTTTCGAGCAGGCGAATAGTCATCCGGGGAGTCTAACGGCAACGCGCGCGTTTCTGAATTGGTTAAAATTGCCTTTTCCTCCTGCCGGCGAATACCGATGAGCCAATCTGACGACGACTACCTGTACCGCTTCGTGTTCGAACAGTTTGGCGTGCGTGGAGAGTTTGTCTGCCTCGGCCCAAGCTGGCAGGCCGTGCGCGAACGCCACGATTACCCACCGTTGGTCGAGCAGCAACTGGGTAAGGCGCTGACCTCTGTGTTGTTGCTCTCCGGCACCATCAAGTTCAAAGGGTCCCTGATCCTGCAGTTACAAGGTGACGGCAAGATCCAGGCGTTGGTGGCGCAGGCGACCGAGCAGCGTACCTTGCGCGGAATGGCGCGCTTTGATGAGGTGCTGAAAGAGCTCCAGCAGATCCCCGAGGACGAATTGCTCGGACAGGCGCGGCTTGTTCTGACTACGGAGGCGCCATCCGGTGAGCGCTACCAGGGCATCGTCCCGGTCGATGGTGGAGACGTGGCCAGCGCGGTTGAAGGCTATTTCGTACAGTCGGAGCAATTGCCTACGCGCCTTTGGCTTGCAGCTGATACAGGGCATGCCGCGGGTCTGTTTCTGCAGCGTCTGCCGCAGACACCGGATGATGACGAACACTGGGAGCGCGTGTGTATGCTTGCCGACACGATCAGGGACGAGGAGCTGCTCAATCTCGATGCGCAGGAGGTTTTGCACCGGTTGTTTCACGAAGAGGATTTGCGACTCTACGAACCCGAGCCGGTGTCCTTCCGCTGCAGCTGTTCCCGCGAAAGAGTAGGCAGTACGCTGGTGTCGCTGGGTGAAGGCGAGGTGGCCCAGATGCTCGACGAGATGGGCAGCATCGAGGTCAACTGTGAATTCTGTGCCGCGAATTATGTTTTCGATACCGTGGATGCCGCGGCGCTGTTCGCCAATCTGCCGTCGGAGTCGCCCGACAAGGTGCAATAAGGGTCGTGGGGCTTACTGTGGCAGGCACACGCCGGTGCCTCAAGAATCTCCGTGGTGATCTCCGGGAAGCCCTGCTTCGTCAGTTCCGACAAGAACTGCTCCCTCGTGTTATTTGCCACTGACGGCTGGTCATCGTCGTATGCATAGATGCCAGAGCGATATCGGTGCCAACGTCCTTGCCCTGGCGCATGCCCCGCGTCGGACCGTACGCTTTCAGCGTATTTGCCACCGCCTCAACAACGGGAGTGTCAGCAGTCCGTAGAGCAGCAGGCCGGCACCATCGGCAATTAAGTCATCGAACCCGAATTGCCGGTTGGGGATGTAACTCTGCAAGATTTCGATGCCAATGCCGTAGGCGCACAGGGGTAGGTATTTTGCCGCCGAGAAGCCCTTGTCCGGCCAGCCGGCATCGGCGAGAAAAGCCAGCACTGCAAAGGTCAAAAGGTGCCACAGCTTGTCTTCCCCCGGGAGGACCAGAGGTTTCGGCTCGCTGGGCGAAAGCATGGCGATGCTGGCGACCAGCAAAGCCAGACCGAGCAGGATCTGGAACCCTGCCGCATTGCAGCGTGTGATGGGCATGTGTCCGGGATTATTGCTCGCGGGCGATGGCGCGATAGCCGATGTCGGTGCGTCGGAACATGCCATTCCAATTGATGCGGTCGGCCAGCGCGTGCGCCTTAGCTTGGGCCTCAGCCACACTGTTGCCCAATGCGGTGGCACACAGCACCCGCCCGCCAGCCGTGACAATCTGTCCGTCATGTTCTGCGGTGCCTGCGTGGAAGATCTTCTGGTCCTCGACGTCGGTCTCGGTTAGCCCGCTGATGACAGTGCCCTTGGCGTAGTCGCCCGGGTAGCCACCAGCGGCGAGCACCACGCCTAGCGAGACGCGAGGGTCCCACTCGGCCGTCTCCTCGCCCAGCTTGCCATCGATTGCGGCCAGACAGTGAGCCACCAGGTCGGAACGCATGCGCATCATGATTGGCTGGGTTTCAGGGTCGCCGAAACGGCAGTTGTATTCGATGACCTTCGGGGCGCCATCAGCGCCAATCATCAGGCCCGCGTAGAGAAAACCGATGTAAGGGCGGCCCTCTGCAGCCATGCCTTTGACCGTAGGCAGAATGACTTCGTCCATGATGCGCTGGTAGACCGTGTCGGTGACGACGGGGGCAGGCGAGTAGGCGCCCATGCCACCGGTATTAGGGCCCGTGTCGCCGTCGCCAACCCGTTTGTGGTCCTGGCTGGTTGCCATGGGTAGCACGTTCTCGCCGTCGACCATGACGATGAAGCTGGCTTCCTCCCCTTCAAGGAATTCCTCGATCACCACCCGGCTGCCTGCCTCGCCAAAGGCATTGCCGGCGAGCATGTCGCGAACTGCCGCTTCGGCCGTATCGATGTCCATGGCCACGATCACGCCTTTGCCGGCGGCCAAGCCATCGGCTTTGATCACGATGGGCGCGCCTTTCTCCTGCAGGTAGGCGAGCGCTGGTTCCACCTCGGTGAACACCTGGTAGTCAGCGGTGGGAATCTCCTGGCGAGCCAGAAAGTCCTTGGTGAACGACTTGGAGCCTTCCAACTGGGAAGCCTGGTAGCTTGGGCCGAAGCATTTGAGGCCAGCTGCAGTAAAAGTGTTGACCACACCCTGAACCAGCGGTGCTTCGGGACCGACGATGGTAAGGCCGATGTCGTTTTCCATGGCGAATTGCTTTAGGCCGTCGATATCACCGACGTCGATGTCGACATTCTGCATGTTCGGCTCATGTGCCGTGCCGGCGTTGCCGGGTGCCACATACACGGTGTCGACGAGGGGGGATTGTGCGGTTTTCCACGCCAGAGCGTGTTCACGGCCGCCGCTGCCGATGATCAGAATATCCATCCAGACAACTCATGCGAGGTAATTGATATGGCGCGCAGTTTACCAGCCTGGGACGCCCGCGGGGGCGAAGCCGGCTTTGTCGGATTCTGTGTCGGCACCCTGCGGGTTGGAGAGTTGGATTTGGTCTCTTCCTGCCGTGTGCCTAACGGTTCCCGTAAACGAGGGCGAAATGACGCTCCCAGCAGAGGCGTGGTGCCGGGCAGGTAACTCTGCTTTTGGGAACAGAATGGAATCCGGCCCAAAGTGGGTTGACCATGGAGTCGCGGACAAGAGCCCAAAACCAAGGGTTTCTGTGGGTTAAAGATGCTGGGCATCCGGCCGAAGATTGGGTTTAGATTCTTTTGCGGAGCAAACCGAGTGAAGCCCCCGGAAACGCCGGATGACGAATTCACGCGTCTGCGTACCCTGCGCGCCCTGAATGTCCTGGATAGCGAGCCTGAGGAGCGTTTCGATCGACTCACCCGCCTCGCCAAGCGCATGTTCAACGTGCCCATTGCCCTGGTGAGCCTAGTGGATGAGAACCGGCAGTGGTTCAAGTCCTGCGTTGGGCTGCCGGTGCGGCAGACCCCGCGGGATATCTCCTTCTGCGGGCATGCAATCTTGGGGGACGAGGTGTTCGTGATCGAAAATGCCCTGGAAGACGAGCGATTCGCCGACAATCCCCTGGTGACCGGCGAGCCACATATCCGCTTCTACGCCGGTTGCCCGCTGACGGCACCCAACGGCACCAAGCTGGGCACCTTGTGCATTATCGACCGTGAACCAAGGACCCTGGATGCCGATGACCTCTCGACCCTCAGCGACTTGGCACGCATGGCGGAAGATGAGCTGGCGGCACTCTCACTTGCCACCATGGATGAGCTGACCAGCCTGTCTAACCGTCGTGGATTCGAGGTGCTGGCCAAGCATACCCTGGACTTGTGTCGGCGGATGCGGCGCAGTGCCTCATTGCTGTTTTTCGACCTTGATCGTTTCAAGCAGATCAATGACGGTTTCGGGCATGCTGAGGGCGACCGCGCATTACAGTCCTTCGCTGATGTGCTCAAACAGGTGTGTAGAGAGTCCGATGTGATTGCACGTATCAGTGGTGATGAATTCGTGGTGCTCGCTACAGCCTCTTCCCCGGTGGAAATCGAGCGCCTGCTTGAACGTTTTCAACGTGGCATCGATGAGGCCAACGCGCAGAACCGGCTGGGCTATTGCCTGGCGTTCAGCGTGGGGTCGGTGGATTACGACCCTGACCGGCACGCCTCGATCGGCGATATCCTGAACGAGGCCGACATCCTCATGTACGCGCGCAAGAAAGCGCGCGCTTAGTGCGGCGGCACCAGCCCATTTTTCTGCAGGGCCGAGTGCACGTTGCGGCTCGCCCTGGCGAGCTTTGAGTACTCGGCCAGCCCGGGTTTGTCGCCCTCATCCAAGCGTTGCTCCCACAGGTCCAGCTCGCTTTCCAGGTAATCGAGCAGCTTCAGTGAGCATCCTTTACAAGGACCGCTGCAGACGCGCGCCTCCGGCAGGTCGAAAGGCAGGTTTTGCCTGACCTGTGCAATCAGCTGGCGCATGGCTGTCGGGGCATCAGGTTTCATCGGTTCATTCTAGGTGCGCTTCTGACCTGTCCCCTCGGTTAATCCGCTTCATCCTGACACGGGTCAACTTGGCACGACCGCTGCGTTTCTAGACTTGGCGTTTGTTGTTCTGTGCGGGGAGTCGCATGCATCACGACATCGTCATCATTGGCGCCGGCCCGGCCGGCCTGGCCTTCGCCCGCCTGTTGGCAGACACGGGATTGCGTATCGCTCTGGTCGACAGGCAGTCCCGGGAGGAACTGGCTGAACCGCCTGTGGATGGCCGCGATATCGCGCTCACGCATCAGTCAAGAAGAATTCTCGAGCAACTCGGCGCTTGGCAGTTGCTGCCGTCGGGTGGGATCTCGCGGCTGAACGAGGCGCGGGTTATCGACGGTGATGCACCTGACGTGCTGGACTTTGGCGGGCCCGGCAATGGTGAGCCATTGGGGTGGCTGGTGGCCAACCATCTCATACGCAAGGCTCTGTTCGAGGCCGTGGCGCCGTTGGACAAGGTTGAGCTGATCAGTGATGCAAGCGCTACTGAGGTCTCCAGTGACGATGTGTTTGCGCGGGTGAGGCTTTCAGATGGCCGTGAGCTGACCGCATCGTTGCTCATTGGCGCAGACACGCGCTTTTCCGAGACCCGGCGTCGTATGGGGATCCCTGCGGAGATGAACGATTTCGGCCGTGTTGCGATCGTTTGCCGCATGGAGCACGAAAACCCGCATGAGAATGTTGCGTGGGAATGCTTTCATTATGGCCGCACCCTGGCCATTCTGCCGATGCCGGGTAACGCCTCGTCTATCGTAATTACCGTGCCTGCCAATGCTGCGCCGCGGATCATGGCGATGGATGAAGATACCTTCAACGCTGACATAGAAGACCGGTTCGAATATCGCCTCGGAAGAATGACGCTGGCTGGTGACCGTCATGCCTATCCACTTGTGGCGGTACACGCGAAGCGGTTCGTTGGACCGCGTTTCGCCCTGATTGGCGATGCGGCGGTTGGAATGCACCCGGTAACCGCTCACGGTTTCAATCTGGGGCTGAGTGGCGCGGAGCTTTTGGCTGGACAGGTGAGCAAGGCAGCGCGCAAGCAGGCGGATATCGGTGCGCCGGAGGTGCTGTTGCCCTATGAGGCAAAGCATCGGCTCGATACGCTGCCGCTCTTCCACGGTACCAACACCGTGGTGGGTTTGTTTACCAATGACAGTTTCCCGGCAACCTTGTTGCGCAAGGCCGTGTTGCACGCGAGCAATCATCTGCCACCGGTGAAGTGGGCGATCCAGCGCAAGCTGACCGGTCAGGCCGGGCTTTCGGCGCTGCCATCGCCACCTGGCTGGCTCCTCTCCCGTCTGCCCGGGTTCAAAGCTGGGTAGCGAGTACGATCAGGCCGAGCACAAGGGCACCGACGAGCAGCCCGGCCAACAGGCGTGCATTGCTGTCCTTGCCCTGCACAGAGGGTTGTGGCAGATCCTTAGCCTGGGGCGCGGTATCTGCATGGTGGGGTGTTTCGTAGATGCGCAGAAAGGTCGCATGGTCCAGGCGGCCGTCCCGTACATAGGTATTTTTGATCTGTTTTTTCAGCGTGTCGATCGAGTCATGGTTCTGCCGCAGGTCCTTGATAACGCTCGCCAGCTCCTGCTCCCACGTTAGCGGCCCGAGTCTGAGCTTGGAGCGGGTTTCATTCTCGATGGCCAATACTTCGCGGGGCGTCATCTGGTGTTTGCGTGCAAAGCGATCCAGCGCGCGACGGTGCAACAGTGAGAATTCGCTACGCTTGAGCGCGCTGCTGAGGCGGTAGGCTTAGCGGGTGGCCGGTGGTTGGGCTTCCTCGGGCGCTGGGGACTTGCGCGGTTCGACGACAGTCTGCTTTCCTTCCCAGACTTCTGCGGTGGCCTCGGACAGGAGGAATGACTCGCTTTCCTCTGTTTCCTCCTCAGGGGTCAGCTCGGATATGCGGTCCGGGACCTCGATCGTATCGGCGTTGAGGAAGCCATGTTCGATGGCGTCGGCCAGCTTGGCCAACTGGGGAATCTCTGTCTCGCGGGCGGCCTTCAGGGCATTGTCGCGATAATCGGAATGTGTTGCGAAATCGATATAGCTGACCTGCTCACCTGAATGCTTTTTGTAGGCAAGGATGAATTGCCAGATGGTGAGTTGCAGCTCCTTTTGCATGGTCAGATGTGTTCCTTGTTGTTCGTCAGGGCACCCGTTCTGGCCGGCGGGGTGGTGCGCGCTTGGTTGGCAGCCCGTTTATCGGTGTTTCCCCGATGCGAATTCATGCTGAGCCGTTTCATTCACTATCTCAAGTCACCGGGATGGGGATCATAATACACCCTCAAGTGGGGTTTTTGCGTCGCTTGATCGGGACGGATGTGAAGCCGGGCACGCCCGCTTAGTGACGGAAGTGGCGCATCCCGGTGAACACCATCGCCATGCCATGTTCATTGGC
>JAAUXZ010128980.1_pt1 | contig 13310 bp, 13 predicted proteins | sample 7278131 | NCBI WGS metagenome assembly JAAUXZ01 (sample SAMN14350119, study PRJNA611818) | marine sediment metagenome | isolation source: surface marine sediment (3m) | place: French Polynesia: Moorea | collected 2018-08
GCTCGAAATCCCCTCGGAAGCCCGCACCTGCGATGGCGCCGTTCACCCAGAACTCCCCGGTCTTCTCCTGCGCCAGTGCACTGGACCGGTACCGAGAGCCGACCGCCGCACGCAGGGCAGGCGAGTACGCACCACCGAGGTGATTCCCCTGTCCACCGCCGCCGTAGTAGAAGATCGACTCGCCGCCATGGGTGTCTCGCACGGCGGCAAGCCCGGCCGCCACCGCCTCGATCGCCGTATCCCAATCGATCGGCTCATACGAGCCGTCGGAGCGGCGTCGCATGGGGGTGGTGAGGCGATGACGTCCGTTCTGATAGTGATCGAGACGGAGAGCCTTCTCGCAGGTGTAGCCCTTGGACGCAGCGTGCTGCTTGTCGCCGCGGATCCGCTCGAAGCGGCGACCATCGAGGCGGATCTCCACGCCACAGTTGCTCTCGCACAGGATGCAGACCGTCGGTTTCCATTCCGCAGTCACGTGCGCCCTCCTCCCATAACTGGTAGCGTAATGCAACCGACTCTACGCACCGCTGAACCGAGGCGCAACCACAATGGCGAAACGCACCGCGATCGCAGACATGAACTGCTCGATGGCTCGCGCGCTCGACGTCGTCGGCGAGTGGTGGACGCTGCTGATCGTCCGCGAGGTCTTCTTCGGCAGGCGCAACTTCACGCAGATGCATGACACCCTCGGAGTCGCACGCAACATTCTTTCCGACCGACTGGCGACGCTCGTGGACGGCGGCGTGCTCGAGAAGCGCCCCGACCCGAATGACGCCCGCCGCAGCGAGTACCACCTCACCGACAAAGGCACCGACCTGCTCCCGGTGCTGGTGATGCTCATGCAATGGGGGGACAAGTGGGCGGGTGACGGGACCGGTCCACCACTCGTGCTCACCAACCGCGCCACCCGCACGGACGTCCGTCCAGCGCTCATCGATGCCGAAACCGGCGGTGCGATCGACCTGTCGCAACTGCGAGCCCGGCCGGGCCCGGGATTCCGGGCCGAATCGTGGCCCCCGCTGCGCTCGGCCGGTGAGGCGGCAGAAAACACCGCCTGAGCTGGCGATTTCGCCCTTCGAGAATCCCAAGGCGTCGGGACTTTCGGCCTCTCGTTGCATTCATTGCTTTCAGTAAATGCTGAAAGTTGTGAAGCAAATGAGAGGAAGGCTCATGGCGGACGACGTGACGGCCCTGGAACTCCAGTTCGCCGAGGACATGGGTCTGTTTTTCGAGAGCGGGGGTGTGTCCCGGATGGCCGGACGGGTGTGGGCGATGCTCCTCGCCATGGACGAACCTCACCTCTCGGCGATCAACCTCCAGGACGCCCTCGGCGCCAGTGCAGGTTCCATCAGCGGAGCCACCCGAGCGCTGCTCGATCTCGGCCTGATCGAACGAGTCAACGTTCGGGGCGAGCGCCGCGACTACTTCGCCCCTCGTCGCGGCGCCATCGTCAACCTCCTCCGGATCCGGCTCGAGCGGCTCGTCGCCGTCGAAGACCTCCTGACCCAGGCGCTCACGGCGTTCGACGACCGAGAACACGCCGTCCCCCACCTCCAAGAAGTCCACGACATCTACCACTGGTACGCCCGGGAGCTCCCCAAGCTCCACGAACGGTTCCTCGCCGACCAGAAGGCGGGGCGGGTCGCTACCACCCCCAAAGAAAGGTGATCCATCGATGGTCATCGAACTCAAAGACGTAACCAAGCGATACGGCACCGGTCCCGTCAGCGTGACCGCCCTCCACGACGTCGAGCTCTTCGTCGACGCGGGGGAGTTCGTCGTAGTGCTCGGTCCGTCGGGCAGCGGCAAGACCACGCTGCTGAACGTCATCGGCGCGCTCGACACGCCGAGCGGCGGCACCGTGCGCGTCATGGGCGTCGATATCTCGGCGGCCTCACGGCGCGAGCTGTTCGACTTCCGGCGCACGTCCGTCACGTTTGTCTTCCAGGCATTCAATCTGTTCACCGGGCTCACCGCTCAGGAGAACGTGCAGTTCGGCGTCGACGCCGGCGAATCCCCGCTCGACGCCCCAGACGTTCTCCACAGTGTCGGCCTGGGCGACAAGCTCGATCGGTTCCCGCACGAGCTCTCCGGCGGAGAGCAACAGCGGGTCGCCATCGCTCGTGCCTTGGCCACGAACAACCCGATCATGCTGGCCGACGAACCAACCGGCGAGCTCGACTTCGAGACCGGCGTGCAGATCCTGGGTCTGCTCCAGGAGCAAGCCGGCAACGGACGCGCTGTCCTCGTCGTCACCCACAACCGCGAGATCTCTCGAATCGCCGACCGGGTCATCGAACTCTCCAGCGGCCGCGTGGTCAGCGACGGTCCTCCCCTCGGCGGGAAGGCCGACGTCGCCGACCTGCACTGGTAGGAGTGCTGACATGACCTCACTTCCACTGCTCATGCGCTGGTCGTGGCGTGACCTGCGGGCCCACTGGACCAAGGTCCTGGCCATTGCCCTCGTCATCGCCATCGGCACCGGCGGCTACGCCGGGTTGACCAGCAACGCCAACATTCGGCGAGCGTCCTACGACGCCAGCTTCGAAGCGCTTGCGATGTACGACCTCAGGGTCGAGCTGCCCGACGGCAGCTTCGCCCCAGAGGGATCACTCGCAGCGGCCGTCGACTCAATCGAACACCATGCATGGGTCGACGCCATCGAGGAACGGCTGATCGTTCCGACGCAGATCGATGCATCCCACGGCGAGACCACGGTCCTCGCACGCAGCGAGATCACCGGCACCAACTTCGCCGACGGAGGTCCGGCCGTGAACGGGTACCACACCTTCACCGGACGGCTCCTCGTCGCTACCGATGCCGGATCGCCCCGCGTCATGATCGAACGCAACTTCGCCACCTTCTACGACCTCCCCGCCACGGGCACCGTCGAGATCAGTGGCGACCGCACGCTCGAGTACGTTGCGCAGGCCTCCACTCCGGAGTACTACGCCGTCGCCCCCGAGGGCGAGATCCTCCTGTCCGAAGCCAACTTCGGCGCCCTGTTCACGACACTGGGAACCGCACAGATGCTGAGCGGGCACGACGGCGAGGTGAACGATGCGGTCCTCACGCTCGTGGCCGACGCCGACCGCGACGTCGTCCAGGAGGAGCTCAGGACGACGCTGGCCGCACTCGGCATCGGTGCCGAGGTCACGACCCGCGACGACAACCTCGCCTACAGCGCACTCACGACCGACGTGGACAACGACCAGCAGATGTTCAACGCCTTGGCGTTCCTGCTCTTCGCCGGCGCCGTCGGCGCTGCGTTCAACCTGATTCATCGGTTGGCCGAGCAGCAGCGCCGCGAGATCGGTATCTCGATGGCGCTGGGCGTCACGCCGCGGCACATCGCCATTCGGCCCGTGCTGATCAGCGCACAGATCGCATTCCTCGGTGTGGTCTTCGGCATCGGCATGGGCATGCTCATCAGTGCCGGCTTCCAGGGTGTGCTCGAGGACTTCATCCCGCTGCCCATCTGGGACACTGCGTTCCAGTTCGAGGTGTTCGCCGGTGCGGCGGCAATCGGATTCCTGGTTCCGTTCGTGGCGACCTTCTTTCCCATCTGGAAGGCCGTCCGGATCACACCCGTCGAGGCGATCCGGCCCCCCCACCTGGTGACGAAGCCGGGAAGTGACGAGAAGCGACGCAGCATGCGGGCCCGCACCTTCACGGTGATGCCGTTCCGCAACATGCTGCGGGCCAAGCGGCGCACCGCCTTCACCACCCTCGGTATTGCGGCAATCGTGACCGTGCTCGTGGCGTTCCTCGGCATCGTCGACTCGTTCGTCGGAACGATCGACGCTGCAGAAGCGGAGGCGACCACGGGGAACGAGGACCGAATTGTCGCAACCCTCGACGGCTTCTATCCGGTGAGCGCACCGGACGTGCAATCGATCGCAACCGCGGCCAGCGTCGATCGAGCCGAGCCCACGCTCCGGGTCGGCGCAATCGTCATGTCAGACTCCCAGGAGTTCGACATCCTGATCGAGTTCCTCGATCCCGACGGTGCGATGTGGTCACCGACGATCACGGCCGGTGCGTTCGATTCCGTTCCCGGAGTCGTGCTGGCCGAGAAGGCGGCCGCAGACCTGGGCGTCGGCGTCGGCGACGACATCGTGCTGCGCCATCCGATGCGCACCGGGATGACGACGTTCGAGTTGGTCGACACGACCTATCCCGTGCTCGGCCTCCACCCGTATCCCATCCGCACCTTTGCGTACATGGATGCCGCCGATGCTTCGACGATGGGGCTCACCGGCGTGGCCAACCTGGTCCAAATCGATCCGCTCCCGGGCACGCTCGAAGCGGACGTACAGCGCGAGCTCTTCGAGATCGATGCCGTCGCGTCTGTCCAATCCGTCACCGGCTCGACCGACGCCATCCGCGATCAGTTGGGAGCCATGCTCGGGATCGTCCAGATCATGGGCTTCATCGTGTTGCTGCTGGCGCTCCTGATCGCCTTCAACACGGCGTCGATCAATCTCGACGCCCGTGCCCGGGAACACGCCACGATGTTCGCCTACGGGATCCGCATCCGGACGGCGTTGCGAATGGCGATCACGGAGAGTCTCGTGATCGGCATCGCGGCGACGGTGCTCGGCGTCATGGCCGGGCTCCTCATGCTCACCTGGATGACGCAGCAGCTCATCGCATCGACGCTGCCGGAGTTCGGGATGGAGGTGATCCTCGAGCCGGCAACGCTCATTGCCATTGCGGTGCTCGGCATCCTCGCCGTGGCGATCGCACCGGTGTTCACCGTGCGCAAGATGCGCCGTATGGATCTTCCCGGCACGCTGAGGCTGGTCGAATAGCGCCACTCCGCCGCCATACAGCCGGGTCACGGATCCCTCCCGTCGGGATCGTGACCCGGCAGGTGCCCAACCGGTCGGGTGCTCAGCCGTCTGACCGACCCAACTCGTCGATGAGCGTCGCCACGAGGCCGGTCCAACCGGTCTGATGAGAGGCGCCGAGGCCCTCGCCGGTGTCGGCATTGAAGTACTCGTGGAACAACAGGAGATCGCACCACGCCGGATCGTCCTGCAGACGTTCCCGACCGCCATGGAAAGGCCGCCGACCCGTCTCGTCCGGCATGAACAGGGTGATCAGTCGCCGTGCCAATTCGTCGGCGACCTCGTGGAGCGTGACTTCGTTCCCCGATCCCGTCGGCATCTCAACGGTGAAGTCGTCGCCGTAGTAAGTGTGGTACTCCCGAATTGCCTCGATGATCAAGTAGTTGAGCGGAAACCAGATCGGTCCACGCCAGTTCGAGTTGCCGCCGAACATCCCGGTCTCGGATTCGCCCGGCTCGTACGAGATCGTGAAGTCCATGCCGCCGATGTTCACCGAGAACGGATGGGTCTCGTGGTACTTCGACAGCGAGCGGATGCCGAACGGCGACAAGAACTCGTCGGGATCGAGCAGATACCGCAACACCGACCGGAGCTTGTCCTCGTCGAGGACCGACATGAGCACCCGCTCCCCCACACCGTGGCGGTCGACCGACGCAACGTTCTCGGCGAGATGTGGCTTGTGGGTCGAGAACCACCTCATCCGTCGCTGGAATTCCGGGTTGGAAGCCAGCAACTCGGGCTCGATGACTTCGACCCCGATGAGCGAGATCAGCCCGACGAGCGAACGCACCTTGAGCGGGACAACCCGCCCGTCGGGGAGATGCAGCACGTCGTAGAAGAACCCATCGTGCTCGTCCCACAGGCTGTGGTCGGGGAGGTTCATCGCTCGGGCGATCGAGAGGAAGTGCTCGTAGAACTTGGTTGCGATGTCCTGGTACGCCGGCCGGACGTCGGCGAGTTCGAGCGACAACCGCAGCATCCCGAGCGTGGCAAAGGCCATCCATGCCGTGCCGTCGGACTGATCGATGTGGCCCCCACCGGGCACCTCTTCGGAGCGGTCGAAGAGCCCGATGTTGTCGAGACCGAGAAAGCCGCCTTGGAACACGTTGTTCCCGTCTTGGTCTTTCTGGTTGACCCACCAGGTGAACGTCAGCAGGAGTTTGTGGAACATGGCCTCGAGGAAACGATCGTCGGCAACCCCGCTCCATCTCCGATCGAGTTCGATCATCCGGCGGGTCGCCCAGCCGAAGACCGGCGGATTCACGTTGCCGAACTCCCACTCGTAGGCAGGCAGCTGGCCGTTGGGATGCATGTACCACTCACGGGTCATCAAACGCAGGTTCGCCTTGGCGAACGACGGATCGACCAACCCCAACGGCAAGCAATGAAACGCCAGGTCCCACGCCGCAAACCAGGGGTACTCCCACGGATCGGGCATCGACAGGATGTCGTGGGCATTGAAGTGACGCCACCGAGCGTTGCGACCATGCAACCGGTCCGGTGGCGGAGGCGGCCCGGCCGGGTCGCCATCGAGCCATTGCTCGACGTCGTACGAGAAGAGCTGTTTGCCCCAGATCATCCCAGCGAGGGCGCAGCGTTGAATCCGCCGCTCCTCTTCGGTTGCGCTATCCGAGTGAATCGCTTCGTAGAACGCATCGGCGTCGGCCCGTCGCGCCGCGATCACCTCTGCGGCATCGCCGAATGGCTCATCCGACGCAACCGCCGAGAGGCGGAGCAGGACGGTGGTCGACTCGCCGGGATCGAGATCGAGGCGGTACCAGGCGGCCGCCTTGGTCCCTTCGCGGTTGGGGTTGACGGCCCCGGCTTCACCGTCGATGAGTCTGCGATGAAACGCGTCCTTGGTGTACTCCGGAGCATCCCGCTCACCGAAGAGGAGGCGGCTGTTGGTCTCGTTGTCGGTGACCCACAGATCCCGAGCGCCTTCTGCATACCAGTGGTATGTGCCGAGGACGGGGTGGCGAGCGTCCGCGGCAATGAAGCCGTCGCCGAGTTCAGCGAGCTCGATCCGCGGTGGCGTGTCGACGTCACCCATGGGTCCCTTCGGGTAGCCCCACGACCAGGTGTTGCGGAACCACAGCGTCGGGAGGAGGTCCAATCGAGCCGCCTCCGGACCACGGTTGGCGACCCGAATTCGGATGACGATGTCGTCGGCGGCGGCTTTGGCGTACTCGACGTCGACATCGAAGAACCGGCCGTAGTCGAAGATCCCGGTGTCGACGAGCTCGTATTCCGGATCGTGGAGGCCGCGACGGGCGCTCTCCTCGCGGAGTTCGTCGTAGGGAAACCGGGCCTGCGGGTACCGGTAACGCATCTCGAGGTAGCTGTGCGTCGGCGTTGCGTCCAGGTACCAGTAGGCCTCTTTGACGTCTTCGCCGTGATTCCCCTCGTGGTTGTCGAGACCGAAGAGCCGCTCCTTCATCATCGGGTCTTCGCCGTTCCACATCGCAAGCGCAAAGCAGAGGTACTGGTTGTCGTCGCAGATGCCCGCCAGACCGTCCTCGTTCCACCGATAGGCGCGGGCTGGGGCAACGTCGTGCGGCAACGAGCCCCATGCATCGCCGTTGGCGCTGTAGTCCTCGCGCACCGTGCCCCAGGCGCGCTCGGAGAGGTAGGGACCCCAGCGCTGCCAGGGGTCGCCCGCGGCGGTAGCCGCAAGGCGTGCGTGTTCGGGCGTCGACATGGCCGCCATGATGGCAGTCCCTGGATCCTGCGCATCCCGGTGCAACCTGCCACGATTGAGTCATGCGCTGGCTGGCGTACGTCACACTGCGAGTTCGCGGATTCACCTTCGAGGGTCGGGTTCCCGAAGCAGCGAAGTTCGTCGTCGTCGGTGCTCCTCACACCTCCAACTGGGACTTCCTCGTCTTCCTCGCGGCGTTGCACCACTTCCGGATCCGGGCGCGGTACCTCGGAAAGCACACGCTGTTTCGATGGCCCTTCGGTGGACTCATGCGACGGCTCGGGGGTATCCCGGTGCGACGCGACCGGCCCGGATCGATCGCCCGAGACGTCGCCAACGAGTTCGACGAGACCGACCGTATGGCCCTCGTCCTCGCACCTGAAGGGACCCGGCAGGAGACCACCGCCTGGAAGTCCGGGTTCTACCGGATCGCGCTCGCCGCAGATGTGCCGATCGTTCCTGCGTTCGTCGACCTTCCGAATCGTCGGGTCGTCCTCGGACCGCCCATCGCGTTGACCGGGTCGCCCGGCGACGACATGGACCGAGTCCGGGCCTTCTACGAGGAGGCGGGCGCATCAGACGACCGGGTGCGCACCATCTGCATCCACGAGGAGGACGCCGGCGGCGCGGCGTAGGCTGCCGGCAGGCACGCCCGGAACGCTGAGGGAGGACGCCATGCGCAGCGACGCCGCCACCGTCGAGGAATACCTCGACCAGTTGCCCGACGATCGCCGCGAGGCGCTGGAGACTGTCCGTGCGACGATCCTCGCCAACCTGCCCGATGGCCTCGAGGAGGTCATGAACTGGGGCATGATCACCTACCAGGTGCCGCTCGAGGCCTTTCCGGATACCTACAACGGCAAGCCGCTCATGTACGCCGCGCTTGCGTCGCAGAAGAACCACATGGCCGTTTATCTCACGCCGGTGTGGTCGATGCCCGGACTGCTCGACAACTTTCGCGACGACTACCTCGCCACAGGCAAGCGCCTCGACATGGGCACGTCGTGTGTCCGCTTTCGGCGACTCGACGACCTTCCCCTCGACGTGATTGGAGCCGCGATCGCTGCCGTGTCGGTCGAGGAGTTCCTGCGGTCGAGCAGCACCACCGAATCCGGCACGAAACGTCCGAAGCGTTAGGCGGACGACAAACCGGAAATCCAACGGTCGGCACCGGTGTTCGTCACAATGCACGACCACACACAACGAGGAGCCACTCCATGCAATTGGGAATGATCGGGCTCGGCAAGATGGGCGCCAACATGACCGAGCGTCTCGTCCGCGCCGGGCACGACGTCGTCGGATTCGATCTGAATCCTGAGGCGGTCGACCACGTCGCCTCTATCGGGGCGATCGGGGCGTCGTCGCTCGAAGACCTCATGGCCAAGCTCGAAGCTCCTCGGGCCGTGTGGATCATGGTCCCGCACGGCCGGCCGGTCGATGCGACGCTCGAAGCGCTCCTTCCACTCGCCGAAGCCGGCGACACATTCATCGATGGCGGCAACTCCTACTACAAGGACACCGTGCGCCGAGCCGCGGATTGCGAGGCCGCTGGGCACCACTTCGTTGACGTCGGCACGAGTGGCGGTATCTGGGGGCTCACCGAGGGTTACTCGATGATGGTCGGCGGAGCCGATGAGCCGGTTGCCGACCTGCGACCCATCTTCGAGGCGCTCGCCCCGGCGCCGAGCAAGGGCTGGGGCCACGTCGGCCCCAGTGGATCCGGTCACTTCGTGAAGATGGTCCACAACGGCATCGAGTACGGGTTGATGCAGGCGTACGCCGAGGGCTTCGCACTCATGGGCGCCAAGGACGAGTTCGGACTCGACCTCGCTCAGATCGGTCACATCTGGCAGGACGGCAGTGTCGTGCGATCCTGGCTGCTCGACCTCACGACGAACGCACTCGAAGAGAACCCGACGATGGACGGGATTGCACCCTACGTGCCCGACTCCGGAGAGGGGCGCTGGACGGTCTTCGAAGCCATCGACCTCAACGTCTCGACGCCCATCATCGGCTTGTCATTGCTCCGTCGGATCGGATCCCGAGACGAGGTCGAGTATGCCGATCGTTTGCTGTCTGCGATGCGCAACCAGTTCGGCGGACACGCCGTGAAGCAGGAGGCGTGATGGCGGCCACCTGCGACCAGCATCTCTTCGTCATCTTCGGCGCAACGGGTGACCTGACGCGCCGCAAGCTGATCCCGTCGCTGTACCGGATCGTCACCGAGAACCACGTCGCCGATCGCATGGCCATCATCGCCGTCGCACCGCGCGAGATGACCGATGGCGAGTTCCGCGAGGTCGCCAAGACGTCGTTGCACGACGCCGGTATCGACGGCGCCGACGCCGCGGATTGGTGCGACCGAATCTTCTACCAATCGGTTGGTCGCGATGAATCGTTCGACGGCCTGCGGGAGCGGATCGAAGCCGTCGAGGCCGATCTCGGGTTTCCGGGCAATCGTGCCTTCTATCTCGCCCTCCCGCCCGTTGCTTTCCCCGGTACGATCGACCGCCTCGGGGAGGCTCGGCTCAACCGCTCCCCCGGATGGACGCGACTCGTCATCGAGAAGCCTTTCGGGCACGACCTTGCATCCGCACACGAGTTGAACGAGCAGGTTCACGAGCACTTCGACGAGGACCAGATCTACCGGATCGACCACTACCTCGGGAAAGAGACGGTTCAGAACCTGCTCACCTTCCGGTTCGCCAACCCAATCTTCGAAACGGCGTGGAATCGCGACCGGCTCGAAGCCGTCGAGATCACCGTCGCCGAGGATCTCGGCGTTGGGAGCCGGGCGGGGTACTACGAGTCGGCTGGGGTCCTGCGTGACATGGTTCAGAACCATCTCACGCAGCTGATGACGTTGGTCGCCATGGAGGCGCCGCCCGGATTCAATGCCACGTCGATTCGCAACGAGAAGGTCCAGGTCCTCGAGTCGATCACCCGCATCGACCCCGAGCACGTCGTCTACGGGCAATACACCGCCGGCGAAGTCGCGGGTGAGCCGGTCGTCGGCTATCACGACGAGGATGGCGTCGCCCCCGACTCGAGGACACCGACGTTCGTCGGCGTCAAGGTTGCGATCGACTCGTGGCGCTGGCAGGGGGTCCCGTTCTATCTCCGGACCGGCAAACGACTCCCTCGCCGCACGTCGCAGATCGCCGTCACTTTCAAACCGGCACCGGTGTGCATCTTCCACGGCGAGCACGATGAGTGCCCGATCAAACCCAACGTCGTCGTGCTCACGCTGCAACCCGACGAGGGATTCCAACTGCGGTTCGAGGTCAAGACCCCCGGCTCACCGCCAAACGTCACGACCAAGCACTTCACGTTCGACTACAACGCCGAGTTCGAAACGATCCCCTTGGCCTACCAGACACTGCTCTTCGACGTCATCACCGGCGATCAGACGCTGTTCGTCCGTGGCGACGAGGTCGAGGAGAGCTGGCGCCTGTGGCAGCCGATTCTCGACCTCGAAGACCACCCCGTGCACCCGTACGCCGCCGGCACCTGGGGACCCGCCGTCACCAACCCGGAATTGGCGTTCTGGACGGACGAGTGGACGATGCGGACCTGATGCTCTTCCAGCAACGGTTCTGGGAGCCGATCCGTACGGGAGCGGTCACCTTGACGTTCCGACGTTGGAAACGATCCCAGGTCGTTGCGGACCGGGTCTACCGCTCGTCGGCAGGCCGACTTCTGGTCACGAGTGTCGACGTTGTCGAAGCCGCCGCGATCACCGACGCTGAGGCGCGCCGCGCCGGCCAGCCCGATGCCGAGGCGTTGCTCGCAGACTTGCGGGGGTCGAAGGGGTACCCCATCTATCGCATCGCGTTTCGCTATCTGGACGAACCCGATCCGCGGGACGAGTTGGCCAACGATGCCGACCTCTCGGCGGACGACGTCGACGCGATCACCAAGCGGCTGGCGCGCTTCGATCGGGCAAGCACCCACGGAGCTTGGACCCTTGCCTACCTCGAGGCGATCGCCGCAAACCCGGGGCGGCGAGCTCCGGATCTCGCTGCGTCGTTCGAACGCGAGACTCAACGGTTCAAGACCGATGTTCGGAAGCTGAAGAACCTCGGGCTGACCGAGAGCCTCAGGATCGGCTATCGGCTGTCCCCGCGCGGCACGGCCTACCTCGAGGCGCTTCGAGCTGACTGAGTCAACGAACCGTGCGGTGGCGGAGCTCGGTGAGATCGATCGTCACGTGCAGATCGTCTTCGGGTTCGTCGATGGCATCGAGACGCTCCCGGAGGCCACCGATCCTGCGATAGCGCGATTCTCCGGGTGGTATGACCCGCGGTGGGCGGACATCCGTCGGCGCGCCGGGTGGCGCAGTGGACGTGGCTTCGCTCGGCGTGGCATCGTCGAGCCGCTCGGCGACCGCGGCCCGAATCCCGTTGTTGCGGCGACGTCGGCTCCGCGGCCAACCCATCCTGGCCTCCTTGTGAAGGGGGGCCAACGGTAAGTCAGATTTCGCGACTTTTGGTGGATTTCGCGACCTCGGGCGGCCGCTGCAACCCGGCCGAAGCTCAGATGACGGGGAGAATCGCCGACACGAGCAGTGCGATGAGCCAACCGATGATCGCAGTGCCGATCGCCTTGCCGGTCGTGAAGTCGTGCCCCTCTCGGATGGCGATCACGACCGCAATGAGGGTCCAGATCGAGGCGATCCAACCGAAGAACGGGATGAACGCCAGCGCCCGTGGGGCCTGGGCGAACCCGATGACGCGCAGCATCTCGCCGAGGTTGGTCGTTCCACCGAAGAACTGGGTCCCGACCCACATGGCGATGGCCGACCAAACGACCCAACCGACCAGACCCCCGATGACCGCCCAGATCAACGCGCCGAAGAACCCAATGTCGCCCGGCCCCCACCACAGCCCGAAAGCCGATAGCACGGAGACGATCGCGACGAGCAGGGCCGCCTGACCCGTCAGCGTCTCGTCTTGCTCGACGGCGTTGTAGAAATCGACGTCTAGTCGGGCCGCTCGGATGGCATTCTCGATCACGGACACTCCCGTTCCTCGCCTGCCCCGCAGGCTACCGGCGAGAAGGAGAGGGTGGCGGCATCAGCTCGTTGCACCCTCCTGGCCATAGGCCGTGCGATTGCGAGTCGATGGGCGGGAAGGCTCGCCGCTATGGGTCGAGGCTAGGGATACGCGCCGCAATGGCGCGGGCAGCAGCGGCGAGCGAACCGGCATCGGCGTATTCGAACACTTCCTTCGCAATCCCCCGCAGGGTGGTGCTGACATCAGCCCCTGGCTTGTGAACGACGAATACGGGAACTCCTCTGGCCGTTGCGTACCCAGCCTCGATTCCCAGTCCGACACCCTTCTCTGTGAACTCGACAACGACAGCTGAACTGGCAGCGATCGCTTCGAACGCAAGCCGCATCAGCTCACCTGGCGTAAAGGCCGTCTCCCCCCAATGCTCGAAGTCCCTCTCCACACACACCGTTGTGATGCCGCATGCTTCGAAGGCATCCGAAATCTCCGCCACGATTCGTCGATTGCTGTGGTCGGCGCGGTACTTCACAGCAACGTAGACCTGAGCCATCTTCGGCATTCTGCACCACCAAACGCGGGTAGGTCAGCAGCCGTCGCGGAAGGTGCAGTTGTTGGCTTCTAGATAGTCGGCCCATGCAAGGGCGTACTCGGCGGTCAGGAGGCCGTTGCGTCGTGCCTCTTCGGTCGTGGACCAATTGAAGTGGCCCACATTGGGTGCGTCTTCGGGGTGATGCTCGCCAACCC
>JAAUXZ010032602.1_pt1 | contig 13309 bp, 15 predicted proteins | sample 7278131 | NCBI WGS metagenome assembly JAAUXZ01 (sample SAMN14350119, study PRJNA611818) | marine sediment metagenome | isolation source: surface marine sediment (3m) | place: French Polynesia: Moorea | collected 2018-08
ACAGTAGCCTACTGCTCACCACCCTGTCGATTGCGGCCACAAGCTGACCTGTTAGACTGAACCATCACTCAGCCCTGACACTCACCCGTGGCTGCGATCTGGTTAGGACGTCAGGGCAGCACTCGTTTTGAGGGTCAGAATCTGTTATAAATTCGCCTGCGGACAATCTCCAAATGCGGAAGGCTGATGTTCACTCCGACATGGCCTCAAGGGAGGTCGCCCCCCCCGTTTGACAACCAGAGGATGCATAGGGAATCCTCTGTTATAGGTGTTTATGCTGCTTCATACTCACCACCTCTACTTTGTTTGAATGGAGACATCTTATGGCTAAGGTTTCCGGTATTGCCCTGGGTATGATCGAAACCCGCGGGCTGGTGCCCGCCATTGAAGCGGCCGATGCAATGACTAAGGCGGCAGAAGTACGCCTGGTGGGTCGCCAGTTTGTTGGTGGCGGGTATGTGACCGTACTCGTGCGTGGCGAAACCGGTGCGGTAAACGCTGCCGTGCGTGCGGGCGCCGATGCCTGCGAGCGCGTGGGTGACGGCGTCGTGGCCGCCCACATCATCGCCCGTGTACATACGGAGGTCGAAGGCATCTTACCAACCTCGCCCACCGCTGAAGGCGGTGGGCGCGACTCCGAAATCACCTCGACCAGCAGTTAGGCGGTAAGGCTATGAGAATCGATCAGCGCACCTTAGGCTGGCTTTCCCGCGCCCTGACTCACGAAATGCGTGCGGTGCAGCAGTATCTAGCACAAAGTGTTCTCGCCCGTGGTTGGGGGGACGAGGCACTGGCCGAGAAGCTACGTAGCGAAGCGGTCGAGGAATTAGGGCACGCCGAGCGCCTGATGGAACGACTGATAGCGTTCGGCATCTCACCCTCGGCCGGCAACCTTCCACCATCGCGCCTCGGTCGCAGTGTGGACGATCTGCTCGCTGCCGATCGCGAACTGGAAATCGCAGCCGTGCGCCTGTATCAGGAAGCCGTTACCCATACCCAGCGCATGCGCGACAGCGCAAGCACCTCACTGCTCGAGGATATCCTCGCCGAGGAGATGGCGCACGTGCAGGAGATCGACAGCCTGAGGAACAACAACCATGGGTGATCTACCATCCGGTTGGGAAATGCGGGACAAACCGCCGAGCCTGTTCCGGAGATTCGATTTCGAACGCTATGCCGATACCCGCGGATTTCTCGATGCTCTGGCGGCGCTAGCCGAAGAGACCGGTATTCATCCCGAGAAAATCAACTTCGGCTCCACCTACGTGAACATCACGTTTGAGGCAGCGGACGATGCCGAGTTAACCGAGGGAGACTACACAGTCGCCGCTCGGATCAATGACCTGTACAGGAGCAAGGCGGACTGAAGTGGCGACACATGTTATCGCGGTGATCAATCAGAAGGGAGGGGCCGGCAAGACCACTCTGGCGATGAATGTAGCGGCCGGTTTGACCCGCCGCGGGGCCACCGTGGTCATAGACCTGGACCCTCAGGGTTCCGCCCTGCAGTGGGCCAGTATGGGGACTGCCCCGTTTCCGGCAACCATCAAACAAATTGCCGGCAGCTGGGATGCCCGTACCCTTCACCAAAACTACCGGGCCTACCAACACATGGTCTTGGACTGCCCACCCTCGCTGGAGAGTCATGCCTCGATACAGGCGTTGCGGGCGTGTGACATAGCGCTGATCCCGGTCCTGCCGTCACCGGTCGATTTGTGGGCCAGCATGAAACTGCCTCAGGAAATTGAGGAAGCCCGGGAGGCCAACCCGAGAATCCAGGCCTACCTGGTGTTGAATCAATTGGAACCGAGGAGCGCACTGTCGTCGGCAATGCGCGACGCGTTGACGGAATTCGGCGTTCCAGCCCTCAACGCCAGCATCCGCCGCCGTGCGGCTTACCGCAATGCTGCACTGGAGGGTCGTTCTGTATACCAGATGGGCGGCCGCGGAACGGCTGCAGTGGAAGAAATGGAAGCCATTATTGAAGAGGTGATAGGAGCATGAGTAAAGTCAGCGACAAACTGTCCGCCAACATTCGCACTGTCAAGGCCGGTCAAGAGCCCACAGGCGCCGCACAGGCCAAAACCACATCCGACAAGCCCGCAGCGAAACCCGCCCGCACAAAACGGGGGGCTGCCCGCAAGCCAGCCAGCCGCACCCCCAAGAGGGGTACGACGAAGCCAGGCGACGTCCCCGAAAGCGGTACGGAGCTGTTCCCCGCCCGTGTGTGGCCGGACTAATTTCAACTCATCAGGACCTGTTGACAGGATACATATCGATACCTTCTGCGGAGATATTCTCCCCGTCTGGGCCATCGCTCGCGCCGCTACGCAACAACAGCAGGGGCCTCAATCCGTCCTGCGTCTGATGCGTCCGCGTCTATTGATCTGTCGGATTATTTGATCGACCAGTGGCGCCCGTTCCGCCAGGAAGATCGCTGTTCAGATTGTCGGAGTGAATTTCTATTAAGAACCGGGAAAGCCCGTTATCGAGCGCAGGTTTGAGCGTTAAAAGCCAGTCTGCTGATTCAAGCGAGCGATGGCGTTTTCGGCTGCATACATGGCCTGTGCCGCCTCGGCTTCGCTGCCCATCATGATCAATCGCCCGAATGGGCCGAAAGCCTTCATGTCGACCAGCGTGACGTGTGCGCCTTTTTCGGCTTCGTTGGCGGCATAGACGATATAACCGGCCGGTTCGGTCTCGAGGATGAACATACTCTTGCCCGGGATCATCATCGAACCCATGCGCAGCTGACGATTGATCAGGGTGGCATGGTCCGGCGCTACTGCGCGGATAATTTCCTTCCAGGCAATCTTGCACTCGTCGCGATTGCTAATTTCTTGTTTGATTTCGCTGAGTATCGCACCACCGGCGGCCTGCACCTCACTTTGATTGCGGTAGTGAATCTCCATGGTGCCGAAGGCGCGTTCCACAACCTGTTGCCCGAGACGCACATTGGTCTGCTTGAGGGCGATATCACTCAAGCGGTGAACCGACATACTGGGCGCAACCTCGATCCACAGGCAGGCATCGCCGGGAATTGGTAAAAATCCCTGCGACGAGGTGGCCAGGTATGAGGCCAGCTGGGGCTGCAACGAGTCGATGAACGAGTAGACCCGCAGGTTGACGTTTTCCAGCATGGCTTATGACCGGTCCGTCATGTTGTATTTACAGTCAATCATCACTGTCTATATTCGCATACCCGCTTAACGTGTCAGCCCGAGATAGAGGGCGGGGAGTTTTTCAGGAAGCCGCGAGACATGATCCAGCACCAGATAGTTTTTCTGGCCGAATATGTTGGACACATAATCATCCGCGTAGGGATCCAGACTGAGGCAGAAGGTGCTGACACCCTGGCGAGCCAGGTCCTCAACGGCCTTCTTGGCATCATATCGCAGATATTGCGGATCGCGCACATCATTGTCCGCCGGCTCACCGTCGGTCAGCAACAGCACCATCTTCTTCTGACTGGAGCGTTCGGCCAGCAGGGCGCCGGCGTGGCGCAGTGCAGCGCCCATGCGCGTCGAAAGCTGACCGGTCATGCCGGCAAGACGACCTTTGACTGTTTCGTTGTAGGGGGCATCGAAGTCCTTGATGCGGTAGTACTCGACATCATGGCGGCCGTTCGAATCGAAGCCATGAATGGCGAACGGATCGCCAACTTTATCCAGCGCTTCGGCCAGCAACGCGGCAGCATCACGCGCCAGATCGAGCACGGTCACGCCTTCCTCTTCGGCATCACGCACTTCATCGTTGGTGGACTCGGAAAGATCGATCAACAACACCACCGAGAGGTCGCGTATCTGCAAATGCGTGCGGATATTGATGCGCGGATCCGGTTGTATACCCATCCGTATCATCACCATCGCGTCAACTGCGGCATTGATGTCGATGGTATCGCCGTCTTCCATTTTACGTTGGCGCACCACGCCCTGTGGTTGCACAGCTTCGATCAAATGCTTGATACGCTGAATGATGTGCTTGTGTTTTTCAACCGACTCATCAATTGTCTCGGGGTCACCCATTTTAGGGTGTTTTTCCAGAAGCGTTACCCAGTTCGGACGTTCAAGCTGGGTTTGATAATCCCACTCGCAATAATGCACCGGTGAGGATATGGGGACTTTTCCTTCTTTCTCGTTCAGGGAAATCCCATCGTCGTGGAACCACTCAGTCGCCAACACCCAGATCTCCTGGGCATCGTCGCCGGCAAACTCAACGTCGAGGTTGTTCCACATTTCCATCACGCTGACGTATTTTCTGATCTGCTTGAGCTGTCCCGGCAGCAGTACATTATCCGCGTCGCTTTCCTGTTCTTCCCAGAGATAACGGTTGTCATCACGGTAAGGATTCGAGGGCAGATCCTGGTTTGGGTTGTAACGGATATTCAGCGATTCAGCCTGCTCGGCCAGTTCCAGCCCGATCTCATGCGCCATTCGGTCATCGTCGAGACGCGATTGTGCCTGTGCAAACAGACTCCGCGCTGCAACCACCAGTGGGTGATAGTCACTGTAATCCTCATCCATCAGAGTTCGGGCAATTCGATCCAGCAGCGCCGAGGTGTCGTTTTCTTCCGCTTCCGGGTTGGCGGGCAGCATGCTCAACCAGATCTGTTTCAGGCCTGGAAATTTATCCACCGACAACTTTTCGATTCTCGCGTCTTCGATCAGGCCGATCATCGCCTTCTGCAGCGCGTTGTAGTCATCCGGATGTGATTCAAAACGCGAGTGCACAATGTGCGCAGCGGCATGTGCGGCGGCGGCTCGATAGATTTCCATGCCCGCGATCTTTTCACCGTCATCCGGACCGAAATCATCGAAGGCATCAGGCAAATGGACGAAATAGTGCTCGATGTAAGGACGATAGCCTTCACGAGTTTCAAAGTCACCCGAGGTTGGACGCAGGAAAAAGTCCTTTCCCCAAAGCGCGCGCAGGTACATGATGAGATGGCGTTGCACATCAACAAAGAGCACACCGCGCTGCTCTTTTTTCATGATGTTGTGCGCTTCTTCATTCTTCAGACCAAAATAAGCGGTCTGGCCTTCGAAGTCGTTTCTGTAGGCAGAGACACCCCACATGGCCCAACGGCGCAGGCCACCCAGGGTCAGATAACTCAGCAGGACATCCAGCTCTTCCAGCATGGGGCGCAAGGCCCGGGGGGCCTGTGCGAGCAAATTGTTGAGCAGGGATAGATAGCCATTGAATAGCCCTATTTCGCCCAATCTCGTCGCTGCGGTGGGGGAAGTGGAAAACAGAAGCACCAGGACCGTTGCACTGGTTCGGGAATACATCTTGATGGCAGTGGACAATAATTCGGAAACCGCGTCTTCGCCGATTTCCCTTGCCACCAGCGGTGCGCTTTCGATAAATGAAACAACCAGGTCGGTGCCACGACCCAGCGACTTCAATCCGACTGCGCCGCGTAGATAAGTGTCTAAGCCACGGGGTGAGAAAACCCGAGCAGCTTCGTGCCAGTTTGCTTCAAGAACTTCGTTGGCCGTGCTGCCCAGTTCATCAAGTACATCTTGATAATCGCTGAGTTGGATCGACATAGTGCCTCCTCACTTCCGGGCATATTAATCAGGCCATATCCTGATCGGATGCAGTGGCACTTGATCGCTGTTCAGGTCTTGTATTGCATCCGCGGCGGTAGGAAGCTTTTTCTTTGCGGAGGCCGGAGTTTTTCTGGCAGATCTTTTTGCCGTGGTTTTTTTCGGGCTTGGTTCCACGCCTTGAGCTTTTTCCGTCGCAACTTTCTTGGCCGTCACTTTTGACGTCGACTTGCTGGTTCCACGCCTTGTTGTGGTGGTCTTTTTGATCCCACTGCCTTTGGAGGAAACCGATTTGGCAGTGGAAGAGGTTTCGCTGACATTTTCCCTTTTTGGTTGTTCACCCGAAATCAATGACTTGGTTCCAGCAGTCTTTTCCTCGGCCGCTTTTTTCGTAGTTGACAGCCCGTTTTGTGATGTCTTCTCAGATTCTTTCATGCTGTCATTTTCCTCAGAGGATAGTGCTGGTTGCCAGGGATTGAGCTCTTTAACGCAATATCGCAGTCGCTGACTGCCAATTGCTCGCCCCCACCCTCAATACAATTGACTTGTGTACGAGTAGATTGGATTTGGCTAGTATCCCGCCTTTTTCGAGAGACCTGCCAGTTCATCGAGAAACCAGCGCATCTCTGCGGAGGATTCGAACTGAAGGCTGTGTGACAGACTGGGAGGCCGTTGTAGTTCCCTCCACTCGGAATCAAGCCGGGTAGCACCCAAAGGCATGCTCCGTTAACTCAGTTAGGAGGGCGTACCAAGCACTGGTACTGGTACGCCCTGCGTAGCCAGAAATTAGTTTAGGCAGACGGAAGAATGCTCTCAACTTCAGAATGCACACGCGCGATGATATGCGCCGCAACAATGCCATCACCAACCCGTTCACAAGCATCAGCGCCGGCACGTACAGCCGCATTCACTGCACCGGTTTCGCCACGCACCAAGACGGTTACATAACCGCCGCCGACGAATTGACGACCAATCAATTTGACCTCTGCAGCCTTGGTCATTGCATCTGCCGCTTCGATAGCGGGAACCAAACCGCGTGTTTCAATCATGCCTAAGGCAATACCTGTTACTTCAGCCATTTTTTTTCACCTCTTACGTAATGAATTAACCAACTGTTGCCTGTTCGGCGATTTCGCCCGCTTTAGGCAGAATACTTTCGACTTCCGAGTGCACACGGGCAATGATGTGTGCGGCAACAATACCGTCACCAACCCGTTCGCAGGCATCCGCACCCGCCCGCACAGCAGCATTCACAGCACCGGTTTCTCCACGAACCAGCACGGTTACGTATCCGCCACCAACGAACTGTCTTCCAATCAGTTGAACTTCCGCTGCTTTGGTCATTGCATCCGCCGCTTCAATGGCGGGCACCAGACCGCGTGTTTCAATCATTCCAAGGGCAATGCCCGTCACATCAGCCATTTCATGCTCCTGTTGTTTCAGTTTTCCCGTTCATCGGGGTTCCAGTAGTCAATGATCCCGGCAATGGTCAAATCGGTGAGAATGGTTTCGTCACCGGCGGCGAAGCGTGCGGCTGAGCCACTGGCGGTGAAAACCCATTTACCGACCGGCACACCGACCGGATCGCAGGCCACATTCAGTTTGCCTCTGCTGTCGGTCAAGACACGCAGGGATATTTTCTTCAGCCCCGGCACTCGCCGGGTTGTTACCAATTCATCTTCGACACGCATGATTTCCACGTTATTGCCCCTGGCCTGAGGACCAGTGATCAATAATGCCGACGATGGTTAAATCGGAGGGATACGACTTACTGCCCGCGGCCTCACGCGCCGCCGAAGAGCCAACGACTATCACCCAGTCTCCGGGGACGCAGCCGATCGCGTCAATCGCGACCATGGGAGTGGATTTTTCCGACTCGCGAACCACCAGCAGAGGCCGATGCCCAAGCTCGGCGATCCGATTGGTTGAGACCAACGTTTTGTCGACCTGCATGATCTTCATGCGTCTTCCCCGACGGTTTCAATCGGGCTGCCCGTCGGCCGATCCTGGACAGACAGATGACAGTGCAGCAGACCCTTTGCTACCAGGTCGTCGTAGCGCGCATTGATTGCGTCGCGAACTCTTTCCGCCTTCGCGATACTGCGTTCCCGCGAACCTGGGACACGGGCGTCATAGCGATAGTGAATCGCGACCGGGATCGGCAGGCCGCGTTTGGCATTCAGCCCGGTGAAGATCTTGATGCCAACGTCCATATCCGCAACACCTTCTTCGAGGGTGTGCAGATGGGCGTAGTAAGCAACGTTACGCATCTGTACTTCTTCGAACCCATCACCGACGCTGATGTAGCGCTCAGCATGGCCGATGTCGGGATAACGGCCGCCGTATAGGTCACCGACGTATTCGATTTGCGACATGTTGTTAATCAGCAGGTTGGCAATCAAGCGACGCATACCTTCGTGCGGTTCGCCTTGACCACTACCCCATCCGGGTGACTTCACATTCGGGCTGATGATCGTATCGTAGATTTTGATTCTTGCCTGATCTTCAGACAGAGCCAGCGTTTCTTTGTACAGTTCGGCGTTATCGATGAAACGATGCTGAGAAATATCGCCATTGCCATCGGGTACATGTACTTTTATGGCATCAGTATCGGTATCGACACCGATCAATAGAATGTCGGTAGAAGCTCCGCAACAAAAGGCATTTTCAATCGCTTCACGGAATTGGGTAAGCCGCTCCATCGCAGCCTGGATCGCTTTGTTTTCATTACTGCCATGTGCGGCGCAACCTTGCTCGGACGGTGCGCTGGAACTGGTGTGATAAACCGCAATCTTGAGATACCGAGTGCCGGCGTCCGCTGTGGTGGGCACACCTTCACGGAAACGCCTTAGTTCGGTCTCCTCCCAGTGATGAACGTCGGTCTCGACATCGAACAATGCGCCTGCATAGGCCTTGCGGCGGGTAAAGGAAGACAGCGGGAGGCGCAGGATGTAGCGGGTCAACCCCTTCAGGCGTCCGTCCGCACAAGGGCTGATATCAACCGCATGAAAACCACAATCGAGAAAGAAGTTGCGGGTGTCCTGCACCGTTTCGACCTGCCGGTTCAGGTCATCGACAAATTTCGCGGCGGAGGCCTTCAGCGCGGCAAAGGCGCAGTGCGCATAGAGCGCTTTCATGTCGGGACCGACAACCCAGGCGTCGTTCAACAATTGCTCAGGCAAATCGAACTCCAGCGCCTGTCTGGCGACTTGTTGCGCACGTTCCGCAAACTCGTTTGTATAAGGTAATCCGGCAATCGTCTTTAAAGTTGGTTCGATGGCGTCGAATTTGCCCTTGACGAACTCCTCACAGTGCGCAAGCCGAGCATTGGCGTTACCATCAGTCAGTGGGTGCCGACAACTTTGTGACGGCAAGGTAGAACATGCCGGATGCGGGAAAAGCGCTGCAGGTGTATCGGTATCAGGAGTCGCAGCCGCTGAAGGTGAGATACCCAGGCCGACCGGTGCAGTCGCATGCCGACCAGTCGGCGCGCTTGCCCTGCTGGCAGCGGCCTTACGAGCGCGGATTTTGTATGCGTTGCGGGTATTCATAGCCTGGATACTCTTCCTTCAAGCCTTCTCTGTTCAACCTCTGGCGCCGCCAGAAACGGTGATGACAGCGCCTTGCTCGCTACTGCCACTGCTACCAGTAATCATGGCAGGCGCCACTTCCGGACGCTCGATTGCCTTATTCGCATGAGCGCCGCCGGCCAGTGCAGGTTGATTGCTGCGTAGACTCGGATTACGTGCCTGTGCAACATGCCCTTCAGTACCGGTCATACCGGGAGTCCGACCCCAGTTATCGCCTGTCACGGCTATCCCGTCTTCACGGCCTTCACCGGTGATCCGCTGAGCGTGCATCACCACTGGATTGGCAACCTGCTGTGGCACAGCAGCTGTAGCGGGATCGGTTTGCGGTGCGGCCATCACGGGCGCAGGTTCGGGCGCTGCGATATGACGCAGATCCGGATAGCGGAACTCTGGTGTACCCGACACGCGGCTCATTGCCATATCGCCGGGGCCGGTTACACGACTACCGCCGTAACGGGTTCCCGTGATCTGAGCCTGACGGGCTGGAGATAGAATGCTGAAACCCTGGGGCACCGGCGGTGGAGGCGTTGCAACGGCCTGCTGTACCGGATATTGCGGTGCCATCGGCTGCTGCTGAGGTGCAGATGGACAGGCAGCTTGTCCCGCTGCGATCAGCCCAGCGGCTTCTGCTAGATTACGAGCCGCGCAAGCATCGCAACAGGCGCCGTGATTTGCCGGCACCTGAATGCCGGCATAGGGCGTTCCGCTGACGGGCTGCACCGCACCATGCTCATTGCCAGTGACATTGTCGGTGGCACCGACCATGGTTCCCGAGACGTGTTGTCCCTTCGGTGTATGGTCGACTTCGACCTTGGCTGGCCGAGCGACTGGGGTGCTGGGACATTGAGCATACTGCTCCTGTCCGTAATATTCTGTGCCGGTGACGAGCCCACACCCGTTTTGCTCGTCACCTGTCATTTTTGGGGAGTATTCAACACTTCCCCCCGTCAGGTTGCTACCACTCAATGTGTGCATGTCTTGCACTTTGGGCGCCGCACCACCGCAGATCTTGCTCTCGCCATACTGGGTGCCAGTCAAGCGCGTGCATGACCCGGGTTCATTGCCGGTCACTTTATCGGTGCGATCGACCAATGCACCGGTAATCCGCTGGCCTTGCCGGCTGTTGTCAACCCCGACTTTGGCCGGATGCGGTTCAGCTATGGTGCCGCAAACCGAAGCAAACTGCTCGTTGGAGATGTACTCAGTGCCGGTAATCGGACGACAACTGCCGTACTCATCACCGGTTACCCTCGCGGAACGACCGACTTCAGTGCCTGTTACCGGTTGGCCGGCAATGGTATGAGTCAATGCCACTTTTGACGGACCGTTGATGGTCATTTTCGCACCGCCGGCATCGGCATACTGCGAACCGGTGATCTGGTGTCCAGCACCCGCTTCGTTACCGGTGGTTGCGTTTACGCGAGCCTCATCAGATCCAGTGATCGATATCTGTTTGCCCTCGGTCCGCCCGCTCATAACCTTGGCCGGTTTGGGCGAGGGGCTGACACCGCAAAAGCTCGCCAGCTTATCGGCACCGACATATTCGGAGCCGGTAACCTGTACGCAGCTACCCTGCTCGTCGCCGGTGACTTTCTCGGAGCGGCCCACCTCTGTACCGGTCACGGGTTTACCTCCCCCGGTTATGCTGACACCAACCTTGGGAGGATTTGGCTCTGGCTGAGCTCCACAGAATGTCGCGTACTGCTCGGAACCAATGTATTCCGTGCCGGTAATCGCTCGGCAGGTACCGGACTCGTTACCGGTCACCTCAGTTGAACGCTCAACCTGGGTGCCGGTCACACTTCGACCCGACAGCGTGGTACCGACTTCGACTTTAGGTGGCACAGCCTGGGTTCTGACGCGGCCACTGGGGCGTGATGGCGGGGTATCGCCGCGCCCTTTATGGTTCATTTCCTGACGGCGCAGCCTGGCAAGGTCGCGGCCATTGATTTGACCCGCGGCGTATGCCATGACCCCTGCAGGACTCCTGCTGCGTCCAGAAACCCGCCGTTTGCCTGGAACAGCGGCTTTGCCACGCGTTGACAGTGCCTTGCGGCGGTTACGGCAAAGCTGGCGCACGCTGCCCAGATCAGGTCCAAGCACAGAGGGATTGGTATCTGCAATCTCGCACAGCGTTTCAAGCGCTGCTTCGTCTTCTCCGGCGGCAGTAACCTCCGGTTCAGTTGATGGCATTTCGCTTATGGCGGTTGATTCCACGGTCGATGGAATCGGCTGAGACGAGGCATGATCCACTACCGGAGTTGCGGCAGCTGAGACTGGCTCAACTGCCGGGGACGTATGACTTCCGGCAGAATTAGCAGCCACAGCTGCTACTGGTTTTTTTCGTGCCCGTCGATTACTGGCGCTTTTTTGCGCAGCTATTCGCCGCGCCTGTTGCGCCTGGCGCTTTTTTTCAGCGCTGGTTGAATTTGCAGGCATAGCAATTCCTCACTTGGCTTGGATGCTGATTCAGCCTCTGAAAACGACGAAAGCTGTTCCCTGACTTTGGGTGTAGTTGTCATAGCCGATCAACCGGATATGGTGGTCCGGATATTCGCGATGACAAGCCTCGAGCTCACTCAGGACGACATCAACGCTTTGCTCGCCGAACATCGGCAGCTTCCACATGAACCAGTAATAGCGTGAGGCGCCTTCTGGCTCGACGTGCTCAACCGCCGGGTTCCAGCCCTGCGAGATGATGTACTGGATCTGCGCGCGGGTTTCGTCGGCTGTCAAGGCAGGCAAGTAGGAAAAGGTTTCGTATCGCTTTGCCTGTTTGTAGTCTGAAACAGTGCTCATGTTGTTAGCTCCTTCGATTAGCGGTTCTGAACGTCAAGCTTGTCGACGGTGTCGAACTCGAACTTGATTTCTTTCCATGTTTCCATGGCGATCTTCAGTTCAGGGCTGGATTGGGCGGCTTTGGTGAGGATTTCCTTACCGTTCTGTTCCAGCTCTACGCCACGATTGCGCGCTTCGACACAGGCTTCCAACGCGACACGGTTGGCGGCGGCGCCAGCGGCGTTGCCCCATGGATGACCCAAGGTACCGCCACCGAATTGCAGAACGGAGTCGTCACCGAAGATACTGACCAGTGCCGGCATATGCCATACATGGATACCACCTGACGCCACTGCGAAGGTACCTGGCATGGAGCCCCAATCCTGATCGAAGAAAATGCCGCGAGCACGATCTTCAGGAACGTAAGATTCGCGTAGCAGGTCGATCCAGCCGATAGTTGCTTCACGGTCACCTTCCAACTTACCCACAACGGTACCGGTATGCAGATGGTCACCACCAGACAGGCGGAGCGCCTTGGTCAAAACACGGAAATGAATACCGTGATGTGGATTTCGGTCAAGTACCGCGTGCATCGCACGGTGGATGTGCAGCAGTACGCCGTTTTTACGACACCAGCGAGCCAAACCGGTATTGGCGGTGAAACCACCCGTCAGGAAGTCGTGCATAATGATGGGGGCGCCGATTTCCTTGGCGAACTCAGCACGCTCATACATTTCTTCTGGAGAAGGCGCAGTCACATTCAGATAGTGACCCTTGCGTTCGCCTGTATGGGCTTCTGCGGTCTTGATAGCGTCCTGAACGAACAGAAAGCGATCGCGCCAGCGCATGAAGGGCTGAGAGTTGACATTCTCGTCGTCCTTGGTGAAGTCCAGACCGCCACGCAGACATTCGTAAACGGCCCGACCATAGTTTTTGGCGGACAGCCCAAGTTTTGGCTTGATCGTACAACCCAACATGGGACGACCGTACTTGTTCATGTGGTCGCGTTCTACCTGGATGCCATGCGGGGGACCATTACAGGTTTTGACATAGGCCAGCGGGAAGCGAACATCTTCGAGGCGCAATGCGCGCACTGCCTTGAAACCGAATACGTTACCGACCAGAGAGGTGAAAACGTTAACGACCGAGCCTTCCTCGAACAGATCGATCGGGTAGGCGATGAACGCATAGAAACACTCATCGTCGCCGGGTACGTCCTCGATGTGGTAGGCGCGACCGCGATAGTAATCCATGTCGGTCAAGAGGTCGGTCCAGACAGTAGTCCAGGTACCGGTGGAAGATTCCGCTGCTACCGCGGCGGCGGCCTCCTCGCGATCGACGCCAGGCTGGGCAGTGATCTTGAAGCAGGCGAGCAGATCTGAATCGAGCGGC
>JAAUXZ010000196.1_pt1 | contig 13308 bp, 7 predicted proteins | sample 7278131 | NCBI WGS metagenome assembly JAAUXZ01 (sample SAMN14350119, study PRJNA611818) | marine sediment metagenome | isolation source: surface marine sediment (3m) | place: French Polynesia: Moorea | collected 2018-08
CCTCGACGCGATCTGGACGGGTGTCGGCGCCTCGGACGGAGACCGCCGCATCGGGTTCTACCGCCTCCAGCAGGAGCTCTTCGAGCGCTTCGCCGGCGAGTACGAGGAGGATGCCGCGCGCGTCTTCGCGGTGGGTCCGGCGGCCCGCTGCACCCGCGAGGGGGCGATCGGGTCGAGCCCCGTGAAGAGCGGCGAGCTCTCGGCGGTGGTCGACTGGGCCGGGCGCGGGGGGCTCGGCAGCCGCCTCCTCCAGCAGCACGGCCTGGTGGGCTGCGTCTTCGGCGGCGCCTGGGAGGATCCCGATCTCCCGGACTCGGCGGAGATCAACGGCTACTTCCTCGAGCACTTCGGCAAGAAGGCCGTCAAGGCGGATCTCGCGATGACGGAGAAGTACCGCTACTTCCCGAAGTTCGACACCGGCGGCACCTTCGGCGTCAACAACCACGAGCTCGACGATCGCATCCTGAGCTTCAACTACCGGAGCATCTACGCCAGCTCGGAGGAGCGGTCGCGACAGCACGAGGCGTTCATCCTCGACCACTACCTGAAGCAGTTCAACGAGGAGACGATCGCGACGAAGAGCTTCCAGCACTGCGGCGAGCCGTGCGCGGTGGCCTGCAAGAAGATGCACGGCCCCTACAAGAAGGACTACGAGCCCTATCACACGCTGGGGCCCCAGTCGGGCGTCTTCGACCAGCGCGCCGCCGAGCTGCTCAACGACAGGGTCGACGCCATGGGCTTCGACGCCATCCAGACCGGGGGCACCCTGGCCTGGCTCATGGAGCTCGTCGCAGACGGGCTGATCCCGCCGGAGGACTTCGGCTTTCCTCCGGCCTCGGAGCTGCGTTTCCGCTTCACCAGCAGCCCGGGCGACTTCGATCGCGTCGAGGACAGCATGCGCAACGCGCGCTACGCCATCGCCATGCTCCAGGCGATCCTCGACGACGAGCGCTGCGCGCCCCTGCGCGAGGGGATCCGGGCCGCGGCCCGCGCGCTCGACGAGCGCTACGGCATCGCGAGCGTCGACCGGGCCGTCTATCTGGCCCATGGCGACGAGGGCTACATGGTGCCGAACCAGTACTGGGTGCCGGGCATGGGCAGCCCGATGCCCATGATGGGCAAGTACTACGTCTACTACGGGCCCGAGTTCCTGGGGCCGGAGGAGCTCGGGCGCAAGAACGTCGAACGCATGACCTACGAGCTGGTGAACGACAACAGCGGGGTCTGCCGCTTCCACCGCAAGTGGTCGGAGCTGATCGGCGGCGAGATCATCCAGGCCCACTACGACCTCGAGGTCGACTACAAGGCGCACCAGTTCGCCCTGGCCAAGGCCATCCACGACCACCAGGGTGCGAAGGCCCGGCCCTGGGAGGGCGAGCGGATGGCCGACATGCTGAAGGGCTTCCTCGACGACTGGCGCGCGAACGGGCTGAAGAGCCCGGAGCTCGACACCTGGCTGGAACGCTTCGAGCACGACAAGCACGCGGCGGCCCGCGACTTCTGGGAGGGCATCCGTCGCGGTCAGGAGGAGGCCTTCGCCAAAGGAGCGGAGGCCATCCCCACCCTGACCTCTCCGCACCACGCCGCGAGGAACCCGAGCGCCTGATCGGCGTCGGCGGCTGACGCGACTCGACAGCGACCCTGCGAGCGCCTCGACTCAGTAGCGCAGGAGCACCTGGGTGTAGGCGAAGCTGGCGTTGCGCTGGCTCTGGCCGTCGAAGACGTCGCCCCCCCAGAGGCGGGAGTAGCCGAACTTGAGCGCGAGCTCGCGGCGGAGCGGCACCGCGAGCTGCACGTCGAGCTCGTGGCCCACGTCGGTGGAGCCGTTCGAGGCGTTGCGCGTGAAGCCCAGGCTCCTGCGGGCGAAGGCACCGGGCCCGAGCCAGCGGAAATCGTCGGGCTCCTGCAGCCAGAAGCGGTGGTAGGTGAGTTCCAGGTCGAGCTTCCAGAGGGGCTTGAGCTTGAACTGCACGAGGAGGTCCACCAGGTTCTGCAGCGCGAGCTGGTCGATGTAGCCGTAGTGGAGGTGAACGGTCGGCAGGATGCTGAAGAAGGTATTGCGGTCCTTGTCGTCGCGGTCGCTGTCGCCCGAGCCCCAGTTCACGCCGAAGCGCAGCCAGGGCTCGCCCCACACCTCGTGGAGCTGGTACCCGATCTCCGCGAGCACGGCGCCCGCCAGCTGGTCGCGCCCGCGCACGCTGCCGTCGGTGGACTCGTCGTCGTAGTTGCCCGCCTGGAAGGCTCCCCAGAGCAGCACGTCGGCTCGTCCCGGCCCGAGCGGATACACGCCGAGCATGGCGCCGCCCATGGTGAACACCATGATGTCGCCGAAGAGCCCGGTGGTCTTGGCGGGATTGCGGTTGTCGGAGTAGCCGATGAAGAAGCCCTCCACCTGCGTGTTCTCGGAGAGCGTCCCGCGCGGCGCGGTCCAGTGGACGCCGCCGACGAGGATGTCCTTGTTGTAGCGGAAGGCGCCGTTGTCGGAGACGAAGACGCCCGTGGTGGGCTGTTGGAAGAAGGCGTGGAAGTGGTGGCCGTCGAGCACCATGTGGCCCGTGCCCCCATCGTAGGCGCGCGACACGGTGGTCCAGTCGACGGTGCCCACGAGGCGCTGGGAGAGCCGCTGGATCTGGAGGAAGGCCCAGTTGGGTTGGGAGTCCTTGACGAGGGTGCCCATGTTCACGAACTGGCGGCCGACCCGGACGGTCAGGTTCTCCGAGGGAGTGATCTCAGCGAAGAGCTGGCTCGGTCGCAGGCCGTTGGGGTTGTCGCGGCCGCCGCCGTTGGAGCGGTAGTTGGCCCCGATGCCGCTCGCGTCGTCGGTTAGCCCCAGCACCGCGTGGAACTGGCCCTGGGCGAACACGCGGAAGAGCTTGCGGAAGCGGTAGTCGAGAGCGAAGCGGTTGCGGATGCCGTGGAAGTCGTCCCAATCCGGTGCGAAGGCCTTCCAGTCTTCCCAGCGCCAGCGGGCCTCGATGTGGAGGTCGGCGTGGTGGTCGCCCCATGAGACGCCCAGATGCGGCTGCCAGTGCAGTCCCTGGTCCGGCGGGGGCTCCGCGGGCACGGGCCCAGCGAGGAAGAGGGCGGCGCCCGCAGCTGCCGTCAGTGCACGGCGGAGGTGTGCGGCTCCCACGCGGTCGCGTGCTTCGGACACGGCCCTCCTCGCGCTGCGGCGGAGTGAAGCAGCTCGGGGACCCCCTCGTCAAGCTGGACGCCTCGGCGTCGCACGAAGTGCTTGACCCTCGAAGGCCGCTACGCGAGCCTCCGCGCGAACGTTTCCGGAGCTCGAGACTGGCTCCGGCGAGCAGGTGCGCGATGAGGTTGAAGGTCGCATTGGGCGTATCCGCAGGCGCCATCGGCGTGCTCGGCGGAGTGGGCCTGTTCACCTTCCACTACGCCCACGGCACCTCGTACCTGAGCCACGATCCAGAGGCCTGCGTCAACTGCCACATCATGCAGAGCCAGTACGACTCGTGGCAGAAGGCGAGCCACCACACGGTGGCCGCCTGTGTCGACTGCCACCTGCCGACGGCCTTCTTTCCCAAGTACCTGGCGAAGGCCGAGCACGGGTGGAACCACTCGAAGGGCTTCACGCTGATGGACTTCCCGGAGCCGATCCGGATCACCCAGAAGACCGCGGATGACCTCCAGGCCAACTGCGTCCGCTGCCACGGGGATCTGGTCCACGCACAGTCCGGCGGCGCCGCCGACGGGGCGCCGGAGTGCCAACACTGCCACCCCGACGTGGGTCACGGTCCGCGAGCCGGGCTCGGAGGCCCCCTGCGTGCGCAAGAAACGGAGCCAGGCCGATCATGAGCGACCGTCCCCGGAAGCTGAGCCCGCTGCCCTTCGTCCTCCTGCTGCTGGTGGTCATGGCGGCCACGGCCGGCGTGACCGCGCTCCTGATCACGATCAACGAAAGGAAGTCCGAGGCCCGCAATCCCTACGTGCGCCTGGTCGAGGTGACCGAGGACACCACCGACCCGGAGGTGTGGGCCACCAACTGGCCCAAGCAGTACGACACCTACAGGCTCACGGCGCTGTCGACGCGCACGCGCTTCGGCGGCCACGGAGGAAGCGAGGCCCTGCCCGAGCAAAAGATCGAACGCGATCCGTGGCTCAAGCGCATGTTCGAGGGCTATGCCTTCTCGATCGACTATCGCGACCGCCGGGGCCATGCCTACATGCTGCAGGACCAGGAGGAGACTCAGCGCCTGACCAAGCCGCAGTCGGGCTCGTGCATCCACTGCCACGCGAGCGTGATGCCGCTCTATCGCGAGCTGGGCGACGGCGACGCGATCAAGGGCTTCGAGAAGACCTACGCGATGTCCTACCAGGACACGAACGCCAAGCTGCGCGAGATCGGCCACCACTTCCCGGTCTCCTGCGTGGACTGCCACGACCCCGGAACGATGGGCCTCCGCGTCACGCGCCCGGCCTTCGTGCAGGGCATCCAGGCGCTGGCCGAGGGCGACGGCGAGGTGCCGCATCTGCCGTCGATCCAGCGCTGGCGCGAGGGGCCGCGCGACCGACCCTACGACCCGAACACGGACGCCACGCGCGGCGAGATGCGCTCCTACGTCTGCGGGCAGTGTCACGTGGAGTACTACTGCTCGGAGAAGTTCAAGCTCACCTTCCCCTGGGGCCAGGGGCTGAGCGTGGATCACGCCGAGGCCTTCTGGAACGAAACCACGTTCCCCGACGGCCAGCGCTTCTACGACTACGAGCACGCGGAGACGGGCGCCCCGGTGTTGAAGGCCCAGCACCCCGAGTTCGAGATGTGGAGCCAGGGCATCCACGCCCGCAGCAGCGTCTCCTGCGCCGACTGCCACATGCCCTACATGCGCGACGGCGCCACGAAGGTCTCGGACCACTGGGTGCGCAGCCCGCTGCTCAACATGGAGCGCGCCTGCCTCACCTGCCACCACTTCTCGGAAGAGGAGATGAAGGCCCGCGTCGACGGCATCCAGGACAGGAACCACGAGCTGCTTCAGAACGCGGGGGCGGCGCTGATGGACCTCCTCGACGCCATCGTGGCGGCCCGCGAGGCGGGCGCGACGGATGCCCAGCTCGCCGAAGCCCTCGAGTACCAGCGGAAAGCGCAGTGGCGCCTCGACTTCGTCGCGGCCGAGAACTCCATGGGCTTCCACGCGCCCCAGGAGGCCGCCCGCATCCTGGGGACGGCCGCGGATCTCGCCCGCCAGGGACAGGTCGCCGCGATGAAGGCGCAGGTCTCCGCGGCGGGCCGCGGCTCTCCGCGAAACGACCTCGCCGGGCCCGGCAGCCCGCGACCTCGAGGTTAGAAGGGAGACCCGGCCATGCCGCCTCGCGCGACCTCGCTCAGCGTCCGTCGTCCTCTTGACGAGATCGCTTCGCCGGCTCGCGCCTGGCGTGGCGCTCTGGTCCTGGCTGGACCTGCACGCTTCGGCGCGACGATCGTCTTCCTCGCCGCCCTGGCCCTGGTCGCGGGGCCCGCGGAGGCGGGCGACGAGGTTGCCGCCTTCCCGCCGCCGCTCGACTCCTACCAGGACGCAGAGCTGGAGAGCATCGGGGCGATCCTGCGCCACCGGATCGCGACGCAGCCCTTCAACCTGGTGGGCAGCCTCATCTTCCTCGCGGCCATCGTGCACACCTTCGTCGCCGGCCGCTTCATGACGCTCTCGCAGCGCTGGCGCGAGGAGCACGCAGAGAAGATCCGGCGCGGCGAGGCCCGCGAGGGCTCCGTCCACCTGCTGGGCGAGCTCTTCCACTTCCTGGGCGAGGTCGAGGTGGTCTTCGGCATCTGGGCGATCGTCCTCATGGTCGCCATCGCCGGCTTCTTCGACTGGAGCACCTCGATCCACTACGTGGGCGAGACGGTCGACTTCACGGAGGCCGCCTTCGTGGTCGTCATCATGACGCTGGCCTCCACGCGCCCGATCCTGAGGCTGGCGAGCGCCACCATGGAGGGGATCGCCCGGTTCTTCGGCGGATCGCTCCGGGCCATGTGGCTCACGACCCTCACCGTGGGCCCGATGCTCGGGGCGCTCATCACCGAGCCCGCTGCCATGACGCTCTCGGCGCTGGTCCTCTCCGACAAGGTCTACGCGCTCGACCCGAGCAAGCGCTTCAAGTTCGCGACGCTCGCCCTGCTGTTCCTGAACGTGTCGGTGGGGGGCACGCTCACGAACTTCGCAGCGCCCCCCGTGCTGATGGTCGCGGGGCCCTGGGGCTGGGGCATCGACTACATGTTCCTGAACTTCGGCTGGAAGGCGCTCGTGGGCATCGCGCTGTCCAACGCCCTCTATCTGTTCCTCTTCCGAGCGGAGTTCACGCGTCTGGAAGGCGCCTTCGCGCTGCAGCAGCTCAAGTCACGCATCGAGCGAACGCTGGTGACGCGGCGGCTGATGGACGACGAGTTCGAGCGGCTGCTGGCCCACCTGGAGATCGACGACGAGCTGCGCAGCCAGGCGGAGGCCGTGATCTCGGAGATCCGGACGCGCCTGGAAGAGGAGAAGCTCCCGGAGGTGGCCGAGGAGGGGGTCGATCCCGAGCTGATCCGGGGAGCCTTCGACAAGCGCTTCGAGCAGGTCCGCCGCGTCAAGATGCAGCGCTACCTCCCGCGGCTGCTCCCGGTGGAGGACCGCCCCCAGTTCGAGGACCCCGACTGGGACGAGCGAGAGGACGCCGTGCCCGTGTGGGTCACCGTGGTCCACGTGCTGCTCATGGTCTGGACCATCTTGAACACGCACCACTCGCAGGTCTTCGTGCTCGGCTTCTTCTTCTTCCTGGGCTTCGCGCAGATCACCGCGCCCTATCAGAACACGATCCGGCTGCGTTCTTCGCTGCTGGTGGGCTTCTTCCTGGCGGGGCTCGTGATCCATGGAGGCGTCCAGGCCTGGTGGATCGCCCCCGTCCTGGGCAGCCTGAGCGAGCTGCCGCTCATGATCGCGGCGGCGCTCCTCAGCGGCTTCAACGACAACGCGGCCATCACGTTCCTGGGCACCCTGGTGCCCGACATGACCGAGGGCCTCAAGCGCGCCATCCTCTCGGGAGCCGTCACCGGCGGCGGCCTGACCATCATCGCGAACGCGCCCAATCCGGCGGGGATCTCGCTCCTCAAGCAGCACTTCGGCGGCAACGTTTCGCCCGCCGGTCTGCTGACCTGGGTGATCGGGCCGACGCTCCTCGTGGGAACCTGCTTCTACCTTCTCTGAGCCCGGGCGTAGCTCTCCGGATGGCCCCGTCTACCTGCCGAGCCCCCGCCGCCGAGCCGGCTGAGGAAGCCGAGAAGGGGCTTCTTGATCGGCCTCTGGACGATCGGAAGGAGGTTGACCTTGATCCGCGCGACCTCGCCGAAGTCGTCCTGGTTCACCACGGAGTACTCGACGCCGAACTCCCAGCGGAAGGGCTTTCCGAAGATCTTGGTGACGCGCGACACGAGGAAACCGACCGGAACGTTCCAGCGATTGCCACGGGTCGCCTTGTTGTCGAACGTGATCGTCGGGTTCCAGCCGACCTGCCACTCGTCGGTGATGTTGTACAGGAACCAATAGAACATGTTGCCGAAGCTCGCGTCCTTGGTTCGATCGGCTCGGCCCGCGTCGGCCACCCCGAAGTAGTACTGGGGGTAGGCCCCGGCCATCCAGTTCTTCGCGATGTAGCCGAAGACGCCCGTCGGCCCGACCGACCACAGCTGCACGCCGAAGTCGTCGTCAGTGGCCGTGGGGAAGCTGAAGCCCGGCCCCACCGCCGCGAGCCAGCGCCCCGCGATGCTCGGTGGTAGGGCGAGCGGCAGCGGAATGAGCATGTCGCTGATCCCGGTCTGGCGACCGAAGCCCGGCCTGGGAGCAGGGTTCTGGATGAAGAGGGCGATGGTGGGACGCGTGACGATGCGCCACTCGTCTTCGCCCGTGCCGATGAGGGGGATGGGGATGATGGGCTGGAAGACGATCTCGCCGGCGACCTTCGCGTTCCCGTTGTTCGCGTCGCCATCCTTGAACGTCGTCGCGACCTGCGTGAAGATGAAGGCGAAGCGGCCGACGGGGTTGGCCGTCTGCTGAGAGAGCTCCTTGCTGCTGGCCTTCGAAGGATCGGCGCTATAGGCGTCGTCTTCCCCCGCCTGCGCGACCTCGGTCGGGGCAGGGGGCGCAACGTCGGTCTCGGCAGCCGTCGCCGGGACGGTGACCGGCTCGGAGGCGGGCTCGGAGCCGGCGTCGGAAGCCGTGCCGGTGTCGGCGAGCACCGGATGGGATGCGGCCGGTTCGCCGTCGGAGAAGAGCTGTTCGCCGGAATCGAAGTCTTCTTCGGCGAGGCCATACTGCGTGAGCCGCGACCAGACGTCGCTCGAGCGGTTGCTCGGCTTGCCGGTGATGGCATGGGTCCGGATCGGCTCGCCGTTGCGCGGTTCCGGGTCGGGCGAAACCGTTTCGGTGGCGGCGGCCTGCCAGGGAAGGAGCCCGGCGATCGCGAGCACCGCCGCAAGGTGGCAGCGATTCCTGTAAAGGGTCGTCGGTTGCGGTCGCGGGCTTTGCCATCGGTTCATTGAGTGACTCCTCGAGATCGTTTCCCCGCCCTTCGGATCTCACGGATGGTGATCCAAGTCAAGTGGGCGGAAGCCTGCAGCGACTCGGATCGTGGCAGGTCGGATGACTCCCTCGCACCCCATGGCTCGATGCGCGCCTTTTTCTTTGCGGCGACTCTTCACTCTCGTGTCTCGCGCGTTAGTCTCCGCCGAGGAGGTTGCGACCTTCGATGCTGCGCAGTCGCTCGGCCCCGTCGCAGCGATGAGGTGAGGCGGAGGGTCGCAGCCCAGGGGCAAGGCGGGCGATGTACGGAAACCACGGCGCCTACTTGCGGATCGATCTCGGTCGCGGCGACCAGCAGCGGCTCGCCATTCCCGAGGTGGTGCTGCGCCGCTATCTGGGTGGGGTCGGCCTCGGTTCCTGGCTCCTCCACCGCGAAGCGCCGCAGGGCGTGGACCCGCTGGCGCCCGAAGCGCCCCTCGTGTTCAGCTTCTCGCCGCTCGTCGGGACTCCCTTCACGACGTCAGCAAAGTTCGCCGTCGTCGCCAAGTCGCCCCTCACCGGCCTGCTCTGCGACGCCCTCTCGAGCTCCCACTTCGCTCTGGAAGGCAAGCGGATGGGTGTCGACGCCCTGGTCTTCGTGGGTCGCTGCCGCGAGCCCAGCGTCTGGATGGCGGGGGAGCTGCTGCCCACCGATCTGTGGGGAGCCGATCCCGCCGAGGCGGAGCGCCAGCTCGCGCCGCTCGGTCGTGCGGCGGTGATCGGCACCGCGGGGGAGCGGGGCGTTCGCTTCGCCACCCTCTCCAACGGAGGACGCCACGCGGGCCGAGGAGGCCTCGGCGCGGTGATGGGTGCGAAACTGCTCAAGGCGGTGGTCGTGCGCGGCGACCGCGCCACGCGCCTCGCGGATCCGCGCGCCGCGGCCCAGCGCGCCAGGGTGCTCGCTCGACGTTCGCAGGGTCCGGAGACCGCGAAGTACCGCGAGCTCGGCACGGCGGCCAACGTGGCCTCCTTCGATCGCATCGCCGCGCTGCCCACCCGCAACTTCCGCGACGCGCGCTTCGAGGCCGCCTCCGCGCTGGCGGCGGAGACGCTCCAGGCGGAGCGAGGCCGGGAGCGCCACTCCTGCGCGAGCTGCACCATCGGCTGCGAGCATCGCTACGAACGGGCGGGCGGGGGGGCCACGCGCGTCGAGTACGAGAGCCTCTTCGCCCTCGGCTCGCTGTGCGGAGTCGGCGACGCGGAGACCGTGCTCGCGGCGAGCAGCCGCTGCGACGTGCTCGGCCTCGACACCATCTCAACGGGCGGCACGATCGCCTTCGCGATGGAGTGTCGCGAGCGGGGGCTGCTCGCCGAGGCCCCGGCCTTCGGAGACGGCCCGGGCATGCTGGCGTTGATCGAGAGCATCGCGAGGCGCGAGGGCATCGGGGACCTCCTCTCCCTGGGCAGCCGCGAGGCGGCCCGCCGGCTCGGCGGGAGCTGCCTCGACTTCGCGCCCCAGGTGAAGGGGCTCGAGCTTCCCGGCTACGAGCCTCGAGCGCTGCAGAGCATGGCCCTCGGTCTCGCGGTCGCGACGCGCGGCGCCGATCACAACCGGAGCGCGGCCTACGAGCTCGATTTCTCGGGAGAGTCCGATCGGCTCCGCGGCGATGCGGCGGCCGCCCGGCGCATCCTCGAGCCCGAGGATCGGGCGGCGCTGCTCGACTCCCTGATCCTGTGCAAGTTCCTGCGCGGCGCGCTCCCCGACGTCTTCGCCGACTCCGCTGCGATGCTGCGCGACACGACGGGCTGGGACGTGGACGCGCCGGAGCTGCGGGCCGTGGCGCGCCGGGTCGTGCATCTGCGCAAGGCCTTCAACATCCGCGAGGGCTGGCAGCCCGGCGACGATACGCTGCCGCCGCGGTTCCTGGCGGAGCCCGTGGGAGGCCCGGGCGGGAGCGAAGCACGCCTGCCCGCCGACCGTCTGCGCGAGATGGTGCGCGCGTACAACGAGGCGCGGGGCTGGACGCCCGACGGCCATCTCACGCCGGAGATCCTCGCCGACCTGCGGCAGGACGTGCCGATCGCTACCGATTGACGCAGCGCTCCTGGGCCCCTCTTGCCCCGCGCTTCTACTCCGTTGGCGTTTGCACCCGGATGGGGACTTCACGCCCCATGAAATCTCCAGCCCAGCCCCAGACGACACCCGAGACGCCCGAAGCGAACCTCGAGCCCTCGGGAATTTTTCCCTTGCTCCCCTCCGATGCGGGTCGCTAGTGTGACCACGATGGGCGCCGACGACGAACGGAGCGGTTCTCCCCGTCCAGCCGCGGGTCTGGAGACCACCCGTCGGGGGTTCCTCAAGGGCGTGGGCGGAGCGGCCGCGGCGTCGCTCGGCATCCCCGATGAGAGCCAGGCGAGGGCGATTCCGCCGCTCAAGATCGAGGGCGCCGAGTCCACCACGACCGTGTGCCCCTTCTGCGGGGTCGGCTGCGGCCAGCGGGTCTACACGAAGCCCGACGGGAAGGCCGACGCGTCGGCACTCCTGCACACGGAGGGCGACTCGGAGCACCCGATCTCCGAGGGCACGCTCTGCTCGAAGGGCGCCGCGATCTCGCAGCTCACGAACAACGAGCGGCGCCTGCGCAAGGTCCTGTATCGCGCGCCCGGTGCGAAGTCCTTCGAGGAGCGCAGCTGGGACTGGGCCTACAAGGAGATCGCGAAGCGCTTCAAGAAGACCCGCGACGCGAGCTTCCAGACGACGTCGGGCGGCCGCAGGGTGAACCGCACCGAGGCGATCGCCTGTCTCGGCGGGGCCGCCCTCGACAACGAGGAGTGCTACCTGCTGGTCAAGGCCATGCGCACCTTCGGCCTGACCTACATCGAGCACCAGGCCCGCATATGACACAGCACCACGGTCGCCGGTCTGGCGGCCTCGTTCGGGCGTGGAGCCATGACCAACCACTGGTCGGACATGGTCAACGCCGACGTGGTGATGATCATGGGCGGGAATCCCGCCGAGAACCACCCGATCTCGATGAACTGGCTGCGCCGCACCAAGGAGAACGGCGCGATCCTGATCCACGTCGACCCGCGCTTCAACCGGTCGTCGCAGATCTGCAGCGAGTACGCGAAGCTGCGTTCGGGCACGGACATCGCCTTCGTCGGCGGCATGATCCACTACGCCATCGAGAAGGGGCGCGTCAACTGGGACTACGTCCGCGAGAACACCAACGCCTCGTGGCTGGTGAAGGAAGGCTTCGGCTTCGACCCCGAGTCGGGCCTCTTCTCGGGCTGGGACGCCGCACAGGGCCGCTACGACAAGTCGAGCTGGGCCTTCGAGCTCGACGACGAGGGCTTCGCGGTCCAGGACCCGAGCCTCGAGCACCCGCGCTGCGTCTTCCAGCTGCTCAAGAAGCACTTCTCCCGCTACGACGTCGAGACCGTGATCAACATCACGGGCACGCCGCGCGACGTCTACGAGCGCACCTGCGACCACTTCACCTCCACCTACGCGCCGGGCCGGTCGGGCTCGTGGCTCTACGCCATGGGCACCGCACAGCACTCGCACGGCACCCAGAACATCCGCTCCTACGCGATCATCCAGCTCCTGCTCGGCAACATCGGCGTCGCCGGCGGCGGCATCAACGCCATGCGGGGCGAGGCGAACGTGCAGGGCTCCACGGATCACGGCCTGCTCTTCCACAACCTGCCGGGCTACCTGCCCATGCCCGTGGAAGCGGACGCCGACCTCGACGCCTACCTGGCCCGCATCACCCCGAGGGCGCTGGATCGGGGCGCCACCAACTGGAAGAAGAACAACCCGAAGTACGTCGTGAGCCTGCTCAAGGCCTGGTGGGGCGAGCACGCCCAGCGCGAGAACGAGTTCGCCTTCGACTACCTGCCGAAGCTGGGAGCGGGCTTCGAGGGCCGGGGCTACTCCTACATCCCGCTCTTCCACGCCATGCACTCGGGCCAGATCAAGGGGGCCTTCTGCTTCGGGCAGAACCCCGCGGTGGGCGGCCCCAACGCGACGCTGGCGCGGGAGGCCCTCGGCAAGCTCGACTGGCTCGTCGCGGTCGATCTCTTCGAGCACGAGACGGCGGGCTTCTGGAAGCGGCCCGGCGTCGATCCCGCGACCATCGACACCGAGGTCTTCGTGCTGCCCGCGGCCGCCTCGATCGAGAAGGAGGGCAGCATCAGCAACAGCGGGCGCTGGATGCAGTGGCGCTACCGCGCCGTCGAGCCCGTGGGCGAGGCGAGGCCGGATCTCGACATCCTCGATGAGCTCGTGCGGGCGGTGCAGGCCGAATACGAGACGGGGGGCGCCTTCCCGGAGCCGATCCTGAAGGTCCAGTGGGACTACCAGGGAGAGGGGGGTGAGGCCGACCCGCACCGGGTCGCCAAGGAGATCAACGGCTACTTCCTCGAGAAGGGCGCGGGACACACGCCGGGCGCGCAGGTGTCGAGCTTCGGGCAGCTCGCCGACGACGGCAGCACCGCGGCCGGCAACTGGATCTACGGCGGCAGCGACAGCGAGGAGGGGAACCTCTCGGCGCGACGGGACGCCACCGACGCCGTGAACGGCATCGGGCTGCACCCGAACTGGGCGTGGGTCTGGCCGGCCAACCGGCGGATCCTCTACAACCTCGCGTCCGTCGACGCGGAGGGCCGGCCCCGGGACCCGAAGCGCTGGGTGATCCGCTGGGACCCGGAGGCGCGCCGCTGGGAGGGCGACGTGCCCGACGGGAACCTGCCCCCGGGATCCAAGCCCTTCATCATGCTGCCCGGAGGCGTCGGCCAGCTCTACGCGCCGAACCTGGCC
>JAAUXZ010090297.1_pt1 | contig 13280 bp, 11 predicted proteins | sample 7278131 | NCBI WGS metagenome assembly JAAUXZ01 (sample SAMN14350119, study PRJNA611818) | marine sediment metagenome | isolation source: surface marine sediment (3m) | place: French Polynesia: Moorea | collected 2018-08
CTCGGGGCCGGTTTTTTTATGGCACCGTGATCAAGTCGTTGCTAGGGTGTCAGCAGGCAGCAATAGCAGGAGTCAATGATGCCCGAGGATCTCGCCGACAGAAGATGCAAGCCCTGTGAGGGTGGCGTCGAACCGCTGCGTCGCGAACAGTGCGACGAATTGATGCGAGCGCTGCACGAGGCCTGGCAGCTCAGCGAGGACGGTCTCGAGATCTCCAGGAGTTTCGAATTCCCTGCCTACAGCCGCACGCTGGGATTCGCAAACGCCGTTGCATGGGTCGCCATCAGCGAGGGCCATCATCCCGTGCTGACGATCAGTTACCACCGCTGCGACGTGAGCTATACCACGCACGCGATCAACGGCCTGTCCGATAACGATTTCATTTGCGCGGCGAAGATCGACCGCCTGGTCCCCGACACCAGCGAATGATCGACATCCGCGACATCGAATCGGCGGCGCAACAGCTGGAGGGTGTCAGCGTCGTGACTCCGCTGCTCGAGAGTCACGAACTCGATGCGATGGCCGGCGGCAGGGTGCTGATCAAGCCGGAATGTCTGCAGGTGACCGGCTCTTTCAAGATTCGCGGTGCCTACAACCTTCTGAGCCGCCTGTCAGAGCAAGAACGCGGGCGTGGCGCCGTCGCATGGTCGTCCGGCAATCATGCACAGGGCGTTGCGGCAGCCGGTGCAATGCTCGGCATCCCGACGGCCATCGTCATGCCCGAAGACGCGCCGCAGGCCAAACTCGAGAATACGAAGCGATTGGGCGGCGAGGTGATTACCTATGATCGCTATAGCGGCGATCGTGAGGCAATCGCTCGTGCCATTGCGGCGGAGCGCGACGCCGTGATCGTGCCGTCTTACGATCATGTGCATATCATCGGCGGGCAGGGCACCGTCGGCCTCGAGATTGCGGAGCAATCGAAGGCTATGGGGCTTCCCGCCGACCAGGTGCTGATCTGCTGCGGCGGCGGTGGACTGTCATCCGGCAGCGCCATCGCGCTGAAGGCGAGGCTACCCGGTGTCTCGGTGCACACGGTGGAGCCGGAAGACTATGACGACACTGCGCGCTCGCTCGCCTGCGGCGAGCGCGTTACCGCCGATCTCACCGCACGTTCTATCTGTGACGCGTTGCTGGCGCCCACCCCGGGTGAAATGACGTTCGAGATCAACAGGCGTTTGCTGGGTGACGGGCTGGCCGTCAGCGACGACGAGGTCCGTGAAGCGATGCGGTTCGCATTCCGGCACCTGAAGCTCGTCGTCGAGCCCGGTGGCGCCGTTGCGCTGGCAGCCGTCCTGGCCGGCAAGATCGACACTGCCGGCCGGACGACGGCGATCGTCCTGAGTGGTGGTAACGTAGATCGGGAACTGTTCGCGGAGATCCAGCGCTCAGGCTGAACCGAATTGCGGTCGACGTAGCATCGCGCCGGACGGGCTGTTCCGCTGCTTGCGCGCCTTGATTGCCGTCGCGACCTTGCGGCGCTCTGGCCAGGCTTCCAGCCACTGTATGATCTTGTCGATCTGTTCGACATCCTGCTTCACGCGGGACGGCTGCATGTCGCACAGGCCAACGCCGTGTTCGGCGGCATGCACGAAATTCTGGCTGTCACGCAACACGGCGATGATAGGGATGCCGAGCGAATCGAGGAATCGCATCAGCTTCCCGAAGCTCTTCGTGTTCTTCCGCGTGCGGTTCGCGACGACTGCCAGCTTCCTGTCGTTGCGATCGACCTTTGCGACCAGCAGCAGATCAGCAATGCAGCGCGACGCGGCATGGATGTCCATCGAAGAGGGAAGGACCGGCACCAGGATACTGGTCGAATCGCGAGTGAGCTCACGCAAATCATCGTGTGAAAGGCTGGCCGGCGAGTCGACGAGCAGGTGCTCGGTGTCGTTCGGAACGCGAAGCTGCCAGCTACGCGTCGCCTGCATGGTTTTCTTGTAGGCCGCGATGCCGTGGATCGACGGCATATCCGCGGGCCGCCTCTCCAGCCAGGCGGTCGTAGAGCCTTGCGGGTCGTAATCCATGACAGCGGGGGTCGTGCCGCTGCGGGCAAAGCGGGCCGCAAGATTGGTGACGAGCGTCGACTTGCCACAACCCCCTTTCGGATTGAGGACCACGATCTTGTTCAAGTTTTCTCGTCTCGGCGTAATCAGCATTGCATGGCGACCAGTACGCGAACTTCAATCTCGCCCAATCGCGGCGCCAAGTCCATGCGCCAGTTCACATAATACCCCGGATCGACGTCGTGTACAGTTCACCCGGGGTAGGTCTCATATCCCGGGACTTCAGTGGCGTCGCAGGACCATTCGGCGCGCGAACCGGCGAAAATACGTGCCTCGGGCCGCAGGCCGGGGTCATGATCCAGCGATCCGGCCGGGACCACGGCGATGCTCATATCGGGCGCGATGCGCGGCATCAGGCTGCCGCAGTTGCTGCAGAAGATGGTCGCGAACACGCGTGCATCCGGCACCTTGTAGCGCTTCAGCAGTTCCTCGCCAGCCGTCCACTCCGCCCTGTCGGGCTTCAGCAGCACGTTGCTGCCATGGCCGGTGCCCGTCGCCTTGCGGCAGCGACTGCAGTGACAATGCCAGAAACGGCCCTCGCTACCACTGATCTCGTAGCGGACGGCTCCGCAGAGACAGGAACCGGACAGATTGATCTCACTCATTGCACGACCTCCTGCCCTATTGGGATTTATGTCGATGAAGTCGCAGGAAGCTCATCGCTTCATGCAACCACTGGCAGTTCTCGCAGTCGCAGGCACGCGCATGCTTGGCCGGGTCGTGTTGCGACGACCGCAGGTAGCTGACCGCTGCGTCGAGTGCGGCGATGAGTTCAGCGAGGGGTGAGCTTGCGTCCGGCACGCTCGCGTTGACGTTCAGCCAGCGACAAGCGGTACCGAACTCGCAGGACGTGCACTGCGTATCGTCGCCGTCGAAGCGGCCGACGTGTGGGCAGTTGGTAAAATCGACGTCGCGCTCGATGACGAAGCGAGGGTACTCCAGCAACGTGACGGCGTAGCCTGTCAATGTTCGCGTGCGGCGGCCAGTCAGCGTGGCCATCAGAACATCTCGCTCGGCCCCGGGCTTTCGTCGTCGGGCTTGTCGCGCGACTTGATGAAATCACCAGTTATCATCTTGTCGTAGCCCATACCGGGACCGACCATCGGGTAGACGCCGGCGTCGCGGTCGATGATCACTTCGAGGAAGGCCGGGCCATCGAAGTCCATGAAGTCCCGGACCATGCGCGCGATATCTTTCTTGTGCTCCAGCCGCTTCGCGAACCTGAAGCCGTCGGCCTCTGCCGCCTTGACGAAGTCCTTGCTGTGCAGTGACTTGTCGCTGCCCGACATCCGGCCCTCGAAGTAGAGGTGCTGCCACTGGCGCACCATGCCGTCCCCGAAATTATTGAGCACGATGACTTTGATCGGCTGGTCATAGGTCGTCGCGGTTTCGAGCTCGCCGATGTTCATGCGGATGCTGCCGTCGCCGTCGATATCGATCACGATCCTGTCGGGTCTTGCGAATTGTGCGCCGATGGCGGCGGGCAGGCCGAAACCCATCGTGCCCATGCTGCCCGACGTCAGCCACAGGCGCGGCTCGCGGAAATCGAAGTATTGCGCGGCCCACATCTGGTGCTGGCCGACGCCGGTCGAGATGATCGCTTCGCCCTTGGAGTGCTTGTTGATCTCCTCGATGACCGCGTAGGGCTGTATCAGCTCGGAGTCCCGGTCGTAGTTCAGCGCGTACTCGCTCTTGAGGTGCGCGATCTCCTCGTGCCACGTATCGAACGACTTGGCGAAACCGATGCGGCGTCCGTAGGCCAGCAGGTCCGTCAGGTCGCGCTCCAGCATGCCGACGTGATGCCAGTTGACGCGCTTGACCTTGCCGATCTCGGCGAAGTCGACGTCGAAGTGGGCAATGTACTTGGCATTCGGCGCGAATTGCGAAGGGCTGCCGGCCACGCGGTCGTCGAAGCGTGCACCGACGGTAATCAGAAAGTCGCAGTCCTCGACGGCGTAGTTCGCCGAGGCGATACCGTGCATGCCGAGCATGTGCATCGCCAGCGGGTGACGGGTGTCGCTGGCGCCCAGCGCCATCAGCGTCGTTGTTACCGGGATGCCGTACTCGTTGGCAAAGCGTCGCATGGCCTTGGTGGCGTTGGCGTTGATGACACCCCCGCCCGCGTAGATCAGCGGCCGCTCCGATTCGGAGAACATCGAGTAGAACCGCTCGCAGGCCTCGTCGGTGAGCACGTTGGCTTCGACCTTCGCCAGCCGCCGGCGATAGCCGTGCAGCGGCAGCGTGCCGTGCCCCTGGAACGGACCCTCCCAGTTCTGCACATCCTTCGGGATGTCGACGACGACGGGGCCCGGACGGCCGGTTCGGGCCAGCTCGAAAGCGCTGCGCACCGTCGCTTCGAGCTTCTCGGGTTCGGTAACGAGGAACACGTGTTTCGCAACCGCGCCCATGATGGCCGACACGGGTGCCTCCTGGAACGCGTCCGTGCCGATCGCGGCGCGCGGTACCTGGCCACAGATGACGACCAGCGGCACTGAGTCGGCCATGCTGTCACGCACCGGTGTTACCGTGTTGGTGGCGCCGGGTCCAGATGTGACCATGGCCACGCCCACCTCGCCGCTGGCGCGCGCGTAGCCGGCCGCCATGAAGCCGGCGCCCTGTTCATTGGCCGGGACGACCAGCTGCAACGGGTGGTCGCTGTCGGGGTGCTGGTCGTTGTAGCGGAACACCGCGTCGTAGATGGGCAGTATGGCGCCGCCGCTGTAACCGAAGATCGTCCCGACGCCCTCGTCGGCCATTACCTGTATGACGATATCTGCACCGCTCAGGACCTGGCCCTTGAGCGGATGGTCGCCCAGCTCGGCCGTATTCGCCTGTTCGTTCATGGTGCTGTCGCCCGCGTCATAAGTTACGGATTTTCCGCGAGTGTTTACTAATTTTTGATGCATTGCAATACTGGTGTTTCTGCGCCACCATCCGCAGTGCCGGAATGGTTTCACAGGTAATCCACTGCCACGGAAACGGGCATCGTATGCGACACGCAATATCGGTACTTCTACAGAACGAGGTCGGTGCGCTGACACGTATGACCGGCATGTTCTCGTCGCGCGGTTACAACATCGAGACGCTGAACGTCGCGCCGACCTACGACCCCAGGGTGTCTCGCGTCACGCTGGTCGTGACCGGTTCGGATGCGGCGATCGCTCAGCTCAACGCACAGCTCGCCAAGCTCGTAGACGTCGTCAACATCCACGACATGACGCTCGGTGAGCACTTCGAGCGCGAGCTGGCCATCGTGAAGATCAAGTTGGGCGCCGGTGGCCTGGCGAAGGCGATGTCGCTGGCGAAGCGCTACGGCGCCGAGATGCTCGATGAGGCAAAGGTCAGCTGCACGATGCAGCTTACCGGCAGCGTCAGCGAGATCGACGAATTCGTCGACGAGGCTGCGAAAGTCGGCGAGATCTCGGCGGTCGCGCGCAGCGGCACGGTGGCGGTCTCGAAAGGCGAGGTCACGCTGACGTCCTTCGACCGGCAACACCTGCTCGTCGGGTGAGCGATGGCGGACCTCGCGCTCAGCGACTATCGCCGACTGGTTATCAAGGTCGGTTCATCACTGCTGATTGACGACACGGGGCGGCTCGACCGCCAGTGGCTGCATTCGCTGGCCGACGATATCTCCTACCTGATGGAGAACGGCCACGAGATACTCATCGTATCGTCCGGGTCGATCGCTATCGGCAGCGTCGTGCTCGGTATCAACAAGCGACGCGCACGCCTCGAGGACCTGCAGGCAGCCGCGGCAGCCGGGCAAGTCCATCTCGTGCACGCCTACCAGGAGGTGCTGGGTGAGCACGGCATTACGGCCGCCCAGATCCTGCTCACGCCGGACGACACCGAGAATCGCCGGCGCTTCCTCAACGCGAGGGGCACGCTCGCGCGACTGCTCGACCTTTCGATCGTGCCGATCATCAATGAGAACGATACCGTCGCGACGGAGGAAATCCGTTACGGCGACAACGACCGCCTCGCCGCGCGCGTTGCGCAACTCGTGATGGCCGACGCGCTGGTACTGCTGTCCGATGTCGATGGTTTCTACACTGCGGATCCGGGCAAAGATCCGGATGCCGAACACATCCCGGAAGTGATCTCGATCACGTCGGACATGCTGGCGATGGCCGGTGAAACGCGTTCCGACATAGGCAGCGGCGGCATGGCGACCAAGGTGCAGGCCGCGCGCATCGCGACGCACGCGGGTTGCTCGACGATCATCGCGAGCGGCGCGATCGAGTATCCGCTGCACGCGCTGTCCGCGGACGGCCGTTGTACGCTGTTCCGCGCGGAAGGCACGCCCGCGGCGGCACGCAAGCAGTGGCTGGCCGGCGTACTCGAAGTCCGCGGCGAGCTGCGTATCGATGAAGGTGCGGCCACTGCGCTCCGAAAAGGCAACAGCCTGCTGCCGGTCGGCGTGATCGAGGTACTCGGCAATTTCCGGCGCGGCGATGTCGTCACGGTTGTGGGTCCCGATGGCACGGAACTCGGTCGTGGTCTCGCCGAATACTCGGATACGGAGGCGCTGCGGCTTCGCGGATGCCGCTCGGAGCAGTTCGAGGACGCGCTGGGCTACCGTGGCCGGTCGGTGATGATTCACCGCGACGATCTGGTGTTATTCGAAAGCGACGGGTGATCTATGTCTGTTCCCGAGATGATGAACGACATGGGGCGCGCAGCGCGCAAGGCTGCCGCTTCACTGGCACTGAGCGAACGCGCGCAGCGTGACAGGGCGCTTGCCGAGAGCGCGGCTGCGATCAGGGCAGGGGTCGATGCCATCTGCGCTGCAAACGCCGACGACATGCGCGCGGCCGAGGAACGTGGACTCAGCGGCGCGATGCTCGACCGGCTGCTGCTCGACGCCTCGCGTATCGAGGCGATGGCCGGCGGGATGGAGGCGATCATCGACTTCGACGATCCGGTTGGCCGGGTACTGGCCGAGTGGCAAAGGCCCAACGGTCTCCACATCCAGCGTGTTTCGGTTCCGCTCGGCGTCATCGGGATCATCTACGAGAGCCGTCCCAACGTCACCGCCGACGCGGCGGCTTTGTGCATCAAGTCGGGCAATGCGGTGATCCTGCGCGGCGGCTCGGAGAGTTTTCACTCCAGCCGCGCGATCTACGAGTGCCTGCGTACCGGTCTTGCGGAGGCAGGGCTCGATGCGGACGCCGTACAGATGGTACCGACGACCGATCGTGCCGCGGTCGGTTACCTGCTGTCGTCGATGGCGGAGTGGGTCGATGTCGTCGTGCCGCGCGGCGGTAAGAACCTGATCAAGCGCGTGCAGGAAGAGGCGCGCGTGCCCGTGATCGGGCACCTCGAGGGCATATGCCATGTCTACCTGCACGCGGATGCCGATGCGTCGATGGCGCGCGATATCGTGCTCAACGCGAAAATGCGACGTACCGGGATCTGCGGGGCAGCCGAGACGGTGCTCGTCGACGAGAGTGCGGCTGCGCGGCTCGTTCCCGACCTGGTTGCCGCACTGCGGGATGCCGGGTGCGAAGTGCGCGGTGACGACAAGGTTGCTGCGTTGGCGGACGGCGTAACGCCAGCCAGCGAGGCCGACTGGTCGACCGAGTACCTCGACGCGATCCTGTCGATGCGCGTGGTCGACGACATTGCGGCAGCCGTGGCGCACATCGCACGTTACGGATCCGGCCACACCGAGAGTATCGTCACCGGCAACACTGACGCTGCGGAACGTTTCTTCCGCGAAGTGGACAGCGCGATCGTATTGCACAACGCATCAACACAGTTTGCCGACGGGGGCGAGTTCGGCATGGGCGCCGAAATCGGCATCGCGACCGGGCGCATCCATGCACGCGGTCCGGTCGGGGCGGAGCAGTTGACCAGCTACAAGTACGTCGTCCGCGGTACGGGTCAGGTTCGGCCGAAATGACAGATCGACAGTTCGATGTCGCCGTCATCGGGGCGGGCATCAACGGTGCCGGCATCGCGCTCGACGCCGCGTTGCGTGGGCTCCGCGTTGTAATCCTCGACAAGAACGACATGTGCTCCGGCTGCTCGGCGATATCGAGCCGTCTCATCCACGGTGGCCTGCGCTACCTCGAGTATGGCGAGATTCCGCTGGTTTACGAATCCCTGCACGAAAGGCGCCACCTGCGCATCAACGCGCCGCACCTCGTCGAGCCGCTGAGGATCTGTATTCCCATTTATAGAGGGTCGAAACGCGGACCGTTACTCATCCGCCTGGGCATGATGGCTTACGACTTGCTGTCCATCGGCAAGGTCGTGCCGAGACACGAGATGCTCGATGGTGACGAGATCCGTGAAGCTGCGCCGGGCCTGAACGAGGAAGGCCTGCGTGCCGCCGCGCGCTATTACGACGCGCAGGTAACGTTCGCGGAGCGGCTGGTGCTCGAGAACCTGCTGGCTGCACGGGCCGCCGGTGCCGAGATACTCACGCATTGCGAACTTACGGACATCGGCCTGTCGAACGGTGCCGTCAGCTCGATCAGTTACGAGGATCGCTTCGCGGGCACGCAACACGACCTATCCGTTGGTATGGTCGTGAACGCGGCGGGTCCCTGGGTCGACCAGGTGCTGGCGACGGCACCGGTAGAAACCGATCGGCACATCGGCGGCACCAAGGGCAGCCACATCATCGTTGGCCGTTTCCAGGGCGCGCACGGCGACGCGTTCTACGTGGAGGCGGCCGCCGACGGCAGGCCGTTCTTCATCCTGCCGTGGAACGGCCAGTACCTGATCGGCACCACCGACATTCGCTACGACGGCAACCTCGACAATATCCGGGTAAGTGACGAGGAAGTCGACTACCTCCTGGACGAGACAAACCGCGTGTTCCCCGAGGCGGGTTTGAAGCGCGCGGATATCCATTACGCGTATGCCGGCGTGCGGCCGCTACCGCATCGCGAAAAGGGCCCCGAGTCGGCGATCACGCGGCGCCATATCATCAAGGTCAACCGCAAGGTTGGAACGGGGCTGGTTTCCATCGTCGGCGGCAAGCTCACTACCTACCGCCACCTGGCAGAGCAGACGGTCGACAAGATAGCGCGGCTCATGCGCCGCAAACTGCCGAAGTGCCGTACGCGCGAGCATCTACTGCCCGGCGCCTGGGGCAGAGATGCCGCGGCTGAACGTCTGCGGGCGCTGGGTCTGCTATCGGAGCAGGGCGTGCAGCGCTTGCTGTCGATTTATGGCGGACGCGCGTCAACGCTATGTGATTTGTGCGCGGCGGAGGGCGAGCTCGCGCGAACGCTCGATCCGGAACAGCAGGTGCTGGCCGCCGAGGTCGTTCTTGCAGTTCGCGACGAGTTTGCGAAGTCTTTGATCGACGTCGTGTTCCGACGCATCATGATCGGGCTCGACGCCGACCAGGGCAGGCCACTATACGATGCGGTAGCGGCTGTCGCCGCTTCGGAGTGTGGCTGGGATGACGCGGAAACCACGCGGCAGCTGCAAGCACTGCACGCGTTTGCGGAATCCTGGCGCGTCGACCAGGGCAGTCAACGTCCCGGGCTATAACTCAGCTCGACGAACCACTCGCGCCCCCGACCCGGAAAGTACCGGTAGTTGCCGAACGCATAGTCGGCACGGTCGGCGTATTCCTCGTCAAGCAGGTTGTTGAGCCGCCACGTCAGTGATAGTTGCTCGGACAGGTCGAAACCTGCGCGCAGGTTGACGAGGTCGTGGCCCGGGTAAGTAAATCGGTTCTCGGCGTCGAGATAGTAATCGCCGATCGCGACCCATTGCAGGCTCAGCACCGCCGTGTCGGCGGGCTCGAAGGTCAGCGCCATACTGCCCAGCCAGCGAGGCGCCGTGTCGACGTCGTTGCCCGACGTGTACGTCTCGCCGCGCGCCGCCACCGTATCGAAATCGTACTCGTGCCGCGCGTAGCTGGCGATCACCTCGAGCCGCAGTGCATCGAGTATCTGCCAGTCGAGGTCCAGCTCCGCGCCCAGGTGACGGCTCTTGGCGCTGCTGACATTGAACCCGGCGGCGTCACGCAGCACGCTGTCGCGCTTCTTCATGAAGAAGACCGCGGCGTCGGCGAACCAGCGCCCGGACGTAGTGCGCAAGCCTAACTCGAAGCTGTCGATGGTCTCGGAATCGAGATCCGCGACCTGCTGGCCGCTCTGCAGGCGGTAGAGTTCCGTTGCCTGCGGTGCCCGGAAGCCCCTGGCGATCCGCCCGTACACCGAGCGGCCGGGCTCGAATTCGTAGTTCAGCGACAGCTTGGGCGCCACGTTGTCGAAATCGTCGCTGCGACTTGCCGGCCGCGAATACAGGCAGCCGCCGAAACCGCATTCGCTGCCGTCGTCGCGCGTGTTCCCGCTCAGCATGTTGTTGTCGTAATCATAGTGCAGGTATTCGAACCGCAGCCCGCCGCTGAAGCTCAGCCGGTCGCTGATTGCGATATCCGCCTGCACGTAGGGCGCCACCGCAACGGACTTCACGTCATAATCGTAGTGTTTACCCTCGGGCCTCGTTTCCCTGAGGAAGTCGGAGCCTTCCGTGGGTCCGTCCTGTGCCTGCTCGAGATGGATATCGCTCCACTCGAGGTCCACTCCGACGACGAAGCGGCGCTCGCCGCGGTCGAAAGTCATTGCCGTCATCGCGCCGGCGCTGACGTGATCGTTCTCCTCGAGCGGCTGTCCCGGCAGGAAGTGCTGCAGGAACTTCATGTCCGAGTGCCGCAGGTACGGTCGCACGTCGACCTCGTAACGCGGCAACGATGCCTGCCAGATGCCATACAGGCGCTGACTCGACGCTTCGCGGAAAGCCTCCGGGTTGAGGTTCTCTCGGTTCAGGTCTGGATCCTTGTAAGCATCTTCGCCAAAGATGAAGCCCGCCGTGTCCTGGTCGAGATCGGTCGCGCTGAAAGCCGTGGTGAGGCGCGATGCCGGCAACTGCCAGTCTCGCTTCAGGTTGAGCTTCGCCTGGCTATAGCCAGACTCGTCCCGAAAGCCGTCGTCATCGCTGACAACGAGAGACGCCAGCAGAGGTGTTTCGCCGCCACCCGACCAGGAGGCGCGCAGACGCAGGTAGTCGTTCGAGCCGGTTTCGATGGCGGCCATGCTGCGGCGTTCTCTGCCTACCTCCGGCGTCAACACGTTGATGATGCCGTGCAGTGCGTTGGAACCGTACAGCGCGCTGCCCGGGCCTCGTATCACCTCGATGCGGTCCGCCTGCTCGGTGTTCAGCTCGAACATCTGGTTGACGTTGCAGAAACCGGCGGGGCGTATCGGTATGCCGTCCTCGAGGAACAGGAAGCCGCCGCAGGAACCGGCGCCAGTCAGTACCGGGGAGCGAATCGACGTCAGGTGCTCCTGCCCGCTGCCGCGGCTCAGCCAGACGCCAGGCGCGCGGCTCATCAGTTCGTGGATGTGTTGATGGCCGACCGCGGCGATCGTCGCGGCGTCGAGAACGGCGACGTTGCCGGCGTGATCGCCGAGCGCCTGCTCGCGGCGCTGACTGGTGACGACGATCTCGTCGATGCCTTCGATGTCCGCCGCCGTCGTTGGCGTAATACCTGCAGCAATGAGCAGCAGTGCAGTCGTCGTCCCTGGCCACTTCGTCTTTTTCATCTTGTCCCCGCCCTGGCGCGGTCATTGTGTGCCATCCTTTGAAAATCTGCCACCGAAAGAGTTCATCGATGACCGCGAAATCCGTTTCAGCGCTGTGCGCGCTGTTCATCGCTATTGGAATACTGGTCCCGGGCGCCCATGCAGAGCCCGTCGAGCCCGGCGATTCGGAGCAACGCCTGAGGGTTGGCCTGGTGCTGGGTGGCGGCGGAGCCCGGGGCGCCGCACACATCGGCGTGCTAAAGGAACTCGAGCGTCAGCGCATCCCGGTGGACATGATCGCGGGCACCAGCATGGGCGCGATCGTCGGTGGGCTGTATGCCAGCGGCATGAGTGCCGATGACATAGAGGCACTGGCGGCTTCGCTGGATTGGTCGGATGCACTCAGCGACACGCCGAAGCGGGAAGACCTGAGTTTCCGCAGAAAGCAGGACGACGCACAGTTCCCAATCGATTTCGAAGTCGGCGTCCGCGGCTCGGAACTCGTCCTGCCCCAAGGCGTCGTGCAGGGACAGAACCTGGATCTCCTGCTCCGACAGCTGACGCTGCACGTATCGCATATCGACGATTTCGATGCGCTGCCGATCCCTTTTCGCGCCGTGGCGTCGGATATCGAGCATGGCGAGGGTTACGTGATCGGCCATGGTGATCTTGCGCGGGCCATACGTGCGAGCATGTCGGTACCGGGCGCCATTGCCCCGGTCGTCATCGATGACCGGTTGCTGGTGGACGGCGGGCTCATCGGTAACCTGCCGATCGATGTAATGCAGGACATGGGTGCGGACGTCATTATCGCGGTCGACGTCGAATTCCCGCTGTACAGTCGTGACGAACTGTACTCCGCGCTGCAGATCTCGGAGCAGGTGTTGACGATACTGATCCGCAAGGAGACCTTGCGACAGATCGAGAGGCTCGACGACAGCGACGTGCTGATCCGCCCCGACCTCGGCGTATTCGCCTCGACCGATTTCGGCAACATCGTGGAGGCGATCGGGCCCGGCGAGGAAGCCGCGCAGGCGCAGTCCGAAAAGCTTCGGGCTCTTGCACTCGACGAGGAGGCGTACGACGCGTACCAGGTACGACGAGGCGTGGTGCGGCACGAAGTATCGGAACTCGCGTTCGTCCGCGTCGTTCACGACGGCGCACTTGCGCCGGAGGTGCTCGAGTCGAGGCTGGAAACATCGGCGGGCGATCGCGTTGACGCGGACGCACTTGCGAGTGATGCCGACAGGCTGTACGGCCTCGAACTCTACGAGCACGTGGGCTACACACTGGTCGATGAAGAGGGACAGACGGGCGTTGAGTATCGCGCAACGACCAAGAGCTGGGGACCGAACGTGTTGCAGTTCGGCGTGTCCCTCGAGGAAGACTTCGAAGGTTCGACCGGTTTCAATCTCGAATCGCGCTTGACACGGGTCGGGCTGAACCGGCTCGGTGCCGAATGGCGTACCGATCTGCGGCTTGGCAGCGATCCCGCGCTGTTTTCGGAGTTCTACCAGCCACTGAGCTTCGATTCACGATGGTTCGTCGCGCCACGCGTGGAAATCGGTCAGACCAACCTGAACGCGTTCGCGATGGATGAAACAGTTGCTCGTTACCGCGTGTCCGAAGCGGAAATCGGTTTCGACTTCGGCCGCGA
>JAAUXZ010022007.1_pt1 | contig 13252 bp, 9 predicted proteins | sample 7278131 | NCBI WGS metagenome assembly JAAUXZ01 (sample SAMN14350119, study PRJNA611818) | marine sediment metagenome | isolation source: surface marine sediment (3m) | place: French Polynesia: Moorea | collected 2018-08
CACGAAAGTTGTTCAGATAGGGGCCAAAGCCATGCGCCCCGGTCCAGTACTGCAGGAGGCCGGTAATGCCGTTGCCGGTCAGTGTCGCGCCGGACATCCCGTCGATCATGTGTTCGCCACCCTCGATGCCGTCCGGTACGAGGCCCTTGACGACCCGCACCTGGGGCTGGTCGCTATCACCGTAGAGTTCCTTGCTATCCCACTGCGCGCGCCAGTCTTCCTTGTCCATCTGGTCGCCGAGGCCGGGTGTCTCGCCGTGTGCGTAGAACTGCAGCCCGCGCGTTGCGTTGCCGTCGGGAGAGACCGAAAGATAGCCGTACATGGTCGACCAGAGGCCTTTGCCGTAGACGGGCAGGATCAGCTGGTCGATCTCGCCGTCTTTGATGACGTGGTAGACCGGCACATAACGTGCACGCTCGCCAATGCCGGCGAGATCGAGGTCGCTCGGGATGGTGACCATCTCACTCGTATCGACGCCTTCGACGTAGTCACCCGACTCGAGATCGACAATGCGCTCGTCAATCGATTCGAACAGCGCGGTCACGTCCGCGTCGGGTTCCATGAGACCGGCGACTTCCAGAATGATCTGTTGCCGGAAGAGCTCTTCATTCTTCGCCTGCACAGGTTTCAGCACGATGGCGGCACTCGAGACGATAATTGAGCAGACGAGGCTCAGGCCTATGGCCACCATCAGCGTGTTGGAGATGCTGTCACGGTCAAATTGTTTAGGCATTGCGTTTCAGCCTCCGCTTGACGTTGGCTCGCACGACAAAATGATCGATTACCGGTGCGAACACGTTGGCGAACAATATGGCAAGCATGATTCCTTCCGGGAACGCCGGGTTAATGACGCGGATCAACCAGGTCATGAAGCCGATCAATAAGCCGAAAACCCATTTGCCGGCGTCGGTTTGCGCGGCGCTCACCGGGTCGGTCGCCATAAATACGGCGCCGAATGCGAAGCCGCCAACCACGACGTGCCAGTGCCACGGCATCGACAGCATCGGGTTGCTGCTGTCCGCGCTGCCGAAGAGCAGCGTCGGAATGATCAAGCCTGCAAACACGGCAACGATGATGCGCCACGACGCGATGCCCGTGTAAACGAGGAAGGCACCGCCGCTCAGGCAGGCCGCCGCCGCAGTCTCGCCGATCGAGCCCGGCATCTGACCGATAAATGCCTGGGTCCAGGTCAGCCCCATGTTGGCTATGCCTTGCATACCCTCGATGGCGCTGACACCGAGTGCCGTCGCGCCGGTGAAGCCGTCGACGGGCGTCCATACGGCGTCGCCAGAAATCTGTGCCGGATAGGCAAAATAAAGAAACGCACGGGCGACCAGCGCGATGTTGAGGAAGTTCTTGCCCGTACCCCCAAACACTTCCTTGGCAATGATGACACCGAAGGTGATGCCGACCGCGACCTGCCAGAGTGGGATCGTCGCCGGGACGATCAGGGCAAACAGCCAGCCCGTGACAAAAAAGCCCTCGTTGACCTCATGGTTGCGAACGCCGGCGAACAGGATTTCCCAGGACAGGCCGACAACCATCGTCACGACATAGATCGGGATGAAGTACAGGGCACCGTGGAGCAGGCAATCCCAGATGTTCTGTGGGTCGTAACCGGCTCCGAGCAGTGGCAGCAGCGCCCCGCGCCAGCCTTCGATACCGGCGATACCGAGCGACTGCAGTGCCATGTTCGCCTGGTAGCCGGTATTCCACATACCCATCAGCGCAACCGGTATTCCCGCGATCACGACGATGATCATGACGCGCTTCAGGTCCAGCGCGTCACGGACGTGCGGTGAACCGCGTGCGAGGTCCGGCGGCGAATAGAAGAACGTGTCGACGGCTTCGAACAGCGCGTACAGTTTTTCGAAACGCCCGCCCGGCGTGAATAACGGTTCGACTTTGTCGAGGAAAGAGCGTAGCGGTTTCATCAGCCGTTCACCTCGATCTCATGGAGGTTTTTCCGCAGGTGCGGGCCGTATTCGTATTTGCCGTTGCACACGAATGAGCACAACGCGAGGTCTTCCTCATCGAGCTCGAGGCAGCCGAGGTCACGCGCACCGTCCGTGTCGCGTACGAGAAGCGCCTTGAGCAAAGGTGTCGGCAGTATGTCGAGTGGCATGACCTGCTCAAAGCTGCCGATCGATACCATCGCGCGGGGACTGCCGTTCTGCGACGTCGTAAAGCGATAGTCTTTGCCGAGCAGCTTGCCCACGAATGCGCGCGCGGACGAGAACTTGCCAACACCCGGGCGCATAAACGACAGGAACTCGCGCGGGGTGCCTTCCTGGAGGACCGATACCTGTTGATGGTAGCGACCGAGATACGTAGCCCAGCCGGCGGCACGGTAGCCGCTCAGGACCGATCCGGAGACAACGCGAACGTCCCCCGGCCGCAGAGAGCCGCTGATCAACTCACTGGTATTGGCGCCAAGCCGAGTCCTGACGAGGCGCGGTGTCTCGATCATCGGCCCGCCGATCGCGACTACGCGTTCTACCGGCAGACGCCCGGTCGTGAACAGGCGTGCCATCGCCATGACGTCCTGGTAACCGATATGCCAGACGACCTTCGATTCACTGACCGGCTCGAGAAAATGGATGTGCGTGCCAGGCAGGCCGGCGGGGTGCGGACCCTGGAAGACTGCATGGCGGAAGGGCAGGTCGTTCGGGCACTCGATATTGGCATTGTCCGCGGTGCAGATGTAGACCGGGCCATGCACCAGCTTTTGCACCAGTCGCAGACCCAGTCTGAACGAATCCGGATCCTCGTTGATGACGACCGCGGGATCGGGAGCCAACGGGTTCGTGTCGATCGCCGTCACGAAGATCGCTCGTGGCGACGAGTCGGCCGCCGGTATCTTGCTGAAAGGCCGGGTTCTGAACGCGGTCCAGAGGCCCGATGCAAGCATGGTCTCGCGAATGTTATTGGCATCAAGGTCGGCGAGTTCGCCCGGTGAGACGTGCGGGAATTGCTCGGCGTCATCCCCGTCGAGGTCAATGACCACCGACTGCAGAATGCGCCGCTCGCCGCGATTGATGCGTGTCACGACACCGCTGCCGGGGGATGTGAAATTGATGCCCGGGTTAGCCTTGTCGTTATACAACGGTTGACCGAGTCGAACGCGATCACCTTCACGGACCAGCATGCGTGGTTTCAGGTCGTGGGTGTCTGGCCCCAGTAGGGCGACAGACTTAACCTCTGGACCAGCGGAAATTTCCTGCTCTGGCGAACCGGCCAACGGGACGTCCAGGCCTTTCTTGATTTTGATGTGCATAAACTTCGTCGTTGCTTAGAACCACAGGGCAAACAGTGCGCATCCGGCGATCCAGATGCAGCCGATTGTGTGAATTCCCAGCGTGCCCTCTATGGACTTCGTCATTGCGTCGCGGTCATCCATACCACCGCGAATTCCGCTCGCAGACTTCCAGCCCAGCAGCAGCAGGCCAACTGGTACGAGCGGTGTTAGAAGCGGGAGCGAGCCCTCGTATGTGAGCCACGCAATCGCGGCCGCGGCCGCGACGTGCAATAGGAAATAGAGGTTTGCGGTCGCGCCAATCCCAAGGCGCACAGGCAGGGTGTTCTTCCCGGTAGCGCCGTCGGCCTCGATATCAGGTACTTCGTTAATCAGCAGGATGGCCGCGACCCACAGGCTGACCGGCAGCGAGAATACGATCAGCTGCGCATCGATTGGGGCGCCTTGCAGCCAGGCGGCACCCGTGACCGGCAGTACACCGAAAGCGATTGCGACTGCCGTTTCGCCGAGTCCCAGCGTGCTGAGCTTGATGGGTCCGAGGGAGTACAAAACGCCTAGCAGGATGCCGATGATGCCAAAGGTAATGACCATCGGTCCTCGTTCAATAAACAACAGCAGTCCGGCGATGGCCGCTATGACCAGCAGTGAGATGCCCAGTCGGGCCATGCTGGCTTGCGACAGGATGCCGGTCTGGATAAATCGTGAGCCGCCCGTGTACGGGTAGATGCGCTGTTCATTGCGTGCGTCGGTCCCAATCGACTCGTCACCGACGTCATTGAGCACGTTGCTTGCGGCGTGGACGCAGACCGTGGCGATGAGCGCAAGCAGGAACACGTAAATGCTGAATGTGCCCGACGCCAATGCGCCCCAGGCTGTACCGACGACTACGGGCAGTACGGATGCAGGGAAAAATTTCGGACGAGTAGCATGGAACGCTCGCTTGAGGCTCCGCGAAAACGAGTTGCCGGCGAATTCCTCCGGAGCTGGATTTAGCGGCCGAGCCGATTGTGAAGACATGCCTGTTCCCTGCGTGTTTCTGGCCGGGCGAGCGCGGCCAGGCATTTATTGTTGTGAACCTTTTATACCGGAATCGGACTCTTTATACATACGCGCTTACCGAGAACGGTCAGGGAAGCGGTTTCGTCCGCGCAGACCCTGTACAATAGCCGCCCTTGTCGAGACCGGGACGGCCTCTCGGGAAGCGAAAACCTAGAACACCATCAGGAAAATCATTATGAAATTCAGTAGGTTGATTAGTTTATGGCTGATCGCGATAATGCTGGGCGCCTGTGGCGGCGCGGATCAGGGCGAGACGGCGACGGACACCGCCGACGCGGCCACCGACGAGATTGCCGTGACCGATGCCGAGCTCGAGGGCAATCCGTTCCTCGAGGACTGGGACACGCCCTACGGCGTTCCGCCTTTCGGGGCAATCGACGACGACGATTACTTGCCGGCCATCAAGAAGGGCGTGCTTGAGCTGCGCGACGATATCGCCGCCATTGCAGACAATGCCGAGGCGCCGACCTTCGAGAATACGATTGTGGCGCTCGAGCTGGCGGGCGACCTGCTGGACAAGTCGAGCTACACGTTCGGCAACATCACGGGCACTGAAACCAACGACACGCTGCGGGCACTCGAGACCGAAATCTGGCCGATGCTGACGCGTGAATATGACGCGATTGTGATGAACGACGCGCTCTGGCAGCGCATCAAGACAGTTTACGAGCAGCGCGACAGCCTTGGCCTCGATGAACAGGATGCGCGGCTGCTCGAATTGCGCCATCGCTCATTCGTGCGTGCGGGCGCGGCGCTGCCACAGGACGTCAAGGAACAGATCGCCGACATCAATGCGGAGATTTCCGGGCTGACGACGAAGTTCGCGCAAAACCTGCTGCTCGAAACCAAGGCATTTACCCTGGAATTGAAGACCGATGAAGAGATCGCCGGCCTGAGCGACGACTTCAAGGGGGCTATCTGGGACGAGGAAAAGGAAGCCTGGGTCGTCGGCCTGAACCGCTCTTCTTACGAGTCGTTCATGACGCAATCAGAGAATCGTGAGCTGCGCGAAAAACTGTTCAACGGCTATCGGCTGCGCGCGGCAGCCGGCGAGCGCGATAATGGTCCGCTCGCGATCCAGATTGCACAGCTGCGCGCCAAGCGCGCCGAGCTGATGGGTTATGCGTCGCATGCGCATTACATCCTCGAGTACAACATGGCGAAGACGCCGCAGGGCGCTGAGGACTTCCTGCTGCGCGTGTGGCGACCGGGACTCGAGCGTGCCAAGGAGGAGCGTACCGATATGCAGGCCATGATCGGTGACGAGTTCACATTCGCGGCTCACGACTGGTGGCACTACTCCGAGAAAGTTCGCAAGGCCAAGTTCGATGTCGATGAGAATGAGACCAAGCCTTACTTCGATCTCACGAATGTGCGCGCCGGAATGTTCGAGATGGCGACGCGACTGTTTGGCGTGACGTTCGAGGAAGTTGATGTCGAAGGCTGGAACCCGGTGGTCGTGTCATTCGACGTCAAGAACGCAGAGGGTGACCATCTTGGGCTGTTCATGACCGATATGTACGCGCGCGACTCCAAGCGCGGCGGTGCGTGGATGAGTTCTTACCGCGGCACGTCGAACATCAACGGCGAAAGCATTCGCCCGCTCGTGACGAACAACCTGAATCTGCCAACGCCGCCGGAAGGTGAGCCGACGCTGATGCGCTTCGGTGATGTTGAAACGCTGTTCCACGAGTTTGGCCACGGATTGCACGGCATCATGACGCAAATCGACTACCCGATGTTCTCGGGCGTTGATGGCCCACGTGACTACACCGAGTTTCCTGCGCAGATCCTTGAGCACTGGGTGTCGGAGCCGGAGATGCTGGAAATGTATGCACGTCATTATGAGACCGGCGAGGTGATTCCTGATGACCTCGTCGAGCGCATGCTGGCGGCCGGCAACCACAACCAGGGGTTTGCGACGACCGAGTACATCGCTGCCTCCTTGCTGGACCTCAACTGGCACATGCTGAGCTCCGAAGAAGCCGCGCAGATTACTGATGCGCGTGCGTTCGAGAAGAAGGTCCTTGAGGGCTACGGCCTGATACCCGAGATCGAGCCGCGCTACCGCTCGCAGTACTTCAGCCACATCTTTGCCGGTGGTTACTCGGCAGGCTACTACGCGTACCTGTGGTCCGAGATTCTCGACGCCGACGGCTTTGCTGCGTTCAAGCAGGCCGAGGATATCTGGGATCCCGAAATCGCCGCACGCCTGAAGAAGTGGGTCTACGAGGCCGGCGGCCTGCGGGAAGCGGACGAGCTGTACCGTAATTTCCGTGGCCAGGACCCGAACATCGAGCCCCTGCTCGAGGGCCGTGGATTTGCGGTGGAAGAAGCGGGCGGCAACTAGTCGACCACCGCAGCAAACGAGAGGGCGTCCGCAGCGCGGGCGCCCTTTTTTTATGCGATCAGGCGGGTGATTCCCCACCACAACCCGGTCAGTCCGATCAGGAGTGAGGCGGGACGGGCAACGAACTGGCGATACCGCAGCGTTCCGTCGAGATCGTCGAATTGGCGTCTTATCCAGAAACCGAGCAAGGCGGCGACCAGGACCACCGAGAGCTGCCCGATCTCCACACCGACATTGAAGCCGATCAGCGCACTCCAGAACTGGCCAGGCGGCAGCCCCAGTTCGCCGAAGAAGCCGGCGAAGCCAAGGCCGTGAATCAGGCCGAAGCCAAATACCACGGCAGGACGCCACTTGGTCATGTCCTTGAAAATGAGGTTTTCGATCGCGACGAACGCAATCGTGAACGCAATCAAAGGCTCGACAACAGAGGCGGACGGCGAAATGACGCCCGCGGCAGCGAGTCCGAGCGTAACGGTGTGCGCGACAGTAAATGCCGAGATCTGCCACACGAGTGCGCTGACGCGCGTCGACGCCAGGAAGATAGCGAGTACAAAGAGGATATGGTCAGCACCGTCCGGCAGGATGTGGCCAATGCCGATCGTGATGTAGAGGCCTGCGGTTTCGAAAAAGCCGCGCCGTTCCCCGAACTCATCGAGTAACGGCGAAGTGCCGGTCTGGTTGTAAGCGCCCTCGGAGCTGTTCATCTCGGCGAGCAGGGCACACAGCTCGGGATCCATGCCGTCCTCGCCGGGTACGCACAGCTCGTCTTCGGGGTGGCCAAGAACCAGCGTGCTGGCGAACAGCAGCACGAACGCGGCGAGCCATATCGACCGCTTCTGCATCACACCATCTGCAGTGCGACCTTGCCAAGAACGCGTCGTTCGGTGATGACGCGAAACGCCTCGGCGCAATCGTCAAACGCGAACGTCGTCGGCTCGCGCGGACGAATCGAACCCGCCGCAATCATGCTCGCGAGCTCTTCGAAATTTGTCCGCATTTCCTGCGGGTGGCGTTCAGCCCAGGTGCCGAACCAGGTGCCGGTGATACTCGCCTCCTTCAGAAGTGCGAGATTGGCAGGAAATTTCGGAATGGTGCCGCTCGCAAAACCGACCACGATGAAGCGGCCATGCCAGGCCGTTGCGCGCAGCGCCTGTTCGGCGAGCTCGCCGCCGACCGGGTCGTACACGACGTCCGCACCGCGGCCGCCGGTCAGTGCCTTGACCGAATCCTTGAGTGGCTGCTTCGAGTAGTCGATGAACTCATCCGCGCCTGCGTGTGCTGCGAAGTCCAGTTTCTCCTGGCTGCTCGCCGCGGCGATCACGGTCGCCCCCATTGCTTTTGCCAGCTCCACTGCGGCATAGCCCACGCCGCCAGCGGCGCCAAGCACAAGAACCGTCTCGCCGTCCTGGAGCTGGGCGTTTTGCTTCAATGCGTGGTAGCCGGTGCCGTAAGCCACAGAATAGGCCGCGGCCTGCTCAAATCCGAGTTCAGCAGGGATGGCAAGTGCGGCGCCCTCGGGGACGATCGATTTTTCGGCGAAGCCCCCGCCCCGCAGCGCGCCAATGACGCGGTCGCCGGGTTTGAACTGTGTGACGTTCTTGCCAACGGCCGTGACGACACCCGCGGCTTCATTGCCGGCGATGAAGGGCAGGGGTGCCTTGACCTGGTACTGGCCAGCCATCGACAGGATATCGGCAAAGTTCAATGCCGCTGCTTTGACGTCGAAGGCGATGTCATTATCGCCGGGCTGCGGATCGTCCCAATCGACAATGCTGTGGCTCTCGGGAGGGCCGTATTCCTTGCATACCAGTGCGCGCATGCGAGGAGTCTACACGCACCACAGCATTACCGCGCGCCTTGTATTAGAATCCCGGCTCCGCAGACCCCTGTAGAGACCCAGATGATCCGAAAGTCCGTGTATGTCGCGTTTGCGATTCTATTTCTTTCTGCCTGCTCGAAAGATGCCCCCGAAGTCGACGACTACGATCCTGCGCGTGACTACTACACGTTTGCCAATGCTGAGCAGTTCATTACGGAGCACGTTGCCCTCGATCTCGACATCGATTTCGACGCGCAGGTTTTCCGCGGCAGTGCGACGCTCACAATGAAGCGTCTCGATCCGGCTGCGGACGAGATTATTCTGGATACGCGAGACCTCGAGATTGTCAGCGCTGCAGTGGCAACCGATGAGTCGTCTGTGCCCGCGGAGTACCGGATGGGCGAAATTGACGAGCTGCTCGGGACGCCGCTGATCGTGACACTGCCGCCCGATTCGGGGGAGCAATTTGATCTTGTTCTTGAATACTCGACCAGCCCGTCTTCGACGGCGCTGCAGTGGCTGCCGCCTGAGCTGACCGCCGGCGGCAAACAGCCCATGGTGTTTTCTCAGTCACAGTCGATTCACGCGCGTAGTTGGGTGCCGTTGCAGGATACACCGGCGCTGCGCATTACCTACGAGGCGACGATCCGCACGCCCCGAAACCTGCTCGCGGTGATGAGTGCGAACAACAATCCGTTGGCCGCACGGACCGGCGAGTATCGCTTCGAAATGCCGCAACCGATCCCGTCATACCTGCTTGCCATTGCCGTCGGTAACTTCTACTTCGCTCCGTTGGGTGAGGACACGGGTATCTACACCGAGCCCGAGCTGCTCGATGCCTCGGTTTACGAATTTGCCGACACGCAAGCCATGCTGGAAACGGCCGAGTCGATGTTTGGGCCCTACGAGTGGGGCCGCTACGACCTGCTTGTGCTGCCGCCGAGCTTTCCGTATGGCGGCATGGAGAATCCCCGCCTGTCCTTTCTTACGCCAAGCCTGCTTGCGGGCGATCGCAGCCTGGTTGCCGTCGTGGCGCACGAGCTCGCGCACTCCTGGTCGGGCAATCTCGTTACCAATCGCACCTGGCGGGATATCTGGCTGAATGAAGGGATGACGAGTTATCTCGAATCCCGTCTTATGGAAGTTATTTACGATGTCGGCCGCGCAAATGAAGAGCGAGTAATCGGCTATCGTGAACTGCTCGGCAACTTCGAGCAGGTGCCGGAGGACATGCAGGCGCTCGCGCCGCGCATGACGCCGGAGGACGGAGAAGACTCGCAGGGCACGATTCCTTACTACAAGGGACAGCTGTTCCTCGAGTACCTCGAGGCGGCCTTCGGACGTGAGACGTTTGATGCGTTTCTCAACGGCTATTTCGAGACCTTTGGCTGGCAGACGATTACGACCGAGATATTTCTTGCCCATCTTGAACAGGAATTGTTGAGTATGGAGGGTGCGCCGTTGACGCGTGCGCAGGTTGAGCCGTGGTTGTACGAGCCCGGTCTGCCTGCCGATGCGCCGGTGCCGGTATCCGCGACGCTTGATGCGGCTGCCGAGATGGCCGCCGATTGGGCGGGGGGTGCCATGGCAACAGCGGATATCCCGGTCGACGTGTGGAGCGCGCAGGCTGTCATCCACTTCATTAACAGCCTGCCGGGCGACCTGTCAGATGAGAAGCTGGCCGATCTCGATGCTGTGCACTCATTCAGCGAAACCAGGAATGCCGAAATCGCGCGTACCTGGTTCATCCAGGTTGCCACGCGGCGCTACACGCCCGCGTATCCGCAGCTCGAGGCGCATCTGAATCGTTTCGGTCGCGGCCGGCTGATCGCCCCGGTCTACCGGGCGCTCGCGTCGAATGGCGAGGATCTGGATCTTGCTCGGGAAATGTTCGAGCGGGCGAAGGAAACCTATCACCCGCTCGTCGCAATGTGGATTGCCCAGAGCCTGGAAGACGCGCCGGGCTAATCCGCGTCTTGCGCTAACTGCCGGTCGTGCCCATCACCGCGGGCTTGAGCGAGTACAGAATGGCTTTCACCTCGGCCTGCACGCTCTCGTCCTTGCCGTTTGCCTTGACCGCTTTGAGGACGTCAGCAACGGCTGCGTCGAAGTCTGCTTCCGACATGTTCATCGCCGCGTGCGTGGACGTCATGTCCCGTCCTTCGTACTGGTTCGGACCGCCGGTACCAGCGGCGAAGAAGGCCGTGACGTGCCCCTGCAGTTTCTCGAGATCAACGTCCTCGAAATAATGCGCTATCGCTTCGTTTTCGACGTGATAGGCAATGGTATCGCCGACGATCTGGTCGATGCCGTCCCAGCTGCCGAGTCGTTCATAGAGTGTCGGGCCTGCAGCGGCTTCTTCGCCAGCGAATGCAGACTGGCCCAACAGCAGCAGCGTCACGATCAGGATTCTCATGGATTTCATTTTCTTACCTCCCCAGGTTGTCCATGGCGCGACTCTAGTCCGGTTGGCGAGGCGTTACATGAGAATTTGATGAGAATTTCTCATCAAAGGCGCTGTTACGCGCGCAGGCGATAGCCCACGCCGCGAACCGTCTCGAAGATTCCGGCCTGATCACCGCACTTGCGGCGCAGTCCGCGAACCACCGCGTCAACGACGTTGCTGCCGCCCGCATAGTCCTGGCCCCAGACGCTCTGCAGCAGTTCTGCTCGGGAAATCGCGTCGCCAGGCCGGCTTTCGAGCATCGCCACGACCCCGTATTCGAGTGGCGTCAACGGTATGCGTTCGCCGCCGAGCAATAACTCCCGGGTGCTCTTGTCGACCAGCTCGTCCTCCGCGACGCCGAGTTCGTCGCCGAGCAGGTCGCAGATCCAGCCGTCGACCGAGCCCGGGCCGAAATCGAGCATTGCCGAGTAGTTGGGCTGGTCGCCGATCGTGGCGACCTCGTCGAGCACCTGGAATCCAAGCTGCGTGGCGACGGCCGCGTAAGGCGCGAGATCGTGCACGGTGAGATACACACGGCGCAGCTCCGGACGCAGCTCGAGATAGGTGCGCTTGATGTCTACCCAGCTCGCGGCCTGGACCGCTCCGGGCGACTCACCGTCGTCTTTGCCAAGCCAACGACGGATCAACAGGGCCGGCGCTCGCGCGTCGCGCTTGGCGGCGAGATCTGACTGCCATAAACGAGCAACCGGGTCGGCCTGCATCCATTGCGCGCCGACGTCATCTGGCAAGGCGACACAGTAGAAGCCGACGACATCGCCATCGGCATCCCGGATGGCCTGGAATGCGGTCGGCAGATGGTGCCACCACAGTTCGAGTGCCTTCACGCCCGCTGCGTTCTCGTGCGCGGCCACGATATCGAATATTTCCTTGCGGTCCGCAGTCATCGCAGGCTCCACCGAAAACTGGGCCGAGGTGCTTGGAAAAAAGGCTTCGCGAATCACCGGGTTCTCGAGCAAGTAAATAACGTCTGCCGTCGTCCGCCAGAGGTCTGCACGCGTCGACTGCCGCATCTGCTTTTTCAGCAGAGCCCAGGCTTTCTTCTGATAGCTGCGATACGTCTCCGGATCGGCGGCGAGCAGCCGCTTGCCAATGACGTCGCGAATGACATCGCGAATTGCCAAACCGTCGCGGCGGCGTTCGACAAAGGACAACCCGGCGAGCTGTTCATAGAGGGCGTCCGCGTCCAGGTCCGGACACAAAGTCGCGAGGATCGGACGCGTAACACGGCGCACGACGGCAACGGCTTCGAGTGCATGTCTTGTCGCTGAGTCCGGTACCTCCTCGTGCACGCCTGCAACGAGCTGTTCCTCGTCCCGCACGGCGCAGGGCTGCAACTCGATCGCTGTGAAATGCTCCTGCCATTCGCGCGAGCTAACCCAGCCCGCCGCCGGCGGTTCGCGTCCTGACAAAATAACGCGAGCCGAATCGTCCAGCGCAGGAATGAATTCCTGGCGCAGCCAGGTATCGGCGAGTCGGAATACGTGGTAGCTGTCGAACACGAGCACGCTTCGCTCTGCCCGCACTGCACGGACGGCATCGACGACGTTCTCGATCGCTTCGCCCAGCACTTCGCCCAGGCTGGCGAGTAAACCGGCCTCGGTCGGCTCGATTGTGCGGCAGTCGAGACGCACGACCTTGCAACCGGTTGCCGAGGCATACGCTGCGAGCGCGTCGAGTAACTCGGATTTCCCCGCGCCGCTGATTCCGTGAAGCCAGGTGACGAGCGCGCCATCGTCGCCGAGACAGGACTTCAAGGCGCGCAGCTCGGCCGCGTGCCCAGGACGTTCCTGGTCGTCTCCTGCAAGAATCTCGCGTATCGACTTCGTCATGAAACCACGTTATAGCGCAAATAGGTGTCGGACCGGGAGTGATAGACTCGGTCGAAGCATTGCGCTTTGTCGCAAGGAGGGAGGGACTATGAAGCGTGCACTACTATTAATGGGCCTGCTGATACCGCTTGCGGGATTCGCTGACGTTGTGGTGCCGGCCGACCGGGTCGAGGACAGCGTCAATATCCGACTGGATCCTGATACGAGCTCCGATGTTGTTGGCAAACTCGCCAAAGGGTCGTCGCTACCGCATGTTGGCAGTGTCGATGGCTGGCACGAGGTGCAGCTTGAAGGCGGGGCGACCGGCTTCGTCAGCGCCGACTGGTCAAAGGTCGAGTCTGATCCCGTAGCCGAAGCGAATGTGGACGAGGCTGACGTTGAGGTGGTCGTCGAGGAGGTCGTTGCGGAAGTCGTCGAAGATGCACCCGTGGAAGTCGTCGAGGAAGTCGTCGAGGAAGTCGTCGAGGAAGTC
>JAAUXZ010053890.1_pt1 | contig 13252 bp, 13 predicted proteins | sample 7278131 | NCBI WGS metagenome assembly JAAUXZ01 (sample SAMN14350119, study PRJNA611818) | marine sediment metagenome | isolation source: surface marine sediment (3m) | place: French Polynesia: Moorea | collected 2018-08
ATCATCGCGGGGAGCGGCATGTGCACGGGGGGGCGAATCCTGCACCACCTGAAGAACAACATCTGGCGACCGCAGTGCCACCTCATGATTGTCGGCCCCGTCGACCAGTCGTCGGCCAAGGGTGCCGATGGCCTGGTAGCCGACAATCATGAGGTGGCACTGCGGTCGCCAGATGTTGTTCTTCAGGTGGTGCAGGATTCGCCCCCCCGTGCACATGCCGCTCCCCGCGATGATGATGGCGCCGGCCTCGATGTCATTGATCGTCATCGACTCCTCGGCCGTCCTCGTCGCGTAAAGGTTCGGCAGGTCCGGATAATCTGACCTGGGTTCGAACAATGTAGCCGCGAACAGGTGCCGGAATCGCGAGTAGACCCTGGTGGCGCTGATTCCCATCGGGCTGTCCAGGAAGATCTTCCACTTGCCGAGATTCCACTCCTCGAAATGCTCGGCCATCAGGTAGAGGAGGTCCTGGGTGCGGCCCACGGTAAATGCTGGTATCAGGATATTGCCCTGTGCCGCGCGCGCCGACTCGAACACGTTCGTCAGCTCAGCGATCGTTTCCGAGATAGGCCGATGGTCGCGGTCGCCGTACGTGCTCTCCATGAGCACGGCGTCGGCATGGTCGAGGCGGGTCGTCGGGTCCATTAGCGGTGCGTCGCGATAACCGAGGTCACCACTGAAGACGAGCGTGCGTTTGCTGCATTTGTTCTCGTATTCGAGCCGCACGATCGATGCGCCGAGGATATGCCCGGCGTCAAACAGCGTCAGCGTCAGGCCGGGCGCGATTTCGGTTGGCGTGTCGTACTCGAGGCCACGGAACTGGTCTATCGAGGCTTCCGCATCGGCACGCGTGTAGAGGGGCGAGATGCGGCCCTGGCCCTTCCGCGCCCGCTTCCGGTTTTCCCACTCGGCTTCTTTCTCATTCAAATAGCCCGAATCCGGCAACATGATGTCGCACAGGGCCTTGCTTGCGGCATGCGTATAAATCGGCCCGGAATAGCCCTGCCGTACCAGCAGCGGCACTCGCCCGGAGTGATCGATGTGCGAGTGACTGACAACGACGGCATCGATCTCGAGGGGATCGAACGGGAAAGGTTCGCGGTTGCGGGCTTCTTCGTCCCCACCGCCCTGTACCAGGCCGCACTCGAGCAACACGCGGGTCTTGCCAGCCCGTAGCAGGTACAGCGACCCTGTGACCCGCTCGGTTGCACCGAAAAACTGAAGTTCAAACGCCATGACGCCCCCAGTCGGTTACAATGGAGTCGAGAGGACACAATGGCACCACCACTGCAGGCCAGCAATAAGTATTACCTCGTTGTTGTAGCAGACGAGTCCCGGGCCGACCTCTACAAGCGAGAGCGGCTGCGTGGACCGATGCAGCTCGCGCGCACGTTGGAGAACGAGGCAGCGCGCCAGAAAAACGAAGAGCTGCTCGCCGATCGCGGCGGCCGGGCATTCGACAGTCACGGCCATGGGCGACACACGATGTCCGCCGAGAAATCCGGTCCAAAGCAGCACCTCGCGGAGGCTTTCGCCCGCCAGATCGCGGAGCTCATCGGGGCCTTACATCACAAGGGGCATCTGCGCGGGTACGCGCTGGTTGCCGCGCCGCGATTCCTCGGCACACTGCGCGGGCAACTCGCGTCGCGTGTGCATGATGAGCCGTACCGAACGGTCGACAAGAACGTTGTCGGTCAGCCGGAAGGACAGGTCGCGAAGCTGCTCGACCAGGCCTGACAAAACGAGGAAGCCGCAACAGTTTGTAACGGTATGCGGCAAACGCGTTCCATCACGCGAACGTGCTGCTACTGTTGTGTCATGGAAACGCGGCCAATGAAACCCGACGTGACGGTCTGGTACGACAGCCAGTGCCCGATGTGTACGCGCGAGATCGCCCTGATGAAGCGCCTCGACCGACGTCGCGCGATCGACTTCGTTGATTTATACGATGCTCGTGATTGCCCGGTTGATCCCGACGAGCTGCTGCGTCGTTTCCATGCTCGCGAGAGTGGGAAACCCGTCGTTTCCGGCGCTGCCGCATTCGCCGCAATGTGGCGTGCGATTCCCGTGCTGCGTCCGCTTGGCGTTCTCGCGAAATTTCCGCCCGTGCTCTGGATGCTGGAAGGTGCCTACCGCGTGTTCCTCGTGCTACGGCCGCGTCTGCAGCGCCTCGCACACCGCATTACCTGATTCCCGATGCTGGTCATTCTAGGCAATCAGCTGTTCGCCCCCGAATACCTGCCACCTCCCGGTGACGGGACCGTTTTCATGGCAGAAGACGTCGGCCTCTGTACCTATGAGAAGCACCACCAGCAGAAAATCGTCCTGTTTCTTGCGGCGATGCGGGCCTATGCTGACGAACTTCGAGCAGCCGGCTACGACGTGCACTACTTACGGCTCGATGCCCGCGATTTGCGTCCCTACGAGGACAAGCTGTCCGACGCGCTGCAGGCCGAAGGAGGCAGGCAGCTCGTGCATTTCGAAGTCGAAGACAGGGCGATGGAAGCCCGTCTCATCGAGTTTGCCCGCCGCAATGGGCTCGAGCGCACCGAGCTTCGGTCACCCATGTTTTCCTGCAGCCGCGACGATTTCGCGGCGTTCGCGCAGGGTAAGTCACGTTTGCTCATGGGCGACTTCTACAAGCTGCAGCGTCGGCGCCTTGGCGTTCTGCTTGACGACGATGGCCAACCCATGGGCGGCCGCTGGAGCTTCGATGCCGATAATCGGAAAAAGCTGCCGCGCACGGTGACACCACCTGAAATGCCGTGGCTGGAACCGACCGGGCACGTCTCCGAAATTATCGAACTGGTCGCAAAGACTTTCAGCGACCATCCGGGCAATGCGGCCGAGTTCGCATGGCCGACGACACGCGGCGAGGCGCAAGCGTGGTTGGAGGACTTTGTAACGCATCGGCTCGAATTGTTCGGGCCGTACGAGGACGCGATGACGACGCGCTCCAGCACTGTCTTCCACAGCGTGCTGAGTCCCTGTCTGAACCTCGGCCTGCTGACGCCCGGTGAGGTCGTCGATCGCGCAGTGGCCGCCGTAGACTCAGTGCCGCTGCAAAGTATTGAGGGTTTTGTTCGCCAGGTGATCGGCTGGCGCGAGTTCATTCGCGGCGTCTATCGTGAACACGGAGAACGACAGGAGAAACAGAACTTCTGGGAGCACGAGCGCGAGTTGACCCCAGCCTGGTATGAAGGCAGTACCGGTATTCCTCCACTGGACGATGCGATTCGGACCGCGCAGCGTTATGGCTGGACGCACCACATTCCACGCCTGATGGTGCTCGGCAACCTGATGACGTTGTGCGAGATTCGACCCCAGAGTGCGCACCGCTGGTTCATGGAGATGTTCGTCGACTCCTCGGAATGGGTCATGGGCCCGAACGTCTACGGCATGGGCCTGTTCAGCGACGGCGGCATTTTCGCGACCAAGCCCTATATCTGCGGCTCGAACTACCTCGTCAAGATGAGTGACTATGGCAAAGGGCCCTGGTGTGACGTCGTCGACGGGCTTTACTGGCGCTTTATTGACCTGCATCGGTCATTCTTCGCCGGTAATCCGCGCCTCGCATTGATGCCACGTGCACTGGATCGCCTGGACGGCGAACGGCGGACACGTATTTTTGCTGCCGCCGAGGACTTTCTCGCGCGCCACACCAGTACCCGGGCTTAGCGCGGCGCTGTCGTCCGGCGACTGGCGACGAACTCGAGCAATAGCATGTGCGGCACGGTCAGAGCCGCGAGTCCGATGAAGATGACGGCGAGCAAACGCGGCGTTGCATCGACCGCGGGAAGGCTCGCGTAGATGCCAACTGCTGCGAAGACCGTGACTACCGAAGTGCTCAACGCAGTCAGGCGAACCATTGGTGAACGCCAGCTCAGAACGCGTGCCGATTCAATAATGTGCCGTGGGCTGTGCAGACCGCAGAAGTAGACGACGAAAAACAACAGAGGTGGCAGCAGCCAGGCCAGCAAGGGGAGGCTGATCAGCTCCAGCATGGCGAGTCGCTGACGCCTTATCCGGCCAACGACCGTGCTGATCAGAAGTACGATTGAGACGCCACCAACCAGTCGAGCGGCAGCGACAAGCGGTTCGACAGTGGCGCCGAAAGCGAGTACCGAGAATATCCCGGCAATCTCGTCCGGGTGGAACAACGCCGGAGCACAGACAACGGTGGCAGCCACGGCCGAAGCCTCAGACAGCGACAGCTCCTGCAGCCAGTCGCCTCGAAAGTGCCAGATCGAAAGTGCGAGAAAGGCGCTCAGAGAGAGCGCAGGTGCGAGCAGCCAAAGTCCAACCACGACGCCCGCAATCGCGATGTAGGCGATGTAGAACACCAGGGTCCGCGATAGCGTGCTGGTCACGCCAGAGACCCGGGCCAGGAGCGGGTCCACCGCACCGTGCGGTATCCCAAGCAACGCGACGCCAATCGCGAGCGCACTCAGCTGGACGACGTCGGATACTTTCACGCCCAGGAGATCGGCTGCGATGAAAAGGGCGGCGATGCCGAGGAAGGCCAGCCGGTGTGCTCGTTCTGCGGTGCCCTGCATGGTCAGGCCCAGGCTGGCGCCGTCGGGCGCACGAGGTTTCGCAGGAACGGCGTCTTGGGGAGTACGAAAGCAACGCGCGCAAAATCCATTGGTCGGCCTTCATCGGAGAGAAAGCGAACCAGAGTCTCGGCTGTCAGGCCCTTGCCCATGGCCATAAACAATCGCGGGCCGAGTTCCGGCTGCGCTCGCAGGACGCGCAGGAACAGGCTGTCTATGGCGGCCCGCCAGCGAGGTTCAGGCGCGTGCGGGCGCGGTGCCCCACCGCGATGAATACGGTATGCGCAGTTACTCGCCCAGTGCTGAATTCTCAGGAAGGCGTAGCCGGTCGATGCCCGAATCGCCCCGCCGCCGATGCCAGCTGTCACGAGGCCAGGCTGCGTGTCATTGCCGCCACGATGGACAGCCATTGGCAGTCGGCCGTTCTCCTTGCGCAGCGTCTCTGCGTCACCGGGCAGTGCGGCCAGCGTGTCCTGAAGGCCACGATCAAGCTCCGCACTTCCTACATCGCGATGCGTGAACCGCGTCTCTTCGACGAGAGCATGCCGAGGGGAGAACGGCAGCGTGTACGTGAAGCGAAAACCGTGTTCATCAACTGACATGTCCTCCATGAGCCCCACCGTGTCCGGATCGAATACGTCGCGATCTGTCTTGACCTCGGCGCCGGTAAAAATCTGCCACAGTCCCTCGCGATCGACTGCGTCACTCGTCGGGGGTCGAGTATCAACGACATAGCGCGCACGTATTGGTCCGTCGGACGTTTCGACCGTGAATCCTGGGCCGGAAGGAGTAATCGTTGTCGCCGAGACCCCTGCCGCGATATCAACGAATTGTGAGGCGCCGATCAGTTCGACGGCATCTTCGTAGAAATCGATCGAGCGCAGGCACTGATAGAGCATCTCGCGGTTGCCGTTCTGCACGACGGATCCTGCCGGCGTGGAAAAGCGCCATGCGTCCCAGCTTCGGCTGACAAGGTGTCGGAAGCGGTGCTGGTCGGGCTGCCAGAAACACCACGTTCGATCGTCCGAGTAGTCGGTGCGCGGCTCCACGACAATCGTGCGGACGGAGCTCTGGTATCGGGCCAGCATGCGTGCAAGGGAAAGCCCCGCACAGCCGCCGCCGATTATGAGTAGATCGACGTCGTTTGACGTAGCCATCGGTGCAGTAAGGCCGCGTGCAGCGGCAGTGATTGGTCGGTCTTGCGGGATTTCCAGTGCGCGCGCGTGGCGCTCAGCCCGACAACGATCTTCTCGGGCAACGAAACGACAGTGCGACCACGCCATGCGGCAAATCCGGTCTTGCGCAGGCGTACTCCTATACGATGGTAGACGCGGGCGGCAATGCGAATGGCGAGTTGCGCTCGTGTCGGCAGGAACACGAGCCCGGCCTCGCCACTCCGGTAGAAGCGATCGGCTTCGCCCAGGATCCAGCAGACGGCGTCCGCAATGCGGCTTTGCATCGCCTCATCGGGCTCTACGAGTTGCTCAGGTGTCACGTCGCCGATGATCGACCGGGGGATGTATCGGCGTCCGGCTCGCGCATCCTCGAGCACGTCGCGCGCGATGTTGGTCAGCTGCATACCAATACCGAGGTCGATGGCGAACGGGTATGCGCGCGGGTCGCGGACGCCAAGTACGCCGCACATCAGCAGCCCTACGGTGCCCGCAACGCGGTAGCAGTAATGATGTAAGGCGGCGACATCATCCACCATTACCTCACTTTCCAGGTCCTCCAGTACGCCGTGTACGAGATCGATGGCAGGCTCTGTAGACATTTCGCACTCGGACGACAGTGCCAGGAAATCCGCAACGACTGCGTCGTCAGAGCAATTCGCCGTCAGGTCTTCGATAACGCCGAGAAGGCACCTGTGTGCATGCTCCTTGTCGTCAGCCTCGTCTGCCAGATCGTCCACGTACCGGCAGAATGCGTAGAGTCTCGCGCAGCGCTCGGCCTGCAAACGATCGAGAGCGAGGCTCGCGAAATAGAATGACTTGCCATTCCGTTTCAGGACGTCGTTTGCGGTGTTCACGCTGCGGCCCTGAGTATCTGTGGGGCCGTGCCGACACGCGGGACGAGGTTGTCTATCACCTTGGCAGAGCTTACGACGCCGGGAAGGCCCGCGCCGGGATGAGTGCCTGCGCCCACGAGGTAAAGGTTTTCCGGCCCCTCCGCCTTGTTGTGGAACCGGAACCATGCCGACTGACGCAGCAATGGGGCGACTGAAAAACCGGCACCGGCGACACTGAGGTAGTCGTCTGCGAAGTCCTCTGGCGTCATGAAAAAGTCCGCCGTAATCGACTCTTTCAGGCCTGGCAGCATCGTCTCATCGAGAGCATCCACGATGCGCCGCTGCAGCGCCGGTCCCTCTGTTTGCCAGTTGACGTCAGCCTCCAGGTTTGGAACCGGTGCGAGTACGTAAAAAGAATCACAGCCGGCGGGTGCAAACGACGGGTCGGTTGCGGTGGGACGGTGTACGTACAGCGAGAAGTCGTCGGCAAGCACTTTGCGGTCGAAGATATCAGCGAGAAGTTCGCGGTAGCGCTGGCCCAGCCAGATCGTGTGGTGAGCGACGTCCGGGTACTGTTTTGTCGTCCCGAAGTACAGCACGAACAGGCCCATTGAGAACTTCGAGTGGCGACGCTTCATGCGCACCATGCGGGTCTGTTCGTTCGCCGGGACCATCTTCGAGTAGAGATGCACCGGATCAACGTTGGATACGACGAGATCGGCGGAGCGTCGCTCGCCGCTCTCGAGAGTGACGCCGTGTGCGCGGCCGTCTCGAATATCGATGCTGGCGACTGTTGTGCCCAGGTCGACATCGATGCCCACGTCCTGCATTAATTGTCCGAGGGCGTCGACAAGTGCGCCGGTACCGCCCATCGCGAAGTGGATTCCCCAGCGGCGTTCCAGGAAGTGAATCAGGTTGTAAATACTCGTCGTGTCGAACGGATTGCCGCCAACGAGCAATGGTTGAATGGAGAACGCCTGGCGAAGCCGGTCATCCTGAAGGTGTTTGCACACCAGCTGCCACACGCTCCGATCGGCGCGCAGGCGTAAGAGGGCCGGCACCTGCCGGATCATCGACGCGATAGAGTGAAACGGCTGATCAGCGAGCTGCTCGAACCCGACTTCGAAGATTTGACGCGATGCCTCGACGAGCGATTGATAGCCGGCGACGTCCGCCGGGTTGAGGCGCTCGATTTCGGCCAGAGTCGATTCAGTGCTGCCCCCGTAGTCGAAGGTTTCGCCGTCCGCGAACTGGAAGCGATACCACGGGTCAAGGGGAACAAACTCGACGTAGTCTTCTCGACGCGCGCCGAACAAGGCAAACAGCTCGTCGAAAAGGAAAGGAGCGGTGATGACGGTAGGGCCGGCGTCATGCCGAAACCCGTCTCGCTCGAAGACCTGGGCCCTGCCGCCGAGGCGGGCGGCACGGTCGATGATCGAGACGCTGTAGCCCCTCGCGCGAAGCCGCAGCGCCGCTGCAATTCCGCCGAACCCGGCACCAACGACGATTGCACGGCGTTCGTGGTGGCGGGTGGTCATATACTCGCCCGAAGCTTTGCTTTCACGGCTTCGATACAACGCAGAATTGGCTCACCGCTCTCTTGTGGTAAATACGTTGAATATCGAATGGCCTCGCGCAGTGCCTGCGCTGCCTGTGTTCGCGCTGCCTCGCGAGGATCAGCGCAACCGGTATTGCGCAAGATGTTGACGGCGTTCAGGCAACCAAGTCCCGTCGCACATGAGTCCGCGTACTCATCTTCGAGATCGTCCGCGATCTGGTACGCGATCGCGAGTTGTTCGGTTGCCTCGCGAGCCATCGGAACGTAGTCGGGGAAGCCGGCTGCGGTCAAAGCCAGTTCAACAGGCAGGGACAGCAGTGGCCCGGACTTGCCGCGTGCGATGGACTTGTACGACACGATATTCTCTACGCCCTTCGCTTGGGCTGCGAGATCTTCCGCCTGTCCATTGATTACTCGAGCGGTTGCCTCGTGCATCAGGAGGCTGAGTTCGGCAACTCGCGTCGAGTCTGCCCGGGAAGCAAGCGCTCCATATGCGGCCGATACCAGAAGATCGCCCGCGCATATCGCGACGTTGGCGCCAAACTTCGACCACACTGCATCCGTGCCGCGCCGGCTCGACGAATCATCCTGCAAGTCGTCGTGAATCAGGCTTGCGTTATGCAGCAGTTCCGAGGCTGCCGCGATGGCGACGGTGTCGTCGGCTTGCAGCATCAGCGCGTTGCCCGTGCCGATCGCGATTCGTGCACGCGTGCGACCGCCACCGCTTTCAAGATGATGAGCTATGGCCTGCTGGATGACCCCGGCGTCCGGTGCTGACAGACCCGCCGCGTCCCGCATGCACTGTTCCACGACCTCGAGGTCAGCGAAAAACCCCGCCAGGCGTTGTCGCCTGGCGGGTACTGGTGCCAACGTTGTAGCTGAAGCAACCACAGTTTCGCTAACTAACGCCGGACCTAAGCTGCTGCTTTGGCAGGCTCGGAGTCACGTACCGCTGCCAGCCAGATAGCGATACCAAACGCGATCTTGTTGACAAAGTCTGCGAGGTTGTAGACGACGTTGAGGCTTGCGTCGTCGACGCCACCGGCCATGTAGCCGAGGATGTACCCGATCGGGTAGATCGACCAGCCGACCGTGACGATCAGTCGCAATGCCTTGAACGCAGCCTGGCTCGGTGCGTTACCGCTATTCGCGTTGATCTTGCTCGCTTCGCCGATGAAGACCTCATAGATGATGTACAGCCAGCCCAGCATGCCGATGATGAAGCCCGGTGTCGTACCGATGAAACCAGCCTCACCGAGGTAGCCGCCTACCAGCATGACGATCGAGGCAATCAGCAGGCGCCAGAAGACGGCGACCGGGACGATCGCGATTGCCGCGAGGATCAGGTAAAACTCGATGATCTGCAGGGGTACAGTCAGCAACCAGTCAATGTAGCGATAGACCGTCGGGCTCTCGCCGGTGAATACCCACACGTCGCGCATGTAAAAGTAGTGCACCGCAGCAATACCGGTTACGAGTCCCGCCACGGTCAATGAGGTTTTCCACTTGCCGTCGACGCGACCTCGCTCGAGGAAGAAGAAGGCCGTCGCGGCGACCATCGCCATCGAAATCAGCCAGAAACTAACGCCGACAAAGTCTGTCGGCTCCAACATCTTGTCCATTCTGTATCTCCAGTCATTCGGAGCGCCGCGCTGTCTAAAAAACTGTTATCCTGCGACGCAGTGGGCGAGATTCTGTCTAAAAAATTGACTTGAATCCAACAAACTGTCCAAAAATAGTGTAACTATTTGTTACTAATCTTCGACAAAGCGTCCCTGCACTAGAGATATTTTCGCCAAAACTTTGACAATGACCTCGAACAAGACTTTTGCTATCGGAGCTGTTTCGCGGCTCCTCGGAATATCCACACACGCCTTGAGGAAATGGGAAATGCGCTACGGCGCAATTTCGCCCTCGCGCTCTGAGGGTGGCGATCGACGCTACTCCGAAGATGACATCGACCGGCTAACCCGGCTGGCTTCCCTCGTAGGGCAGGGGCATCCAATCGGGACGATTGCGTCGCTCTCTAACGAGGCCCTCGACGATCTTCTTGGCAGCGACAGGGCTGTCGTGCCATCCACCGCTGAGCCCCTGCGTTGCCTGGTCGTCGGGTCACGGCTATGGGCAGAGTTCGACACAGCAAACGACCGTTTCCAGAATACGACCCTCATCGGGCACGTGGACGATGCGGGCGCACTCGAGAAGCTACAGGTCGATGCCGTCATCGCCGAGATGCCCACGCTCGGACGCGAATCGCGCGCGGAGATCCAGACGTTGCGCGAGAGAAGCGGCGTGGACGCGATTGTCATTGTCTACCGCTATGGATCCGTCGAGCTTGCCGAGAGCCTCAGCGACGCGCGTACGGCCGTGTTGTCGCGACCGTTGAACCTGCGCGAGCTCGAGCGAACGATTCGTTCAATCTGCGTTGATCCCGGCAGACCGCTGCCCCCGGTCGGTCTCCCGCCGCATCGTTTCTCGCGCCGGGTGCTGTCAGATGTCGCAATGATGTCACCGGCCCTCGCATGCGAGTGTCCACGCCACGTTGCACAGGTGCTGATCGATCTTTCGGATTTCGAAAGCTACAGTGCCGAATGCGAAAACACGAAGCCGGACGACGCGGTGGTGCACCGCATGCTGCGTCGAACGGCTGCGACCGCGCGGTCACTCTTCGAAGATGCGTTGGTCGATCTTGCGGCACACGAAGACATCGATCTGAATGACTTCTGACCGGGCCACGGAATGAAGCGCGTTGCGATCATCGGCGCCGGGCTGTCGGGACTCGTTCTCGCCCGACGTTTGTCGGCCGTGGCGGACGTACGGGTATTCGAGAAGTCTCGCGGTCCAGGTGGTCGCGCTGCGACGCGACACATCGGCGAATACAGCTTCGATCACGGTACGCAGTTCTTTACCGCCCGAACCGCAGCGTTTCGCACCTTTCTCGAGCCGTTGATCGAGGATGCCGTTGTTGCGGACTGGCCGGCGCGATTTGCGGAGATCGATGATGGCCAAATTCGCAACCAGCGAGACTGGGGTGAGGGCCACGCACACTACGTTGCGGCCCCCGGTATGAATAGTCTCGGCAAGTACTTGGCGTCAGGAATCGACGTCCGCTTCGATAGCGAGATTCACAGCATCGAGAGATTTGGAGACGGCTGGTCGCTCCGGGATCAGTCGGATAGGGAGCAACGTGGCTTCGACTGGCTGGTGTCGACAGCTCCTGCCGCGCAGACAGGTTATTTAGCTAACCGGCACGCCGGGCTCGCCGCACTCTGCGAGGGCAGGGAGATGCTGGGTTGCTTCGCGCTAATGCTTGGTTTCAGTGAGCCGCCCGAGCTGCCGTGGGACGCGGCCGTCGTGCGCAACGCCGACATTAGCTGGATGGCTGTCAACAGCAGCAAGCCGCAACGAGGCGCGCCGTTCGCGATGGTTGTGCACTCGACAAACCGCTGGGCGAATCAGAATCTCGAACTGGACCCGGACACGGTGAAGACACACATGCTCGCAGAGGCAAACGCGCAGAGTGGCATAGACCTGGGCGCGGCACCCATACAGCGTCTGCATCGATGGCGCTACGCGAACCTGCCAAGACAGTCAGGCGACGCATTTTTCCTGGATCCGGATATCGGCATCGCAGCATGTGGTGACTGGTTTGTCCGCGGTCGCATCGAGGCCGCCTTCACCAGTGCGATCGGTCTTGCGGATGAGCTAACCAGTAGGCTCTGAAGCGCGGACGAAAACCCGTCCCTTGTAGAACGCAACGTATCCAGCGATCGCGCTGACCTCATCGAACGTTGCCGGGTAATACCAGCCGACATCCGTTGGCGTGCCGTCGACTTCGGCAGCCCAGTAGGATGCGTCGCCCTTGAATGGGCAATGCGTGCTGGTATTGCTCGGCAACAGCGACTCGGTGCGAACGTCCTCGGGCGGGAAATAGACAACCGGCGAGTAGCCGGCCTCCGAGAGCAGCAGCGCCCGATCGCTTCTTGCAACTTCGCGATCACCAAGCGTTGCCACCCAGGTTGCTTCGGCATGGGTGATTACAATTGAGTGCCCGGGATCTTTCCGGGCGGCCGGGGACGGGCCCAGCGTGCCTTTCATGCCGTGTTACGCAGCCGCTCGGAACGACAGCGCCTCGAACAGTATTTTACGTTCGCCCAGTTGAGCGCCCACTTGCGACGCCATGTAAAGGGTCGTGCACAGGCGGCACAGATCTTCGTCGGCAAGTTCGCTTTCTTGTGCATGATCGGGCTTCTGTTAATTAAAGCCCTTACATCGTGCCCCATCTCACGCGCGATTGATTCTAACGCGTGTAACAACTCGTATCATTTCGTGTCGCGCATTACATGGCCGAACGGCAACAGCGCCAGCGGCACGAGCTTCATATGCTGCGCAGCGATCGGCAGGCCGATGATCGTGATCGCAAACAACAGCGCGAGAATCAGGTGCATGATGGCCAGCTCGAGTCCAGGCAGGATGATCCAGATGATATTCATGATGATCGAGACCGCGCCGCCCGGTGGCTCGGTGTCGACGACCTCTCGCCCGAACGGTGCGAGGACCCCGCCGGCCAGGCGAAAACACATCAGGCCGAAGGGAATGCCTATGATCGTGATGCACAACAACAGGCCGCCGAGCAGATAGCCGAGGAAGATCAGGAATCCGCCGAAGACGAAGAAGACGAGATTGCCGAGTAGTGACATCGGGACTTATACGCCAGCGTCAACGTCGGCAGCCGAGTGACAACCCTGGCACTGCGCGGTGATGCGCTCTGCGGCAGCGCGGGCTGTCTCGAAGTCTGTCGATGCCTCGACGTCGCTTGCCGCCGAACGCATGCCCTCGATGTACTTCTGCAGTTCGACCGGGATGCCGTCGACTTCATCATGGCGTGAAAGCCAGTAGGCCGGCGTCATGGCGCCGTCGAAGTCCCCCTCCGCGAGAGCGAGGTTGAGCTTGTCGATCTGGTTTGCATGGAGATGCATGTGCTGAAGACGGATGCGTTCATTCAGCACATGCATCTCCATGCAAACCAGATCGACAAGCTCAACCTCGCTCTCGCGGAGGGGGACTTCGACGGCGCCATGACACCAGCCTACTGGCTTTCTCGCCACGATGAAGTCGACGGCATCCCGGTTG
>JAAUXZ010164101.1_pt1 | contig 13245 bp, 12 predicted proteins | sample 7278131 | NCBI WGS metagenome assembly JAAUXZ01 (sample SAMN14350119, study PRJNA611818) | marine sediment metagenome | isolation source: surface marine sediment (3m) | place: French Polynesia: Moorea | collected 2018-08
CCGGCAGTCGCGCGCCGCGTCCGCCGCCGACACGATCATCGCCGTCGCCCCGTCCACCGGCACGTCGCAGTCGTAGAGACAGAAGGGCGTGGAGATCATGCGCGCCGCGAAGTAGTCGTCGGGAGTCATCGCTTCGCGGTAGACGGCCGTGGGGTTCCGCCCGGCGTTGCGGCGCGCGTTGAGCGCGATCCAGGCCATCTGCTCGCGCGTGGTGCCGTACTCGTGGAAGTGGCGCTGCGCGAACATCGCGATCCAGTTGGCGGCCGAGTAGGAGCGGAAGGGCAGCGTGAACTCCATCATGGGCGTACTGGCGCGGAAGCCCTTGCCCCCCCCGCCGCCCCCCCCGCCGCCCCCGAGCCCGAAGCCCATGCCGCCCCCCCAGCCCAGGGCCGTGGCCTCCCAGACCGAGCGGAAGCAAAGCACGTGGTTGGCGAGCCCGCAGGCCACCGCCAGGCAGGCGTTCACCACCGAGCCGAGCTGTCCCGGCAGCTCGATGCCCCCGGCGTACCACTTGAGCTCGAGCCGCAGCGCGTCGTGCACCTCGGTGCAGCCGGCGCCCGTGAAGCCGGGGTTGCCTCCCATCATGCCGGGGTAGGTGGAGAGCCCGTCGATGTCTTCGCGGGTGAGCCCGGCGTCCTCGATGGCCGCGATGCAGGCGTCGAGCGTGAGCTCCAGCGGGTCGCGGTGGAGGCGGCGCCCCACGTCCGACTGGCCGATGCCGGTGATGCAGGCGCGGCGCTCGAGGATCTCCGTCACGCCCCGTCTCCGCGGGGCTGGAAGAGCGGCATCCAGACGTCGTCGTGCTGCTCGAAGACCACCTGCACCGGCATGCCGATCTCCACGCGATCGGCGGGGCAGTTCACGATGTTGGTCATGAGGCGGAGCCCCGCCTGCTCCTCGATCTCGACGATGGCGATGCAGTAGGGGTGGTCGGGCGAGGGCACCCAGGGCTGGTGGTTGAGCGTGTAGGTGAGCACCGTGGCCCGGCCGGAGACGGGCTCGGGCGCGAGGTCCTTGCCCAGGCAGCCGGGGCAGACCGGCTGCGGCGGGTGGATCCAGATGCGGCAGGCCCGGCAGCGCAGGAAGCGCAGCTCGCCCTCGGCGCCGCCCTGCCAGAAGTGGCGGTTGCGCTCCGTCAGCTTCGGAAGCACGCGGAAGGGCTTGTCGGCCATGCGCGGAGACTACCAGAACCATCTGACGCACCGTCACATCGGCGGTCGCTAAGCTCCGGCCCGAGATGTCCCGGCCCGACCCCGCCGAGCTGCAGCGCTTCCGGAGCACCTTCCTCTACCGGGGAGAGGGTTTCCTGGTCGACGAGATCCTCGACCTCGTTCCCGAGGACCGCGCGATCCACGCGCGCATGGACACCACGAAGCCGCTGCCCTACACGGCCTTCCAGCGCACCGGTCCCTATCACCCGGCGCACGTGTCGGCCGCCGAGATACTGGCGCTCACCGGCAGCCTGGGCTGTCTGCATGCCTGGTTCTTCCACGGCTGTCGCTGGGACGAGGGGTGGACGGGCTTCGGCAACCGTGTGCACCGGGCGGACTTCAAGGACCTCGCGCGGCTCGGGCCGCACCTCGAGCTGCACTCGCGCGAGACGCGTACCCGCGTCGGCGCGAAGCGCGTGGTGATCCGCTACGAGTTCCGCTTCCAGCAGGAGGGCCGCCTCGTCTACTTCGGCGACCAGACGGCGATGTTCCTGAAGGCGCCCGACCTCTCGGCGCTCGCGGAGGGCGCCGGAGATGGCTGAGCGCGTCGCCTTCGTGGGCCTCGGGGTGATGGGCTACCCCATGGCGGGCCACCTGGCCCGCGCCGGGCACGAGGTGACGGTCTACAACCGCACGCGGGCGCGGGCCGAGAAGTGGGTGGCGGAGCACGGCGGCCGCCTGGCCTCCTCGCCGGCGGAGGCCGCCCGCGGCGCGAGCGCCGTGTTCTGCTGCGTGGGCGCCGACCCCGACGTGCGCGCGGTGACCCTCGCTGCGGGCGGCGCCTTCGAAGGCCTCGCGAAGGGCGCCGTCTTCGTCGACCACACCACCGACTCGGCCGCCATCGCCCGCGAGCTCGACGCGGCAGCGCGCGAGCGCGGCGCGGGCTTCCTCGACGCGCCGGTGTCGGGGGGCCAGGCGGGCGCCGAGCAGGGAGCCCTGACGGTGATGGCGGGGGGCGACGAGGGCGCCTTCGCGAAGGTGGCACCGCTCGTCGGCTGCTACGCGCGCATGGTGAAGCGCCTCGGCCCGGCCGGCAGCGGCCAGCTCGCGAAGATGGTGAACCAGATCTGCATCGCCGGCGTCGTCGAGGGCCTGGCCGAGGGGCTGCACTTCGCGCGCGCCGCCGGTCTCGATCCCAAGGCGGTGGTCGAGGTGATCGCGAAGGGCGCGGCCCAGTCGTGGCAGATGGACAACCGACACGAGACCATGCTCGACGGCCACTACGAGCACGGCTTCGCGGTGCAGTGGATGCGCAAGGACCTGGCCCTGGCCCTCGACGAGGCGCGGCGCAACGGCGCCCACCTCCCCGTGGCCGCCCTGGTCGACCAGCTCTACGCCGAGGTCGAGTCGCTCGGCGGGAGCCGCTGGGACACCTCGAGCCTGCTGGCCCGCCTCGAGAAGCCGCGGAAGCGCTGAGGCCGGCGCCGCGCCCCCGCTACCTTCTGCCCATGACGGAGGCGACCGCGTTCCCGCCCGGCTTCTTCGACCGCCAGGACGAAGCCGACGATGCGCTCTTCTACGCGCTGCCCCGCTTCGTGGTGCACATCGACGAGGCCACGATCGCGGCGCTGACCGCCGCCTACCGCGAGCTGCTGCCCCAGGGCGGCGACCTTCTCGACCTGATGTCGTCCTGCGTCTCGCACCTCCCCGAGGACGTGTCCTACGGGCGCGTGGCCGGGCTCGGCATGAACGGCGCCGAGCTCGAGGCGAACCCACGGCTCACCGAGCGCCGCGTCCACGACCTGAACCGCGACCCCGAACTCCCCTACGAGAGCGCGAGCTTCGACGCCGTGGTGAACGCCGTGTCGATCCAGTACCTGACGCGACCGGTGGAGGTCTTCCGCTCGGTGGCGCGGGTGCTGCGGCCCGGCGGGGTGTACGCGGTGGCCATGTCGCACCGCTGCTTTCCCACCAAGGCCATCCGCGCCTGGCACCTGCTCCCGCCCCGTGAGAGGCTCGCCGTCGCGGCGACCTACTTCCGGCTCGCCGGGGGCTTCGAAGAGCCGAGCCTGCTCGATCGCTCGCCGCGGGGCGCCGACCCGCTCTGGATCGTGCACGCCAGGGCTCGCGCCGACCCGCCCGTGGGCGACGTCGTGTGACGAGCGCCACCGAGAGCCTGCCGTCCACTGCGTCTCCAGGCTACGTCGAGTCCGGACCGAGGTTGGGGACGCCCCGTTCCCGAGCCCGCCGCCGCAGGGCCATGGCCCCCGCACCTGCGAGCGCCAGCGCGAGTCCGGCAACGGCGGGCGGGTTGGCGAGCGGGACCGCCTCGGTCGAGAGAAGAAACGATGCGAAGGTCGCACCTCCCGACCCGTTCTCGCCCCGCGGCGGGTTGGGAAGGGGCGCTTCGAAGCCTCCCGTGCTCAGGTTGTAGACCTGGATGTCCACGGCACTCGGCCCGAAGGTGAGATAGAGACGGTCGTTGCCGATACCGACTCCGTCGAATGGTCCTCCCGGGATCTCGGACGGATCCAGCACCTGGGTGACCACCTGGGAGCCGAGATCGATCGAGAAGAGCGAAGACCCTCCGGAAACGGATGCGACGCCGTACAGCAGACCGTCGGCGTCGTTGAATCCGAGACCGCTGAAGACGATGGCCTGACCCTGGAACTGCGGATCGAAGAGGAGAGCGGCATCTCCGCTCTCGGGATCGACCTGGTAGAGACCTCGCGGCGCGCCGTTGCCTCCGGTGCTCGAGTTGCTCGCGTAGAGCACTCCGTCACCGAACGCGAGGCCCTTGGTCCGTCGGATCCGCAGCCCTCCTTGATCGAAGATGAATCCGATGTCCACGGCCCCCAGAATCCGACCGTCCGGCGCAACAGGACGGTATTGCAGCCGCTCGTCGAAGATCGTACCGCCCTCCACCACGTAGTAGATCCGTCGCCGCGCCTCGTCGTCGGCCACCGCGTTGGTCGTCGGGTCGTCGAACTCCTCGAAGCTGCCGTCGGTGACGTCGGTCAGCCACGCATTCGGGTTGGTCGCCCCTTCCGCATAGGCGCTGAACAGCTGGGCTTGGGCGGGGAAGCCGAGTGCGAGCGAGATGACGGCGGCGGACGTCTTCATGGCATTCATGGATCTCTCGGACGTCGAAACGTGTCTGGAAACGGCAGCTTCGTTCTCTGAAGGGAACTGGCCGGCTGAATGCCCGCTACCCCTGACCGCCTCGCGAGGTGAATTCCAAGGCGACTCACAGAGGTTCGATCGGAGTTCCCGATTCGACCCCGATCGGCTGCAACTGTGCGCCGATGCCCACAGGGCAGCCTTGGTGCACGGCTTGTCGGGTTCCGCGAGTCCACCACGTGCGTGACCTACGAGTACGAGGACACCTCGGAGTGCTACGCCTACCTCGTGCACGAGAAGGGCGAGCTCGTCACGGAGTACCACTTCGGCATCGACTACAGCGACGAAATCGGCGTGCCGACCCGCGACGCCCGCTTCGACGTCGTCGCGAACGCCGACGGCGATACCTACAAGTTCCGCAGCTCCGTGCGACGGGCCAGCGAGGCCGAGATCCAGGAGCCCGCCTCCCTCCTCAGCCGCCTCGCAGGCGAGGAGGAGGCCTGGCTCCCCGACTGGGACCACATCCCCCAGCCCGGATCGGGGGGGCCGTGGCAGGCGGCGCGGGTGGGGTCCGACGGCTTCGAGCGCGTCGACCTGATCGTCGCCTAGGAGGTCGCGGCCGGGGCTCCGCGCAGCTCGATCGGTCGCACGCCCTCGAGCCGCACGCCGGCCACGCCCGCCAGGCGCTCGAAGGCGCGGGGGACGAGCGCCGCGAAGTCGCCCACGTCGGGGATGCGGTCGTAGTCTGCGGTGAGGCCCCAGCAGACCTTGCCGTTGTAGCTCATCACGCCGATCACGAGGCCCAGGTTCTCGATGAGCGGGGCGTGCACGAAGATCTCGCGCAGCTCGGCGCCGAGCAGGTAGAGCGGGAACTGAGGCCCCGGCACGTTGGTCACGAACATGTTCGTGCTGCCCTTCGACATGGACTGGATGTCGAGGGGCAGGAACTCGCGGAGCGACTCGATCATCTCCACCGCAGCGGCCTCGTGCGAGTCCTTCAGGTCCTGGGTGGTCGCGTGGATCTCGGCGAGCTGCTTGCGCGGGTCGTCGATGCCCACGGGCAGGCGCAGGATCCAGCTCGAGACGCGATTGCCGAGGCGCCCGCGATCGTCCTCGCTGCGCACGCTCACCGGCGTGGCCACGCGGAAGTCCAGGTCGTCGGGGGGCATCGCGCGCCGGATCAGGAACTCGCGCACCGCCCCGGTGACGATCGTGAGGACCACGTCGTTCACCGAGCAGCCCATCGCCTTGCGCACGGCCTTCAGGTCGGCGAGCGAGAGGGTGAGCCATTCGAGGGCGCGGTGCGGCCCCACCGGGCCGTTGAAGGGCGTCTCCGAGGCGGGGACCATGAGCCAGCGGCTCATGTCGCCGAGCGCGCGCACCCGCTTACCGAGCTCGCCCATCGGGTCTTCGTGACCGCGGAAGAAGTCGCGCGCGGCCCGGGCCGCGCGCAGCGGCAGACCCATGGCGCGGGCCGACTCGTCGCGGCGCAGCTCGGCGCGCGAGGGCCCGGGCCGGGGCACGAAGCGCGGCGGCTCCACGATGCGCGCCTCCGGCGTCATCGACATGGTGCTCGTGGCGATGTCGACGCCGCCCATGCCGTCCACCAGGCAGTGGTGCGTCTTGGCGATGGTGGCGAAGCGGCCGCCCTCCAGGCCCTCCACCACCCAGATCTCCCAGAGCGGCCGCGAGCGGTCCAGGGGCCGCTCCATGATGCGGGCCGCGAGCGTCTTGAGCTGCGCCTCGCTGCCCGGCCGCGGCAGCGACGTGTGCCGCAGGTGGTAGGCCGCGTTGAAGTGGGGGTCGTCGACCCAGATCGCCTGCTTCTCGCCGGGCACCCACGCGATCTTCTGGCGATAGCGGGGCACCTTGTGCAGCACCGCTTCGTAGGCCCGCGAGATCGTCGCGAAGTCGATGCCACCCTCGGGCGTGGCCAGGGGGCCGGGGTCGAAGACCTGGGTGCCGCCGCCGTGCATGGTGAGGCTCGGCGTCTCCCACTCGAGGAAGCCGTTGTCCTGCGACGAGAGGCGCTCGTAGCGGTAGGAGGGCATCGGCTCAGCCCTCCCCGCCCTGCGCCGCGTCGCAGAGCTCGCGGAAGTTGCGGTCGACGGCCGTCACGAAGTCGTGCAGGTCGGGCAGCCGGTCCCAGTCGGCGTTGAAGCCCCAGTAGAGGCCCCCCGCGTAGCTCATGCAGGCGATCCCGAGCGCCTGGCCGGGCAGCAGCGGCACCAGCGGATAGGCCTCGAGCATGCGCGCCCCCAGCAGGTAGAGGGGAGCCCTGGGGCCGGGCACGTCGGTCACGATGAGGTTCGCGCTGCGACCCTCGAGCATGCCGCGCGCGAACACCGTATAGAGGCCCGGCCAGGTGTACTCGCTCACGGCCTGGGTGATCCGCGCCGCCAGCTCCTGGTGGGTGGCCTTGAGCGCCCGGGTGGTCTCTGCGACGTGCGCCATGCGCGCGACCGGGTCGAGCTCGGCCAGGGGCAGGGGCACGATCAGCGAGGAGACGCGGTTGCCCGAGCGGTCGCGAACGTGCCGCCGCCGTGTGCTGACCGGACACGAGACGCGGAAGTCGAGCTCCTCCTGGTCGCGCCGCGAGATGCCGCGCTGCTCCAGGAAGTCGCCGACGGCCCCGGCCACGGTGGCGAGCACCAGGTCGTTCACGGTGCCCCGCACCGCCTTGCGCACGCGCCTCACCTCGCCCCAGTCGAAGGCGAGCCAGTCGAAGCGCCGGTGGGGACCGATGGGCTCGTTGAAGGGCGTCTCCGAGGCGGGCGTGGCCTGCGACGCCTGCGAGGCGCGCAGCGAGTCGAGGCCCAGGCGCAGCTGCTCCAGGCTCCGCCCGGGCTCGCGCAGAGAAGCGGCGAGCGATCCCGCCAGGCGGAAGGGCGTGGTGAGGCGCTGGCGCACCGCGTCGCGCAGCAGCTCGCTCGGCTCGGGCACCGGGCGCGGCAGCCAGACGGGCGGCGGCTCGAAGTCCTTCTCGGGCTCGAACGAGAGCAGCGCCTGGAGCAGCTGCACCGAGGCGATGCCGTCGGCCATGCAGTGGTGCACCTTGGCCACCACCGCCACGCGGTCGTGCTCCAGGCCCTCGACCACCCACATCTCCCAGAGGGGCTTTCCGCGGTCGAGCTTCTGGGACACGATGCGGCCCACCAGCCGCTTGAGGATCCTGTCGTCTCCGGGCTTGGGCAGGTGGGTGTGGCGCACGTGGTAGCTCAGGTTGAAGCTGGCGTCGTCGACCCAGACGGGGTGGTCGCCGACCGGGATGCGTTCGATGCGCTGGCGGTAGCGCGGCACGCGGAAGAGCCGCGCGTCGAGCAGGTCGCGGAGGCGGTCGATGTCGACGCCGCCGTCGTCGCGCCGTAGCGGCTCGCCCTCGAGCACGAGCACGGCCGCGATGTGCGTGTGGATGTTCGCGTCTTCCAGGTCGAGGTGGAGACGGTCCTCGACGCTCAGACGCTCGTAGCCAGCCATGACGTGGCCCCCCGAGAAACGCGGCGGCCCCCCGCCAGGCACTCTAGGGTCCGCGCGAAAGCGCCGTCAAGCCGATCGGGCTCGCCCCTCAATGGCTCGTGCGCCAGGCGTCCCAGCCGGCCTCGAGCGGCGGCAGCAGCGAGCGGTCGCCCAGCACCTCTCCGGCCAGCACGGGCCGGCGCAGCGAGGCGCCGGTGGCCACCTCGGCCGCCCGCAGGCCCGAGAGCATCACGTTGGCGACGCCGTGCCCGGAGGGCGTGCTGGCGCCGCAGAGGAAGAGCCCCTCCACGTCGGTCTCGGGCCCGATGCGCATGGGACCCATCTGATCGGTCGCGAACTCGATGCCGTAGGAGGTGCCGCCGGTCGAGTGCGTGAAGCGCTCCTGGGTCACCGGCGTGGCCGCCTCCTTCCAGCGCGCGTGCTCGCGGAGCCCGGGCACCACCCGCTCGGCCGTCGCGAGCAGCTCCTCCATGAGCGCCTCCTTGCGCCGCCGGTACTCGGGATCCCGGTGGTAGCGCCCGCCCTCGGCGGGCCCCCGCGAGACGTTCCACACCCCGTAGTCGTGCGGCACGAGGGTCATGACCTGCAGGTTCGTGTGGCCAGGCGGCGCCACCTGGGGGCTCTGGGGGTCGCGCAGCGAGGTCACCGTCACGTAGGCGAGGTTCTCCTCGGGGAGCTCCCCGGCCTCGACCTGCTCGTAGATTCTCTCGATGTCCGTGCTGCCCCACAGCCAGTGGTTGGTGTTCGGCTGGTCGAGCTCCGCGAGGTCCACGTCGAGCCCGGCGTAGACGGCGAAGAGGGGAAGCGACATGCGGAAGCCCCTCACCCGCTGGACCGTCGCCGGCGAGAAGCGGGACTCGCCCACGAGCTCCTGCACCGTGCGCTTGAGATCGGCGTTCGACACGACGATCGGCGCCTCGATCTCCTCGCCGCCGCGGGCCAGCACCACCCCGCGGGCGCGTCCGTTCTCGACGAGCACCCGCTCCACGGCGGCGCGCGTGCGCACCTCGCCCCCGTAGGCCCGGATCGCCTCGACCAGCCGCCCGGCCAGGGCCTGCCCGCCACCCTCGGGGTAGAAGGCGCCGCGCATGTAGTGGTCGGTGAGACCGGCCGCCAGCGCGGTGGGCGTCTTCGAAGGGCGCACCGCGTAGTCGCCCTGCTCCCCCAGCAGCACCGCGGCCGCCGCCTCCGACAGCCCGTAGCGGGCGAAGAGCTCGGTCACCGGCCGCAGGCCCCAGCGCACGAAGGTGGGGGCCTTCTCGCCGAGCTCGTGCGACTCGATCGCGCCGTGCTGGAACTGGCGGCCCTCGTGCGCCACCTGGCGCATCTGGTCGACCACCTGGCCGAGGCCGTCCGCCTCGTCCGGGAAGGTCTCGAGCAGGCGCGACCGGTAGCGGTCCCAGCTGGCCGGCACCCGGAAGGTCAGGTCGGGGAAGTAGAGCGTCGAGTAGCCGTCGGGGTCGAGTGGACGGAACACGATCCGCTCGGCCAGGCCCAGGCCGTTCAGCAGGCGCGTGATCAGGCCGTCGGGCCCGCACTCCCCGATGTAGTGCACGCCCACGTCGAACTCGTAGCAGCGGCCGCGGACGTCGCGGCGGAATGCCTGCGAGTTGCCGCCCGCCACGTAGTGGGCCTCCAGCACGAGGGTGCGGCGGCCGAGCGCGCACAGGAAGGCTCCGCAGGTCAGCCCGCCGAGCCCCGAGCCGATCACGACCGCGTCCCAGCTCTCCCGAGGTCCTTCGCCCATCGAAGTCTCCCTGTCGTGGCAGGGCCAGCCTGGCACCCGCGACGCGGAGACGACAGTCGGCCGCCCGACACCGGACGGCGCAGGGGCGCCGAAGCGCGATTCGGAGGCGGGGAAGGCCTATTCGGGGGCCGGCGCGTAGACCGCCGCGAGCTGCTTGGTGATGTCGGCTGCGGTCACCACGCGCCCCCCCTCGGCGGCCGGACTGCCGCCGGCGCTGTGGGGCGAGAGATCCACGTCGCGCGCCTCGTCCCGCAGGGCCGCCACGGTGCACTTCTCGCGGGGGCGCTGCGCGAAGGGGTCGAAGCGGAAGAGCTTGCACGCGTTCCGCCAGGTGAGCTGGTGGACATCCTCCTCGGGCAGGTCGCCCACGCTCTCCCACAGGACCTCGGGAGCCCGGGGCCAGGTGGAGTCGGAGTGCGGGTAGTCGCACTCCCAGGTGATGATGTCGACCCCCACCTTCTCGCGCAGCTCCACGCCGACCTTGTCGTCGATGAAGCAGGTGATGATGTGCTCGCGGAAGACCTCGCTCGGCAGCTTGTCGCCGAAGTCCTGGTGGGTCCAGGCCTTGTGGTGGGCGTAGACGTAGTCGGCCCGCTCGAGGAAGTACGGGATCCAGCCGATCCCGCCCTCGGAGAGCGCGAACTTGATGCCGGGGAACTTGCGCAGCACCGGCGACCAGAGCAGGTCGGCGGCGCAGTTCATGATGCTGATGGGCGTGGTGGTGATCATCACGTCCACCGGCGACTCCATGCTGGTGAACTGCATGCCCGAGGCCGAGCCGATGTGGATGGCCACGACGGTGCCCTCGTCGGCGCAGGCCTCCCAGAAGGGGTCCCAGTGCTCGTTGTGCAGGCTGGGCAGGCCCGCCAGCACCTTCTCCGGGTTCTCGGTGAAGGACACGGCGTGGCAGCCCTTCTTCGCCACGCGCCGCACCTCCTCGGCCATGAGCTTCGGGTCCCAGATGGGCGGGAGCGCGAGGGGAATGAAGCGCCCCGGGTGCGTGCCGCACCACTCGTCGACGTGCCAGTCGTTGTAGGCCTGGAGCATCACGCGCGCGAGCTCCTTGTCCTGCTGGCGGGCGAAGAGCGCGCCGCAGAAGGACGGGTAGGACGGGAAGCACATCGAGGCGAGCACGCCGTTGGCGTTCATGTCGCGCACGCGCTCGTTCACGTCGTAGCAGCCGGGCCGCATCTGGTCGTAGGCCGTGGGCTCGACGCCGTACTCCTCGGGGCGACGACCCACCACGGCGTTGAGGCCGATGTTGGGAATCGGCTGGCCCTCGAAGACCCACATCTCGGAGCCGGCGCGGCTCACCACCTTCGGCGCCCGCGCCTTCCACTCGGGCGCGAGGTGCTGCTCGAACATGTCGGGCGGCTCGACCACGTGGTCGTCGACGGACACGAGGATCATGTCTTCCGGGCGCATGGGACCTCCCGACGAATCTGACGATGTGTCAGACAGCCTAACCGCCGGGGGAAGCCCCCGCCAAGAGCCTTCAGGCTCCCGTGAGGAAGCGGCGCACCTCGTCGGCCACCAGCTGCACCTGCTCGTCGCGCAGCTCCGGATACACCGGCAGCGAGAGCAGCTCGGCGCAGGCTCGCTCGGTCTCGGGCGTGGGCCCGCACCGGTGGGGACGGCCGCGCAGCGCGGGCTGGCGGTGGGCGGGAAGGGGGTAGTGGATGCCGCTGCCGATGCCCGCCCGCGTCAGGTGCTCCCGGAGCCCGTCGCGGTCGGCCAGGCGAACCGGAAAGACCTGGTGCACGGGCTCGCAGCCGTCTCGCCGGGCCGGAAACCCGAGCGCCAGGCCGTCGAGGAGCTTCCGGTAGCGCTCCGCGATCTCGCGGCGCCGGGCGTTGCCGCGGTCGAGATGCGGGAGCTTGAGGCGCAGCACGGCGGCCTGGATCTCGTCCATTCGACGGTTGGCCCCGAGCACCGCGTGCTCGAAGCGCGAGACGCGGCCGTGGTCGCGCAGGAGGCGCACGCGCTGGGCCACGTCGCGGTCTCGGGTGGCGACGAAGCCGGCCTCGCCCAGCGCTCCCAGGCTCTTGGCGAAGTAGAAGCTGAAGCAGGCCGCATCGCCGAGGCTCCCGCAGCGGCGGCCCCGGTAGCGGGCGCCGTGCGCCTGGGCCGCGTCCTCCACCACGCGCAGGCCGTGCTGCGCCGCGATCTCGAGGAGGGGCTCCATGTCGGCGGGGTGCCCGTAGAGGTGGACCGGCAGCAGGGCCCGGGTCCGGCTCGTGAGCGCCCCGCGGACGGCCGCGGGGTCGAGGGTCAGCGTGTCGGGCTCCACGTCGACCAGCACCGGGACCGCGCCCGTGTGCAGCACGGCCTCCACCGTGGCGAAGAAGGTGTGGGCCGGGCAGATCACCTCGTCGCCGGGCCCCAGGCCGCAGGCCAGGAGCCCTGCGACCAGCGCGTCGGTGCCGCTCGACACGGCAACGCCGTGAGGGGCCTCGCAGTAGCGGGCGAACTCCTCCTCGAAGGCCCGCTGCCGCGGCCCGAGCAGCAGCTCCATGCCGTCGAGGATGCGCTCGATCTCGCTCATCAGCTCGGCGCGGATCGGCTCGAGCGAGGCCCGGAGATCCACGAAGGGCACGCGCAGGGCAGGAGCGCTCACGAGCGGCTCAATGGTCGAAGACGGTGGGCTCGCGCACGTAGGCGTCGGCGAGCGTGCGCACGAAGTCGGGGTCTCGCAGCGGGTCGGAGGGCCGCTGCCAGGGAATGTCGCGGGCATCGAGGTCGGCTCCGAAGCGCCCGAGGACCTCCTCGATGTCCATGTCGTCCAGGTGCTCGTCGACGACGCGCTCCTCCTCGGCGTCGCGCAACACGAGCGCCTTCCAGGACACGCTGATGCGCAGCTCCTCGAAGGGGAGACGCGCGCACTCGCGGCCGCCGTCCTCGATCCGCCAGTCGTCTCCGCCCGCGTGCACGAGACGGCTCTCGAGCGTGAGGTCGGTGAGCATGCCGCGCTGCTTCGACCCCACCGGGCGCACGCGGTGGAACATGCGGTCGTTGTCGCCCACGAAGGCCGTGTTGTGGATCGCCCCCTCGTGCACCTCGGGCGGCGCGTCGGGGCCGTCGGGCCACCAGGTGAAGCCGCCGTCTCCGCCCTGGTAGAACCAGGCCACCGCGGTGGCGATCTGCACGCGCTCGGCCTCGAAGAGCCGCGAGTGGCCCATGGCCTGCAGCAGCCACACGGGGTAGCGGGTGCGGTCGACACCGCGGAAGGCCGGCACGTCCACGTGCCCGACGCCCTGGTCGAAGGGCAGCTGCCAGGTGAGGTTCGAGTAGACGATCTGCGGGCGCACGCGGTCGCTGCCGAAGATCTTGCCGGCCGCCTCGACGAAGGCCGGGTGGTGGAGCAGCGGCTCCACCCCCTCGATCAGCGGCTCGTCGTAGGCCCAGTCGCCGCGGAAGTTCGGGGCGACGATCATGCGGCCACCGGCGTCGCTCCCCGACGCGGCCTCGTACTCTGCGACGCTCCGCAGGTAGCGCTGCACCGGCGCGTAGGGCGCGTTGCGCTCGACGAGGGCGCGCACCACCGAGGGGTCTTCGAGGACCCGCGGAACGAAGACCGGAGGCAGGCAGCCGGAGGGGGGAAGCTCCATCGCGCCCGAGCCTAGCAACGGGCCAGGCGCTAGCGCTTGCGCAGGTTCGCGGCGAGGATCCGCTTGCGCAGGCGCAGCGATTCGGGGGCCACCTCGAGGAGCTCGTCCTCGCCGATCCACTCGAGCGCCCATTCGATCTCGA
>JAAUXZ010084374.1_pt1 | contig 13239 bp, 11 predicted proteins | sample 7278131 | NCBI WGS metagenome assembly JAAUXZ01 (sample SAMN14350119, study PRJNA611818) | marine sediment metagenome | isolation source: surface marine sediment (3m) | place: French Polynesia: Moorea | collected 2018-08
CCAACCCACCAGCTCGAAGGTGATGAAGAAGCTTATGCGGCTTCTGCGGTCACGGTGGCCATTGCCAAGAAAAAAGGCTCGAACGGTGTCAAGGTTGCAGAAGATATTTTAGCCAAGGTCGAAACCATGAAAGGTGATGTCATTCCGGATGACATCCATGTCGAGGTTACACGTAACTATGGTAAAACGGCCAAGGACAAGGTGAATGGGCTGATATTAAAGTTATTCATCGCAACCGGTATCGTAGTTATTCTGATCTGGGCCGCTTTGAACTTTCGTTGGGAGCCCGCCCTGGTAGTAGCCATCGTCATCCCGGTGGTCATCTTGGTTACAGTTTTTTATGCGCTGATTACGGGTTATACCATTGATCGAGTGAGTCTCTTCGCCTTGATATTCTCGATAGGTATCCTGGTGGATGATGCCATCGTGGTGGTGGAAAATATCTATCGGCGTTGGTTAATCGATGAGAGTACCGATACCGATGTCGCCATTGATGCGGTGCGTGAGGTGGGTAACCCGACCATATTAGCAACGCTGACCGTCATAGCGGCATTACTACCCATGGGATTTGTACGCGGCATGATGGGGCCGTACATGGAGCCGATTCCGGCGTTGGGTTCCTTTGCGATGCTGTTCTCCGTGTTCGCGGCATTTATGTTTACCCCCTGGTTGGCTATGCGTATCAAGCCTTCCATGGAAAAACTAAAGGACATGGAAGATTCCGAGCACCGTCAGAATGAATGGCTGGGTAACCTTTTTCGACGTATCTTGATTCCATTAATTACCAATAAAACCAAGGGCAGGTTATTCCTCATCGGTTTGTTCGTGGTTTTCTTCCTCTGTATCGCCTTGTTTTACACCAAGAGTGTACCGGTCAAGATGTTACCCCTGGATAACAAGCCAGAATTTAACGTGGTGATTAATATGAAAGAGGGTACGGCTTTGCCGGTCACGGCCAATGTCGTTAATCAGTTATCCAACACCTTACTTGAGGTTGAGGAAGTCACCTCTTTGCAGACTTATGTGGGTACCGCGTCACCATTCAACTTCAATGGCCTCGTGCGTCACTACTATCTGCGTTCTCAGCCTTGGGAGGCGGATATCCAGGTGTTATTGCTGGATAAGGATGATCGTAAACGCAGCAGTCATGAAATAGCTGAGGATGTTCGAGCTCGGTTGAAAAAAGTGATTGAGGGTAATGATCTGGTGAAGATTCAGGTTGTCGAGATGCCCCCAGGACCGCCAGTTTTACAATCCGTCGTAGCCGAGGTTTATGGGCCGGATGACGATATTCGTCGCCAGGTTGCGCGTGATCTTGAAGAAAAATTTAACCAGTCACCCAACATTACCGACGTTGATACCTTGATGGCTGACCCCTATAAAGTCTGGCGTTTCGATGTTGATACGGAAAAAGCCGTTCGCCGAGGCATATCGGTGGATACGATCAATCGAACATTACAAATGTCTTTGGGCGATTTTATCCTGGGTGATGTAAAAAGTGGTTACAAGTTAGAACCCACCTATATCGTCATCCAGGTGCCTATCGAGGTCAGGGCCGATCTTCCACGCTTAAAAGAAATGCCCGTTCCGAGTCAATTTGGGGGTACGGTACCGCTTGGTGAATTAGGAGATTTTTACCAGATAGACCAAGAGCAGGTAATCTATCATAAGGATCTTCGACGCGTTGAATACGTTACCGGTGAGACCCAAGGCCGTTTGGGAGCGCCCATATACGGCATGTTCGATGTCATTGATGCTCTAGAAGACTATACCACCCCGGACGGAGTAGAGCTGAAAGGGACCTGGACTGCGCCACCCGAATCTGATGCCCAGTCAGGATTTGAATGGGCTGGTGAATGGACGGTCACTTATGAAACGTTCCGCGATATGGGAATGGCTTTTGGCGCGGCCATCATACTGATCTATATGCTGGTTGTGATGGAATTTGGGAACTTCAGTTTACCCGCCGTCATTATGGCGCCCATTCCACTGACATTGGTGGGTATTATTCCTGGACACTGGTTATTTGGGGCCGAGTTTACCGCTACATCGATGATTGGTTTTATAGCCCTGGCGGGTATCATCGTTCGAAATTCAATATTACTGGTAGATTTCACCAAGCATGAAGTTGAAGATGGACGACCCGTCACTGACTCGGTATTGCTTGCCTGTAAAGCCAGAACGAGGCCTATTGTGGTAACGGCTTTGGCATTGGTAGGTGGTTCCGGTGTTATCATTTTTGACCCTATCTTTAAAGGTATGGCTATTTCATTGGCCTTTGGTGTGCTGGTATCCACTATTTTAACGCTGGTGGTCATACCTCTGGGCGCCATTACGGTACGCAAGGCTTTTGCTGCCAAGACGATAGACGCGAGTGGTGCAGCGGTTTATGCGGAGTTACCTTATGACCCTATCCTGGAAGGTGAGTATGAGGGTTACACCAAGGAGGATGACGAAAAGGGGCTTATCGATTACCTGGCCACGGCGCTTAATTTCATTTGGATCTTTGTTTTATCCTTGATAGTGGCATTATGGGATTTCTTATTGGCGCTGTTTAAGAGCTTACTAAAACTGTTCGCACGTAAGTCTGATACTCCGCCGCCATCATCGCCGCCTGCGTCAGGGCCACCAACAGAACCGGCACCCGACGTGCCTCCATCGTCAACTGACTCAGTTGAGCCAGCCATTAAGGAATCCGACCAGGCTTCGGATGAGCGCTCGAGTGCTGCAGCAACTAAAACCATCATAACTGAACAGGATGATGTTAAAGCTAACAAGGCCGATCGGTCTAATGATCAGCAAAAGGTTGAAAAGGAACTAGAGGTAGCTGAAAGCAAATCAGTCAGTAAGGCTACAAAAAAGAAATCTCCTGCGAAAAAAGCCGCTAAAAAGAAACCTGAGAAAAAAGCCACAGTCAAAAAGAATACAACAACAGTGAAAAAGGCAACCGCCAAAAAAGCTGCTGTTGAGAAACCGAATGCGGGCGCTAAATCAGGTCACCGTAGAGGTATTCGCTTAAAGTCTGATATTGATGATGAATAGCTATAGCAGGACAACCCGATGATAAACATACATGCTCATTCAGTCTCGATCACGGCTTTATTATTACTTTTACCGCTAAGCATCTCTGCCAGCAATTATGTGCCTCCTCCCACGGGCCCCTATGAGTCATCCGTAGTGATCAATAGCGTGGAAAAGTTTTCGGTTGAACAACCCCAGGTTTATAAGTTTCCCCCTGCAGATTTGCCAGATGAGGATTATGCTTCTGAGTCAGGTTCGCAGCCACAAGCCTTTATTACAGACTCTGCTCAATATCCAGAGGCTGTAGGTGCTCAAACCGTTGGAAACGCTGAGGTGCCCCCAAGTTATTATGATGAATCCCAAGGAGCTGCATATGGTGAGGCCATCATGCCTCCAGGAGCATCTCCTGTTTATGATCCTTATCAAAATCCCTGGGGAACGAGTGCTCCGAATGCTGGACAACCTTCTTATCAGCCCGGTTATCAAGCGGAGATGTGGAGTTACCCTCAAGGAAATTATCCCGCTCAATACCCCTATAATTACTCCAACCGCTACAATCGTGGAAGTAATAACGATTATTACGGTATGCCTGGCCCTTGGTCTATGATGCCCAATAACCCATTCTTTTCCGGACAATAATTATGATAAAACCCTTGATCATCATCGCGTTATTACCATTTTCATCAGCGGTTTTTTCAGAGGCCAATATTCCTCAGCAGGACCCATCAAAAACTATTTTGCTGACTGCGCCGGGTACGATTACAGGTATTGTCAAACAACCAGAATCGAAGGGTACTCCGGCAGAGAAATTTCCAGGAGAGGTGAATCCTAATCAAGCTCCTCAAGGGACAACAGCGCAGCCAGCACAGCAATACAATTATCCTTATTATAATTTTATACAGGAGAGGGATTTTAAGTTTCCTCAATATGGCCAAGTTGAGGGGCGTAGTAACCCCTGGTCTGATTCGGAATACTACCCGCGCTTACCCCCGGCTTTACCACCAACTCGGGGATATTCCTCAAATCCATGGGATATCACTGGCAGAGATATTTTAGAACCCGGCGCTAATCAAACCCCGGGCAGTGGTTACCGTTATCGTACGCCTCGATATTCGACGTCACCCACCATGCCCATGATGCCCGGTTTTGGAGATTTTAATGATATGCTTCCCAATTATTCCAATGGAATTTTTCGTGATACCAACCCGGCGGCTATGGGGCCTTTCATGAATGGTTTGATGCCGGGACTTGATAACAATAACTTTGACTTTCCATTCTCACCCTTTAACATGTTCTAGAATAATGAAGGCTTTTTTCTTTAGTCTGCTTTGCTATTTAACGCTTCATATCGGAACAGTCCAGGCGATTCAATTTTCCGCTAACGCCGTATTATCAACACCGGGACGAGCGGATGTCTCTACACACCTGTATTATTCTTCAGGACGAATTCGTAAAGAATTTTTTTACTATGGCGAACCCGTGATCCAGATTCTGGATGCCAACAAACATGTCAGCTGGATGTGTTTCACCGATCAGCAACTCTGTTACGAAAATCAATCACTTGAAGAAATCAATATCGGTATCGAGAATGCCATTCATTCTCCCTGTGAAGATAATGCTACCCTTAAATGTGAAAACCTGGGTCAACAGAATCTTAATAATCGACCGGCCGTTCAATGGAAAATTATTGCTAATGAAGGTGATAAGGAACTGGTTTCCCATTTATGGTTAGATGCTGAGCTTAAAATACCGGTCAAACAAACACTTTTTAACGGTACCTCCATAGAATTGGAATGGTTAGGTAGCGAAAAACTGGATAACAGGGATACCGAAAAATGGATTCAGCGCATCAAGTTGCCCAGTGGTGAAGTCCAGGAAAGTTATCAATGGTTTGATAAAGAATTGAAAATCAGTATTCGGGAATCATTCACGAATGGGAATTCCCAGGAACTGAAGCATATTGTGGTTGAAAATATCCCCGATAAGCTCTTTACTATTCCGGTTGGCTTCGAAAAAAAAACAATAAAAACTGAACAAACATCTGCCAGCAAGAAATAAAATAATAGAAAACCACCACCAAGTATGATTACAGTTATTGGAAATCTAAAAGGAGGCACCGGCAAAAGTACGGTTGCATTTAATCTCGCAGTCTGGCTGAAAATCAATCAGGGCGCAGTCACACTATTTGATTTGGATCCTCAGAAAACCTTATCAGACGTGGTCGATATAAGAGAAGAAGAGGGTTATGCCCCCGACCTTGAAATTTTTGATGATGTGTCAGCGCTTAAATCCTGGAAAAATAAAAAAGCCGAGGTCATTGTTGATGTCGGTACCTCTGATTTTTCCGCCATGAAAAAAGCCCTAAAAATTGCCGATCGAATTATTACTCCCGTTCCGCCCAGCCAGGCAGATATCTGGTCAACCCAACGCTTCATCAAGTTAATCAGGGAAACCGCTGGCAGTGCAGATGCTATGGCACCTATTCATGGGTTTATTAATCGTGCGGATACGCATCGCGGTGTACGTGAAACCCATGAAGCAGAAGAGGCATTGAACTATCTCAAGAAAATCAGCCGTATTAATTTACGTTTATATCAAAGAACAGCTTATCGCCGATCTTTCAGTGAGGGACTGGCTGTATTTGAAATGCAACCCACCAGTAAAGCTGCCAAGGAAATAATTGACTTGGCGAAAATTCTTTACAAATAGAACATGAGCGCTTTCAAATGACTTTCGGACGTTGGCTTTTGGTTCACAGTTTTTCGATCTTCCTGGTTTGTCTGTTGCTGCTAGGTTACGTCTACCGTGATGAATTAAAACTGGAACAGGCCTATCAACAACTGTTGAATTTTGACTCGGAAGAGCAAGTCGCAGTCGATTCAGCAAAGTCGGATGAAATCACACCGTCTTCTGAACCCGTCATTGAGAACAAGGACAGCCAATTAACCACGGAATCAGCTCCAAAAGCAGAAATTTCGGAATCACTTACGCAACCCTCCATGGAGTTGCAAACAAAGCCTACCGTTTCCGAAGTGATTATTGAGCAGGATGCACTGTTGTTCCAGGCACGTCAGGCCTACTGGGATAAAAACTATGAGCAAGCGATACAAGGTTACCAGCAGCTGATTCAAAAGGAACCGAATAATCCTGATTACTTCGGGGAGCTGGGTAATATCTACTATTCATTGAATGATTTTCCTAACGCTTCACGCCATTATTACCAGGCCGCACTCGTACTGATTCAACAAAATAAAATGGAACAAGCGCGCTCCCTGGTTTCTCCGGTGACGGCGATGAACCGGGAATTAGGTGATAAACTCAGGCAAAGGATGGCCCAGTAACAGAATCCATGCTACTTCTCTGAGAATGAGTGCTCATTCTATATTTGACAAACTCTAATAAAAATATATAGTTAGTTAACATATTTAATGTAATTTAGAGATTTAAATAAGAAAAGTGATCGATTTTTTTCTTATTTTAGAGTATCATTATATAGGTTGTTTGGTGTTTAAATTTCTTTAACGTTTTTAACCAGTCTCAGGGCATCTTTATGAACAAAGACGACTCAAAGATAAATCTCGATAACGAATGTATGGAGCGTCTGGCTGATACGTTTGAGAACAGTGCAAAACGCTGGGAACTTATCGTCTATCCTTCAATGATCGCTTTCATCGTGTTGGCGGTTTATGGTTTTTATCTCGTTTATACGCTATCTCGTGACGTCCATAATCTGAGTCTGACGATCACCACCCTGACCATTTCTGTTGACAGGAACATGAACGAAATGACCAACACAATTCGTACGATGGACCACACCATGGTTAAGATGGGTAACAACATTGGTCATATGGATAAAAATATTCAGTCGATGACACAAAATGTCGCGGCCATGACCTACAATACCAATTCAATGGCAACTTCTACCTATTGGATGCAACGTGATATGCGCGATGTTTCCAAACCAATGAGTGCTTTTAGTCGGTTCATGCCTTAACATCTGACTTCAAGTCTAAACAATAATACAGGTTTATGTTTTATCCTCGGAAAGCAATAGAGAACCGTCTAAAAAATCTCGAAAAACACCTAGAGCAAGAAAATCCAATCCTGATAGAAGCTGTTAAGAGCTTTAAAGAGCTGGATAATATTGCCTTTCGAATGGGTTTAATTTCCAACGATGAATCTTACGCCACGCAAATTCCCTGGTGGCCGCTGATTTCAATTCTAGGTACTTTTTCTGCGGGTAAATCGACTTTTATCAATTCATTTATTGGTGCCCAGTTACAAGCTTCAGGTAACCAGGCCGTCGATGATAAATTCACCGTTATCTGTTACACCAACGATAATACCAGCCGGGTATTACCGGGATTGGCTCTAGATGCTGATCCCCGTTTTCCTTTCTTTAATATCAGTGAAGACATTGAAAAAGTGGCACCCGGAGAAGGCGAACGGGTGAATGCTTACCTCCAGTTAAAAACCAGTCCGACTCAGCCGATTAAAGGTAAAATCCTCATCGATTCCCCGGGGTTTGATGCGGATGCACAGCGCAATTCAACGCTGCGAATTACGGATCACATCATCGATTTATCTGATTTGGTACTGGTGTTCTTTGATGCGCGTCATCCTGAACCGGGTGCCATGAAAGATACCCTGGAGCATCTTGTCACAAAGACCATTCAACGCACCGATTCAAGTAAGTTCCTCTACATTCTGAATCAAATTGATACGGCTTCTAAAGAAGATAATCCGGAAGAAGTCGTGGGCGCCTGGCAACGTGCCCTTTCTCAAAGTGGTCTGACGGCTGGAAAGTTTTACATGATTTATGATGAAGCTTCTGCGATTCATATCAGTGATGGACAATTACAAGAACGTTTTAAATTGAAAAAAGATGCAGATCTCGATGCCATTTATGACCGGATGCATCAGGTAGAAACAGAGCGTGCTTATCGCATCATTGGAGCGCTGGAAAAAACGGCGAATGATATTGAAACTAAAGCGATACCCGCACTAAAAGAGGCTATTCGAAAGTGGAGCAGCCGTGTACTGATCAGTGATGCGGTCATTTACAGTATCATTCTAGCCCTGACAATTTATGTCGTTACGGCACAAGAGGCTTGGCAAGCGTTGAAGCCTTCTTCATTGATTGATTCCTATCAAAATAATCCATTAACCGGAATTTTGTCGCTGGTTCTGATATTCATGGTCCTGTTTGGTGTGCACTTGTTTAGTCGTAAATTCTGGGCTGCCAGTATTGCCCGTCATTTGCCTCGATCTGATATGCCGGGAAACCTGGTCACAGCATTTGCTAAAAATACAAGCTTGTGGCGAAGTGTTTTTCATACTTCACCCCAGGGATGGAATCGTCGTGCCGCCAGAAAAATTCGTGCTGTCATCGACAACTCAGGACATTTTGTACAAAAACTCAATGACAGTTTTGCCAATCCTTCTGGCAGAAAGTCATCCGATCAGCCTCCGGTCGAAAGTGAATCACCTTCGTTGGATTTACAAACACCCGCCATCAAGGTGGATTAAACTACACGGTTTCCTGATCTCCGGGTAACAAGCGACCGGTATAATCTGAGTCATCATGCACATGATCTTTTTTCAGTAGATCTTTACTGAATGTTTCTTCATCGATGCTGGCATTCAGGTGTTCACAAATAATACGCATATCGATCTCTGCGTTCTCCATACAGGAGGTTCCTCCGGGTGACGGGGTCATGTTGAATATAAGTCCCTCACCGGTATTAATTTTGGCCTCGCCCATGAGCAACTTACGGTTATCCTTGTCAATCAATTGAGGACGGATCCCACCTATCCGATGGGCAAATGTCAGATCTTTCAAGCGCAAAGAGGGTACGATTTTACGAGCATCTTTCAAGAATAAGAGTTTTCGAATGAGCGGAATCTCAAACAATAGATTCTTCAGCATATAGTTGCGGATATCTTTGACTTTAAAGAGGTCGAATAGCACTCGAGCCACGTTGATATCGAATTGAAAGACCCTAAGAAAATCAGGTAGTGTTTTGTAATTATAGCGTTCAAGAATAGGCAAGATAAGCGCCGTTGGGCCAAAACGCGTTTTACCCGGGACGAGTACATCCGGATCTCCATGAATAGCGGCAAAAGGTAAGGCATCGTTCTGAACGGTATACACCTTGCCGTTAAGAATCTGTGGTGTGAAATAATAACTGCCCGCAACAGGCAAGCAGGAATAATGTAACCCGTAACCCATGTCCTGGGCCAGTTTAAGGCTATGGCCACCCGCACAGACCACCACAGTTTTAGCCGTATAACAGGTAGAATCTGTCTCGATAAAAAAGGCTCCTCCCTGTTTCAGAATATGCTTCACGGTCTTGTTGTAAACGACATCAACGGTTTTGTTTTTAATCTTTTGAGCCTGTCTGACAAAAGACCGGGAGAGGGCTTCATAATCCACAGCTGTATATTCATTGGTTGAACCGAGGGCCAGAATCTCGTCTTCACGAAAATGACCATTATGCATAGCTACCTCAGGTTCTATCCGCGCGATATCGGTTTTTTCAAGCAAGCGTAGTTTGGGGTAGTGAGGACCAAAAACCTTAAAACGGTCACGTAAGGAATTACATTCCTGGGGGCCGACCGCCAATATCATTTTGGGGTATTTGAAGATAAGGTGTTCTTTATCTCTTTGCCGCGTTGCATAATTTTCCACCATGCGGGCAGCACGCTGAACTTTCAGCGCTTTTTCCAGAGAGTAATTGGTTTCAATATCGCCGCAATGCAAGGTTTGACTGTTGTTACTCGCCAATGAATTAACCTGTGAAGGAGCTGCATATTTTTCAATGATGGCAACATGTTGAATATCACTGTACTTGGCAACTTCGTATAACAAGGCCGTTCCAGAAACCCCTGCGCCGATAATTAAAAGATCATATTGATGTGAAGTCACAATTACCCTGAAATAAATGAAAGGGGGAGTATAGACGGTTACTTCTTGTTAGATTATTTGGCTTATTGATGTAAACGATTGATGTTTTAACGGGCTAGGATAATCAATGCAATCACGAACACGACGACAAAAAGTATGGGTTTAATCAGTGCAATCCAATCATCTTTGGTGGCTTCAGGAGAGTTTTTTGAAGCATGTTTTAAGCTCGGGTAGAGCATCACCATCATGGCAACCAGGAAGAGGGCAGAAACTATTTTTAACCAATCCATTTTAATGACTCAAAAAAAAGCCGCTGGTGATCCAGCGGCTTGGGATTTTAGTTTTCAATATCGTTCAAATTAATCATTGCCAGAAAAGGCACCCAATAAATGTAACAGGGCCTGGAACAGGTTAATGATCGACAGGAACAAACTGGCCGTGGCCATGATGTAATTGGTCTCACCGCCATGGATAATAGCAGACGTTTCGTAAAGAATGAGTCCACTCATAACCAGAATGATGCCAGCGTTAACGGCCAGGAAGAGGGCCGGCCAGGCAAAGAAAATATTCAATAATGCCGCGCCCAGAACCACGAAAAGACCTACCATCAGAAAGCCACCCATGAAACTGAAGTCTTTACGGGTGGTTAAAGCATAACCCGACAGAGCCAGGAAGATAGCACCCGTTCCACCCAGAGCAGTCATGACAATCGAGGGATTAACCGAAAGATAGTAACTGAGTACCGGTCCAAGACCATAGCCCAATAAACCGGTTACGGCGAAAATGGTCGGTATACCCGCTGCTGAATTAGCCGTTCTGGGTAATACGAACCAAAGCATGACGATAGCTGCAATGCTGGCACCCAGTGCCAAACCTGAGCTAGCACCAGTCACAACGCCAAGGAAAGCAGTAAATGCGCTAAATACCAGGGTCATTGACAACAGGATGTAGGTATTACGTATCACCTTGTTGGTTTGAAGAATCGTCGCTTCAGAGCGAGCGATAGAAGTGTTCAATTGCATTTTAGTCTCCGTCGTTGAGTTAGTGCTTTGACACAATCAGTGTATTCTAGGTTCCACCGAACCGCATATCAAGCATAAAAAACATCATTAAAAAACAATTACTTACAAAATGTAAGTGTTTTAATGTTTAATCATTAATTACTTGAGAAACTATATGTGGGCGTGATCAGGTTTATCAATGTTTGAGGTATGTTAAAAAGCACATGACTCTGGCCGTGATTTGATTATAATATCGCGCCTTCGACGTAGGTTATATATCGAAATTCTGGAGAGCTGGCTGAGTGGTCGATTAAACTGTCTGGAACAGTTTAAACACGCAGCGTAGCAAGTGGCCCTGAAAGGGTGTAGGGCAGGAGCCCGAAATAACGCGGCGGTGCCGCTTGAGATCACTGAAGTAAACTTCAGTCGTCTATTTTACAATTCAATATCTGGAGAGCTGGCTGAGTGGTCGAAAGCGGCGGTCTTGAAAACCGTTGACGGGAAACCGTCCGGGGGTTCGAATCCCTCGCTCTCCGCCATTATTCTTGACCTGTCTCACAGCCTTCCAATTATCCTGGTTTACTCTATCGTACGGCTCTAGGATAATACCCTTCCTTTGTTAATCAGTAGTTTGCATGGCATCCAATAATAAAAAGACGTCGTTTCTATGGTCCAGTCCTAGCAGTTTCATAGTTGTTGCCGTTGGGGCGACACTCAGTTTAAGAGATTTTCTGACCTTCCCGGTTTTGGCTGGTGAAAACGGTGGCGGTGCCTTTTTATTACTCTATGTCTTTTTCCTTTTGGTCCTGGGATTGCCCCTGTTAATGGGAGAAATCATGCTGGGCCGCATCAGTCGAACGAATATAGTGGATGCGTTCGGCTCCCAGGCGGTTGAGCATCAAGCATCTATCTACTGGAAATTTATTGGTATCTTCGCGTTATTTGCCGGAATCCTGATTCTGTCCTCCTACAGTGTGGTTTCAGGCTGGTCACTGGCTTATTTTTTCAAGACGGGTTTGGGGGTTTACTCGGGAGCTACGGCTGATGGTGTGAATGCCTTATTCAGGAATTTTCAGTCTGATTCCGAGGCCATGATGCTGTGGCATACCCTTTTTGTATTAGTCATTATTGCCATCGGCGCCCGTGATCTGAAGCAGGGTCTGGAAAAGATATTCATGATACTGGTGCCTGCGATGGTGCTGTTGCTGGTAGTGGGATTAATCTACGCTTTTTACTCATCTGGCATGGTCGAGAGTGTTCAATATATCCTTTATCCAGACTGGTCCAGGGTGGACGCAAGTATGCCCCTCCTGGCGCTGCAAAGGGCTTTTTATACCCTGGCACTGGGTCTTGGGGTGATGCTGATTTACGGTGCGTATCTTGATGAGCAGGTTTCGATTGGTTATACGGCTGCACAGATTATCGTCATTGATCTCCTGTTTTCGATATTCACCGGTCTGGCCATTAATGCTTTAGTATTTTCAGTTGAATTAGAGCCTGTGCTTGACGATGAACTGGCCTTCAGAGTGTTGCCAGTGGTGTTTGGTTCTTTTGAATTTGGAACCCTTTTCGGGGCTTTGTTTTATCTGCTGTTATTGCTGGCGGCGATTACTACCGCCGTAGCCATCCTTGAAGCCATTTTGACCTGTTACTGCAAGAAATTTAATTACAGCCGCCTTAAATCTGCCTTGCAATTGGGACTCATATTCTGGGTCCTGGGACTCGGTACTATTTTCTCTTACAGTATGTGGGAAGATACCGGGTTTACCATGACGCTAAATTTTGGAGATGATGCCTATCGATTAGTCAATGAGGCCGGTTTTCATGACGTGATTATTTACCTATCGGGTCATTTGCTGCAGCCTCTCGTCGCGTTCTTTCTAGCGATCTTTATCGGTTGGGTAATACCCCGTAGCCTCAGTTATGAAGCGTTAGGCTTGCCCAATAGAAAATTGTACGAGGTATGGAACATCCTGATTCGTTATATCGCTCCAGCCCTTTTGTTTGTCGTATTATTATCTTCCCTCGGTATTTTGCATTTCTGATGCCGGCCATTTATCGACATGCACTGATGCCTTACAGTGCAAAACAGATGTTTGATATCGTCAACGATGTGGAACAATACCCGGATTTTTTACCTTGGTGTGCCCATGCTGAAATCATCTCGCAAACAGACACGTCCATGGAAGCTTCGATTCGCATGCAAAAGGGTAAGTTGAATCATAGTTTTTCAACGCGTAATAAGATGAAAGAGGGAGAGTTTATCGAAATCAAACTGCTCAAAGGCCCGTTCAAACAGTTAATGGGGAC
>JAAUXZ010007387.1_pt1 | contig 13226 bp, 12 predicted proteins | sample 7278131 | NCBI WGS metagenome assembly JAAUXZ01 (sample SAMN14350119, study PRJNA611818) | marine sediment metagenome | isolation source: surface marine sediment (3m) | place: French Polynesia: Moorea | collected 2018-08
ACTACCGCGGTCTGGAAAATGATGGCGCCCACCCAGGTCCCGGCTGAGATGGTTAGCAGCGCTGTTGCAAAGCTCGTCATGTCGATATATTGTCTATGTTCTGTCTATTAAAAAACGAGACAATATATGAACGTTGCGGGTTTGTCTATCGAACCTTTCGATGATTTGCCGCTTTCGCCGGATACGGTTGCGGATTTGCGCTCTGACCACGCTGGAGAGACCGGCGCCGTTCAGATTTACCGCGGGATGCTCGCCGTATCGCGAGATCCGGTCGTCCAGCGCTTCGCGCTGACGCATATCCGCACCGAGCTTCGACACCTGCGCTTTTTCGATCGCTGGCTGCCCATGCGTTATCACAGCCGCTTGCTGCCCGTATGGCGCGCGGCGGGGTGGCTACTGGGCGCGGGCTCCGCGTTATTTGGCCGTAGCGCGGCATTTCACACGGTCGCGGCAGTCGAGACGTTTGTGGAGCGGCACTACCTCGCCCAGATCGAGATCATGGACAAGACGCCGCGTCTCGAGAACCTGTGCGGCGTGTTGCGCCAGTTCTGCGACGAAGAGGTGCATCACCGCAATGACGCGAGCAGTCGAGTAACCGATGCCCCGGGCTGGTTACCCCGCGCCTGGGCGCACGTCGTCGGGCTGGGATCGATGTTCGGCGTTCTAGTCGCCCGTAGGGTATAACGTGTCAGATCACGCACCAGGTAATCGTATGAATTCACAAACCAGCAGCAGCGAGCACCAATATGGCATTGGTGCTGTCGCAAAAATGACAGGATTGACCGACCACACGATTCGCGTCTGGGAGCGCCGCTATGGCGCAGTCATTGCCGGCAGGGCGGCGAACGGTCGGCGAATGTACAGCGCCGCCGACGTAGAGAAACTGGGATTGCTGAAACGCCTGACGGACGAGGACTTTTCGATCGGCCAGATCGCTGGCGACAGCATCGACGAACTGCGACAGCGCGCTCAGAAGTTAGACGAAATTGTCGGCGCGCCGTTGCCTGACAGCATACGCATCGGCGTTCTCGGCGATTTCCTGCCGAACCAGCTGGCAATGAGTGAGCTGGACCTTGCGCCGGTCGATGTCCTTGTCGCGGACAGCAACCGCGACCGTTTCATTGCTGATCTGCGTCGGCAGGACATCGACGTCATCGTCGTCGAATCTCCGGTACTCGATAGCAGCGTGTCGACACAGTTGCTCGACCTGATGCAACAGGCAAGAGCTGAACGCGGTGTACTTGTCTACAGTTTCGGCCGAGCCAGAGACGTCGACCTTGCTCGGGACGCTCGAATACATGTTTTGCGCGCGCCGGCGAATGTGGATGAAGTACGTGCCGCTGTCATGCGCGCGTATTCGCCCGGTGCATCGAAGCGAGCCGCATTGAAACCGCAGACAGCGGCACCCGGATCAGATTGGGATTTCTCGGGGCCCGTTGCGCCGCGGCGCTTCAACAATTTGCAGCTGGCAACGCTGGCTCGGGCATCAACCAGCATCGACTGCGAGTGCCCGCATCACCTCGCGCAGCTCGTTGGTGACCTGTCGGCTTTCGAGGTCTACAGCGCCAGTTGCGCAAACCGTGATGAGGAAGATGCTGCATTGCACCGCTATCTCCACCAAACGACCGCACAAGCCCGTGCACTGATTGAAGAGGCGCTTGAGCGCGTGGCGAAAGCCGAGGGAATCGAGTACTGACCAGGCGTTACACTTTGTTACTTTTTTGTCTAGATTTTATATAGACAAAAAATTGACAAAAAACCAGCAAAAGCTATTCTGTTCCTACGGTCTGGATACGTCTGGCGTGCCAGCCGAGCAGAGGACGACCTCTCCTCCCCATAACGTCTTCGTTCTCTGCTTTTTTTATTGGGCCGGCGCCATGCGCCGGCCCACTCTTCTAGCAGAGGGTAAGTGAACAATGGAAATGCTCGTATTGCTCGGCCTGGGTCTTATCACGCTGGCAGTTATTGATCGGCAACATGCGGCGATGCGGCGCATGATGAAGGCGCGCATCAAGACCAATGAGAAGCGCGATCGCTCAATCTAACCGGGCAGCCGGACTCGACAGGCTACAGGCCTTCGCGAGTAAGGCCGGCGCTCGCTACACCAAGTCCCGCAACTTCGATTTCGGGCCAGGCAGGCACGGCAACGTGTCAATGTTGTCGCCCTACGTCAGGCATCGACTCGTGCTCGAGCACGAAGTCATAGACGCCGCACTCAGACACCACGCGTTCAGCTCCGCAGAAAAATTTATCCAGGAAGTGTTCTGGAGATCCTATTTCAAGGGTTGGCTCGAGCATCGGCCTCGCGTCTGGGCAGACTATCGCGAAGACGTCTCGACGCTCATCCGCGACCTGAAAACGGACTCGCATCTGGCCGAGTGTTACAGCAAGGCTATCAGTGGCGACACGGGCATTGAGTGTTTCGACGCATGGGTTTCGGAGCTGTTGTCGACCGGTTACCTGCACAACCATGCACGCATGTGGTTCGCAAGCATCTGGGTGTTTACGCTCGATCTGCCCTGGCAATTGGGCGCTGATTTGTTTTACCGCCACCTACTCGACGGCGACCCCGCATCGAACACCCTGAGCTGGCGCTGGGTATGCGGACTGCATACGCAGGGCAAAACCTACCTCGCACGCGCCTCGAATATCGCGAAATTCACCGACGATCGATTCAACCCTGAAGGCCAGCTGGCGACAGACGCGCCATCGTTGGTTGAGACGACAGTCTACTCAGTCCAGCCGCTTCGTGGCGCGCAGATACTGCCGCCGGGCGAATCGTTCGGTCTGTTGGTCACGGAGGAAGATGGTTGTCCCGAGTCGCTCCTCGGCGGCGACGCGCCCACCGCCGTTCTTGGTGCCGTTGCGCCGGGGTCACGCTCACCTTTGCCGATCGGCGGCAAGGCCGAGGACTTTGTGCTCGGGGCGGTGCGCGATGCGGTCGAAAGAGCGGGATCATTCTTTGGCGTCGACGGCGAAACGCTGGTGTCCGAAGACTGGCCGAGCGAAGTCGTCGCATGGGCGACCCGGCATCGGCTTGAGATTGTTGCAACAGCCTATGCGCCTGTCGGCCCAACGGCCGAGCTGCTGGAGAAAGTCGGTGATGAACTCGATCGTCACGGCATTACGTTGCTGCAGATACGTCGTCCTTACGACGAGACCGTCTGGCCGCATGCGCAGCGTGGGTTCTTCAAGCTCAAGCAACAGATTCCGGCAATGCTCGAGCGAATGGGCGCCGAGAGCGACGCGGTTCGTGTTGCGACGAGGGCTGGGTAGCCTCTACTCCGACTGCAGCGCCAGTACCGGATCGAGCCGCGCCGCTGACAAGGCCGGGTAAACGCCGAACCCGACCGCAATGCCGACGCAGACCAGCACGGCGAGAACGATGACCAGCAGCGACCAGGCGACGGCCCAACCGGCGAACGCAGCGATGCTGTAGGCAAGCACGATGCCCAGCAAAACGCCTATCCCGGCGCCTATCAGCGCGATGACCGTCGCTTCGACCAGGAACTGTCGCACGATGTCGACCTCCCTGGCGCCGACCGCCCGCAGCAGGCCGATTTCGGATTTTCGCTCGAGAACGCTGGCCAGCATGATGTTCATGATGCCGATGCCACCGACGAGCAGAGAGATGCCGGCGACGGCCGACATGACGATCGTGAAGATACGCTGTGTCTGCTGGTGTTGTGCCAGCAGTCGTGCCGGCACGATGAGCTGGTAGTCGTTCTGCTCACCGTGACGTCGCGACAGCAAGGCGTCAATCGCCCTGGCCGCCTGCGCAGGCCGAGTCTCGGCGGCGATCCTCAGTTTGAGTTGATCGAGCTCGGCACTCAGATCTTCTTTCTTCAACCGGGTAAGCCCGGTTTGCAGAGGCAGGTATACGTGGTTCGCCTCGCCACCGATTTCTCGGCCTTCGAACTCATCGTCGGCAAGCTGCCGGTCACGAAGCACGCCGACAACTTCGAGCCAGAGGTGATTGACCTTGATGTGCTTGCCAACGGCGCTGCCATTCGGAAACAGATCGCGCGCGGCATCGCTGCCAATGACCGCGACCTGGGCAAAAGCACGATCGTCCGACTCATCGAAGATCTCGCCACGATCAGCTTCCAGGCTCGATAGCGCGAAGTAGCTGGGACTTACCGCAAATACGCTGGCGCGGCTCTGGCCCTCGCGACTGAACAGGGTCCAGGTACGAAAACGCCGACTGCCGGCCCAGTCCTCGACAAAGGGCAGCGTCGCATCGATCGACTGGGCATCACGAATCGACAGACCCGCAGAATGCTTGCGGACCTCCTTGAGCGACTCGCTATCGAGCTCGCGGGCTTCAGCGAGCAGGTTTCTGAGGCCCATCCCTTCGATCAGTTCGAGCGCCTGTCTTTTGCCGCCCTCGCTGACGGCGAGCATCGCAATGACCGCGCCGACACCGAACACCATGCCCAGCAACGTCAGTGCCGTGCGCAGCCGATGGTGCGCAAGCTGACCGAGCGCCTGGCGTACGTCAATGGACAGATTCTGGAGCCGCTGCTGCATCAGGACGCGTCGACGGGTAGTACAAGGCTGACGCGATCACCCGACGACAGGCCAGCCGTTACCTCAACGCGATCCGGGCTGCGCCGTCCGATCGTTACGTCGCGGCGCTCGGCGCGCTGCCCGCGCAGAACATAGACGTAGGCGTTGCTCACATCGCCATGAACAGCCTGCGCCGGGAGAACGAAACCCTCCTCGACACGACCCGTGATGATCTCGGCTCGGAGTCGATTGCCGACCCGCATCAGGTCGACATCAACCTCGTCGATACTCGCCTCCACCGTGACAAACTTCTGCGGATCGGCGCGGTTGCGGGGACTCGCGACCGGCGACACCGATATAACACTGGCCGTGAACTCGCGTTCGGTCGCTGCATCGAGACGCAGGCGAACCAGCTGCCCTTCTTCCAGGCCAACGGCATCGTTCTCGGGAACAAACAGGCGCGCCTGGACCTTGCCGCGGACTGGCAGCAATCCGATCGGACGGCCCGGGAACACCGTCTTGCCCTTGCCGAGCTTTTCGCCCCACGGGGTGCGCGCGTACACGAACGTGCCATCTGCCGGGCTGCGCAGCTCCATCATATTGAGCGCCATGTCCTGCTTCTCCAGCTTGGACATCTCGCCAGCACGCTCGGCGTTGATCATGTTTTGCTCGGCCTGCGCGCGCTGATCGAACGTATCGAACTGCCAGTCGAGGAACGACGCCTGGGCCCCGAGGTACTCGAGGTCGGAAAGCGCATCGATGATCTCATTGCGACTGAACATGCGCTCGTCGACTTCCTCGTAGGTCTCCGTAATTTCGCGCTCGCCGTCGACACGCAAGGACTCGTGACCGATGCGGGTCAGCTCGAGACCGCTCGTCCGTTCGGTATTCGCCAGCTTGAACTCGGACTTTGCGACATTGAGCGCCGTTGCCTCCCGGTCGAGCGCGATCTGGACATCGTCGAACCTCGCGATCACATCGCCTTTGCGAATCTCGGAGAACTCCGGTGCCATCCAGGCGATGTTGAAGCCCATGCGAATCGAGCCCGGAAGCGCAATGGGCAAGGACTCCGACGCAATCAGCTCGCCATCGGCGCGCACAACCAGATTCGTGCTCGTGTCACTCGCAATGACGACCGGCACATCGGAATCCGTGTCGGAACAGCCCGCAATGAAAAGCGCGCAGGCAAGGATCAGAAATGTGGTCGGGGCTCGGGTCATGGCATGGCAACCTCGTCGCCGGCCTCAATGCCCGATTCGACGACGTGCATCCCGGCGCTGGCGCGGCCCACCGTAATCGGTGTCCAGCCATCGCCGCGGACCATGACACCGGGTTTTCCTTCCCGATATTGAATTGACTCGTCAGGCACCGCGAGCGCCTCGCGCTGCGTGTCGACGATAATCGTCAGTTTCGCGGACATGCCCGGTCGCAACAGGCTGATCGCGTCGTCTGGCAGCACTGCCGTGACGTCGCGCACCATTGCCTGCGAGTACTGTGACTGACGGCGCACAATGCTGGCTACTTCAATAACTTCGCTGTCGAGCTCCCCTGTACCGGCAGCGTCGATAACGACTTTCGCAGGCTGTCCCACCTTGATACTGGCCGCAGCGTACTCAGGCACTTCCGCCTGCACGACCAGTTTGGTCGGGTCCGCCAGTTCCACGACGACGAGGCCAGGATTTACGCCGTCGCTGACATCGAGCTTCTCGCCCGACCGGCTGGTTCCAACGATCACGACACCTTCGCGTGGCGCACGAATCGTGAAAGACTCGAGCTCGCGTGTCGCGCCCGCCAGCTCACTTTCGAGGCGACGGATATCGGCTTCGAGTTCGGCACGTCGTGCCTCGCGAACCCGCTCCACCAGGACGCTGCGCTTCTGCTCATGCTCGTAGCGCTCGGCAGTGCGTCGCTTATCCTCGACAAGCTTCCTGTACTCGAGATTGGCGTAGACCTGTGGATCTACTTCCGCTTTGCGGGCCGCTTTCTCCGCTTCGCTTCTCGCCTCTGCGAGCAGAACAACGTCTTCCTCAACTTCACGCGCCTGAGTTTCGAACAACGATTCGAGCTCTGAACGCTTCGCATTGAGATCCGCCTTGAGCGTGCGCACACGATCGTCGGTTGAGCTGTTGTCGAATTCGGCAAGCATGTCGCCGGCCTTCACGCGCGTGCCTTCTCGCGCGAGATTCGTAATCGTGAGGCGCCAGTTCCTGGATGGCGGTGGACCGAAGCGCAGCGCATCCGACGAAGTGACAACACCGCTGGCCGCGATCGTGATCGGGCGATCGGATGGCTCAACCGTTATCCAGTCGTCCGCCGCCGCAAAGCCGGCAACGAGCAACAGCAGCAGCGTCAGCCGGTTCACTGATCCTGCTCCGCGATGCTGCGCACGCCCATGACACTCATGCCGGGCATTACAGTCGACGGCATGCCGTTGACGGGTTCCGCCAGAACCTGGAAGTAACCGCCGTCGCTCCAGTCTTCCTTGTTGACCGCCTGGTTCGAGCGCCAGCTCACACGCGTCGCGAAGTCCTCAGAGCCCTGCGCATCGGCAATGACGTCGATAGCGTCACCCTGAGCGATCTCCCGGATATCGGCTTCGTGTACCCAGAAGCGAATCTGCAGGTCCTCACGACTCGCAATTTGCGCAATCTCGAAACCGCTGTAATGCGTTTCGCCAGGGAAGATCTTCTTGCCGTTGAAGCGGTTCTCGCCGTAGATCAGAAAGCCGGCTTTTTCGGCGCGAATCTCGGTTGCGACGAGCGCCTCCTTGATACGCCTGTAGTTGGACTCAGCCTGTGCCACCTCGAGCGCGTTTTCCTCGATCGTGTCCTGAAGCTGTTCCTGCTTGATCAGCAATTGCGCCTCGGCCCGCACGAGATCCTTGCGCGAGACCTCTCGCGCAAGCTGATACCTGTCGTAGTCGAGTTTCGGGATCGTCGACTGCGGGATAGCCGCGTCGAGCTCCGCAAGGCGAACAGCCGACTCCGCATCGGCAAGCGCGCTCTCGGCATCCAGAACCTCGAGCTTGAGTTCGTCGATACTGCGTGCAGCCGTCAGCTGGCGTTTTTCAAGATCGGTGCGTAGCTGCTCTTCGCGCGCAATCAGGTCGCCGGGATCCAGCTTGACCACGACATCACCCACGCCGACCTCGCTGCCCTCCGGCGCCATCCATTCGATACGCCGCTGCCAGGCGCCAGGAAGCGAGGGCATTTCGATGGTCTGCGCATTCACGTCCTCGACAACGCCGGTCAGCAGCGGACCTGCGTAGAGCGGTGCTGCCAAGAACGTAATGGCGAACAGGCTAATGATGGATCGTGTCATGTTCGATCTTTCCGTCGCGCATGCGAATCAATCGCTTTGCATGCGCTGCAATCTCCTCCTCGTGAGTAACCATGAGAATGGTCTGCCCGTCGCTATTGAGCTCGGCAAACAGCTCCATGATCTCTACCGAAGTTCGACTATCGAGGTTGCCGGTTGGTTCATCGGCAAGCAGAAGCCGTGGCGCGTTAATCAGGGATCGTGCAATTGCTACGCGCTGCCGCTGGCCGCCCGAGAGCTGGTTGGGCCGGTGGTCGACACGATCACTCAGTCCGAGCCGGTCCAGCAGTTTGAGTGCGCGCCGCCGGCTATCGGCGACATCGATATCCGTATAGCGCAGAGGCAGCAGAACATTGTCGAGTGCCGTTAGCCTTGGCAGCAGATGGAAGCTCTGGAATACGAAGCCGATCTTCTCGTTGCGAATGCGTGACAGACGCTCGTCATCGAGCATCGCGACCTCTTCGCCAAAAAACCGGTACTTGCCGTCATCCGGCGAATCGAGAAAGCCGAGGATGTTCATCAACGTGGACTTGCCCGAACCCGACGGCCCCATGACGGCCACGAAGTCGCCTTCGCCGATCTCCAGATCGACGTTGTCGAGAGCATGAACCGTCGTGTCGCCAACGCGGAAGCGGCGACAGAGTTTCGTTGTTGTAATCATCGGTGTGCCGGAGTATTTCTCGCGGCCTATAGTAGCGCGCCCTGGCTCACCTATTCGAACCTGGCGGTTTCATGACGAGCACCGGAGTATTGCGCTTGTATGCCTCGTACTCTTCCTCGCCGCCCCATCGCTCGTCGGCTGCTGCTTCGAGCAGCGGTACACCGCTCACCTTGGTTAGCAGGAAGAAAACGAATATCGGCGAAATCAGCGTCGCCCATTGCCAGCCCTCGAGGACCGGTATCGCGATGATCGCCATGCCCGTCCAGAGCACGATCTCGCCGAAGTAATTCGGGTGCCGCGACCAGGCCCACAGGCCGGATGTAATGAACTTGCCCTTGTTCGCCGGGTCGGCGCGAAAGGCCGTTTTCTGCTGGTCCGCGACGATCTCGATCAGGATGCCTATGGTCCAGATCGCAATTCCGACATAACCAATGACGCCAAGCGGTTCACGGTTGCCGCCCGTGATGATCGCCAGCGCACAGGCTGCGGTAAGCAGCACCCATAACCCCTGTAGCGTCCACGCCAGGAAGAAACGCACAGGGCGGTGCTTCATCTCGTCGAAGCGGCTGTCTTTTCCAGCCCGCGAGATACGCACAAACAGGAACGACGCCAGCCGAATCGACCAGAACAACACCATGCCCGCGACGATCGCCGAGCGCAGGTCGAGAGAGCTCGACAGCAGTACAGCGACGATGGTCACCGTGATGTAGGTGATGCCGCCGGTGAGGTCGTAGAAGTGCTCGGTCCGCTTGAGCGCAGAGGGAATGAAGACAGCCCAGTTGACGGCAAATGCGAGCAAGCCGCAGAGGGCGAATACCGGGAGGCTTCCGAGCCGGTCTCCACCATAGCTACCGGCCCACGAAATCAGTGCGCCAATGATGACGGTAACGGCGATGCCGGTGATGATCTGGTTGTCAGTGCGTTCGGCCATGACGGTTTCCTCTTAACGTTGGCAAGCAGTATAGGGCCGAAGTTTGGCTTCTGGAGCGCCAGCATCACTTTGTTACACGTGGAGACAGGCAGATACGCAATACAAGAACTGCTACGCAGTCGGTCGAAATCCCGAAATCGATGTGATTCTCTTTCCTGTGAGTCAATCGTAGCGATGGTGTGAAGGCGGTGTGTGAACTGTTTGCAATGTCAAGCCGGTATCCGACCACAGTGGGTTTCTCTTTGGAGACCCTGGCCGAGCGCGGTGGACAGAAGGGGCCGCACAAGGACGGTTGGGGCGTCGCTTACTTCGAGGGACGGGACGTCTTCCTGCTTCGCGAGTCAAGCCCGGCGGCAGAAAGCGAGCTGGTGAGGTTCATGGAAGTGAACGGACCGCCCAGCAACCTGGTGCTCTCCCACATCCGGCTCGCAACCCAGGGCCAACCGGCACTTCGCAATACGCAGCCATTTCAGCGCGAGCTTGGCGGTCGGGCGCACCTGTTCGCTCACAATGGCAGCATGCCTTACGTCAGAGAGGCCTGCAGTCTGACAACGAATCAGTTCACGCCGGTTGGCGAAACCGATTCTGAATTCGCATTCTGCTGCTTGCTCGAGCGCCTCGGCAGCTTGTGGAATGGCGGTAACGGCAAACTGCCTTCGGTCGAAGCACGCCTCGAGATCGTCGCCGACTTCGCCGCTTCGCTGCGCTCGCTCGGTGCGTTCAATTTTGTTTACGCCGACGGCGACACGTTGTTCGTTCACGCGCACATCCGCAAGCAGAACGACGGCGTCGAGCGGCCGCCCGGATTGCACCTGCTGGTTCGATCATCCAATGAACAGGCGATCGACCTTACCCAGTCCGGTGTCATGCTGGCACCTGTCGCACAGGAACTCGCGCTCGTGGCCAGCGTGCCCCTGACCGATGACGAACCCTGGGAGCCGATCGCCCCGGGTGAGGTCATCGCATTACGGCAGGGATGCGTCTGGGCCCGCGTGCCGGCTACTCAAACTCGACCAGCAGGTCCTTTGCGTCAAACTGATCGCCAATCCGCGCAAGCACGCGCTTGATCTTGGCGTCCCGCTCTGCAGCAATCGAGGTTTCCATTTTCATGGCTTCCATCGTCAGCAGCGTGTCGCCACGTTTGACCTCCTGACCTGCCTCGACCGATATCGTCGACACGACGCCAGGCATCGGCGCCCCAACGTGATTGGGGTTGGTGCTGTCAGCTCTCTCGTTTTCGTGGAGCGCGGATTCGGAGCCGCGGTCCTGGATCAGAACCGAACTTGGCTGGCCGTTGACCTCGAAGAAGACCCGTCGATAGCCACGATCATCCACGTCTCCGGATGTCAGATGCCGAATCACGATCTTGCGACCGTCGTCCATCGTGACAATGATCTCTTCTTCGGGGCGCATGCCGTAGAAATAGACATGCGTTGGCAGCACACCGACGTCACCATACTCCTCGCGATGCCGGCGGAACTCGGTGAAGACCTTCGGGTACATCAGGTAAGACGCGAGATCGAAATCCGTGACGGGATGCTCGTGACCTTCATCGAGCTTGCGACGTTGGTCGTCGAGGTCCACGGGTTGCAGCAAGGAGCCAGGGCGAACCTCGATCGGCTTGCGTGACTTGAGCACTTTCTTTTGCAGCGCCTCCGGGAATCCGCCCGGCGGCTGCCCAAGCTCGCCAGAGAACAGCGAGACGACCGACTCCGGGAATGCGATATCGGAATCGGCATCGAGGACGTCCTCGATGCTGGTGTCGGAGGTCACCATCATCAGTGCCATATCACCGACGACCTTGGACGACGGCGTTACCTTGACGAGGTCACCGAAGGCCATGTTGACGTCCGCATAGGCGCGCGCCACCTCGTGCCAGCGACTGGCGAGCCCGAGTGATGACGCCTGCTCCTTGAGGTTGGTGAACTGACCGCCGGGCATCTCGTGCAGGTAGACCTCGGAAGCGCCCGAGCGGATGTCCGGCTCAAACGCCGCATACTGGTCGCGCACCTGCTCCCAGTAATCGCTAATGAGACGGACATTCGCGAGATCGACGCCGGGGTCGTTCTCCGTATTCTGCAATGCCGCAACGATCGATCCCAGGCACGGCTGCGACGTCAGGCCACTCATCGAATCCATGGCCGCATCGAAGGCATCGACGCCCTCCTCAACCGCCGCCAGCACCGACGCGGCCGCGGCACCGCTCGTATCATGCGTGTGGAAGTGGATGGGCAAACTGATTTCCTGCTTGAGTTCGCGGATCAGCAAGCGCGCCGCAGCCGGTTTGAGCAGTCCGGCCATGTCCTTGATGCCGAGGACGTGCGCACCAGCCGCCTCAAGCTGTTTGGCGAGATCAATGTAGTAGCGCAGGTCGTACTTCGAACGCATCGGGTCGAGGATGTCGCCCGTATAGCAGATCGCTGCTTCTGCGATCTTCCCGGTCTCGCAGACCGAATCGATTGCCAGGCGCATGTTCTCGACCCAGTTCAGACAGTCGAAGATACGAAACACATCGACGCCGGCTTCCGCCGACTGCTGCACGAAGTAACGCACGACGTTGTCAGGGTAGTTCGTGTAACCGACACCGTTCGACGACCGCAGCAGCATTTGCTGCATCAGGTTGGGCATGGCCGCTGAGAGGTCGGCCAGCCGCTGCCATGGATCCTCGTGCAGGAAGCGCATGGCGACGTCGAAGGTCGCGCCTCCCCAGGATTCGACCGAGAAGAGCTGTGGCAACAGCTGCGCATAATGCGGTGCGATACGCAGCATGTCGGCCGATCGCATGCGCGTTGCCATGAGCGACTGATGCGCATCGCGGAATGTTGTATCCGTTACGAGCGGCACGCTGCTGGCTTTCATGAACTCGGCGACCGCGTTCGGACCGTCCGCTTCGAGAATCTGCCGCACGCCACGCGCCGGTTTTTGTGTGTCGATCGGCGGCGCCTCTGGCTCCTCCAGGACCGCTGGCATTTTCCGGCCAGCCACCTGGTCATTGCCATTGACGATGGTGTCGCCGATGAAATGCAACAACTGCGCAGCATGGCTGCTGTCGGGCGGCAGGTCGAGCAGGTCCGGCGACTCATCGACGAAGCGCGTATTGTATTCGCCCTTCATGAAGCGCGAGTCCGATATCAGTGCCCTCAGGAAGGCGAGATTCGTTTCGACGCCGCGCACCCGGAACTCACTCAAACCGCGCAGCATGCGATCCGTCGCTTCCGCCTCTGACACGCCGGACGTCGTTATCTTGACGAGCAAGCTGTCATAGTGACGGCCGATGACGGCGCCTGAATAAGCGGTGCCCGAGTCCAGCCTGATCCCGGGGCCGGCCGGGCTGCGATAGGTAACGATGTGGCCGTAGTCGGGAATGAAATTGTTGCGCGGATCTTCGGTCGTCACGCGGCACTGGATCGCCGCGCCGCGCATCTGGATATCTGCCTGCGCGGGAATGCCGGACTTGTCGACGTCGCCGATCTTCGCGCCGGCGGCGATACGTATCTGCGATTTGACGAGGTCGAGCCCGGTGATCTGCTCGGTGACCGTGTGCTCAACCTGGATGCGCGGATTGACTTCGATGAAATAGAACTTGCCCGTATCGACATCCTGCAGGAACTCGACGGTGCCCGCATTGCAGTACTCCACGGACCGCGCCAGCCGTACCGCCGCGGAGGTGATCTCCTCGCGCTGCGCTTCTGACAGATACGGTGCCGGCGCACGCTCGACGATCTTCTGGTGTCGCCGCTGCACCGTGCAGTCGCGCTCGAACAGGTGGACGACCTCACCGTGTGAGTCGCCCATGATCTGGACCTC
>JAAUXZ010040018.1_pt1 | contig 13219 bp, 12 predicted proteins | sample 7278131 | NCBI WGS metagenome assembly JAAUXZ01 (sample SAMN14350119, study PRJNA611818) | marine sediment metagenome | isolation source: surface marine sediment (3m) | place: French Polynesia: Moorea | collected 2018-08
ACATAGGCATACACAGACTGGAAATGAAAAGTCTTGATGAAACCAGCGATACGCATGACTTCGTTACCCGAGGTGTCGAAAAATACCACCGACGGATGGTAGTTGATATCCAGCTTGCGTGCCCATTCCGCCACTGTGGTCTGATCACCGTCCGGCGTGACGATCGGGCTATCTGAATTGGCGTCGAGCTGGACATTATTAGCCTGCGTCACCTGTTCGATTGTGCGCTCGTCAATGAGAATGCGCTCGTGCATCACCTCGCAAGCCTGGCAAGCCGACGTCTCAAAAAAAACGGCCAGCGGTTTGTCATCCTTGCCAATGAGCTCGGCAAGATTAGTTGCGTTCAGATGGAAATCCTGTGCAATCAGTCCACCGCGTTGCTGTTTGTTTTTACTCTGCGCACGGCAGGCAGCAAATGTCATATTGGATTCCTGCTTTTCCGCAACGTATTTAAGTGCATCACGAAACGCATCGGGTGGATAATACCCATCAAGCCGCAGAGCAAGACTCCCCTGTTCATTCAGAAACAGCAGGGTAGGGGTATATTGAACTTTGAGCGCGGCGGCGAAAGTTTTCTCGGTAAAAGTCTGCCCGCCGATGCTGACGATTTCCCGGTCTCCCCACATGTTGATCTGTATCGATTCGAAATTATCCAGCATAAAGGACTTGATGGTTTCATCGGCAAAGTTTTCATCCACTAGCTGAGCACAATAGGGACAACCCTCCTGGTGAAAGTAAATCATCACGCGTCGGCCGTTTTCAGCTGCCTCGGCGACATCTTCCTCAAACTCGAGAAAACTGTCTTTAAACCAGTCAGGTGTTTCGGACGAAATGGCACCCAGATAGGCTCCCTGATCCGCATTGGCGCCAGCAGACGAGACTGCAATCAGCCAGCACAGACACACTGACAACAGCAATCCTGATACCCGGTAGTTTGTACTTCTCATAAGACTGACTGTTAGCTGGTTATAGCTTTGCGATTTTTGTGGTACCTTCTTGACGTTCGTCAATGTAGCGTTAAGCAACGCAAGGTTAGTATCAATTTCGCTCGGTTTTGAGAGTAGCGCGGTTAAGGTTGAGGCAACCATATCCACATCTGGATACATGTAGTGTCGAATGCTTCCCCATTAGAAGTAAAACCTTTCCATGCCACTATCTATCCAAGGATATATAACCTGTTTTTGGTTTAGCGTTATTCTTTAACCATAGAACTTATCTGGATATTGTCCAGTGACATACGTAACGGAGGAAATATGAATACCAGGCGTTTTATGATGACGGTTCTGCTGGCAGCAGCTTTTGTCGTGCCATCACTGGCTCAGGCTTGGTCGTTTGTTGAATCTGAAAACAGCCTTAATAAGTCGACCGCATCATGCTGGCAAATCATCAGGGTTCAGGATCAAACCTGTGTCGGCGATGACTGCCCACCATGCGTCGGTGAAAATTGTCCGGATTCTGCTTCTATCGAATTGCCCAGCGAGGCAGAAGAAGAACCCGATTGCGAATAATCTGCGTTTTGCCTATAGTCCCGATGTCTACAGTCCTTGGGGCTTAGGGCCGATAGGGTAAACACTAATCTTAAAAACCATACACGTGTAAAAGAGGAGTAAAAATGAAATCAACATTTCTGAAGACAGTCGTAGCAGCAGGTTGCCTGGCGGTAGCCAGTTCTGCAATGGCCGCAAAGCCGGTTAATATCTGGGGCGACATGAAGGAGGTCAGCATCAAGCACAATGGCCAGTCCATGACCATCATGCGCGACCAGAACAACAACGCTGTTGTTAATCCAGCGTTTGCAAAGACCTCACGTCCTTGTCCCCCTTTCTGCATTCAACCCATCGTGCTGGCTCCCGGTGTCGAAACCCTGGGTGAGCAGGAAATCATCGATTACATCAAGCGCATGAGTGACGGTGATGACACTATCCTGGTTATCGATTCTCGTACGCCTGACTGGGTACAGAAAGGTACCATTCCTGGTGCGGTGAACATTCCCTGGACTTCTCTGAGCCCTGCCAAAGGTGCTGATCCGATTTCTATTGGTGAAATCATGGAAGACCAGTTCAATGCCAAGTCTCAGGAAGGCCTGTGGGACTATCGTGATGCCAAGACTCTGGTAATGTTCTGCAACGGCATGTGGTGTGGTCAGTCACCTGCTAACATCAAAACGCTGCTGCGCTTCGGTTATCCAGCTGACAAGATCAAGTGGTACCGTGGCGGCATGCAAAACTGGTCTAACCTCGGCTTCAATACTGCCAAGCCGTAAGACCGGTCAGCTCTGCCTGCCGGAGGGTAGCGCAGGCTAGAGTAAGCAACACAAGAGGCCGGTATCAGATAGTCTGATGCCGGCCTTTTTTAATGTTGTGATATTCACTAAAAAGTATTGAGCTGAAAATTACTTTATGGGTTTAGTAATGAAACAGGGATTTCGACTGATACTGGTTTTGCTGGGCACGCTGTTGTTTCTCGGTGCGAGCGATACCAGAAATGAGCATTTGATAACGGTGACAGACTTCCAGTCGATATCCCGCCAGATGCAAGATAATGACCTGGTGTTGATGCTGGAATTCTCCAGTGATTACTGCCCTTACTGCATTCGGCTCGAAGAAGACTACCTGAAACCCATGTTGCGCAGTACGCAGTATGACGACAAGGTGTTGATCCGTCGGATTGACCTCGGGGGTTATACCAAGGTCGTCAATTTTGACGGGCAGCTGATGTCGCCTTCAAAATTTGCTGCTCAGTACAACGCCTATTTAACGCCGACGCTGATTTTTGTTAATCACCGTGGTGAGGAATTGGCAGAACAACTGGTCGGTCTTGGTACCGAGGGTTTCTTCAGTGCTTATATCGATCAGCATATTGAACAGGCCAGGTCCAAACTCTTAAAAAGCGGATGATTGCTGTTAACTTTAATTGTTTCTGTCATGCCTTACTTCCTCTACAAGATAACTGAAAGCAAAACTGTCAGCCTGGTCAAGCAACTCGAGCTGGTCGAGCCGTTCGAAAAATTTCGTGATGCAAAACTGAAAGCCCGCGCTTTGCGTGCTGAAGTTCCGGAAGATGGATTTCACTACAAGATTGTCTTCGCTGAGTCTCAGTTGCATGCCGAGGAACTGTTGATGGAAAAACGCGAACAACCCGTGTTGATGGAACATGAACGTTAAAGGTTTTATTGTCTTGTTGTTGGCTCTGAGTTGCCAGACTCTGCTGGCGGCCAGCGAACCTGATTACGCGCGCGAGGGCCGACTGGCTGACGAGATCGTGGACGTTATTTTTGACGGTGATCCCGAATGGCTGGAGGCCAATGGGCGTGAGTTCCTGTCAATTTATACCGAAGCCGACGACACCAGGGTAGGCGTTATTATTCTGCACGGACGCGGATTCCATCCTGACTGGGCTGATGCGATAAATCCTCTTCGTGTTGGTCTCGCCGACTATGGTTACAGTACCCTGTCATTGCAAATGCCGGTGCTGGAAAAATCCGCGAAATACTACGATTACGTGCCCATTTTTCCGTTCTCTCATGAACGTATCAATGCTGGTATTGAGTTTATGCGCGATGCGGGCTTTGAGAAGGTTGTTTTGCTTGCGCATAGCTGTGGCGGCCATATGGCGATGTCCTGGATTCGTGAATCAGGAGATGACAGTATCGATGGATTGATTGGACTCGGTCTGGGTGCCACTGATTTCAAGCAGCCGATGACTGACTCATATCCACTGGATAGCATTAAAGTGCCTTTCCTTGACCTTTATGGCGAGATGGAATTCCCCGCAGTGCTAAGACTTGCCGGCGAACGACAGCAGCAGATAGAAGAACAAATGCATCCGCAATCCTCGCAGTGGGTACTCGAGGGATCAAACCATTATTTCACCGACCGCGGCGAAGAGCTGACCGAAGCAGTACTCGAATGGCTGGACTCGTTGGATTGGAAATGATCTGCGGTCGTCTGGTCTCACTGTAGCAGTCCGGGCGCCACCCATAACCACATCCCTCCCAGCATTACCATCAACAAGCCGTAGGGCAAGTTCCACATCGCAATACGCCACGCCGGAACACCGTAACGTCCCTGAAAGACGAGATTGGTTCCCGACAGCGGACTCGCACAGGTGCCAAGATGCCATGCAAACAAAAAGGTAGCTGCCAGCAGACTGGGATCAGGATTTAACTGCAGCAGCAGTCCGCTAATGCTGGAAATCTGGATCACCGGATGGATACCAATCGTTGACATGAGCAACATAGCAAGCAGCAATAATCCAGCGATCCGATGATCAAAGAATGGCAACGGATTGATCAATTGGCCGCTATTGATCAGCGCAGATATGCCGGTCGCCAGGACACCCGCCGACAAAAACAAGCAAAGTTCGTTTCGCATCGATGGCAGTCCGTCAACCACATGCTCACTAATGCGATGGACTGTTGTCTTCATGCCGCGTCTTAGCAACAGCAGTACAGTGATAAGCAAGGCGCTGACCGATATGATCACCAGGGTCGGTGTGTTTTCCGAAACCAGGGAAAATCCACCCACCGCAATAACCAGCAGTAGAGGTATACCCAATGCCGCTAGCTGGGTAGGATAACCGATGAAGTTATCCAGTTGTTGCGGGTATCGAAGGTGAGCCTCGATCACGGTGAGACCTACGCCCATCAGCGTGAAGGGCAATCCATAGAATATTAAGGACGACAATTCCGCCCCTTTGACATAGGTAAGCACAACCGCCATTGCAGCAAAAAAGGGTGACCAGGATGCGGCTGAACAAAATACTCGCGTGAAGGATTGGATGCTCAGTCGGTCCAGTGGTCTGCTGCGATGAATTCGATCGCCGATCAGGATGGGCGAGGAAATATTGATGATTGAGCTGGAGATATTTAACCCTGCCAGTGTTTTCCAGAATGCCTCTTTTCCCCTCGGTAGTTGCTCGCTAGCCGATTGTTCGGGTAAGGCAACCAGTCGCAGGAAACCGACCGCAGCGATCATTGATAATAATCCGGTGTTCGCGCCAATGATTGAAATAATCGAGCTGCTGCCGTCTGTGAGGGCGACGTAGGCTATAAGACCGCCACCTATGGTAATCAGAACGCTGACCTGTATCTTCAGTGCGCTGCTTGTGCCGGAGAACAACAGGAACGCTGCTGTCCAGGCAAACAAACCCGCGAGTGTTGCGCTTTCTTGGGACCAGGAGGTTTGGAAAAGGCCAGCCGTGATAGTGATCAGGATCATCGCCAGTAACAGGGTACCGGCGAGCGAGGCGATCCCTTTTTGCGCAGGGGAGTTATTCGCCGGGGATGTCGTCGCCACGTTGCATTTCAATACTGTGGTTTATTTTGTGTTCCTGCAGAATATTTTTGAAAGTGTTAATCAACTTGGCTGAATCCTGATAACTGCTGTCATGAAATCGGACGATCACGGCCAGTTCACCCGGGGCCAGAGTCAACTTGTTGTCTACGGGCCCAAGTTTGAAGATAGTCCTGATTTTTTCCCAGTCAGAAATTCTGTCATCCGGATTTTTTTGCAGGGAAGCCTCAACAAATTCAGCAAAAGGTTCATCGATGTCAGGACAGGTTTTTCTGATGTCGGGTGGCGTTTGCTCTACCTGCATTTTCAGTAACTTGGAAAGTGTTGAGGCGCTGAAGGGCAGGGTATTGGTTAACATATGAAAGGCCATCACCCCAAGGGCATAAATATCCGCCCGGCCGTCAAACGATTCACCGTTGATTACCTCGGGTGCTAGATAGGAAGGTGAGCCCTCGATGTTTACCTCCTTGTCTTTTGGCGGACTGGCAATACCAAAATCGGTTAGCTTGGCGTTGCCATATTTGTCGATCATGATATTTGAGGGTTTGATGTCACGGTGCACAATACCGTGATCACCCTGGTTATGCGCATACTGCAGAGCCGCAGCAACCTGGGCGAGTATGTCCCTTGACTCTTCCGGTTCCAGCGCGCCGCGCTTTTCCATCAGTGCCGCAAGGTCCTGACCGTGCAATTTTTCCATGACGATGAAACGTGTCGACAGGTCGTCAATGACTTCGTAAACATTGACGATATTTGGATGGTTAAGGCTTGCGATGATTCGCGCTTCTTCTTCAAAACGTTGTACAAAGTTTTCGTCAAATGCGAGTTTGTATTTCAGCATTTTGATGGCTACCTCGCGCTGCAACTCTTCATCCCAGGCATTAAACACGGTTGCCATGTTGCCTTCGCCGAGTTTGCCGCGCAGCTGGTATTTGCCGACCTTGTTGATTCCACCGAGTTGTGCCATACGGCTGGTCATCAACTTGGTCATGACGTCGGCGAAGGAGGGGTGTTTCTCGATTATTTGTTCGAAGTGGGCCTTATCGAGATAAAAGGTGACAGTGTCGGCGAGCGCCGCCACATCGGCCGAGTAGGTCGTATCGATTAACAGCGAAATCTCACCGACCACTTCACCTTTTCTTAACTGGATGCGTTTTTTGATGTTGCCGCGAAGGTCCGGGATTCTAACCTCCACCTTGCCCTTAAAGATGACAAACAGTCGGTCACCAATCGCACCCTGCTTGGTGACCAGCTCATCACTCTGAAAATTGGCAATCTGGGTTTTAAGCGCAATGTCTTCGATTACCTCGTGTTCCAGATCCTGAAAGATCCGCACACCGGAAAGAATCATGATCTTTTCGTCGAGATCGAAGTCCATGGTTTGTTAGCTAACCCTCTGGTTTTGCTCGGCGAGGCTGCGGCCTACACCTGCGGGAACCGGGCTTTCTTCTCCAGTTGATAAATGGGCATGGTATTCCTGATCCATGAGGTATCGGCCTTGTCTGGCGGTTGATAATCCCAGGCGATTTGTTGTTTTAACATGACCTTTTTTAAAAAGTTGCGTCGCCGCTGGCTTTCCAGCACTCGTTGGGTCAGGGCCGGCTGGTCGTACCCGTTTTCAATTTCCGCTACCAGCGCTGATATTTCATCCTTATGAGCTGCGCTGTCCGCCAGGTTGTTCAGCTCCAGTGGGTCACTGCTGAGATCGTAATACTGGACTGGATCCTGGTTCGAATAAATCAGTTTTTTACCGTCCCGGCGAATCATGAATAATGGAGCCATGGTCCCTTCGCCGAAATATTCACCGATGACTTCGTCATGGCCTTGGCCGCCTTGCAGCCAGTCTAGCAGAGATCGACCTTCGATATCGGTCGCATAGTCAGGTGCCTTACCGTCGCCAGCCAGTTCGGCAAAAGTGGGTAACAGGTCAACCAGGGAAACCGCGGCATCAATGCGTTTCGCGGCAAACATTTTCGGTGCATGCACAATCAGTGGCACGCGGGCTGAATTCTCGAGATAACTCATCTTGAACCACATGCCTCTCTCGCCCAGCATGTCACCGTGATCGGAGGTAAAGATCACGATCGTATCATCTGCAAAACCAGCCTCTTTCAGGGTAGCCATTAATTCACCTACCTTATCGTCGATATCGGTGATAGCACCGTAATAGGCATGCCTGGCATTGCGTACAGTGTCATCGTCGAGTGTTACATCACTGGCACCGTAACTATATCGCAGGCGTGCCGAGTGGGGATCTTCAGCGACCTCGCCGTAAGCAACTTTGGGTAGATCGATATCGTCTTCCCGGTAGCGATCCCAGTGTTGCTGGCCACAGAGATAGGGGTCATGCGGCTGGATCATTGAAACAGTCAACAGAAAGGGTTGTTCGCTCTGCTCGCGGGCATGATCAAACAGGAATCGTTTGGCCCTGAATACCGCTTCATCGTCATAGTCCATGTACATGGAACGAGTGCAGACACCCGCCTTCGTCACTACCTCCATGTTGTGATACCAGTCGAGCCGTTCACCGGGACGATCCCACTGCGGATGCCAGGTAAAATCAGCGGGATACACGTCGGTGGTCAGGCGGTCATCAAATCCGTGCAATTGATCCGGGCCGACAAAATGCATCTTACCGCTTAAACAGCATCGATAACCGGCTGCCGACAGGTAATGCGCAAAGGTTGGCACTTCGGCGGAAAATTCTACCGCGTTATCCCAGGCAGCAATTTTGCTCGGCAGCCTGCCGCTCATCATGACGAATCTGGAAGGTGCGCACAGCGGGGAATTGGTATAAGCGGCGTCGAATATCACCGCATTGTCGGCGAGCCGATCGATGTGTGGCGTCTGCACAACCTGGTGGCCGTAACAGCCAAGGTAGGGCGCCGCCAACTGGTCAGCCTGGATAAGAAGGATATTGGGTTGTTTCACTGGCATCTCGGTCCCGGTGTTTTTCAGCAATACCCGCAGAGTGTATCAAAGGCAGAGAGCAGCATTATGCTGGTTCAACCAAGGCCTTGTCTGTGGACGTCACCACAGTTTACCGATGTTTCGTCAGCTGCCTTTTCTCATAAACCAGTAGCAGGATTCCGGATCCCACAATAATAGCGGCTCCGGCCAGCATGCTGATATCAGGTTTATCCCCCCAAACCAGATATCCAATCACAATCGCTATCAGGATACTGGAATATTTAAACGGGCCGATAAATGAAAGCTCGCCAATGCGGGTGCCGACAATATAAAGGTTGTAGGCAGCAAACATCGCACAACCAACCGCTACGAACCAGAGATACCAGGTGACTTCTGCCGCTCCCCAGCCCTGGTACATCGAGTAAAAACCGCCACCGAGACCTACCACCCAGGCATTGGTAAATGCCAGTTGCAGACTAGGCAGGTTATCCGGGATGAAACGAATGGACAGATCTCGAAGCGCTACAAACACCGCGCACAGTAACGGTAATACAACCGCCCAGTTGGCTGATTCAGAAAAAGGATCGGTTATCAGCAATATCCCGCCAAATCCACTGAAAATGACCAGCCATCGAAGCCAGCTGACTTTTTCCTTGAGGATCAGGCTGGATAAAAAGGCCAGAAAAATGGGCGATGAAAATCCCAGGGTTGAGGCGACCGCAAGAGGCAACAGCGCCAGTCCACTTAAAAAAGCCAATGTAGCCAGTAGTTCGAGCATGGCTCGCGTGAGATTCCATGGGTGTAGCGCCGCCGGATTGAAAATGGGTTGTTGTTTGTGTCGCAGGACCAATCCGAAAATCAGCACTACCACAAGGCCGCGAAGAAACATGATCTGGCCGATGCCAAATACCTGAGACATGTGTTTGACAATTGCATCGTTAATTGTCAGCGCGGTCATTGCCGCGACGATGAGCATTGCCGCCTTGATATTGTTGGATTGACCAGACACTGAAGATAGCCCGAGCGCAGATGCTGTTGTCGTTGAAAATCATACTATACTCGGCTGATAGGCGACCAATTAGAGAACGCTCGATACGATGGAACTAGACGGTTACAGCAATCTGACCCGATTTACCGAGGGTGGTATGGCAACGCTGTATCGAGCACGCCAGGATTCTCTCGATCGCCCCGTCGTCATCAAATTTTTGTCCGCTGAGAATCTCTGGGATGATAACGCTCGCGAATTCTTTGGGCAGGAATCGCTGGTTATTGCTCGCCTCAGCCATCCCAATATTATCAAGGTGATCGATCGGGGCATTAATGCTCGCGGCAGGCCTTATTTCGTTATGGAGTTTATCGACGGAGAGGATCTGCAGGAGACTACAAACAGTCGCAAACTGAGCACCAACTTACTGGTGCAACTGTTGATTCAGGTTTGCCGGGGTATGGCATTCGCCCATAAAAACGGTGTCGTTCACCGCGATATCAAACCGTCCAACATACTCATCGACAGGCAAAGCCATGTTCATATTCTGGACTTCGGTATAGCCCTCATCGAAGCGGGTCGCAAGCCCCAGGCGGGAGAGATTTTCGGCACGCCGGACTATATGTCACCTGAGCAGTTCAGTAATCCTGAAGCCATCGATTACCGCAGTGATTTCTATTCCTTGGGCGCGATGATGTTTCATCTGTTTACCGGCGCGAAACCTGCGGAACACATGGGTGACATAAGTGCAGCGATGCGATCCCTGCCTCCTGCGCTGTCAGAGGTGATAACCGATTGTATGCAGAGCGACCCCGATCAGCGACCGTCATCGGCTGACGAGATTGCCTTCCGTTTGCTCAAGGTATTACAGGGTAAACACATCAAAGCCGAGGAGCAGCGGGAGGCAAAAAATGCCCTCGGTCAGTTGGCCGACAAATTTCAGCTGCTTGAAGTAATTAACCGCAACAAATTTAGCGCGGTTTACCTGTTTCAGGACAGGCAGCGAAAAAGCCTGATGGTGGTGAAAAAACGATTGAAATCGCAGGCTGGATTTGATCATGCGGGCAAGCTGAAATCAGCTCAGCACGATAATGTGGTGCGCATCCTGGGAACCTCAAAAAATCCCAACGCCTTTATCGTTGTGATGGAATATCTGGAAGGCGGTAACTTGCAGGACCGGCTGGTTAGACCGAGTTCCTTGCAGCAGTTCCTGCCTCTTGCAAAAACACTTTGTCAGACAATGCGAGACTTGCACTCCGAGGACATTTTTCACGGCAATATCCGACCCAGCAACATATTGTTCGGTAAAAATGACCAGGTCAAGCTGTCCGATTTTGGTTTTGATCATCACTATCAGGGTAGTCGGGAAGAAGACTGGTATCAGCCGCAAGGTGGCGACATTCCAGGTCATCGAAAGGATATTTACTCTCTCGGCGTCATTTTTCACCAAATGCTCACCGGCGAATTACCCAAAATTATTCTGGGCCGTTTCAAGCCTGGTGATGCTTTCGAACAATTATCCAATCCGATGGCCGAACTGATACAAAGAATGATCGAGTTTCAGTCGGTCAACCGTTTCGATGATTTCGGCGAGGTGGTAGAACAATTGACTGCGCTTGAACAGGCACCCGATATCGTCGCCGAAATGGGCAGCGCAGGTAAAAGCGGTTGGCTGAAATGGGTCGGGATTGTATTTGCGCTAGCGATAATAGGACTGATTTCTTTTTTTTATTTTAGTCCTGATATTGCAGAACATTTGGAACGACTTGTTAAACCTTAAGATTATTATATCAAGTCAAGCCGGAGCTCATGTCAGGGCAAGCTGCTGGTCTAATCTTGCAGATTTTTCGCTACTCGCTATATGTCTGAAAAAGATCAGCACGATTCGCCTGGGCTTATCTACCCATAATGCGGTTGATGGTTCCATCGCTGTGGAGGCTTTGAATGGCTGCATTCATCTCGGGAATAAGATTCAGGAAAGGTGATTTTTTAGAAATACCCACCCGATATCGGTCGATATTTACTACAGTCGGGGCACGCTCTATCTGAGTACGCCATTCGGGATTTTCGAGAAAGAAACCCTGGGCCACCGATTCCACCTCGATAATTCCGTCAACGCGTTTGGCCAGCAGCTTTTTGAAGTTCTCTTCGCTCGAAGTAGCCGCCTCCGAAGGGATTCGTTTCTCCGCTATCGCCTGGTCAAATTCCGCTCCCTGCGTATAACCATCGACAACGCCGAGCTTGAAGGAATTCAAATCGTCGATGTTGCGCCATTTCGAGAGTTTCTCTCCACTGTTTTTCAAATACCAGATGTAGACGCGGTCTTCGACCAACACATCAGAAAAAGCCAGAAATTCTTCCCGTTCAGGTTTGTACTGAATAGGAAGCGTAATGTCGTAATCCCCCTCTCTCAGGTATAAAAGCACTCGCTTCCAAGGATAGAGATTGGCAACGACGTCCTTGTTCATCCGATCTCCCAGCGCATTCAAGATGTCCAGCGTAATGCCTCTCTCTAAATCGCCGCCGTCGTCGGAGCCGTAGGAGTAAGGTGGCCAGGGATCGGTGGCGAGGCGCATGACCTGGGGCTCTGCCGCTGAGGCCTGGGCCAGAAATGCCAGTAGGATTAATCCGCCGAGAAAAAACTTCCTTTTCATTGAATACTTCCTCATTTTTTCCTGGCAACGAATTTCACCGGAGACCACCCGCGTCTAGCTCGTTTCTGGTATCGCGCTGGTTGCTTTAAACCTGCCATAGATTTCCAGAGTAATCTAAAGGGCAATCAGCAAACTGCGAGAACAGAGTATGCATGGATAACAGGGTTGCGAACAGTAAATTTCGTGCAAAAGATGTCTCATTTCAATTTACACAAAATTTACATATGTCTGGTAGGTAAAAATGCGTTGCTTGCCGATGCAGATTGCAAACATCGGCGTGGGTGTTTTGCTCTATTTTTCTGCAGAATTGTTTGATCGATTGATTGTTTTGGCCGGTCTTTAGCCGTTGAGACGCTATCCAGGCACCCGGCTTCGTATTTGCTGAGGGTCGGGTGCTCAACGAGTCATTCGCGAAGCAAGGCATCGATTTTTTTAGGCTGCAGGTGCCTTATACCTTTCTGTTGCTGTGCTCGAATAATCGAGGGAACGGCATTCAGCGCTTGCTCGAAGTGTAAGCTCTTGTATCCGCTTGACTATTTCATGTGACCAGATAGGCAAAATGGACAATTATTCCTAAAAAAAAGGATTACTACCCTAAAGTTAAAAGTAGCGACACATGTTAATAGCTAGTCAAGCTGGCCGTAGAGGTAGACCGATGGGTAAAGAGATTCACTTTAAAACCAGAGAGCAGATGGAGCTTTCACATAGCCAGGTCCTGCCGGATTTTCACATCAGGTTCGATCAATTGATGAATCAATCCACAGCCAGCATCGAGGAGTTTGTTAACATCATACAAACGGACGCCGACCTTGGCAGCAAAGTCCTCGAGCTGGTCAACAATGCCTACTCGGATCTTTCCGGGGAAATAAAAAGTCTGTCGAGAGCAATAAAATTGCTGGGTATTCAACAGCTCCACATTCTTGTTTTGAGTCATGCCGCCATGGCATGCACGTCAGCAGCGAAGGTTTCATCAAGCGACAGTCGCAGCTTGAATTTTCAAAATACTGGTTTTCGTACAATCTCCGACGAAATGTCGGTCATGATTGACTCTGCAGCCTAATCAAGGTTGCCAGGCACAATAGGGTCAAACCTGCACTTCACCGGACCAGGATGGGAGTGGTTGCCCGCAGCGCTACTCAAACGATAATAAATTTTCTGTGGCACGCTGATGCGTTCTAGAAGCATGTGCTTGTGCGAATCATGGGGGAATTTTATGCACTTTCACCAGGCAATAAAAAAGGCTCCTGGCCTAAAAGGCAGGAACCTTTTTTAATTGGTCGGGGTGAGAAGATTCGAACTTCCGGCCCCTGCCTCCCGAAGACAGTGCTCTACCAGGCTGAGCTACACCCCGTGTCGGTCGCGAATTGTATTGAAAT
>JAAUXZ010059600.1_pt1 | contig 13199 bp, 8 predicted proteins | sample 7278131 | NCBI WGS metagenome assembly JAAUXZ01 (sample SAMN14350119, study PRJNA611818) | marine sediment metagenome | isolation source: surface marine sediment (3m) | place: French Polynesia: Moorea | collected 2018-08
CTGCGTGGGCGGGGCGAGCCTGCGCGGCGAGTATCTCGAGACCATCGCCAAGGCGGGCTTCCGCGAGGTGCGCGTCGAGCGCGAGGCCAGCTTCGTGAACGCCATCTCCTTCGACGACCCGCCGGTGCGCGAGGCGATGGAACGCCTGGGCCTCTCCGAGGAGGAGGCCAGGGGCTACGCCGACGCGGTCACGAGCCTGCACGTCTTCGCGCGGAAGTAGCCCCGCACCCAGCCCACGCGGGCAGCTCGGGGTGATAAGATGCGGCCCTCACCGCGCACGAAGGAAGCGTCTCGATGAGGTCCTGGGCCAGGACGCCAGGCCGCGCGCTCGCTCTCTCGCTCTGTCTCGTCGGGCTTCCCGTCCATGCGGCCCTGGCCGAGGACGCCTCGGTCGCGGCCCTCGGCCGCATCGAGCCGCGGGACGGCGTCGCGCGGCTCTCGGGCCCGGCCCGTCCCGTGGTGGTCATCGCCGAGCTGTCGGTGCAGGAGGGAGATCGGGTCGAGCAGGGGCAGATCCTGGCCGCTCTCGACGGGCATCGCGTCGACCGGGCCCGTGTCGCGGAGGCCGAGGCGGTCCTCGAGCGCGCCCAGCGCGAGGCCGCCCGGGCGAGCCGGCTGCGAGCCGGCGACGCCGCGTCGAAGGCGAAGCAGGAAGACAGCGAGATGGAGCTCAAGATCGCGCGGGCGCAGCTCGAGGCGGCCCAGGCCGAGCTCGACCGATCCCTCGTTCGCGCGCCCTTCGGCGGCCAGGTGCTCACGATCCACGCCCGCGAGGGGGAGCGGCTCGGCCCCGAAGGCCTGCTCGAGCTCGGCCGCACCGACGAGATGTTCGTCGTCGCCGAGGTCTACGAGACCGACGTCCACCGCGTCGCCACGGGCCAGAAGGCGACGATGACGAGCCCGGCCCTGCCCGAGCCCCTCACCGGACGCGTCGAGCGCATCGGCATGCAGGTCGGGAAGATGGACGTGCTCGGGACGGACCCGGTCGCCAAGACCGACGCCCGCGTCGTCGAGGTGGAGATCCGCCTCGACGACACCGAAGCCGCCGCGTTGTTGACGAACCTGCAGGTGAAGGTGGAGATCCATCTCTAGGGCCCGGCGCGTCTCGCGCACCGTGCGGCTGATCCGGAGACATCGATGATCGCAGCCGTTCCGCTCACCTGGCTCCAGCTGCGTCGCGAGAAGACGCGCCTCGCCATGGCGATCCTCGGCGTCACCTTCGCCGTGGTGCTGGTCTTCATGCAGCTCGGATTCCGGGACGCCCTCTTCGAAGGCTCCGTCCGCTACCACAACGCCTTCCACTACGACCTCGCCATGATCAGCCCCAAGACGGACTTCATCGTGCGTCCCGAGGGCTTCTCGCGTCGGCGGCTGGTGCAGGCTCTGGGGGTCGAGGGCGTGGAGAGCGTCAGCGCCGTGTACCTGGGCAAGGCGGTCTGGCGCAACCCGCTCTCGCCGGCGGAGTCGCGCACGGTGTACGTGGTGGGCTTCGACCCCTCCGAGCGCGTGCTGCGCCTGCCGAAGGTCGAAGCCGCTCAGGATGCCCTGCTCATGCCGGACACCGTGCTCTTCGACGCCCACTCGCGCGAGGAGTTCGGGCCGATCGCCGAGCTCTACGGGCGCGAGGGCGCCTTCTCGACGGAGATCGGGAATCGCACGGTCGAGATCGGGGGGCTCTTCGAGCTCGGAACCTCCTTCGGGATCGACGCCAGCATCGTCACCAGCGACCTCAACTTCCGCAGGCTCTTTCCGAACCGTCAGGCCGGCAAGATCGACCTGGGGCTCATCCGTCTCGAGCCGGGCGTCGATCGGGATGCGGCCCGGCAGCGCCTGCTCGAGGCGATTCCGAAGGACGTGATCGTGCTGACGCGGCCGTCCTTCGTGCAGCGAGAGGTGGACTACTGGTCCAGCGCCACCCCGATCGGATACATCTTCAGCTTCGGGGCCATCATCGGCCTCACGGTGGGCGCGATCATCGTCTACCAGATCCTCTTCGCGGACGTCGCGGACCATCTGTCGGAGTACGCGACGCTCAAGGCCATGGGATACACCCACGGCTACCTCGTCCGGGTCGTCCTCAAGGAATCCGTGATCCTGGGCGCGCTCGGCTTCCTCCCCGGAGCCCTCGCCTCGGCCTACCTCTACGGCGTCACGCGCGACGCGACCCAGCTGCCGATGGAGCTGACCGGTGAGCTCGCGCTGATGGTGCTGGGCCTGACGATCGCGATGTGCGCCTTCTCGGGGATGCTCGCGCTGCGCAAGCTGCGGGGCATCGACCCGGCCGAGGTGTTCTAGTGCCCGGGGGGAGCCCCGTCGAGCTGCAGGGGGTGAGCCACTACTTCGGCAGGGGAGAGCTGCGCAAGCGCGTGCTCGACGAGCTCGATCTGGAGATCGCGCCCGGGGAGATCGTCATCCTCACCGGGCCCTCGGGCTCCGGCAAGACCACCGCGCTGACGCTGATCGGCGCGCTTCGGGCCGCCCAGGAAGGCAGCGTGCGCGTGCTCGGCGAGGAGCTCCGGGGCGCTCGGGAGGCCGACCTCGTCGGCGTGCGCCGCCGCGTCGGCTACATCTTCCAGCACCACAACCTGCTCGACTCCCTGAGCTCCGTGCAGAACGTGCAGATGTCGCTGGACCTCGTGGCCAACCCGTCTCGGCGCGAGGCCCGGCGCGTCTGCCTCGACATGCTCGAGCAGGTGGGCATGGGCGAGCACGGCGACAAGCTGCCGAGCGAGCTGTCGGGCGGACAGCGCCAGCGCGTCGCCATCGCGCGCGCCCTCGTGTCCGGCCCCAGCCTCGTCCTGGCCGACGAGCCCACGGCATCGCTGGATCGCGACAGCGGGCGCGAAGCGGTCGCGATGATCGAGCGCCTCGCCAGGGACCACGACGTCCCGGTGGTGCTCGTGACGCACGACAACCGCATCCTCGACGTGGCCGATCGCATCGTGCATCTCGAGGACGGGCGCTTGAGCTCCCTGGGCGACGCCATCCTCGCCAACACCAAGCACATGATGAGCCTCCTGGCGGAGAGCAACCGCCGGGGCGAGCTCGCGCGCAAGGTCGCGACCATGAGCGCCCGGGACTTCCAGTACCTGCTGCGCAACGTGACCCAGGAGGCCGAGGAGTTCCTGCGCGTGACCCAGCTCTCGGGCAACGAGGCCTTCGACAGCATGCTCGAGCAGGCCCTCGAGGCCTTCACCCACAAGATCGGCGACCTGCTCCACGCCGACCGGGCCAGCATCTTCCTGCTCGACGAGGAGCAGGGCGAGCTCTGGTCGAAGGGAGCGCGGGACGCGGAGGGAGCACTCACCGAGATCCGGATCCCTCGCAGCTCGGGGATCGCCGGGGCGGTCATGGCGAGCGGCGAGAGTGTCCGGGTCAGCGATGCCGCCTCGGATGCGCGCTTCAACGACACGGCCGACAGGCGGACGGGCTATCGCACGCGCAGCATCCTCTGCATCCCGCTGCGCAATCGGGAGCAGCGCTGCTTCGGCGTCGCGCAGATCCTGAATCGGCTCGACGGGGAGCCCTTCAACGACGAGGACGAGAAGCGCTTCGCCGAGTTCATGACGTCCGTGGCGGTGATCCTCGAGTCCTGGTGGCAGATGAGCCGCGCGCGCTCGAAGACGAGGACGCCCGAGGCGGCGCCGGGCCCGGGCGCGACTCCCGCGGCCTGAGCGGGAGCCCGCTCAGCTCGGGACGGGCGGCTTCCACTCCGCCACGCGCTCGCGGGCGTGCTGGTAGCCCACCTCGACCAGGCGATCGAAGGCCCGCACGTCCAGCAGGCCGAAGGAGCCCACCGGAGGCCGCAGCACCAGGTCGGCCTGGCTGCGCATGGAGCGGCTGTGGGCCGCGCTGGCGACGAGCGACGCCTTGATCATCAGCGTGAAGATGTTGGGCACGCTCGGCCGCCGCCGCGTCGGCAGGACGCTTCCGCGCAGGATCTCGAAGGGGCTCGGGACCTCGTCGTACTTCACCAGACGGTCCTTCTGGACCGAGAGATCCACCGCGATCACGTGGCCGACCCGGCGCGAGCGCATCACGTCCACGGGCAGGTTGTTGAGGACGCCGCCGTCGATGGCCAGGTGGCCGTCCACGACGGCGGGCGGGAGCACTCCGGGCAAGGCCACACTCGCCCGCACCGCGCGCCACAGGTGACCGCGCTCGTGAACGTCGAGCTCACCCCGCTCCAGGTGACTCGACACGCAGAAGTAGGGGATCGGCAGGTCCTCGATGTCGCAGTCGAAGTGCTCCAGCACCAGGCGGCGAACGCGGCGGCCCCGGAGCAGGGCGACGAGCGGCAGCGTGTAGTCGCCGAGCGGGTTCTCCTCGACGAAGGCCTGGCGCGCCAGCGCCTCGAGCTGCGGGGGCGCCCAGTCGAGCGCGACGGTCGCGGCGAAGACGGAGCCGATGCTGCTGCCTCCGACCCAGTCGACGGGGATGCCCGCCTCCTGGAGCGCGCGGTACACGCCGACGTGGGCGAAGCCGCGCGCCGCGCCCCCGCCGAGCACGAGGCCGATCGCCCTTCCGGCGAGGATCCGGGCCAGACGAGCCAGGTCGCGCTGGTGCGCGCCGGCGCGGATGTGATGCAGCTCGTCCGGCTCGATGGCCGTCCGCCAGCGGGCGCCGTGCGAGACGGCGTCTCCCGGATGGAGGAGCACGAGCATGCGGCGCGCTCCCGACGCCCCGTCTCGATCCAACTCGGCGACGGCTCCAGCCGCCGGCGCGTCCTGGGCCCGGCCCACCAGCACGATCACGTCCGCATGGCGGAGGCAGAGCCGCGACCACGACGACAGCTCGGGCTCGGCCTCGAGCACGAGGTAGTCGTGATCGGCTTCGAGCGTGTGCAGCCACTCGCCGAGCGACCCGTGCTCCGGCCGCGGCGGCGCCGCGGCGTCGATGTGCCGGACGGAGCCGTGCGCTTCGAGCGCCGACGCCAGCTCCCGGGCCACGCCTCGCACCTCGGGGGATTCGCTCAGCGGAAGGACCACCAGGTTCTCCGGCCCGCGCAGCTCGCGCCGACGCGCCGCCGTCCGGTCGCGCAGGCGGCTGGCGATCTGCGAGGCCAGCTCCACGGCCAGCGAGGGGTGCGCCGAGGCCAGCCGCAGGAAGGCGTCGCGGTCCATGCGCAGCAGCACCGTGTCGCGGATGGCGCGGACGCTGGCGCTGCGGGCCGTGTCCGTGAGGAGGCCCACCTCGCCGACGCTCTCGCCGGTGCCGAGCTCGCCGAGGAGCGTCTCCTCCCGCTCTCCCTCCGCGGTCTCGGTCTCGCCCCAGACCTGCAGCCGGCCACGGACGATCAGGAAGAGCGCGCTGTCGGTCTCGCCGGCGCGGAGGAGCCAGGCGCCGCCGGGCAGCTCGACCGGCTCGAGCTCGGAGAGAATCGACTGCAGCGTCGCCTCGCCGCGGACGCCGAAGTAGCGCTCCACCGTCGCCCGAATCCGCGCGCTGGGTAGGCTGGATCCAGAATCCGCACGGTCCACGTCGACCTCCCGGCTTCGCTCCGGGTGCAGCATATACCGAGAGCGGTGGGGAAGGAACGGGCATTGCTCAGCCCGCCTCGCGGGGCGCCAGGCGCACGTGCGTGACCCCCCATTCTTCACCGCCGCGGTAGGCGAAGAACTCCGCCACCGCCAGGAAGAAGAGGCGCCAGCGGGAGAGGGCGCGGTCGGCCTCGGCCGCCCCGACCGTCTCCTCGAGGACGGGCCGAAGCTCGGCGCGGGCGGCGTCGAGGTTGCGCAGCCATGCCTCCGACGTGCGCTGGTAGTGCGTGCCGGAGACGCGCCACTGCTCCTCGACCTCCAGGTGCTCCCGGAAGCGATGGATGAGAGGTTCCGAGGGCATCATGCCGCCCGTGAAGAAGTGACGCGCCATCCAGTCCGCCTCGCCCTCGGCCTCGTAGGGATAGGCGTGGCTCCGGTGGGAGAAGTAGTGGAGGAAGAGAAGGCCCGAGGGGCGCAGCCAGCCCCCGATGCGCGAGAGCAGCTCCCGCCAGTTGCGCATGTGCTCGAACATCTCCACCGACACCACGCGGTCGTAGCTGCGCACCGGGGCGAAGTCGTTCATGTCCGCCGTGACGACCTCGACGTGATCGAGACCCCGCGCCGCCGCTCGCGAGCGGATGAAGTCGCGCTGGAGCGCCGAGTTCGACACCGCCGTGATCCGGCAGCCCGGATGGCGCTCGGCGATCCACAGCGAGAGGGAGCCCCAGCCGCAGCCGAGCTCGAGGACGTCCATGCCGTCCTCCAGGCGGGCTCGCTCGCAGGTGAGCGCCAGCATGGCGTCCTCGGCGGCATCGAGCGAGTCGACGGCGGGCTCGAAGAGACAGCAGCTGTACTTGAGCCGGTGGCCCAGCACGCGCTCGAAGAAGGCCGGCGGCCACTCGTAGTGCTGCTGGTTCGCCCGTTCCGGAGCCAGCGCCACGGGCGCCGCGTCCATCTCGGCCAGGAAGTCGCGCTCCCGCCGGGCCGCTGCGCCCGCCTCTTCGCGCAGCCGGGCGGGCAGGAGGCGGCGGATCCCCCAGCGAAGCAACGGGTCCGGCACGAGGCCTCGCTCGGCCGCCTCGATCTGGAGGCGCGTCCACACGGTCGAACTCTAGCCCGCGCTAATATGGGCGGGCTCGAGGAGTCGACATGTCGGTGCGTCTCGACGAAGCCTCCGTGCGCGAGAAGCTCACCGTGCTGCTGGAGAGCCCCGAGGTGGAGCGGGGCCTCGCGCAGACGGTCGGCGACCCCTTCCTGCTCGCCTTCTTCCTGATGAGCGTGAGCGAGGGCGAGGCCATGGGGGAGGCCGGCGTCGCCGCGATCCGCGAGGAGGAGATCGCCCGCCTCATCCACGACATCGACCGCCAGGAGCGCGAGGAGGGCGGACACAAGGAGGGCACGCTCGACCTCGCGCGAGACCTCTTTCCCGAGTATTTCGACGGCGGCGAGTACCGCTACCGCTCGCAGCTCACGGGCCGCGAGTACTACGTGAGCGTCCTGCAGGAGAACCGCCAGCGCCTCAAGGACCGCGGCGTCTACTCGCGCCTCAACCTGTATCTCACCACGACCTTCGGCTACGAGGTGATGGTCGTTCTCTACTACGGCGCCGTCATCGCGGCCGTCGAGGCCTCCGGCCTTCCCGTCGAGGTCAAGCACCGCGTCGCCGGGGAGCTGCGCCGGATCCTGGCCGAGGAGGAGACCCACCTCGAGATCGAGGAGCAGCACAACCGGCTCCTCCGGGCGGACCGCAGCCGGCTCGGCCCGCGCGCCGTCGAGCTCCTCGATGCGCTCGGCAGGCTCGAGAATGCGGACTACCTCGACGCCGCCGAGCTCTCCGTGCGCACCGTGGTGAAGCTGATCGGCCGCTACGCCACGGGCGCGGAGTATCGCCGCGCCATCGAATCGGCCGTGGCCTGACGATGCTCGACTTCCAGTTCACTCCCGCCCAGGAGGAGTACCGCGGCGCCCTGCGCAAGCTCGCCCTCGAGGAGCTCCTGCCTCTCTACCGGAAGGGAGACGAGGAGGGGATCTACCCGAAGGAGCAGGTGAAGCGCGTCCTCCAGCTCGGGGAGGAGTTCTGGAAGGGCCGCGAGCACGAGCGCGACCTGATCTCTGTGGGCATCACCGCGGAGGAGGTGGCCCGCGGCGACTTCAACGTGGTGCTCACCAGCCTCGGCCCCGCCTACAGCCGCCACTTCCTCGGCGAGGCGAGGCCCGAGCTGCTCGAGCGCTGGTCGGGGCTCGCGACCGGCGACCAGGTGCTGGGCCTCTGCCTCACGGAGCCGGGTGCGGGCTCGGACATGGCCGCCATCCAGACCTCGGCGACGCGGCGCGGCGGCACCTTCGTGATCGACGGCGAGAAGAACTCGGTGAGCTTCCTGAACGCCGACGTCTTCTTCGTCTTCGCCCGCACCGACCCGGAGTCGCGCGGCTGGCGCGGGATCTCGTCCTTCCTGATCCCGCGCGAGACCCCGGGCCTCTCCTTCGAACCGTGGGACGACCTGGGCTGCCGGTCGATCCCGCGCGGCGTCCTCCGGCTCGACGACGTGGAGGTTCCCGCCGACTGGATGGTGGGCCCGCCCGGCGGCGCCTTCGCCATGATCAGCCGCTTCTTCGACATCAACCGCGCCGTGATCGGCCTCAAGTGCATCGGCGCCGCGCTCCAGTCGATCGACGAGACCATCGCCTACACCAGGGAGCGCATCGTCTTCGGCGGCCCCCTGGCCGCGAATCAGGCCGTCTCCTTCGGCGTCGCCGAGGACCTGACCCGCCTCGAGTTCGCCCGCTGGCAGGGCTACCGCGTGCTGTGGATGCGCCAGAACGACATCCCCTGCCAGGACCTCGGGGCCATGGTGAAGTGGTACGCACCCAAGACCGCGGCCGACGCCGTGCACCGCTGTCTCCGCTTCCACGGCCACTACGGCTACAGCAGGGAGCTGCCGCATCAGCAGCGCCTGCGCGACATCATCGGCTGGCAGATCGGCGACGGCTCCGAAGAGGTGATGAAGCTCCTGATCGCGCGCAGCCGCTTCGGCCGCGAGGTCTTCGACGCCCCGTCGCGCGGTGGCGCCGAGGGGAGCTGAGTTCTCCAGCGACCGGGGCCCGGGCCGGGCGACTCGCGCCTGCTGCGAGCGGTTGCCCTCCATTCAGCGCGCCATGATAAGCTGGCTCGAAACGAAGGGCCTCCGAGTCGATGCTGGCCTCGACGCCGCGTCCCGAACTCCGGTGGTTCGAGCGTGGTAGGCCTTGGCAGCGAGCGGATCCCGTTCCCAGAGCAGCTCGTCCTTCGTTCGAACGGCTGACGGCGGTGCCGGCCGCCGGAAGCGCGTCCTCATCGTCAACTGCTACCTGGACGACACGCGTGACCCGGTGGGCCGCCCCCACAAGGTGCCGCAGTCGATGGCACCGGTCTTCCTGGCGGGCGCCTTCTGCCGGGATCGCTGCGACATCAGGCTCTACAACGAGCAGTCGGGGGGCCCGCTGAAGTCGCGTAGCCTCCTGGGTTGGCCGGACATGCTGGTGCTGACCGGCCTCACCAGCGCACTCGATCGCATGCTGCACCTGAGCGCCTACGCCCGCACGCTGAATCCACGCGTGATCGTCGTCGCCGGCGGCCACGCCGTGCGCGCCCTGCCCCGCTTCTGCAGGCCCTTCTTCGACTATACCTGCCTCGGCGATGTCGAGGAGCTGCACGCGATCGTACGGGACTCCCTCGGCCCGACCGCGACCAGCGAGGTCTTCGAGCCGCGCTTCGAGCTCGCCGATTGGATAGGACGCGTCGGGTACGTGGAAACGAGCCGCTACTGCAACTTCCGCTGCTCGTTCTGCAGCCTCACGGCCGAGGGTCGGAAGTTCCTGGGATACGACATCGATCTGATCCGGGCGCAGATTCGCGCCATCGGGCGGCGGCCGTACATCACCTTCATCGACAACAACTTCTACGGCCCGGATCGAAAGCACTTCGTCGTCAAGCTCGAGCTGATCCGTGAGATGTACGAGGCCGGATGCTTCGCTGGTTGGTCGGCGCTGGTGACGAGCGACTTCTTCCTCGACGACAAGAACCTGGAGCTCGTCCGGGAGGCGGGCTGCAAGGCACTGTTCTCGGGCGTCGAATCCTTCGACGACCGCTGGAACCTGCAGGTGAACAAGCCACAGAACGTGCGCCAGTCGCCTCTGGACAAGATCCGCATGACGTTGGAGGCAGGTATCGTCTTCCTCTACGGCCTGGTACTGGACGTCACCCGACGCTCGGTCCGGGAGCTCCAGAGCGAGCTCGAGTTCGTTCTCGACCACCCCGAGATCACCCTTCCCTCCTACGTCTCGCTGCCGATCCCGCTACTTGGGACCCCTTTCTTCTACGAGTGCGTGGAGAAGGGGCTGCTGCTCCCGGAAACACGCGTTCGCGACCTCGATGGGTCGACGCTCTCGCTCAGGCCGATGGATCCGATGAACGAGGTGCTGGACTTCATCGTTCAGCGCAAGAGCTTTCGGGCCTATCGAGCGCGCGCGCTCCGCCACGCTTTGGGTTTCTTCAAGCGTTACCGAAGGAGCTTCGACCTGGACCAGATGGTCCTGGCCTCGAGCAACGTGGCGGCCCTGTGCGCGCCGATCACCTCGACCGGGTCGGGCGTGTTTCGGGGGAGCCGGCGCGACCGCACCTACGTCAGCACCACGGACGTTCTCGATCGCCTCTACGAGCCGGCCTTTCGGGTGGAGCCGCGTTTCGCGCACCACTTCCGACCGACCCGGGTCACCGACTCGGACGGAAGGCTGACGGAAGACGTTGCTCCCGATCTGGCCGAAGCGACGGCCCGCCTCGCCGCCGTGCCCTGAAGGCCACTCCCCGGCAGCCCCGCGGCGCACCCTCTCCCGAATCCGATCGGGGTGATCAGGAGCCGATCTCCTCGAGGAGCCGCCGCGCATCCTCGAGGTCGGCGAGATCCAACCCCTCGTCGAACGACGAATAGACCGGCTCGAGCTGCGCGCGAGCCTCCGTCCGTCGACCCATGCCCACCATGAGTCGCGCGAGCTGGAAGGACGCTCGAAGCTCGACCATCCTCGATCCCTGCGCCCGGGCGAGCTGCAGCGCCTCGTCGAGATCGCGCCGGGCGCGCTCTCTCGCGACCCCGGCAGGCTCCAGCTCCAGACGCAGCGTTCCCTTGAGTCGGTGCAGCTCGGCGGACCAGTACGGCAAGCGGACCCTGTCGGCCGTGGAGAGCGCGGACTCCAGGATCGCAAGCGCCTGCTCGTAATCACCGAGGGCAGCCTGTACCTCGGCCACGAGGCCGATGAACATCGGGTTGATCTCGATCCCACTCTCCGAGGACAGCGCGATGCCGGATCGGGCCTCGGCCATCCCCTCTGGGTCACCCAGAAGGACGCTTGCCGCGCCTCGCAGCGCCTGGCCCACCCCGGCGTGGAACGGGAAGCCGTACCGCTCGCCGATCTCCCTCTGGGCCGAAGCCTCCGCACGCATCGCCGCGAGGTCGCGCCGGAGCCATTGCACCACGGCGAGGGTGCCCTTCGCGAACCCCAGGCCGAACGGGTAGCCGAGCTGCTCGGCCGTCTCGTGCAGTGAACGCGCTCGAGCCAGGGCCCGGTCGGGATAGCCAAGGTGCCAGAGGCACCAGGTCGCGTGCGCCAACGCGGCGATGCCGGTATCGCCACCCAATGAGAACATCGAGCGATGGTGGAGCTCGGGGTCGTAGACCTCGGCCGCCCTTTCGCAGTGACCGAGCGCCACCGCGAAACGGCCGCGCAGGTACTCACAGTGGCCGAGTTGATAGTTCGCGTGGAGGACCAGCTCCCTGTTGCGCTCTCGCTCGGCCTCGACGAGTACGGTCGCCCCCAGGTCCAGCGCCTCGTCGTTCCGCCCACCCGTGGCGTAGGCAATGGCGATTCCGATTCGAGCCAGGGCGAGCTGGTGCCGATTCCCGGTAGCCTCGGCCAGCTCGCTGGCACGCTCGAAGGCGGCCAGGCGCTCGGGGTTCGCGTAGCCTCGGGCGCCGGTCAGGGCAGCGCCGAGGAGCAGCTGGAGCTCGAGCTCGCGCGAGCTCCGCTCCTCCTCTTCGACGCCTCCGACCAGCTCGATCGCGCGCTGGAGGTGCCCAACGGCCTCTTCGTTCGCCGAGCGCTCCTGCGCTTGGCGGCCTGCCTCCTGGTAGTGACGGATCGCCAGGTCGGTCAGCCCTGCCGCCTCTGCGTGTCGGGCGATCAGCTCCGGACTCGCTCGCTCGGGAGAACGTTCGAGCAGTGCGTTCACGACCCGAGCGTGAAGGTCACGCCGGGTCCGGCGGAGCAGCGAGGCGTAGGCGGATTCCTGGATCAGGGCGTGCCTGAAGAGATAGCTGGAACTGCGCGGCTCACCCCGGGGCACGATGATGCCTGCGTAGACCAGCCGCTCCAGGCCGGCACTGAGGTCGGACTCCGAGAGGCCGGCGCTTGCCAGAGCCAGGTCGTAGCTGAACTCGCGCCCGAGGACCGCGATCCGCTGCGCTACCTCCCGCGCCGAACCGAGCCGATCCAGGCGCGCCGTGAGCGAATCCTGAATCGTGGCGGGAATCGCCTGCATCCTGGGAGCCGCGCTGCCGTTCTCGAGCACCTCCCTCGCCAGCTCCTCGAGGTAGAGCGGGACGCCGTCCGCGCGATCGACGATCGCCTCGATCACCTCACCCGACAACGAGGCATGCCGATCGACCCCGGCGAGCAGTCGCGTCGCTTCCGTACGAACGAGCCGGGGGAGCGAACGCACGGTGACGTGCGGCTCGTTCGCCCACGGGATCTCGAACTCCGGGCGGGCGGCCCCGAGCAGCAGGAGCTTCGCCTTCGGCGCCTCCCGCACCAGGCGTCCGAGGAGATCGAGCGAGGACGGGTCGCACCACTGGAGGTCCTCGACGAGCAGCAGCACCGGGCTCTCCTCGCCCGTCCGTAGCAGCCACTGCGTCAACGCATCGAGGGTTCCGAAGCGCTTGAGGGCCGCGCTCGTCTCCCCGAGCTCGTAGACCGCGTCGGTCGGAATTCCGAGCAGCTCCCCGAGGAAAGGAAGGCACTCTGCCGTCGGCAGGCGACATCGATCCAGCTCGCTCGCGAGCTTCTCGAGCCGCTGCGCGGACCCATCATCGGGAGATACGCCGAGCACTTCTTCGAGCAGCTCCGCGAAGGGACGCAGCACCGTTCCCCGTGCGAAGGGCGTACAACGGCACTCCCGCCAGACGTGAGGCCTGCCCGAGAGCGCTTCCTTGAGCTCCAGGGCGAGCCTCGACTTGCCCACCCCGGGCTCGCCTCGGACCACGACCGTGCTCCCGGTTCCTCCCGCCGCGGCATTCCAGGCCTCGATCAGGACATCCAGGTCCGCCTCACGGCCGACGAATGGCGCGGGACCTCGCGCCGCCACCTCCACTGTGCTCGAGACGCGGCGTGGCTTCAGAACCCGGAAGATCGGGACGGGGTCAGCGACCCCCTTGAACAGCTGCTCTCCGCGGGCCTCGAAGAGGAAGCGCTCGCCCGTCCGACCCCGGGTAACGCCGGTGACCAGAACCGAATCCGGATCGGCGATCGACTGGAGCCGAGCGGTGACGTTCGGGGTGTCCCCGTATATGCGGATCTGTCCATCGGCTTCGGCAACGACGGTCAGCCCGGTGTGGATGCCCACACGGACGCGCAGCACATCGAGGTCCCGGCTGGCCCCGGGCGCTCCGCGGTGCAGTCCGTGCACGGCCC
>JAAUXZ010013553.1_pt1 | contig 13195 bp, 13 predicted proteins | sample 7278131 | NCBI WGS metagenome assembly JAAUXZ01 (sample SAMN14350119, study PRJNA611818) | marine sediment metagenome | isolation source: surface marine sediment (3m) | place: French Polynesia: Moorea | collected 2018-08
AGTGGCAGCCGAGGCTGCCACTATCTGTTTAGCTTATACAGCCTCGTGTTTTCGCATACTGGAAGGCAATAATTTCATATCCACCAGACCCGTAATCAGGGCTGAAAATATCGAGGCATCATCCTCATAGACCATCTTGTAGAACTGCACCTTCATGGTCAGCGCCGATCCAAGCACGATCGCAATAAAGGTAATCATGGAGCCGATGGCCAGGGTCGAGATGCCCGTGATGCCCTGCCCGATGGTGCAACCCATCGCAAGCACACCACCAAAGCCCATCAGAATGGCGCCTATGAAGTGATTCACAAAATCCTTGAACGATGCGAACCATTCAATTCGGAACCCCCTGGTCACAACGGACCAGAGTAAAGAACCGGCAATCACACCAAGCAGGGCCATAATGCCCACGGTCAGTACAGAGGATGCAAATCCGGAGACGGCGTAGTCAAGCGTCTGACCCATGGGGTTAATAAAGGTGAAAGACTGTGGAGAGAGTGGCGCACCAGCCGAGGGTTTACCTTCCTCGGAATCCGCAAGCATCTCCCATTCACCATAATACTCGGTCAGGGTATACATCTCCCCTTCGGCATCGACCATGGCATTAGAAGTAATGAACCACAGTCCCAGCACCGCGAGACCAACAACCAGGCCGCCGAGGATATTGTCAAAGCTTGAGCGGAACTCAGAAGACCTGAAAACGAAGAACAGCAGGACAAGACCCAGGATGCCACCGATAATGAGACGCCCGGTATTTGCAGATTCTGCACCCGCGACCAGCGTACCAAGGTCCTGGGCAGCACCGAGATCAATCGCCAGGGGGTTAGTCCAGCCGTAGAACAGTACCGAGTAAAGCGTCTGGTCAGAGCCGGGGAATGGATTGACCATGAAAAAGGCAATCACACCGATGATCAGCAGCACCATGATGGACTTGATATTACCGCCGCCGATTCGGATCAGGGTCTTATTACCGCAACCGCTGGCCAGGGTCATACCAATGCCGAATAAGAGACCGCCAAGCAGGTTCTCGATCCACGCCAACTGCCCGCCTCGATAAGGAGGAAATGCACCATCGGCAGTCATCATGCCCATGGTTTCAAGGGCGATCACACCAATCAGCGAAACGGCAATCGCGAGGACCCAGGCGCGAAAACGTCCCTTGTCACCCATATTCACCCAGTCAGATACAGCGCCCATGGTGCAGAAATTCGTCTTGTTCACAACTGCACCCATGATCAGGGCAATTACAAATGTGCCCCAGAGCATGTAGCCCTGAGCTGATTCGAAGGTCTCGAAAATCATAGTGTTCCTCTACTTCGGGATGTTTATTTGCATGCCTGGCCGCCACTATCGTGGTGCCACTGTCCTATGGCTTATTATTTTTGGTCGATTATTTAACTATATACATGAATAGATTGCGAGATTAACCCACCTGATAGAGGGTTTCGTCAGGCACCCCGGCATCCTCAAAACCCTTACGGCGTAATCGACAGGCATCACAGACACCACATGCCCTGCCCGTTGTATCCGCATCATAACAGGTAACCGTATGCCGATAATCCAGCCCCAGCTCATGCCCTCTGCGTATGATATCCGCCTTGCTCAGATCGATCAGCGGGGTGTGGATGGTCAATTTCCTGCCCTCTACGCCGGCCCGGGTAGCCAGATTGGCCATGGCCTCATAGGCCTTGATGTATTCCGGCCGACAGTCAGGGTAACCAGAATAATCGACGGCATTGACCCCGAAAAAGATAGCCTGACTCTCCAGCACCTCGGCCCAGCCCAGTGCGACGGACAGAAACACGGTGTTACGGGCAGGCACATAGGTGACCGGTATACCCTCACCCGGCTGGGTGGGTACCGCAATGGCCTGGTCTGTCAGGGCAGAGCCCCCGATACTGGAAAGGTCCAGGTCTACAATCTTGTGCTCTGCTGCACCAAGGGCCACCGCAATGCGTTCAGCCGCCCCCAGCTCCGCGCTATGGCGCTGTCCATAACGAAAACTCAGTGCATAGGCCTCGTAGCCCTCTGATCTTGCGATAGCCAGGCAGGTGGCAGAATCCATCCCCCCGGAGAGCAGAACCACGGCCCTGGTCATTTTTTCGGATCCTTGATCACGTACCAGTGGTATTCGGCACGCGCTATGACCTGGTCATCCCCAACCAGGATATTTACGGGCAACATAATCTGGGCCTTGCCCCTGGTCTCCATATCCTGCTGAAACTGGGTAATGGCCTTGCCCGAGGGTTCGGGCAGTGCCCTTAAGGTTCCTCGAGAGGGTTTACTGAATTTGATGTTGGCCTCGCGCAGCAGGGGGATCGTGCCTGTGCGGTATTCTGAAAAGAGCTCAAACAGGCAATAACCACTGGCGGCCTCGGCCAGTGAGAATTCGATGCCGGCAAACCAGGTCCCCAGGTGGTTCGTGTAATTCTCGTTGAATGGCAGGATCAGTTCATAAGGCTGGTAACCAGTCTTGACGCCCAGGTGTCTTACGAAGGGGATGTCGAGGATATACATATTCAGACCCCGGGCTTGTCGCCCCATAACATCTTGTGCAACTGGAACTGGAAACGCACCGGGTAATTACCCTGCAGAATCCAGTCCGCCAGATCACGTGCCTCTACCTGACCATAAGCCGGAGAAAACAGGATCATGCAGGACTGCCATAAGCCATGCAGGCCGCAGAACTGAATTGCCCAGTCAAAATCTTCGCGGCTGCATATGACGAATTTTAGCTGATCACGATCACTAAGCAGGCTCAGGTTTTCAAGGCGGTTCTTGTCGGCCTCGCCCGAACCCGGTGTCTTGATATCGATCACCCGGTGTACGCGTGAATCCACCCCGGAAATATCCATGGCCCCACTGGTCTCCAGCGAAACGATATAACCGGCATCACAAAGTTTCTGCAACAGCACCAGACATCCCTTCTGGGCCAACGGCTCTCCACCAGTGACACAGACATGCCTGGCATCATGCTTTTCGACCTCGGAGAGGATCTCATCCATCTCCATGGACTGACCACCGGTGAAGGCATAGGCCGTATCGCAGTAGTGACAGCGCAGCGGACAACCCGTCAGGCGCACAAAGACCGTCGGGCAACCAACAAACTTTGCTTCGCCCTGCAGAGAATAAAAGATTTCTGTAATACGAAGGCTCTGATCATTCTGGCTCATGCTTTGGCCTTCAGTTACGCGCTGTTAACAATGCAGACAACTGGTTATTCCTCGGTTTCCTGAACCTGCTTGAGTATCGAGCGCATATCACTGGCGCAGCGATAGAAATATTTCTCCAGATCCTTGTCAGGGAAAAACTCGGCCATCAGTACCGGGTTCGAGGTGGCCAGCAGGGTTTCCTCACCCTCAGCGAAGATCGCGATGTTCAGGGGCAGGTAGGGGATCATCTCGGGATGCTTGCGGATCAGCATCTTCTGCTGATCCAGCTTACCGAAGAAAACCACGCGGTATTTGTCGGTCTCATAGCCCATCGCGGTCAGGCCAATATCGACCCGCTGAACCCGCGAGATCGTGTAGCCATGATCCTGTATGGCCTCCTGCAGGGCTGTCATCGCCTCGGGGAATGACTGAGACGAGCGCACCATGAGCAATTCATCTTCCGCCATTACTGAAGTAGTAAAGGCAAGCATGAACAGTGTAGCCAGCAGTCGCATCACAGTGTTGCCTCCTCGAGAATGGACTCATAGATATCACGCATCTCGTGGCAGGCCTCGTTGAGTTCAACATTATTGAATATCTTGCTCAGGCGCATGGGATTAATCGCCAGCACGCGCACTACGCCCTCCTGCTCCACCACGGTGATACGGCAAGGCAGGAACATACCCACCCTGGGGTCGATCAGCAGGGCCTTATTCAGGAAGCTGAAGTTACAGAAATACATGACCAGCTGTTTCTTGTTCTCTTCAGCCTCAGGCACATAACCATTATCCAGGGTCTGGGTGCGGATCAGGGTGAAATTCTTGCCCGCCAGCACTTCCTCGATATTGGCCACGGTATCTTCAAAGCTATAGGGTGATTCCACCATCAGCGTCGCCGACTCTGCCTGGAGTACTGGCCGGGGCGGCTCCTGCCCCTCGAAACTACGTATGAAGGCCACCACATCATCGATCTGCTGCTCAGTCATACCCGACTTCAGAAACGATGGCATTGGCGTCCCCTCGCGACCATTACGGAGGGTATCGCGAATCATCTCATCTGAGGCAGAGGCCAGAAATCCGGAATTATTGATGGCAGGCGCCGTGATTGGCAGGTCCCGGGGACGTGAAAAGGTCACACCGGTACCTTCTCCACCTTCACCCTGCTCGCCATGACAGGAACTGCAGTGTTTCTGATACAGCGCCTTGCCCCTGGCGCTATCGCCCTTAACCGGCTCGTAAGAAAACTCGGGTGCCGGCTTATCTCCCCAGGCTCGCACATAGGCCACGATTGCATCCACCTGTGCATCACCAAGATACTCGAAGGCCGGCATGACCCTGCCCGGGCGGCCATGACGAATCGTCCTGAACAGGTACTGGTCATCAACGGTGTTGATAAATGAAGGTAATGAGAGCGGAACACCTACCCCGCCCTGGCCATCAATCCCGTGGCAGACCATGCAGTGATTGCGATAGAGCTCCTCGCCATCAATGCCAGCATGAACGCCGGGGGCCATCAGGAAAAACAGAAACAGAGACATGAACCGTAAACGGTGCATGGGCATGCCTTTTAGAATATCGATAGATTCTGAAATTATACCTTCACAGCCCTCGTTTTCTAGCACTGTAAAAACGAGCACGGTTATAATCTGCGCTTCTTCACACTTTAATCAAGACCAATCACATCATGAGCAATCCCTCAAACTGGCCCGTAACCCGTGCCCTGATCAGCGTTTCCGACAAGACAGGCGTTGTCGATTTTGCCCGTCACCTTCATGCCAATGGGGTAGAAATACTTTCTACCGGCGGCACAGCCCGACTCCTCAGCGACGAAGGCATTCCTGTCACAGAGGTTTCCGAACATACCGGGTTCCCCGAAATGATGGATGGCCGGGTCAAGACCCTCCACCCTAAGATTCATGGTGGCATCCTGGGCCGTCGCGGCATTGATGATGAGGTGATGCAGGAACACGGCATACCACCCATTGACCTGGTCGTGGTGAACCTTTATCCCTTCGAGGCCACTGTTGCCCGTGAAGATTGCACGCTGGAGGAGGCCATTGAGAATATAGACATCGGCGGCCCGACCATGGTGCGCGCCACGGCCAAGAACCATGCCCATGTCAGCATCATTGTTGACCCGGATGATTACGGTCGTTTTGAGACGGCCATGAAAGAACATGACGGATGCATTCCGCATGAGATCCGTTTTGACCTGGCTGTAAAAGCCTTCGAACACACGGCAAAGTATGACGGCATGATTGCCAACTACCTTGGCAAGCTGACCAGTGAACCTCCGGCCGAATTCCCCCGCACCCTGAACCTGCACTTCGAGAAGGTCCAGGACATGCGTTACGGTGAGAATCCACACCAGAAGGCGGCCTTCTACCGGGAACACAAACCTGGCGAGGCCTCAGTGGCAACGGCTCAGCAACTTCAGGGCAAGGAACTGTCCTTTAATAATGTCGCGGATACCGACGCCGCCCTGGAGTGCGTGAAACAGTTTGAGGCACCGGCCTGTGTCATCGTTAAACATGCCAACCCCTGTGGTGTGGCCGTAGGGGCCAACCTCCTGGATGCCTACAACCGCGCCTATGAGACTGATCCCACCTCAGCATTCGGTGGCATCATTGCCTTCAATGGTGAACTCGATGAAAACACAGCGGCGACCATCGTAGAGCGTCAGTTTGTTGAGGTCATCATCGCGCCTTCTGTTAGCCCAGGTGCAGTCGAGGCCGTTTCCAAAAAGCCCAATGTCCGTCTTCTGGCCTGCGGGACCTGGAATGAATGTGACCTGTTACTGGATTACAAACGCGTAAATGGCGGCCTGCTGGTCCAGGATGCGGACCATGGCATGGTAAGCCCGGGTGACCTTCGCGTGGTCACTAAACGAGCGCCAACCGAACAGCAGATGCGCGACCTGATGTTTGCCTGGCAGGTCGGTAAATTTGTTAAGTCCAATGCTATCGTCTATGCACAGGACCAGCAGACCATAGGCATTGGTGCGGGCCAGATGAGCCGCGTCTATTCAGCCAGGATTGCCGGTATCAAGGCTGCCGATGAAAACCTGACCGTAGCAGGATCAGTCATGGCCTCAGATGCCTTTTTCCCCTTCCGTGATGGTATCGATGCAGCTCACAAGGCTGGCATCATTGCCGTGATTCAGCCCGGCGGATCAATGCGTGACGAGGAAGTCATTGCCGCAGCGGATGAACATGACATGGCGATGGTCTTTACTGGCATGAGGCACTTCCGCCACTAGGCACTACAAACTGAAAGACCTCTGCACAGGCATTAAAAAAACCCGGCCAGGCCGGGTTTTTTTATGGGACGTAAGACCCGCTGTATCAGGCAGTTAGGACTAATACAGATGAAATATAACTGAGTTATGACTGCAGCCTTTTGAGAAAATCAAGACTGATTATTTCTGGAAAGCCCCGCTAGAATAGCCGGACCTGACATTCGGATACCCATGGATACCCTCAACCCGCAGCAGAAACAGGCAGCCACCCATATCGGGACACCGCTGCTGGTACTGGCCGGCGCCGGCTCCGGCAAGACGCGGGTGATCACCCAGAAGATTGCATGGCTGATTCGCGAATGCGAAATGGATGCCAGCAACATCGCAGCCATCACCTTCACCAACAAGGCTGCACGCGAGATGAAAGAACGCGTCGGTAAGCTCCTCTCCCGTGATGAGGCAAAGGGGCTGACGGTATCCACCTTCCATAACCTGGGCCTGAACATCCTCAAGAAGGAAATTAAGAACCTGCCCTACAAACGCGGCTTCACCATTATGGATGCCGCTGACACCCATACCCTGCTCAAGGAGCTGGCCAGGAAATCAGAAGAAGATAGCGATGCCGCCGATCTTGCACGCTGGACCATCTCACGCTGGAAGAATGATTTCATCAGTCCCGAGCAGGCACTGGCCGGGGCGAGTTGTGAACAGGAAATGTCCCACGCACGACTCTATGCCCACTACCAGCGCATGCTCCGGGCCTATAACGCCATGGACTTTGATGACCTCATCGTGGAACCGGTGCGCCTGTTCCAGGAAAAGCCGGAGGTCCTCCAGCGCTGGCAACAGAAACTACGTTATCTTTTGCTGGATGAATACCAGGATACCAATACCTGCCAGTATGAACTGGTGAAGCTACTCGCCGGCATCAGTGGTGCCTTTACCGCGGTGGGTGATGATGACCAGTCGATCTATGCCTGGCGTGGTGCCCGCCCGGAAAATCTGAACCGCCTGCAGGAAGACTTCCCCAGACTCAAGGTCATCAAGCTGGAGCAGAACTACCGTTCGGTCGAGCGCATCCTGCAAAGTGCCAACAAGCTCATCGCCAACAATCCACATGCCTTCGAGAAAAAACTCTGGAGTGCCCTGGGTGAAGGTGAACAGATCCGGGTCATCCCCTGCCAGTCGACGGAAAGCGAGGCCGAGAAGACGGTCAGTGAACTGCTCAAGCATCGCTTCAAGAACAAGACCAGTTATGGTGATTACGCCATACTCTACCGGGGCAACTTCCAGTCGCGCCCCTTTGAGAAGGTGCTCAGGGAAAACAACATTCCCTACAAGATCAGTGGTGGCCAGTCTTTCTTTGATCGTGCCGAGGTCAAGGATGCCCTGGCGTATCTGCGCCTGCTGGCCCATCCCGACGATGATGCTGCCTTCCTGCGAATCATTAATACGCCCCGCCGCGAGATTGGGCCCGGCACCCTGGAGAAGCTGGGAGAATATGCACGACAACGCGAGATCAGCCTCTATGCGGCCAGCACTGAGATGGGGCTCTCCAGTCACCTGAAAGCGGCACCTCGCCAGCGTCTGGAGCGGTTTTCCGACTGGATGGACGAACTGCGCATGAAGGCCGACGAAGCGCCTGTCGCTACTGCTCGGCAGTTACTCGATGAGACCAACTACGAGACCTGGCTGATGGAGACCAGCAAGGATGAAAAGGTTGCGGCTAAACGCTGGGAGAACGTTACCGAGGTGCTCGACTGGATGGGCCGCCTGAGCAGGGATGGCCAGGAAGAGAATGACCGTACGCTTGATGATCTCATCTCGCATATGACCCTGATGGACATCCTCGACCGCAACAACGAAGAGGCCGAGACCGATGCCGTGCAGCTCATGACCCTGCATGCCGCCAAGGGCCTGGAATTCCCACATGTCTTCCTGGTCGGGGTCGAGGAAGAACTGCTACCCCATCGCAGTAGCATGGAAGAAGACACTATCGAAGAGGAACGTCGGCTTGCCTATGTCGGCATCACCCGGGCGCAGCAGACCCTGGTGATGACCTATGCCAACAAGCGACAGCGATTTGGTGAAGAGATCGAATGCGAACCCAGTCGCTTCCTATATGAACTACCCGAGGAACACCTGATCTGGGAAGATCGCAGGGAACTCCCCCCGGAGGAAAAAAAGATTACCGGTCGTGCTCATCTGGACAACCTCAAGAGCATGCTGGGATAATCTGTCGCACGTCAGGATGACGTGACAATCAAGCATAAGGAGCATCTGCCATGGAATGGCTACCAACAGCACAGTCGCGACGACTGTTCCCTCTTCTCGCTTTATTCATACCGCTACTCTCCGCCTGTCCATCTGGCACCTCCCAGGATAACGTCCCTGCGCAGTCATCTGCAGTCAGTGTTAACGGTGTCTGGTCTGGCAGCCTCGATGACGCAGTACTCGGCAACAGTCAGGCACGCGCCCTGATCGTCGACGAGCATGTGTATCTGGTACTGGATGAAAACGCGACCGAACTGTTTGGCAGCTATACCACCCAGGCCAGCCAGGTTCACGCCTCGCTGACCGGCTATGATCAGCATACGGGTCTTGCCTACCTGGATAGCGACCTTACTCTGAATGGGAATAGCAACCGTCTTGATGGCGTGATGCATAGCGAGATATTTGCCGGGACGAGCAGCTCCGGCAACCTGGCCCTGCTCCCTGCCGAACGGCCCGTACCCGAAATCTCAACCGCCGATCAGTCTGGCCCCTGGGTCTCAGAGGGGCATGCCATCCTGGGTGATGTCTCAATCACCATAGACTCCACATTGACAATCAACGGCCACAGTACGACAGGCTGCCTGCTAAATGGCAGCCCGGAAACAAACCTGGGCACCGGTCAGGTCCAGAGTATCGATCTAGAACTCTCCAGCTGCGGTGACCAGGACGGGATTCATCAGGCCTGGATGCACTTCTATCGTGACAAGACGCTTCAGCCGCAGATGGAACTGATCTGGGCGCCTGACACTGACCGGCCTGTTTATTTACACTTCCTGCCCGGATGAGTCAGTCACGTCTCGCAACCTGAATGTAAATGACTTAAGCTTTGGGCAAAACATTGCCCGGGGTGAGGCATGAATAATAATGAGATCAGGATTTTTCCCTTTAACCTGGGACAAGACTTTAGATCTGATGATATCGAAGGCATTGAAGACGGACGCAACCTGCTTCAGTACAAGCTGATCTATCTATTTGGTACCGGTTTCATTGGCCTTTTTGCCCTGTTAAGCCTGATTAATGACCGCATCTCCCTCGCCATCTTCCTGTCTGGTTGCCTTGCCCTCACCCTGCTGGTCCACCTGTATGTGAAGAAGACCAGGAATATCGACAATGCCTCAGGGTATTTAACGACCATCCTGTTCTGCCTGGCCGTCTACCTGGTGACAACCGGTGGTGTTGAGGAGACGGGCCCGATCTGGACCTATCCTTTAATCGTTCTGATTATGTCCCTATTAGGTCACCGACATGGCCTGATCGCCAACCTTGCTCTGATAGCCAGTCTGGCCATCCTCATGTTTGCAGCACCACTCACGCCTTACTTTGTGAATTATTCCCAGGAGTTTCAGTCCCGGTTTCTGGCCACACTGACGGTACTTACACTGATGTCCTGGGCCATCGAATATTCACGGGGCATCGCCTTCGGACGTCTCCATTTACTCAGTAAAGAACTGGATCGTGTCAGCCGCACTGACCACTTAACTGGTTTACAAAACAGGCGTGGAGTGCTCGAGCAACTCAATGCAGAACTTAATCGTTACCAGAGAAGAGACTCAGAATTTTCAATCCTGCTGATTGATATCGACAACTTTAAGCGCATCAATGACCGCTGGGGCCATACTGCAGGTGACTGCATACTCAAGAAATTATCCCGCCTGATGATTGACCAGCTTCGCAACATGGATGTGGTTGCCCGCTGGGGCGGCGAGGAGTTCCTGATCCTGTTGCCTGATACCAGGGTAGATGCTGCCATTAAAGTTGCTGAGAATATGCGTGCAAGCATAGAGCTTGCCGGTTTTCAGTGTACCGATTCAGGTAACCATACAACGGTCAGTATTGGCGTCTCTGGCGCCATGCCCGATAAGGATATCTTCTCCCTGATCGATTTCGCTGATGCCGCACTTTACCGCGCCAAGCAAAGCGGCAAGAACCGCGTGGTCAATGGTATGGAAGAGAACAACCATCATCCGGATGATGATCACGAATCCGAGAAGCTGTTTGCCCTGTAACGCCAGACCCTCAGGGTATCTGACCAGTAATTCGCTGGCAGACCAGCCTTCTGTTTAAGATGCGCGAGAAACATCGTCTTATCCGGTAACTGTTCCCAGACACTCGGCAGGAAAGTCCCCTTCCTGCCTGCATCCTCCAGAATCAATCCATCTTCACCCGGTATGATCTGCTCAAGCAGGTCCTGCTCACTACTGAACTGTATCTCCTCGGGGATGGATAATACGGATATATGTAATTCCAGTTCCGCTGCCTCATCCGCGCTAAGCGGGGGGAACCGCGGGTCACGAAAGGCAGCCGCGAAGGCATGTTCAGCGACATCATCGATGATTGACTGATAGGCATTCAGGGTGCCGATACAGCCCCTTAGCTGATCATGCTTGTGCAGTGTTACAAAGGTCGCCCTTTGCTGCCTGAGGTCCTCATCATAATCATCGGCATCGGGACTAAGCGCCCTGCCATGTTCCAGGCCATGGCTAATACTATCGCGGGCCAGCTGAAGTAACTGCCGTTGCTGCGCGTCGCTGTATTCAGTTGAAGACATAGGCTCCATACCCAACGACATGATCACGCGGTCCCGCGGTATCACCTGAATTACGCAGATCAATGGTCTCTACCTGCATCCCTCTGCGCCTGGCCTCGATAAGCAATCCCTTCAGGGGAATACGCCCACAGGCCTGATCATCACCGATCTGCGCGGCATCAAGACTTTCTATTGAACGCGAGGTCTCCGCATCAATACTCTTCGCCGCATCGTAATCCAGGTAGTGGCTCAGATCAGAACTGATCACGATCAGGGTCTCGGGGCCACCCCATAGCAGGCCAAGGACCTCGGCCACCTCTTCAGCACTGGTCTGCCCAACGACCAAAGGCACCAGCTGAAAGTCGCCCAGGGTCTGTTGCAGAAATGGCAGCTGCACCTCCAGGCTATGCTCTGCCTCATGCGCCACATCCAGTTCATAGACCTGCTGCAGCGGCAGGATCTCGTCGATAGACTCACGATCAACATTAATGATACCGAGCGGTGTCTGGAACTGATCTGAGGCCGGTGCTGCGATGCCATAGAAGGGCACGCGATGAGAAGGGCCGAGAAGAATCACCCTTGTGATCTGCGCACTGGTATTACGCAGGCGCGCATAGGCGCTGGCAGCCACCGGGCCGGAGTAGATATAACCGGCATGTGGTACCACCATGGCCTTGGGTGGTGCTTCATCGGTTCTTACCTCGTTCAGATATTCGTCAACCATCCTGCCCAGGACGCGAGGTTCCGCTGGATAAAACGTACCTGCAACGGCTGGGATTCTTATCGTAGTCATATGTCATCTCCTCCGCCTTATTGCCCTATGTTCTATATAGAACCTTATCCCTACATTGAAAGTGGAATATTTGTCCTAATATTTACTTTAGAACTTCATTCAAGAAATTACTGTGATGCATATGGAACAAAACATTGGCACCGTGGATACCGAGTACTGGCACAGCCTTGAAGACGGGCGGGTTCAGTGCGACCTGTGTCCGCGCGAGTGCAAGATCAAGGAAGGACAGCGCGGACTGTGCTTTGTACGTGCCAACGAGGGCGGAAAAGTCGTGCTCACCAGTTACGGGCGATCCAGCGGCTTCTGCATCGATCCCATCGAGAAAAAACCACTCAACCACTACCTGCCCGGCACACCCATACTCTCGTTTGGTACCGCCGGCTGCAACCTCACCTGCAAGTTCTGCCAGAACTGGGACATGAGTAAATCCCGAGAGATGGACCGCCTGATGGATCAGGCCACGCCCGAACAACTGGTGCAGGCTGCAGAGGCCTATGGCGCCCGCAGCATTGCCTATACCTACAATGATCCCGTGATCTTCATGGAATATGCTGTCGATACCGCGATTGCAGCGCATGAGCGGGACATCAAATCGGTGGCCGTGACTGCTGGCTACATCAGTGAAAAGCCCCGCGAGGTATTCTTCCGGCACATGGATGCCGCCAATGTCGATCTGAAGGGCTTTACCGATGACTTCTATCACAAGATCTGTGGCGCCCATCTTGATCCGGTGCTGGATACGCTGAAGTACATTAAACATGAGACCGACTGCTGGCTGGAACTGACTACCCTGCTCATCCCCGGCCACAATGACTCTGATGAAGAGCTCCATAAGATGACCCAGTGGGTGGTAGAACATCTGGGCCCCGATGTGCCCATGCATTTCACGGCTTTCCACCCTGACTGGAAGATGATGGATGTACCCTCCACCCCCACATCTACCCTCACCAGGGCAAGGCAGATCGCGATCGATAACGGCGTGCACTTTGCCTACACGGGCAATGTGCATGACGAGGAAGGTGAAAGCACCTACTGCCAGCACTGCGGCGAGAAACTGATTGGTCGTAACTGGTACGTGATGACGGCTTGGACTCTTGATGAAAAAGGCTGCTGCGCAAAATGCGGTACGTCCCTGCCCGGTGTCTTCGAGGCCCGGCCCGGCGACTGGGGCGCCAAACGCCAGCCCATCCGTATCGCCAGCCAGGCCTGATCAGG
>JAAUXZ010068862.1_pt1 | contig 13168 bp, 10 predicted proteins | sample 7278131 | NCBI WGS metagenome assembly JAAUXZ01 (sample SAMN14350119, study PRJNA611818) | marine sediment metagenome | isolation source: surface marine sediment (3m) | place: French Polynesia: Moorea | collected 2018-08
GGCGCCGGCTCTGCCGGCCTTTATGCCCTCTCCCAGGTAAAGCATGCAGGCAAGTCCTTTGTCCTGATCGATGGTGGTGAACTCGGCACCACCTGTGCACGTGTGGGCTGCATGCCCTCGAAGGTTGCAATCCAGGTGGCTGAAGACTTCCACCACAGGAAGATGTTTCCCCGTGAAGGTATAGATGGTGGCGATGAACTGTCAGTTGATGGCGAAGAAGTCATGGAATACATACAGGACCTGAGGGACCACTTTGTTGATCAGGTACTGACCACCTCCACAGATGAAATGATCGAGGAATTCATCGAGGGTTATGCAAGATTCATCGGACCTAACGAAATCGAGGTCAACGAAGAAATTATCTTCGCGAAAAAATTTGTGATCGCGACTGGCAGTTCCCCGATCGTTCCCGAGGCATGGAAGGCCTTTGGCGACAGGATCATCACGACCGACGAGATCTTCGAAATGGAGACCTTGCCAGAATCCATGGCCGTAATCGGCATGGGTGTGATTGGACTTGAGCTGGGCCAGGCGTTGAATCGTCTTGGTGTTTCGATTACTGGCATCGACCAGCTGGAGCAACTCGCGGGGATCAGCGATCCTGATATCAACAAGACCCTGGTGGATATCATGCAGCGCGAGTTTCCCATCTGGCTGGGGCATCAGGCCGAGATCGCTGAGGCTGATGACAAGCTACTGGTCACTGCCGGCGATCAGTCCGTTGTGGTTGAAAAGGTGCTGGTCAGCATAGGTCGCCGTTCTAACCTGGCTTCCCTGAACCTCGAGGCGGCTGGCATCACGGTCGGCGAGTCGGGTATCCCCGATTACGATCCACAGACCATGCGCATCGGGGACAGTAACTGCTATATCGCCGGTGATGTAAATGGCATTCGTCCCATCCTCCATGAGGCCGGAGATGAGGGACGTATTGCCGGTCATAACGCCGCCGCTGATACCGATGAGAAGATTGAACGCAAGGTGCCCCTGGCGATCACCTTCTGTGAACCCAACCTGGTCCAGGTAGGCAAGACCATGGCCGAGCTGGAAGGCAGCGACTACGTGGTTGGCTCCATGAAGGTTGCAGGCCTCGGTCGCGCCCTGATCATGACCAGGAACAAGGGCCTCATCCACCTCTACTGCGACAAACAGGACGGCAAGCTACTGGGTGCCACCATGTGCGTGGTCCGTGGCGACAGCCTTGGCCACCTGCTGGCATGGTCGATCGAGATGGGGCTGACCGTTTTCGACATGCTCAGAATGCCCTTCTACCACCCGGTCATGGAGGAAGCCCTGCAGGCTGCATTGCGCGATGCTGCCCACAAGGTCGATGCACAGCACAAACTACCCTGGGATCTGAAGTGGGCTGAATAAGCAATCGCTCGCGGGGATGCACCTGCCCCCCTGCTTTCGCCTGATGCGCCAGACGGTAACTGGGAACACCCATTTACACCTGTTTCACGCTCTGCAATACGTAATTGCTTCGCCAGCTGCGTGGTGCGAGACTGTACGCAACCACCAGTAACAACATAAACAAAATAAATGAATATCAGATACCTGCTTGCTCTGCTCATCACCCTAATGACAATCAGTGGCTGCGAATGGGTCACCGACAAGACTGGCGCCAAACCTCAGCAGATCACCGGCAACATCATGTACGAAGAACGGGTGCCCATGCCACCCGAGGCCTTCATCCAGGTCGTCCTGCAGGACATGACCGAACCCAATGACCCTTCCAGCATCATCGCCGAGCAACTGATCAAGCCCACTCACGCGGTACCGGTTCCCTATCAGTTAGATTTCGATGGCAGACAGATCAATGATGCCCATGAATACGCCATACGCGCCGAGATCAGGACCACTAATGGTGAATTACTCTGGCAGGCTGTTGATAAGCACCCGGTGATTACCCAGGGCAATCCAGCCAGCGATGTCACCGTGATGCTGCAGGGCACGGACATGGTTGCGACCAAAGACGCACCTGAAAAGGTCAAAGCGCAGACCCTATATTACGAATGCACCAAGCAGGGCTTTCTGGTTAAGACCGACGGCGAGGAGGCCATCGTCTTCCTCAAGACCAGCTCAAGAAATCTGAAACAGGTGCCTTCAGCCTCAGGCCTGAAGTATGAGGGGAATGGCATCTCCTTCTGGAGCAAGGGCACCGAGGCAACCATCATCGTCGGCAAGACCGTGTACAAGGGCTGCCAGAGCAATCCCAAAAAGGCACCCTGGGTTGATGCCAAAAACCGTGGCGTAGATTTCCGCGGGGTAGGTAATGAACCTGGCTGGCATATTGAGATTGATACCAAAAAGGCCATGAGCTTTGTCTATGACTACGGCAACAAGCAGGCCAGCACGCCCATTCCAAGGGCAGAATCTTCGGGTAACCGCACCACCTATCACGCCAGGACCGAGGCCAACGACCTCAAGGTCATGATCGATAGCTATCCCTGTACGGACACCATGAGTGGTGAGCAATTCAGCAGCAAGGTCACAATTGAATTCAACGGTGAGCAGTTCGCTGGCTGCGGAAAATGGTTATAACTCAGGACCTGCCGTAACCACCGCCACCGGGTGTTTCGATGCGTAGACAGTCTCCCCGGGCAACTGACTGCTCATGCTTGGGGGGCAGGACTTCATTGTTTAGCTGATTCACACCAGGTAGCCCGGCATCGCCCTGAGCCAGCCCCCAGGGGGCATGCCTTCTACGCTCGGTGAGCAGGGTAAAGTGCCCATCACTCAGAAATTCATATTCCCGCACCAGGCCGTTGCCACCGGGCTGAGCACCGGCTCCGCCAGAACCTCTGCGTACAGAGTACTCATTTACCCTCAGCGGGTAACTGCTCTCAAGGACCTCAACCGGGGTATTGCGTGTATTGGTCATATGGGTCTGTACCGCTGATAGACCACCACCATGCGCCCCTGCCCCCATACCCCCGCCTATGGTCTCGTAATAGCCCCAGGCCGTATCGCCAGACTGGCCCATCGCCAGGTTATTCATGCTGCCATGGCTGGCGGCCGGAATCTGCTCGGGCAGGGCCTTGGCCAGGGCGCCGAAGACCACATCAACGATTCGGGTACTGGTCTCAACATTGCCTGCAGCAACAGCTGCGGGACGAACTGCATTTAACAAACTGCCTTCAGGGGCTGAGAGGGAAATCGGACGGAAGGTTCCGGCACAGGCCGGTGCCTGTTCAGACATCAGGCAGCGAAAGGCATAGAAGACACCTGCCGCCGTCACGGACAGTGGGCAGTTGATATTGCCCTGTACCTGCTCTGAGGTCCCGGTAAAATCTACCGTGACACGCCCCGCTGCAACCTCGAGGCTGACAGCGATGGGTATATCCTGGTTGCCAAGGCCATCATCATCCATCACGTCTGTGAAGGTATACGTCCCGTCAGGGATCCTGCTCAGCGCACCAAGTGCGAGGCGTTCTGCATAATCATTCAGCTCATCCAGGGCCTGGCGAAATGCCGTGGCACCCATACCCGATACGAGTTCGGCCACACGCTGTACGCCCCGAAGGTTTGCCGCGATCTGTGCTGAAATATCACCCTCGGCATCCCTGCTGTTTCGGCTACTACTCACAATGCGCACTAACAGCGGCTGATCAATCTGCCCCGACCTGAGGATATGACCCGGCGGAATGAGCAGGCCTTCTTCATGAAGACTCCTTGAGATGGGCATGGACCCGGGACTTTCGGCACCTATATCGGCATGGTGCGCACGGTTAGCAACAAACGCGATTAACTCGCCGTCATCAAAAACCGGGGCAACCAGGGTGACATCGGGCAGATGCGTGCCACCCAGATAAGGATCATTGAAGATGACCATGTCTCCATCTGACCAGTCCAGACCGCTAACCACACCCTGCATGGCAAAGGCCATACTGCCTAGGTGGACCGGGATATGGGCTGCCTGGGCACAGAGTTCACCCTGTTCATTAAACACTGCACAGGAAAAGTCGAGGCGGTCGCGGATATTCGGTGAAAAGGCCGCCATACGTAGCTGGGCCCCCATCTCTTCGCAGGCTGCCTCGACACGACTCGAGAACAATCCAAGCTGGATAGGATTCAAAGAGCGGGTCATAACAGGTTCACATTACCAAACAAATCGTCAGGTATTATTGCATTTCGCCAGATGAGGGCCTATCTTAGCGCACCTCAAACCAAGTTATTCAGTCAAGTATTAACCCAAATCTTAGGAGATGCCCCATGGCTCACGAACTTCCTGATCTTCCTTATGCCAAGGACGCCCTGGAACCCAGTATTTCTGCAGAGACCCTGGAATTCCATCATGACAAGCACCACGCGACTTATGTCACCAATCTGAACAACCTGATCCCTGGCACTGAATTCGAAAATGCCAGCCTCGAAGAGATCGTGATGAAATCAGAAGGCGGCATCTTCAATAATGGCGCCCAGATCTGGAACCACACCTTTTACTTCAACTGCATGGGCCCCAACGGTGGTGGCGAACCTACCGGTGCACTGGCCGACGCCATCAATGCAGCCTTCGGTAGCTTCGATGAATTCAAAACCAAGTTCTCAACCTCAGGTGCCACTAACTTCGGCTCTGGCTGGACCTGGCTGGTCAAGAACGATGACGGCTCTGTCGAGATCGTGAATACCACCGGTGCCGGTAACCCAATGCGTGATGGTAAAAAGCCTCTGCTGACCATGGATGTATGGGAGCATGCCTACTACATCGATAAGCGCAACGCGCGTCCTGCCTACATCGCTGATTTCTTCAACGTGATCAACTGGGACTTCGTTGCTGAAAACTTCGCTGCTTAATTCTCAGTCAGCGTAGTACCCAATCAAGGCCCTCTATCAGAGGGCCTTTTTTATTTAGCTCGATAGCAGATCACAATCAAAGCGCCCTGGTTTTCAGGGTGCTACGATTAAATTAGAGGAGCAGGATTACCAATAACAAGAAGTGGGAGACAGTTTGACTATACTCCTCCATCTCGATTGATTTTATGTATAGGATGATTCGGTTGAGCAACGGGTAATCTGGTGATCCATGAGCACACAAGATGACAGAAAAACGCAGAGCAGGAGTGTACTCCTGTTCGGCTTTATGCTCATCGGCCTGATACTCATAGCCATATCTGGCCTTACCATCTTCCACCTGAACGACAGTGTCAGGGAACTCCGCAAGGTAGCCCGAAGTACTGCCCAGCAGGAATTCCTGCTGAAAAACATGCACAACGCCGCAAGAGACAGAATCATTTCACTCTATCAGATGTCTGTTACCCAGGACCCCTTCCTCAGGGATGAACTGTGGATGACCTTCAACGAAAAAGGCACTGAATACATAGCCAGTCGTAATGAACTCTATGGCCTCGACATCGACGCGGAGATGCGGCAGATACTCGAGGAGCAGGACAGCAAGCTTCACCCACTGGGCAGTATCCAGGTTGGAATCGTTGAAGACCTGCTGGCCGGGAATAACCAGAAGGCCCAGCAACGCCTGATCAATGAAGCCGCACCTCTGCAGAGAGGGGTACTGGAATATTTCCATGAATTGCGCAATGTCCTTGAGCGAAAAGACGCGCTTACCCTGGAAAATGCCTATATACACAGCAAACAGGCACGGGCACGAATAATCGCGTTCGCCGTTGTCTCCCTGCTACTGACCGTCTCAATCGGTGTGTTTGTCCTCAGGCATGTCAGGTCAACAGAGGCATCGATACTGCGTGAAAAGGAACATGCGCAGGTAACGCTGCACTCCATCGTCGACGGTGTCATCATGCTCGACAGGCAGGGCTTTATCACGGAGCTCAACGATGCAGCGCTGACAATGCTGCGCGAAGAACGGCCAACAGTTATTGGTCAGCCCGTGAATGAAGTCTTGAGCCTGGAAATGCCGACTGATGACGACCAGACAGAGTCCGTTGACCTGGACATATCAGTCACCTGTGATGGTATTACGATTATTTCTGACACCGGGGTTAACCTGGTCCGTAAAGATGCCTCGCGACTGGTCGTAGAGTACAGCCTGTCTCCGGTCATGATTGCACAGGAAACCGTTTCACTGGTCCTGGTACTCCATGACATTACGACCATGCATGCCCTTGCCACCAGGCTCGATCATGAGGCCAGCCATGACGCCCTGACGGGTATCTATAACCGGCGTAAATTTGAGGAACTACTGGAACAAAGCCTCAATGATGCGCAGCGATACAAACATGCGCATTCCTGGCTGTGCTACATCGACCTGGATCACTTCAAGAATGTAAACGACACCTGCGGCCACCTGGCGGGAGACCAGTTCCTGGTCCAGGTGGCTGAACGGATCAAGGGGGCCACCCGTGAATTCGATCATGTTGCCAGGATGGGTGGTGATGAATTTTCAGTCATTCTGCGCCATGCAGAAGAAACCGATGCCATCGCCGCTGCTGAACGCATCAGAAACAGTATCAGTGACATGGAGTTCATCTGCGGCAGCCACCGGTTCGAAGTCACAGGAAGCCTGGGACTGGTGAATATTGATAGTTCAGTCAGCGATATGCATGCGGTACTTCAGTTTGCTGATAAGGCCTGCTATCACTCAAAACACGCTGGGCGTAACCAGCTTCATGTTTATCGTCATCAGGCCTGAAGCTTAATCACGAGGAGCTATTCAGGCGGCAACCAGTCCATGATCCTGAAGATACCTGATGACTTGTTTCATCTCTGCATCTGCAGCCGGTTTAAAGTGGTTATAACGCTCCATGTTTGCGGAGATCTTGTCAGCCATCTCTTCCAGCTTACCCGGGGCCATGTTCATGGTCGAAACACCACCCAGTGCGACGGCATCTTCCTGACCGACGCCATCCTGGTAACTACACAGGCGTACCGCCGCATTGATCAGAATGGTACGGGATTCCCCTTCCTCCAGGTCATTCAGCCTTTCGAACAGTGCCAGCCTGATCTTCTCCTTGGGATAAGGCAGCTTACGGGTATCAATGATCTTGCCATTGGGGGGATTGATATCGAGCTGACGCGTGAAGGCACGAATGATTTCTTCGTTGAGCTCACTGTCTGCAGCGGGATGACGTAAGGGAAGATCCACCGTTGCGGCAGGTACCTGCTGCTCCGTCTTTTCTTCGATACTTTCTTCTGCCTGTCGTGTACTCAGCAGGTAAGCGGCGATGGCTGCAATGGCCAGTACACCGGGGATAAGGGCAAACCAGCCAAAATAGACCTGGACGATGCCGGTCGTAATCAACAGAACCCAGGACGCGATGACATACCCGTGTGCTGACAGCTTCATGTACAAGTGACTCCGGTTGCCCTTGCTGCTATTTATCTGATACCTGCAGCCAGACAGTTAATCTTATTTATCCGGTGTCTATTTGAACCCTGATTGAACATGGAATAAATTGTCCATTAGTCCAGAAAACAGGCGCTTATGGCGCTGCGGGTGTATTGAAGATCAGGAGCTCTATACGCCGGTTCAGCGCCCTGCCCGCATCCGTCTTGTTGCTCGCCCTGGGTTTGTTTTCACCATAGGCACGCGCCTCGATCCGTGCTTCCGGGTACCCCCGGTCAGCCATGTAATGCAGTACCGTGAGCGCCCTCGCTGCCGAGAGTTCCCAGTTGGTTGGGAATCGTTTTTTCAGCTCGCCACGAATGGGTTTGTTATCGGTATATCCATTGACCGAGACGGACAGGTCCTTTCGATCTTCGAGGGCCTTCACGACACTACGTAGCACAGACTTACCTTTGTTGGACAACCTGGTCTCACCTGGCTGGAACAGGATGGTCGCCCCCAGCGTAACGCGCACACCCTGGTTCTGCTGTTCAATCACAACGGCCTGGTAATCCGCCAGCTGTTTCTTCAGGTTTTCAAAGGTGCCGCTACTCTTGAGGCGATAACGAATGGTGAAGACCAGATCGTTGACGTTCTTTCCGTAGTAGCTAAGGGTGTTATATCGACGGACCCACTCACCATCCCTGTTCGCTTTCCAGGAGATCAGCTCGAAGTTCTTGGGCATGACCCAGGTATACACAAACTGGTCAAAGTCGTCCGGTTTATTCCAGTAGCCAAAATGACCATCTGGCTGTTTCTTCTGGTCCCAGCTCGTATAGGTATAGACGCCCTTGTCATCGATGCTCAGCTTACTCTCAAACTCACTCCTGTCCATCAGGGCATAACTACCCTGCGGAAAGATCAAGAGGTCTGAGGCGGTATCTGAGATGACATCCCACTGCCACTGGTTTGGATAGATATACAGGAATTCATCCAGGTGCCTGTCTGCCTGTTTACCCTGCTCTTTCCAGAAATGCAGCTGATAGGACGAAGCATCTGAACGGGTGGTGTAATAACGCAGGGCATGGCGTCCATCCTCCTGCAGAAAATGAATCTGCTCAGAGATTGTCCTGGCCTGGGTGACCAATGAACACAGTAGTAATAACAACCCAGTGGCAAAGACAATAAACCGGGATTTCATAGATCTTCCTCATGATTTCTGGAAGCGCGCATGATAACGCATGACAACAAACCTTGTTTTTCCGTTATTATCCTTTCTTGAATAAGAGTTGCGGTTTTATGACGGACACCACACAACAACTGATCTGGTTCAGAAACGCAGCCCCGTACATCAATGCGCACCGGGGCCGTTGTCTCGTGGTTCACTTTAGTGGTGAGACCATGCGGTTACCGCAGTTCGATGGCCTGATCCATGACTTTGCCCTGCTCAATAGCCTGGGTATACGCCTGGTGCTGGTGCATGGTGCACGCCCCCAGATCGAACAACGCATCCAGGCAGGCGGCCAGCAAAGCCACTATCACAAGGGCCTGCGGATCACGGATGAAAATGCTGTCTCTGCCGTCCGCGAGGCCGTTGGCTGCCTGCGGATTGAACTTGAATCACGCCTGTCGATGAGCATGGCCAATACACCCATGTCAGGCTCACACATACACTGCAGCTCGGGCAATTTTGTCACGGCCCGTCCGCTGGGGGTGATTGATGGTCAGGATTACCAGCATACCGGCGAGGTGCGCAAGGTAGACCATGCGGCCATCCGCCAGCTACTGGATCTGAATCATATCGTCGTACTGTCCTGCATGGGCTATTCACCGACGGGCGAGGTATTCAACCTCAGCGCCGAGGATGTCGCGCGCGAGGCGGCCAGCAGCCTGAAGGCAGATAAACTGATTTTTATTACGGATAGTGACAGCCTGAGTGACATACGCTCCCAGCTCAGCCCGACCGATGCCGAGACTCTGCTTGAAAGCCAGGACCAGCTGTCTGGCGAGATTCGTCGCCACCTGCTTTCCGCCATTCATGCCTGCAAGCAGGGCGTTCAGCGCGTGCACCTGGTCGAACGTAGCCGTGATGGTGCCCTGCTGGAAGAACTGTATACCCGTGATGGTTCGGGCATCCTGGTCACGGCAGATCCCTATGACCGGCTTCACCAGGCCAGCATTGAGGATGTCGGCGGTATCCTGGAACTGATCTCCCCACTGGAGGCTTCTGGCGTGCTGGTCAGGCGCTCCCGGGAGCAGCTGGAACTCGAGATCGGCCACTTCATGGTGCTCGAACGCGACGGCATGATTATCGGCTGCGTTGCCCTTTTCCCCTTTCCTGATGAGAACGTGGCGGAACTGGCCTGCCTGGTGGTCCATCCCGATTACCAGGGCCAGGGCTATGCCGAGCGTTTACTGGATGCCGCCCAGCGTCAGGCCGCGGCGCTTGGTCTCGGCCAGGTCTTTGTCCTGACGACCCAGACGGCACACTGGTTCCAGGAGCGGGGTTTCATCACCATGGAGATTGATGACCTGCCGGTGAAGAAACGCGAGCTGTACAACCTGCAGCGCCAGTCCAAGGCCTTCGCCAAAACACTATGAGCTGGCTGATTGCCCTGGCAATCTGTGCCCCGCTGCTCTATGGCATCGTCATCTATAACCGACTGGTAGACTACCGAAACACCTCGCATGCCGCCTGGAGTGATATCGACGTCCAGCTCAAACGCCGGCATGACCTGATCCCCAAGCTGGTCGATGCGGTACGTCAGTACGCGGCCTATGAGCAGTCTACGCTGACCGCCGTGACCGAACTGCGCAGCCAGAGTGATCGACTTCAGGATCCCGAAGAAAAGGGCCGCCTGGAGAGCGCCCTGGGCACCGAGCTACACCGACTGATTGCGGTGGCCGAGGCCTACCCCGAGCTACAGGCAGACCAGAATTTCCTGTCCCTTCAGAATGACATCAGCACCGTAGAGCAGGACATACAGCATGCCCGCCGTTTTTATAACGGCGCCATACGCATGTTAAACACACAGATTGATACCTTTCCGGACCTGCTCATTGCCCGCCTGTTTGGATTCCAGCATGGGCATTACTTCCAGATGGATGAGGACTAATGCCATGCAACGACTGTTGATCACCCTTGCCCTGCTGCTCCTGCTCATGCCGCTACAGGCCGCAGAACGCATCCTGGATTTTCGTTCCGAGATCATCGTCCTCCCCTCAGGAAATATCGATGTCACTGAACACATCCTGGTCAGGGCAGAAGGTAAACAGATACGCAGGGGCATCTACCGCGACATCCCAACCGAATGGCGCGACCGCCTGGGTAATCGCTTTCACGCCGAGCTGGAGGTCCTGGCCGTCTTTCGGGATGACGAGATCGAAGACTTTCATACCGAGTATCTCGATAACGGACTTCGTGTCTATGTAGGCAACCAGGACCGCTTTCTTAAGAATGGCGAATATGAGTACACCATTCGTTATCGAATGGAGCGTCAGCTGGGTTTTTATGAAGGCCACGATGAGCTGTACTGGAACGTCACCGGCAATGGCTGGATCTTTCCTATCGACCGTGCCAGTGCTCGCGTCATCCTGCCCGAGTCCGTACCGGCCATGAACGTCACGGCAGAGGCCTATACCGGTCTCCAGGGCAGCAAGGGACAAAGCTATGAGGCCTGGGTCGAACCCGACGCATCAGCCTGGGTCGAGACAACCAGGGGCCTGCTCAGTAATGAGGGCCTGACCATTGTCGTCACCTGGCCCAAGGGCTTTGTATATGAACCTACCCGTGAGGAACGGCTGAGATACCTGCTACGTGACAACCGCTCTCTGCTCATCGGCCTCGGCGGCATCACCCTGCTCTGGCTCTATTACCTCGCCTGCTGGTTCCGGGTCGGAAGGGATCCCAGGCAGGGCGTCATCATTCCGCGTTACCAGCCACCAAAAGGTTACTCCCCTGCATCCATGCGCTTTATTCAGCGTATGGCTTATGACCACAAGGCCTTTGCCACTGCCCTGGTCAACCTGGCGGTCAAGGGTTACCTGGAGATTGATGAACTGGGAGATAACTGGGTCATTAAACGGACCGGTACAAAGGTGGAGATGGCGCCGGGTGAGCAGGCACTGGTCAACAAACTCTTTGCAAAGGGGGGCTCAATCGAGCTCAAGCAGGCAAATCATGCCCGCATCAGAAAGGCTATCAAAGCCCATAAACGTTCACTATCGACGAACTATGAAGGCCTGTACTTCAAGGCCAACAGCCTGTACCTGGTACCGGGGGTCATCCTGTCGGTTGCCCTGCTGGTGGGTTCAGTCCTGTCGATGAAGAACCCCCAGGCCCTGGAAATCGCCGGCTTTATGACCATCTGGCTCACTGGCTGGAGCCTGGGAACCTACTTCCTGCTTCGTACTGCACTGAGGGCCTGGCGTAATCTGAGCAACGGCGGCCTGTTGACTGCCCTGGGTACAACACTGTTTGCCATCGTATTCATAGGTCCCTGGTTCATGGCGGTCGGCATGCTTGCACAGGGCACCAGCGTCGCCTTCATGATCATCCTGGTCAGCACCATTGTCATCAATATCATCTTTTATCAGCTCATGAAGGCACCGACCATGGTCGGAAGAAGACTGCTGGACAAGATCGAGGGCTTCAGAAAGTACATGGCCGTTGCCGAGGGCGATGAGCTTGCGCACAAGACTGATCTCAGGGATCTGGAACTGTATGAACGTTACCTGCCCTACGCACTGGCACTGAATGTCGAGCAGGCCTGGTCAGATCGCTTTGCTAAGGCCCTGAGTGGTATCGGTAAGGATGAACAGGCCTATCATCCCCGCTGGTATCGGGGTAGTCGCTGGCACCAGACCAGCCCTGCCGGTTTTGCCAGCACCCTTGGTGGCGGACTGAGTAGTGTCATTGCCAGTTCATCGACCGCACCAGGCTCATCCTCAGGGAGTGGCGGTGGCGGCTTCTCTGGTGGTGGTGGCGGCGGTGGCGGTGGCGGCGGCTGGTAAATCTATAAGGCCTGGCTGCGCTGCTGTGCCTGTTCCCTGCGTTCCTGGGCCTGCACCGTTAACGTGGCAATAGGCCTGACCTTCAGACGGGCTACACCGATAGGATCACCGGTCTCTTCACAGTAACCATAATCACCTTCATCGATGCGCCAGATCGCTTCCTCAATCTTGCGCAACAACTTGCGCTCTCGATCGCGGGTGCGTAATTCCAGCGAGGCCTCTTCCTCATGGGTGGCGCGGTCATTGGGATCAGGCTCTTTCCAGTCCTCGTCCCTCAGGGCCTCTATGGTGTGATCAGAGTCTTCGAGAAGCTCCTGTTGCCAGTCGAGCAGGCGCTGACGAAACCAGGCCAGCTGCTGATCATTCATGTACTCCTCGGTCTCGGTGGGCTCATAGCCGGGAGGGATTTCTACGCTCATCGTCGTCAACCTTCTTAGTGTTAACACCTATGAGTATAGAAGTACCGATCCGACTTTCACCTGACCGGCATCAAGCACTAGCGATTTTTCAGCAATACCTTCAGCTCACGAATCTCATCACGAAGATCCTCCAGGGTCAGCTCTTCCTCCTGTCCCCCGAGTTCCTCCTGCCTGGAACGCTCATGCTCTTCATTCATGACGTTGACCACGATGCCAATCACCATGTTGAGGAAGGCAAAGGCGGTAAAGAAGATAAACGTCAGGTAATAGGCCCAGCTCCAGCCATGTACGCGCATGGTCTCGTACATGACATCTGTCCAGTCCTCAAAGGTCATGACCCTGAACAGGGTCAGCATGGAGATGGTGATATCGCCCCATAGCACCGGATTGATATGGCCAAAGAAGGTCGAACCAATCGCTGCATAGATATAGAAGATAATGAACATCAGCAACAGGACATAACCCAGCTGCGGCAGGGCCCGAATCAGGGAGTTCATCA
>JAAUXZ010005930.1_pt1 | contig 13149 bp, 13 predicted proteins | sample 7278131 | NCBI WGS metagenome assembly JAAUXZ01 (sample SAMN14350119, study PRJNA611818) | marine sediment metagenome | isolation source: surface marine sediment (3m) | place: French Polynesia: Moorea | collected 2018-08
CGTCGAACGTCGATTTCGGTGACGACGCAACGGCAGAAGGCGACCTGTATGGCGGCTACTCGGGCGCAGCTGGTGACTTCGGCTATGACGTCGGCGTCATCTACTACATGTACCCGGGAGAGGAGTATGACTTCGCCGAACTCGCTGCCAGCGTGAGCTTTGGCCCGGTAACCGGTGGAATCAACTACAACTTCTGGTCGGACACCGATGACGACCCGGCCAGCAACGACCTGTTCATCGAAGGCGACATCTACTACTACCTGTCCGCTGGTTTTGAGGTCGCACCGACCTGGACCGTTGGCGGCACCATCGGTTATTTCGATTTCGACGACGACGGCGCACTCGGTTCCGACACCTCTTACAAGCACATCCAGATCGATATTGGCAAGAGTGCCGGCGACTTCGGTGACTTCACCTTCTCTGTCTCGAAGGCCGACAAGGAGTCGGGCGACGACGATGCAAAAGTGTTCGTCTCCTGGGCAAAGTCCTTCTAATCACGGCTGAATGCCAACTGACAGGCCGGTGCAGGAGCACCGGCCGCTCACCAACCGAGGAGTACATTCATGAAACTGGTAGCAGCCATTATCAAGCCGTTCAAGCTGGACGATGTGCGTGAGGCACTCTCCGAAATCGGCGTGACCGGCATCACCGTGGTCGAGGTCAAGGGTTTCGGGCGGCAGAAGGGTCACACCGAACTGTACCGTGGCGCAGAGTACGTGGTCGATTTCCTGCCGAAGATCAAGGTGGAGGTTGCCATCGACGACGACCAACTCGACAGCGTCATCGAGGCCATCAGCAATGCAGCCAAGACCGGCAAGATCGGCGACGGCAAGATTTTCGTCTATCCGCTTGAACAGGCTATTCGTATCCGGACCGGTGAGTCTGGTTCCGAAGCTCTGTAAGCCGAACAGACATAGAGGTTCTTAGCAATGGAAAATCAGATTTTTGAACTCCAGTACGCCATGGACACCTTTTACTTCCTGGTGTCCGGCGCGCTGGTTATGTGGATGGCAGCAGGCTTTGCCATGCTCGAGTCAGGCCTGGTGCGTTCCAAGAACACCACCGAGATCCTGACCAAGAACGTGGCACTGTTTGCTGTGTCCTGCATCATGTACTTGATCTGTGGTTACGCGATCATGTACGGCGGCGGCATCTTCCTGGATGGTATTGACGGCGGTGAGTCCCTGGTGGCTGACGCGTTGGCAGCATCCGCGGAAAATGGCTTCGGCGGCGACTCTGTCTACTCGGGTGCTTCCGACTTCTTCTTCCAGGTCGTGTTCGTGGCTACTGCCATGTCGATCGTCTCCGGTGCAGTGGCTGAGCGCATGAAGCTGTGGGCTTTCCTGCTCTTCGCTGTGGTCATGACCGGTGTGATCTACCCGCTGGAGGGCAACTGGACCTGGGGTGGTGGCGACGTGTTCGGCATGTATAACCTGGGTGACGACTTTGGCTTCTCCGATTTCGCAGGCTCCGTCATCGTCCACATGGCGGGTGCTGCCGCTGCTCTGGCTGGCGTACTCCTGCTGGGCGCCCGTAAAGGCAAGTACGGTAAAGACGGCTCGGTCAACGCCATCCCGGGCGCCAACCTGCCGCTGGCTACCCTCGGTACCTTCATTCTGTGGATGGGCTGGTTCGGCTTCAACGGTGGTTCCGTACTGAAACTGGGTGACATTGCCAGCGCCAACTCGGTTGCCATGGTGTTCCTCAATACCAACACCGCTGCTGCCGGCGGCCTGGTGACCGCCCTGGTGGTGGCCCGCCTGATGTTCGGCAAGGCCGACCTGACCATGGCGCTGAACGGTGCCCTGGCCGGTCTGGTGGCGATCACCGCTGAGCCTTCCACCCCGACTGCTCTGGAAGCAACCCTGATCGGTATGGTCGGTGGCCTGATCGTGGTCTTCTCCATCACCATGCTGGATAAGATGAAGATCGACGATCCGGTCGGTGCCATCTCGGTTCACGGTGTGGTCGGTCTGTGGGGTCTGCTGGCGGTACCGCTGACCAACGATGGTGCGAGCTTCGTCGGCCAGCTGGTCGGTGCCGCTACCATCTTCGTCTGGGTATTCGCTGCGTCCTTCGTGACTTGGCTGGTGATCAAGATGATCATGGGTATCCGTGTCACCGAGGAAGAAGAGTACGAAGGTGTCGACCTCGCCGAGTGCGGCATGGAGGCCTACCCTGAGTTTACCGGTGCGAAAGGCAGCGGGCTCTAATCTCTGATACTTCCACTGTCTGGGCGGGTGCTTCGGCACCCGCTTTTTTTTGTCCGATGATTCTTCCTGTTCATGCGCTAAGCTCTAGCCTTTCGTGGAATTGGAAGTTACTTATGCGGCTCGTATTGCTTCTGCTGTTTTCTTTTTGTTCGACAGGGGTGTTGGCGGAACAGAAAATTTACCGCTGGATTGACGAGAATGGTCAGGTGCACTTCGGTGCGAGCCCACCCAACAGCGCTGCAGAGCGTATTCAGGTCCAGAAGCCATCGGTATCAGGCGGGTCGGTGAAAAACGATCGTGAACGCGCCGAAGCCCAACGCAGAATGCTGAAGACGTATGCGCGTGAACGTGAGTTAAAACGCGAGGCCAAGGCAAAGCAGGAGCAAGAACAGCGTCATCGCGAACAGCTGTGTCTTCAGTTGCGTCGACATTGGCGCAGCCTGAATTACGGTGGTCCCATTTACTACAAGGATGACAGGGGCGGGAGAGACTACCTGAACGAAAAGCGCCGGCAGGCGGAAAAGGACGATATCGCCAAACAGATCAAGCAGGCCTGCGGCAAAAGCCCGCGACCTTGAATATCAAGCCGGGTCAGTTGTGCAGCACCGCTTCGACGCGCTGTGCGAGTTTTGGCAGCACTTCGTTTTCAAACCACGGATTGCGGCGCAGCCAAAGATTGTTGCGCGGACTCGGGTGAGGCAGCGGGATGATCCCGGGCCAGTAGGCGCGCCAGTTGCGCACGGTACTGGTAAGAGTCGGCGGGCTTTTGCGCTGCGGATACAGATGCCAGGCAATGGCATATTGCCCGACCAGCAAGGTCAGGTCGATATTAGGCAGCGCATCGATCAATGACTGCCGCCAGGTCTGGGCGCATTCGGGGCGCGGCGGAAGGTCGCCTGATTTGCCGGTGCCCGGATAGCAAAAGCCCATGGGCAGCAGGGCGATTTTCGATTCGTCGTAAAACGTATCGCGGTCGATACCCATCCACTCTCGCAGCCGGTCGCCACTGGGATCATTGAAGGGAATGCCGGTATCGTGCACACGCCTCCCCGGTGCCTGGCCAACGATCAGGATGCGAGACTCTTCGCTACCCCTGACCACCGGTTTGGGCGGGTTGGGCAGATGTTCCGCGCAGCGTGTGCAGGCGCGAATCTCAGCGAACAACCGATCGAGTTTGCTCAACACTCTGCCAGGAGGCGATCAATCAGCCCCTGGGCCTGTCCGGCATAGCCACCACCAAACAGGTTCAGATGGTTGAGGATATGGTAGAGGTTGTAGAGTTGGCGGCGCACCCGGTAACCGGCACCGATAGGCCAGGTTTCCCGGTAGGCGGCGTAGAAGTCGCTGCTGAAACCACCAAACAGTTCGGTCATGGCGAGGTCTGCCTCACGATCACCGTAATACACGGCAGGGTCAAAGATCACGGGATGACCCTCGGTATCGAAGGTGATGTTGCCACCCCATAGGTCGCCGTGTAGCAGAGAAGGCGCAGGGGCATGGTCGATCAGGGCATCGAGGCTTGCCAGGAGTTGTTCGCCGCTGTTCTGCAGGCGTCCGCCGTGTCCATTTTGCGCAGCCAGTTGCAGCTGAAAGCCGAGGCGGTGTGTGCGCCAAAAATCGATCCAGGTATCGCACCAGCCATTGTGTTGGGGAGTTGCGCCAATGGTGTTGTTACGGTGCCAGCCAAACCGTTCAGCGGTGTGGCGATGCATGGCCGCCAGTTCTCGCCCAGCCTGTTGCTGACTGTCGCTGCGTGCACGTCCGTGCGAGATGTAGTCGATGACGATGTAACTCTGGTTCTCAAAGGTGCCAGTGCACAGGGCCTTGGGTACGCGAATGGTGCCGGTGTCCGCCATGGCATTGAGGCCTTCGGCCTCGGCCTCGAACATGTCGAGCAGGTCAGCATCGTTGATTTTGACGAACCAGTGCCGACAGCCATCGCTGAGCTTGAGGGCCTGGTTGATGCATCCACCACCAACGTGACTGGGCGGGCGCGGGTCGAAGGGCGTGCCCGTATGTCTGCGGATTTCGGCGGCGATGTGTTGCCACAAAATCATGTTGATAGCGCGAAGATGGAATCCTGTCCTGCAGGATATCTCAGGCTGGCCACCGTTGTTTAGCTGAAGCGATCATGCAGCGGGCTGGTGCGTGGAAAATGTGCGCGCAGGAATTCCATCTGGTCGGCCAACACGTTGCGCCCCTGCAGGTAGATGTATTCGGCATGCGTGGGCGTGAAAGGGATGGCCAGCAGCTGCATCCCGGCCTGTTCGGGGGTGCGGCCTGCCTTGTGTGTATTGCAGCGCACACAGGCGGTGACCACATTGTTCCAGGCGTCTTCCCCCTGTCGGCTGACCGGCGTGACATGGTCCCGAGACAGTTCGTGTTTATGGAAGTGGTTGCCACAGTACATGCAAAGGTGGCCGTCCCGTTGGAACAGGGTCTTGTTGCACAGCGGTGGCGTATAGCCACGATCGAGACGGTAATGGCTCTGGTGGTTACCGTGGGTGGCTATGATGGAATGCAGGTACAAACGACTGGCCTGGCGGGTCAATGCATGGATCCCGCCGCGAACGGTCATGATCTGGTCGCCCAGGGTATAGGCGACCATGTCGAGGAAGTGCAGCTTCACCGCCTGGCGGAAGTCGATCCATTCCAGCGGCATCCCCGAGGCATCAGTACGCAGTATCTGTTGCGACAGCTCCAACACGATTTCCCCGTGTGTGGGTTTGGGGGTTTATGGCACAGATCATGGGCGCCGTTCAAGATGGTGGCGTTCGAAACCCGTTTCTTTTCGGGAATTTGCCGCATTTTCTTAGCCCGGAACGGGTTGGGCGCTGATTGTCAAGCGCGTTATCAACAAAACGGCGCCTTTTGGTCGCAACGCGTCGGCATTGACGGCGGAATCAGCCCTGGGGTCTGAGGGAGGAGCTAACTAATTGTTTTTCATCTATAAAATTCAAGTGGTCATTTTTTTGTCATTTTGATTGGAGGCCAGCATCCAGTTGACTTGCTAGGCAATACGCAAAGGCTTTCCACAAAGTTATCCACAGCGCCTGTGGATTAGTCGCTAAGCACTTGTTTGTGATGAAAAAGTGCTTGTAACAAACCCGGCTGGGGTCGCTTCTGCCGGGCACGTACAATGAAGAGATGTCGCGAATCCTGCTCCGAGTGGCCCTGCCAGCCCCTTTACCGAAGTTGTTCGATTATCTGCCACCAGCGGGTTTTCGGGCGGAGGATTGCCTGCCCGGTATGCGGTTGAAAGTGCCTTTCGGTCGTTCAAGCAAGATCGGGGTGTTGATCAAGCATGTTAGCGATTCAGAAGTTTCCGCTGACCGCTTGCGCGCAGCCGAAGGCCTGCTCGATAGGCAATCTCTGCTGAGCGAGAGCCACCTGGCGTTTCTGCAATGGACTGCCGGTTATTACCACCACCCTGTGGGAGACGTTGTCAGCGCGGCGTTGCCGCTGCGCCTGCGTAAGCAGACCACGGCTTTACCTCTGGCCGAGAAGATTTACCGGGTGTGCATTCCACCGGACGAGGCGTTGGCTGCGGTCTCGCGAGCGCCACGGCAGCGCTCGTTGTTGCAGGCTCTGCTTGATGCGCCCGGTCGGCAGGTGCGCGATTCCGATCTGCGGGCGGCGTATGAGGGAGTTTCTGAGCCGTTGCGCCGTTTGTGCGAGAAAGGCCTGATTGAGGCCGTCGAGGGCGAGCCGGAGGCAGTACCTTTTGCGCCGGTTACGGCAGGCCATGCGCTGAATGGCGAACAACAGCAGGCCGTTGCGGCGGTGAACGCAAAGCTTGGCGGGTTCGGCGCTTTTCTGCTCGAAGGGGTCACCGGCAGTGGCAAGACTGAAGTCTATCTGCAACTGGCGGTTACGGTGCTGGAGCATGGGAAGTCGGTGATCATCCTGGTGCCGGAGATATCCCTTACGCCGCAGTTACAGCGGCGTTTTGCTGAGCGGCTTGGCGGGACGGTCAGTGTCCTGCACTCCGGCATGGGCGAGGCAGAGCGCGAACGCGCATGGCAGCGGGCACGCCTGGGTCTCAGCCGGGTGGTGCTCGGGACCCGCTCTCTGGTGCTCAACCCTGTCGCCGACCTGGGGCTGATCGTGGTTGATGAGGAGCATGACACCTCGTTCAAGCAACAGGAGGGCTTCCGTTATTCAGCCCGTGACCTGGCGGTGGTGCGCGCACAACGTGCGGCTTGCCCGGTGGTCCTGGGTAGTGCCACCCCTTCGCTGGAGTCTCTACGCAACGTGCAGACCGGTCGTTACCTGCACCTGCAGCTGACAGCGCGCGCAGGAGGTGCCAGGCCACCGCGCATCGATCTACTGGATATCCGCGATCAGCCGCTGCAATCCGGTCTGTCTGAGCCCATGCTCAAAGAGCTTGCTCGCACACTGCAGGCCGGGGAGCAGGCGATGGTGTTTCTCAACCGGCGTGGCTTTGCGCCGGTGCTGGCCTGTTATAGCTGTGGCTGGGTGTCAGACTGCCCACGCTGTGATGCGCATCAGACCCTGCATCGATCCTCCAACCTGCTGTGGTGCCATCACTGCGGATCACAGCGGCGCTTGCCGCAGGTGTGTCCGGCATGCGGTGAGGCAGACCTGCATCCACTCGGTCAGGGGACCGAGCAGATCGAGTCATTCCTGGCAGGGCGCTTTCCGGACGTGCCACTGATCCGCGTCGACCGTGATGCCACCGCGCGCAAGGGCAGTCTCGACAAGCTGCTGGCTCAGGTACATGAAAGTGAGGCTGCTCTGCTCGTAGGTACCCAGATGCTTGCCAAGGGGCATCACTTTCCGCGCGTTACTCTGGTCGGGGTGATGGACGCGGACGGTGGCCTGTTCAGTGCTGATTTCCGTGCGACCGAGCGCATGGCGCAGTTGTTGACGCAGGTGGCTGGGCGTGCCGGTCGTGGAGACCGCCCTGGCAGGGTGTTGATTCAGACTCGTTATCCTGAGCACCCGTTGTTGCAGACGCTGGTGACACAAGGTTATGACGCTTTTGCCAAGGTGGCGCTCAGCGAACGCGCCGAGGCTGACTTTCCGCCGTTCACTTACCAGGCGCTGCTGCGTGCGGAGGCCAACAGGTCCGAACCGCCGGTGACCTTTTTGCAGCAGGTGGCTGATTGGATCGACGCGCTCAACGGTACTGAAGTGGAGCTCTGGGGACCGGTGCCTGCCCCCATGGCGCGCCGGGTCGGGCGTTTTCGTGCGCATTTGCTCATCCAGGCGAGGGCGCGCGAGCAGCTTCACCCCGTGCTTAGCCAGTTGCAGCAGCATCTGGCGGATTGGAAAGAGGCACGCAAGGTGCGTTGGAGCCTGGACGTGGACCCGGCGGATACATACTGATTCAAGGGGGCGCGCCCAGCTGGTCGGCCCATGCCGCTTCTTGCTATCCTTCGCGGCCCTGTTTTTTCAAAGTCTTGCCCCAATGAAGTCCGAGATTGCCGACCTGGTACGCGCCGCCCTGCAGGCCCTGAGCGAAGAGGGTGTCCTTGCCGCTGATGATATCCGTGAGCCCGTGATCGAGCGGGCCCGCGATGCCGCGCATGGTGATTTCGCCACCAATGCCGCGATGGTTAACAGCAAGGCCGCCGGGATGAAGCCACGCGATCTTGCCGAAAAACTGGTGGCTGCAATCCCCGCTTCCGGGTTGCTGGCTGAGGTCTCGAGCGCCGGGCCAGGCTTCATCAACTTCCGACTCGCTGGTGATGCGCACCTGGCCGTGGTCAGCAGCATCCTGGAGCAGGGCGATAGTTTTGGCCGTTCGGATTTCGGTGCCGGCAAGAAGGTGCAGGTTGAGTTCGTGTCCGCGAACCCCACCGGCCCCCTGCATGTGGGGCACGGGCGTGGCGCGGCCTATGGTTCTGTCGTGGCTGACCTGCTCGAGGCGGTCGGTTTCGATGTGCACCGTGAGTACTACGTCAACGATGCCGGGCGGCAGATGGACATCCTGGCTACCAGCGTGTGGCTGCGTTACCTGGAGCTACAAGAGCCGGCCTTCGGCGAGCGCTTTCCGAGCAATGGTTACAAGGGTGACTATGTGCAGGATATCGCCGCGACCTTGCACCGCGAGCATGGCAACGCCTATTTCCATGACACTGGTGAAGTCTATGCAGAGATCCCTGCCGACGAGCCGCAGGGTGGCGACAAGGAACAGCATATCGACGCGCTGATCTCTCGTGCCAAGCAGTTGCTCGGTGACAATCGCTATCGCTTCGTGTTCGAACTGGGCTTGAACGTCATTCTCGATGATATCCGCGAGGACCTGGAGTTATTCGGCGTACGCTTTGATGAGTGGTACTCGGAGAAGTCGCTGGTGGAATCCGGTGCGGTCAACAAGTGTATCGACCGTTTGCGCGCGTCCGGGCACATGTACGAGCAGAATGGTGCCTGGTGGTTCAAGTCGACTGACTTTGGCGACGAAAAGGATCGTGTGGTGGTCAGGGATAATGGTCAGACCACCTATTTTGCCTCCGATATTGCTTACCATCTGGATAAGCTCGAGCGTGGTTTTGAGCGGGTGATCGACGTCTGGGGTGCCGACCACCACGGCTATGTGCCGCGCGTGAAGGCCGCCATGCAGGCCATGTCGCTCGATCCGGCCAGGCTTGATGTGCTGTTGGTGCAGTTCGCCGTGCTGTACGAAGGCGGGCAGAAGAAGCAGATGTCCACGCGCTCCGGGGAGTTCGTAACCCTGCGGGAGTTGCGCAAGGATGTGGGTGCCGATGCGGCACGTTTCTTTTACGTGATGCGCAAGAGCGAGCAGCACCTGGACTTCGATCTGGATCTGGCCCGTTCCCAATCCAACGAAAACCCGGTCTATTACGTGCAGTATGCACATGCGCGCATCTGTTCGGTGATGCGCCAGGCCGAGGAAAAGGGAATCAGTACGGACCTGAGCACGGGTAATGAGAACCTTGATCAGCTTGCTGAGCAGCACGAGATGGACCTCCTCAAGACGCTGGCGCGTTACCCGGAGGTGGTGCACAGCGCGGCAATGAACGAGGAGCCGCATCAGCTCACTCACTATCTGCGCGATTTGGCCAACGACCTGCATACTTACTACAACGCCCATCAGTTCCTGGTGGAGGATGAGCCTGTGCGCGATGCACGCCTGAAGCTGGTGCTGGCTACCCGGCAGGTGCTGGCCAATGGCTTGGGCCTGATTGGCGTGAGTGCGCCGGAACAGATGTAAGCTTAGAGGAGACAGGTTCGCCTCATGGCACGCGACTACAAATACAGGGCCTCTCCAAGGCGCAAGAAGAAGAATGCACCAGCCTGGCTGTGGATGCTTGTCGGCCTCCTGGTGGGTGCGTTTGTCATGGGCCTGGCCTGGTTGAAACTGGATTCCGGGCAGGAAAATGGTGAGGAGTGGGTGGGAGCCAAACCGGATCGCCAGCCTCAGCGTGTCGAATCCAAAAAGTCGGTGGAGGTTCCGCCGCACAAGCCGCGCTTCGAATTCTACGAAAAGCTCGGTAGCCAGGAGGTGTTGGTGCCGGATGAGCAGTTGGATCTGCGCAGCGAAGTCGAGAAGACCGCTCGCTACGAGGTTCAGGTGGGTTCCTTTGTCAAATCATCCGATGCTGAACGCCTCAAGGCCGAGCTGGCCTTGCTGGGCATTGAGACCCGTGTGGCCGAAGCGCGAATTGCAGCAGGCAAGGTCCGTTTTAGGGTGATAGCCGGTCCTTTCCTGGGGCGTTCTGCCTTGGACAAGGTTCGCAGCCAACTCAAGTCAAATGGTCATGGCGAATTGCTCGTACGGATTGTCCGCTGAGCGCGCCTGTCCGGGAGTATATTTTCCGCAAGATACTCATTTCACCGGGATTTCCGAGCCTCCTGCCTCGCGATTCATCCAGCCCCTGACATGCGTCAGCAGTAATTCACTGTGATTGGCGAAGAAATGATCGGCACCGGGGATTTGTGACTGGCGGAACCGGGTGCTTCCTCCGTCCTGCGCTGCCAGGCGGCGCTGTCTGGCTGTGTCCCTGACCTGGGGTAGGTCGAGCTCTCCATAGATATCCAGGACCGGTACCTGGATGCGTTGCAGTGCTTCCAGGTTGCCTGATGTTTGATCTGCCGCATCCGCGCTCATGCCTATGGCCACGAAGGCCTGGATCTTCGCCCCGGGCTTGTTGGCCAGATAATGCGCAGCCATGCGCGCGCCATGGCTGTGTGCCACAAGCACCACGTTGAGAATGTCGCGTTGTTGCAGGTAATCCATTGCGGCGTCGATTCGGGGCATCGCCTCAGGGACAATATCCTCCTGCTCACGCGGGGTGGCACCCTCCCGTGCCACCGGTACCTGGATCGATAGGGTATCCCATCCATATTCGGGCAGGCCGATGCGCAAGGGTTGGACCACATCGACCCAATCGGGATTTGCCCCCAGCCCGTGCACGATGATCGCAGCGCCCCGCGCCGGTGAGCGTTCGGTCCGCGTGTAGATGCCCAGGAACTGATGATCCCCATCGGGAAGGTAGAGCGTTTCACCATCCAGAATGGCATCTTCGATCTGTTCGGCAATGCGTTTCTCGCGCGCCAGGTCGGCGCCGGCGACCAGTGCTGGGATCAGCAGTAAGGCAACAAGAATAGAGTTTTTCAGTGGCATCAGCAGTTTTTCCCGGCCCGGCTGCAAAGCGCCAAGCTTTCCGGTACAGTGTCGCGTCCAATTTTGAAATCCGCCTCGCGAGGCGGCTGGTTTAGATTCTAGCGCCGGTTGCACCGGTGGGGAGCAAAGAGCATGGCTGATTACGCGATTGCACCGTCTATTCTCTCGGCTGACTTCGCCAAGTTGGGTGAGGAAGTCGACAATGTCCTGGCATCGGGCGCCGACATCGTCCACTTCGACGTCATGGACAACCATTACGTGCCCAACCTGACTATCGGCCCGCTGGTTTGCGACGCGTTGCGCAAGCACGGTGTGACCGCGCCGATCGATGTACACCTTATGGTCAAGCCAGTCGATCGCATCATCCCGGATTTTGCTGCGGCTGGAGCTACTTACATCACCTTCCATCCGGAAGCCTCGGAGCACGTGGACCGTACCCTGCAGCTGATCAGGAACGAAGGCTGCAAGGCTGGGCTGGTATTCAACCCGGCTACTCCGCTGGACGTCCTGGAATACGCCCTGCCGGCATGCGACATGGTGCTGCTGATGTCGGTTAACCCGGGTTTTGGTGGACAGGCGTTCATCCCTTACGTGCTCGATAAAGCACGCGCGGTGCGCAAGATGATCGACGACCAGGGTTTGGATTGCCGCCTCGAGATCGATGGTGGCGTCAAGGCTGACAATATTGCCGAAGTCGCTGCTGCCGGTGTTGATACCTTCGTTTCCGGTTCCGGTATTTTCGGCAAGCGCAACGAAGACGACCCCAACAAATACGACAGCATTGTCAAGCAGATGCGTGACGAGCTGGCAAAAGTGTAACGTCTGTTATCGTCACCGGCGTCCTGAGAAGGGCGGGTCAGTCGACTCGCCCTTTTTTTTGAGTAGTGAAATGGACTGGAGCCCAGCATGAGCATCCGCAAACCCAAGATGATTCTTATCGACGTCGATGGCACCTTGGTGGACAGTGTGCCGGACCTCGCGTATTGCGTGGACGAATTGATGAGGACGCTGGGCCGAGAGCCACACGGAGAGCGCATGGTTCGCGACTGGGTCGGCAATGGGGTGGAACGTCTGTGTCGTCGTGCCCTGGTCGGGCAGCTGGATGGTGAGCCTCCAGAGGAGGACTTTGAAAAAGCCTACCCGATTTTTCTCGATCTGTATGCGCGCAATACCTCTCAGCGGTCCTGTCTCTACCCGGGGGTTCGGGAAGGGCTGGACTACCTCAAATCGCAAGGCTATTTGCTTGGTTGTGTTACCAATAAGGCAGCGCAGTTCACCATCCCGTTACTCAAGGATCTTGGGATCTTTGATGAATTCGGCATTGTCGTTTCCGGTGACACACTGCCGGTCAAAAAGCCGGACCCACAACCATTGCTGCATGCGGCGGCGCATTTCGGGGTCAGTGCTGACGAATCCCTGATGCTTGGTGATTCCCAGAGCGATGTGAAGGCCGCGCGTGCAGCCGGCTTTCAGATCGTGTGTATGAGCTACGGTTACAATCATGGCGAAGATATCCGCAACTACGAGCCGGATGCGGTTATCGATTCCATGTCCCAACTGAAAGGTCTGCTATGAAGGCCAACTCCGTCGACCGGGGATTGTTGGATTGAGCGATAATGCGGACTTTCTTTATCCGAGCAGGCTGACCCATGATCCGAGCTGTACCCCTCTTCGTCGTGCCACTGGCAATCTACAATCTCCTTTTGCTGACAGGCGATATCCACGCCACTTTGGATTCCGTGTTGTTTTCGGTTGACCTGTTGTCTGGTGCGACCTGGTCCTTCAGTGTGCACGATGCCTTTGTGATTAGCGGAGTCCTGGTGCTTTACTTTGAGATTTTCAAGGCAACAGGCACAGGATTGGCATCGGTTCTTGATCACACCTTGTCCACGTTGGTGTTCATCATTTTTCTGGTGGAGTTTCTGCTTGTGGACGGCAGCGGAACGTCGACATTTTTCGCGCTGGTGTTGATGGCCCTGTTGGATGTTATCGCGGGCTTCACCGTATCGATCGTCGCGGCTCGTCGTGACTTTGCAGTGGCGGGTGGCGATGCCGGGATCGGCTGACACGAATTACTGAACACGGCGCAAACAAAAAGCCCCGCATCTTGCGATGCGGGGCTTTTTTCAGTGCTTCAGATCAGGTCTGAATTACTGGGCAGCCGGAGCGGCCGGTGCAACCGGAGCAGCCATCGGAGCGCCGTAGTAGTATGGGTTGCTCTCGTAACCGTAGCCAGAGAAGTCACCAGCGGTGTTGCCGTTGCCACGGAAGTCGCCAGCGGAGCGGCCCTTGCCGGTGAAGTCCATGGAGAAGGTAGCTTCA
>JAAUXZ010017009.1_pt1 | contig 13137 bp, 14 predicted proteins | sample 7278131 | NCBI WGS metagenome assembly JAAUXZ01 (sample SAMN14350119, study PRJNA611818) | marine sediment metagenome | isolation source: surface marine sediment (3m) | place: French Polynesia: Moorea | collected 2018-08
AAAATGAATGAAGACGGAGAATTCCTGTAGTCAGTTACACGCGAGCTTTAGCTAATGGCTTTAGCTGCATTGTGGGAACGAAAGGTTCCGCTCTACTAAGGGCGGAACCTTTTGCATATGGCCCTGATCCATTTACAGGTGTTGACTTGCCTACCGGTAAAAATTCATCTCATCCATATATTTCCATACGGGTTCGGGAAGCATCGGTCTGATGTTTTTCCCTGCCTTATGCTGTTTACGGACAAAAGTGGAAGAGAGTTCCATGACTGGCGCATCTATATGATGGATCCTGGGATTCCCTTCAAACCGCTGTGGAACAGATCCCTGGGAAATCCTTGGATACACATATAATTCATGGTTTTCCAGGATAACCTCGTAGTTCTTCCATTTGTGAAAGGATTTAAGGTTGTCCGATCCCATAATGAGGCAAAATTTTATTGCCTTCCCGTGTTTTTCTTCCAGGTGAACCAGCGTATTGATGGTATAATTGGGTTGTGGTAGCTTAAACTCGATCTTGCTTGCTTTTAATTTGGGGTAATCTGAAATAGCCTCGAAAACCATCTGATACCGATGGTGGTCCTCCAGCAAAGTTTGTTTGGTTTTAAATGGGCTTTTCGGAGTAATTACGAACCAAACTTCATCCAGGTCTGAAAACTCCACCAAATAATTGGCAATTACCAGATGTCCAATATGGATGGGATTGAAAGTGCCAAAATAAAGACCAATTTTCTTCATACCGCTAAGGTCCATTTAACATCGCCCTTTCAAATGGCCGGGCCTTGTTCTTCAGATTTATAATCCGCTCCCACAAATTCGGCTACCAGTTGGTGGGCTTCTTTTAGAGCCTCATCGAGATCATAGTTCTTTATTACTTTATCGAACTGAGGGGCTGTTGCCAGTTCCACGGAAGCCTTGGCTATACGCATATTGATCTTTTGATCGCTTTCCGTACTCCTTTTCTTCAGGCGTATTTTAAGTTCATCAATGCTGGGGGGTTTTACAAAAACCGCCAGGGTTTGTTCCGGATATTTTTTCTTGATCCTAAGCCCTCCTGCCACATCAATATCAAAAATGACATTCTTGCCAGCTTTCCACAGACGTTCCACCTCACTCATGAGGGTGTCGTAAAAATTATCCCGATAGACTTCTTCCCATTCCAAAAATGCTCCGTCCTTTATGTGTTTTTTGAATTCGGAGATCGACATGAAGTAGTAGTTTACCCCATGCTTTTCCTTTCCTCTCCTGGGTCTGCTGGTGGCCGAAATAGAAAAGGCGAGATTCAACTCAGGTTGTTCCAGGAGGTGGTGAACTATGGTAGTCTTACCACTTCCTGATGGTGCAGAAAAAATAATCAGTTTACCGCCCTCCATCAGAGTACGTTTAGCATTTGTTCCTTGATCTTTTCCAGTTCATCCTTCATTTGTACTACCAATTGCTGCATGGGTGCAAAATTAGCCTTGGAACCAATGGTATTGATCTCCCGACCTATTTCCTGGCCGATAAATCCGAGTTTTTTTCCATTGGACCCGGCGTTCCCCATGGTCGTCAAAAAGTACTCCAAATGATTTTCCAAACGCACTTTTTCCTCCGTAATGTCATACTTTTCCAGGTAATAGATCAATTCCTGTTCAAATCGGTTGGCATCTACCTCAACCTTGAGATCAGACACGGCTTTCTCAAGTCGCTCCCTTATGGTTGCCAAGCGGTCAACATCCATTTCTGAAACGGCCTGCAGCAATGATTTCAGCGTCCCTATCCTGATAATGAAATCCTGTTCAAGGGCTTTTCCTTCTTCATTTCTAAAATGGGTGATTTCGGTAAGGGCGGTATCCAGAGCTTCCTGAATAGCATGGTATTCGGCCTCATCCACATCTTCCCGCTCTGTTTTGAGCGCTTCGGGCATCCTCAGGGCCATTTCCAAATGTTTGATCTCCTCACCGGGTACGATTCCGTCCAGTTGTTTCATATAACCTCTGACCACCCCTATATTAATTTGTGAACTGCTTTCCTCTCCGGTAATTTCCACGTACAGTCCCAGATCAATCTTTCCCCGCTGCAGTACAGCCGCTATTTTCTTGCGGAATTCGAGCTCTTTTTCTCGGTATGCAGAAGGCATACGCGCGTTCATGTCTAAGTTGCGACTGTTCAGCGACTTGATTTCCACCGTTATTTTCTTGTCTGGGAGCTGTACCACATGTTTCCCAAAACCGGTCATCGATTGGATCATAGATCAGGTAATTTGGCTAAAGTTAGTTAAAATTACCCTTTTGCTTTTGGATTGCCATCCGCGTCGAAATGCCGGGCAAGTTTCATTTCGCAGAGGATTATTCCCCCTGTTAATCCCACAACCATGGCACTAACGCTTATAATTACAGCAGTCATGACTGTAAAAAACCAAAAGGCAAGTGCGGACACTAGAAGCAGATAACTTCCCGTTTTGATAAACATTACCGGACCTATTTGGTTAGCAAAATCCCAGGTTTGCTGGTTCTTCATACTTCTCTGGGTTCGGTAACCATAGAGGTAGTTAATCTTTTTTGGTGGAAATCTTCTCCAAAGCAAACCTGCAATTATAATCACAAAAGCTGGAGAAGTATTGAGAAAGAATAACACCCAATCCATCTTAAAGCTCCCTGACCCAGATATTCCGATAGCTTACCCTGCTGTTGTCCTGATGGTCTTGCAAACGCAATGGGCCTTTTCCGTGAGCCGGGTTTTTCGGCCAACCAATGTAGGGAGTTGTCCCTTTGATCTCTACATGGTCCTGGATCAGTATACCGTTATGGATTACGGTCAAGGTTCCCGATTTTACCTTTTGGCCATCCTTATTGAATTCCGGTGCGTGATAGATAATATCATAGGTGTTCCATTCTCCGGAAGGAACGGAGGCCTTGGCCAGCGGGATATGTTGTTTATAAATGGACCCTACCTGTCCGTTAACATAGGTGTCATTGTCATTATTGTCCAGAACCTGCACTTCGTATAAGTTATTCAGGAATACGCCACTATTGCCGCGGTTCTGCCCTGATCGCTGGACCTCCGCAGGGGAACGCCATTCAATATGTAATTGAATGCTCCCGAAATTCTGTTTGGTCTGAATATCACCAGCCCTGTTCCTAACGGTCATGCTGCCATCTTCGTTTAGATGCCAGTTAGCTGAAGTACTGTCTCGCGCACTGATCCAGGCATCCATGTTGGTTCCATCAAATAACACAATGGCGTCTGAGGGTACCCCGTTCTGACCTACAGGATCTACCGTTGGGGGTACCGGCTTGTACACTTCTGTTGCTGCTGGCGTTCTAGGTTCTTCCCCGCTGTATTCTTCATGAACAATTACCTCAGCTTCGCCTTTAGTTTTATCGAGCTGCTGGGAATAAAGCGCCCCACAGGAGATAAGCAGGGCGAGCGTAACAATAAAATATTTCATCTGTATATATTAATGGCCAAGAATTCTTTTAAGCATTTCCTGATCTACTTCCCCCCCTGCGAAATCATCAAAGGTTTTTTGGGTAGCTTCAATGATATGGTCCTGAATAAATATGGCCCCTTCGCGTGCGCCTTGTTCCGGACTTTTGATACAACATTCCCACTCCATCACCGCCCAGACATCACAGCCATACTGGGTAAGTTTAGAAAAAATAGTTTTGAAATCAATTTGCCCATCTCCCAGAGAACGATAGCGGCCGGCACGGTCACCCCAGTCGTTATAACCGCCAAAGGCTCCTTTTTTCCCGGTGGGGTTAAACTCCGAATCCTTTACGTGAAAGGAACGGATAAACTCATGGTAATGATCAATGTAGGTGATATAGTCCAGTTGTTGTAGCACGAAATGGCTTGGGTCATAGAGGATATTTACACGCTTATGATTGCCCGTGGCTTCCAGGAAGCGCTCAAACGTATCCCCATCATGCAGGTCTTCTCCCGGATGAATTTCATAACAAACATCTACTCCTTCTTCATCAAAGTGGTTTAAGATAGGTAGCCACCTTTTTGCCAGTTCTTCAAAACCCATTTCCACTAGTCCGGGCGGGCGTTGCGGCCAGGGGTGCCAGGTATGCCAGAGCAGGGCCCCCGAAAAAGTAGCATGTGCTTTTATACCCAATCGCCTGCTGGCGGTAGCTGCTTTTTTGACCACGTCCACGGCCCATTCGGTACGTGCCTTGGGATTGTTTTTTAAACTATCAGGTGCAAAGTTGTCGAACATCAGGTCATAAGCCGGGTGAACGGCCACCAGCTGCCCCTGTAAATGTGTTGAGAGCTCTGTTATTTCCAGACCATAGGAATTGATCTTGCCTTTGAGCTCATCACAATAGTCCTGGCTTTCGGCTGCCTTATCCAGATCTATCAGGAAATGTTCCCAGGTAGGGATCTGTATCCCTTTGTAGCCGAGGTCAGCTGCCCATTTACACATGCCGTCCAGGGAGTTAAACGGCGGTTTACTATCCACGAATTGTGCAAGAAATACGGCAGGCCCTTTTATGGTTTTCATATGATCTTATGGATTTTTGCGTTTGTATATTGGTTATACCGTTAAAGAATAATACCCTATATTTATTGAATTAATGGGGCATTTATCCCTCACGGAAGGGTGAAATATAAATATAGGAAATACGTAAGAATTAAAACAGCATTAATGCCGATTCAGCCCATAATCCAAGTCTATTCGGGAAGCCTTAGAGCTTCACTGAATGGTCTTATGGAACTGATCGAACCCGGTTTCCCAAATTCAATTAAAAACGCTTCTTATGGATAATGCATCAGCCCGGAACATGTGGGGTGATTTTCTGGACACCCACCTCGAATACGCCTTTGTTGATGAGCCCCGTGTGACCCATTTTTATGATAATGAAAAGGATTGTCAGGACAGTTTAAAACTTGTTCTCTCCGGCACAAAAAAAGCGGTATCCCATTCACTTTTGGGTCTTCAGCTCAGGAAGGAACGGCTCCCAAAAATTGGGGATTTCACCATTATAACAGATTGGAATGGGAAAGCACGTTGTATCGTAAGAACAGTTGGGGTACGACTAAAACCTTTTTTTAGCATCCGCCAGTCTTATGTCAAAATTGAAGGGGAGCGTAATACATCGGTGGAAGACTGGAAAAAGACCCACTGGGCATTTTATGAAAGGGAGTTGGCCCCACACGCTAGAGAACCGCGAGACAGTATGATCGTGGTCTGTGAAATCTTCGAAAAAGTATTCCCCAATTAAGTGGCTGAATTTTAAGCTAACCACCAAATCCAGCTACATATTTTCTACTGTTTCGTCCACTTGGCTATTCCAGGTCTACCCATACATTACCCCCCTTGTGGGAAGCAACCGTAGCCTCAATAAAATTCATTCCCCTTACCCCATCGCGCATGGTAGGAAATTCGCCGTCGTTGTAGGATTCTCCTCGAATCGCCCTTGCTGCTCCCAGATAAATATTGGCCATGGAATCAAAAATTCCCTCAGGATGTCCGGGAGGAAGTTTTGTACCATCAAGGGAAAGTGGGGAGTTATAGGCATGTCCTGGTTTGTATACCTGTACGGGTCCCTCATCACTTAATTTATATAGGAAATTGGGGCGTTCCTGTTCCCAGCGGAAGGCCGCTTTCTCGCCATAAATGCTAATTGCCAGTCCATTCTCTTCACCTGTTGCCACCTGGCTGCTTCTGATGACCCCTTTTACATGTTCCCCCATTCGGACCAGTACGGTGCCGTCTACATCCATTTTATTATCGTCATACAGGTAGTTAAAATCAGCAAGCAGGGATTTGATCTCCAACCCTGTGGTATACTCGAGCATATTAAAGGCATGAACCCCTATATCACCCATACAGGAACTGATACCTGCTTTTTCCGGATCAAGCCGCCAGACTTTGGAACGTGCATCCGGATCGTGAATAACCGAGTTTATCCAACCCTGGTAATACCTGGCATCCACCTTGTGAATTTTACCCAATTCCCCGGCTTTGATCATTTCCCGCATCTGCCTTACCATGGGATAACCGGTGTAGGTATGGGTAAGCGCGAATACAGTGCCTGCTTTGTTATGTGCTTGCTGTAGTATTTTAGCTTCCTCCAGGGTAGTAGTCATTGGCTTTTCGCAAATAACGTGAAATCCGTTATCCAGTAATTTCTTGGCCATTGGGAAGTGCAAGTAATTAGGAGTGAGCACCGAACACACCTCAATGCGCTCTTCGGGTGGTAATTTTAATTCTTCTTCAATCAGGATATCAAAGTCCTTGTAAATCCTGTTTGTTGGAACATCTATTTCCCTGGCAAAACTTATATTCTTATCAAAATCCGGGTTGAAAACTGCCCCAACAAGCTCGTAATTGTCATTGATAAAGGAGGCCACCCGATGCAAAACCCCGATAAGGGAATCACCACCTCCTCCTATTATTCCAAGTCTGATTTTCTTAGGCATACTAATGTTCTTATGATTACTGTTTAAAGATTATTTTTTCTTTCTTGAATAACAAGGCAAACAGAATGAATACTACCAGGGCAAAAATTGCTGGAATTATCCAAATTCCCGCCCAGTTGTGACTGTTCTCCCCTGACGCATAGAAATCTGTAATTTCACCTGCAATCCAGAACCCTATAAGCATACCCAAACCGTAGGTAGCCAGGGTAATCAGGCCCTGGGCGGCACTTTTATATTTTTGCCCCGCTTTGGTCTCCGTATAGATCTGGCCCGATACAAAGAAAAAGTCATAGCAAATCCCATGCAGGGCTATTCCTATCAACAGCATGAAGACCAAATCATCGGCATTGCCATAGGTGAACAGGATATACCTAAGCACCCAGGCCAGCATCCCGAAAAGTATGGTTTTTTTGAACCCGTATCGTGCAAAGAACAAGGGAAGCAGGAGCATGAAAATGACTTCCGAAGCCTGACCAATCGTCATTTTTCCAGCTGGATTGGTAACCCCGATCTCTCCCAGGAACTGGCCGGCATGCTGATAGTAAAAGGCCAGTGGGATGCAAATTAGTATGGAGGCAATAAAGAACACCAGGAAGTTTCGGTCTTTAAGAAGTTTCAGAGCTTCCAATCCGAGGATATCCGAAATAGACACCTTCTCTGATTTGCTGGACCTGGGTGGTGTTTTCGGCAGGGTAAAACTGAATATCCCCAGGACGGCAGAAGCTACAGCCGTCATGAGAAAGGTATTGCGGAGCATGCCCTGGGCCACATGCTCCTCCGCGTCCCATTGAAATACATAACTGATCACCAGGCCAGCTACAATCCAGCCCACTGTTCCAAATACCCGTACCAGGGAGAATTGCTGTGTAGGGTTATCCATTTGGTTAAAAGCAACGGAATTAACCAGTGCAAGAGTAGGCATGTAGAGGATCATATAACCCAGTATATAGGGATAAAAGATTACAAATTCTTCTGCGTAGGCGATCTGATACATTAAAAATGCCCCTACAAGATGTAATAATCCCAGAATCCGTTCTGCATTAAAATACCGATCTGCAATTAAACCAATAATAAATGGCGCCAGAATAGCCCCCCAGGATTGGGTGGAGTATGCCAGTGCAATTTCCGTTCCCGAGGATTTTAAACTATTGGGAAGATATATCCCCATGGTAACAAACCAACCTCCCCAAATAAAGAATTCGAGGAACATCATGAAAGACAACTGGATTTTTACCGTGGTTTTCATTGACCGCCCGATTTAGCGCTTGTAAAAAATATAATCCAATGTCAGGGGTTCAAGATTATTTTTTCTAAATGCAGCGGCAATCTGGGCCCTGTGATGTGTTGAGTGGTTTATAATATGAAACAAAATATCCTGAAGGGAATTGGAATACATTCGCCCTTCTGAATTCTGATAGTCGATGCGACGTTCAAAATTGTCAGTGTTCCTAATGACTTCAAATGTGGTTCGCTGGTTTTCGTAATGCATCTCTTCCCAACTTCCGATTTCGTGTAGCTGCCAAACTTCCCTTTCTGTCTTGGTCTTCAGAATCCGTGCATTCCAAAGGTGGTGCGCATTCAGGACATGGCTAAACAGTCGGATAACCTCATCGGGCACAGACTTCGTTTCGGCACAGGACTCGATCAGCTTCTTATTGCAGTAGAAGTTATAATCATAAAGCTGATGGAAAAATGCTTTCATCTAGGGCAGTATCAATTATTGAAGCATCTCGACACTACGAAGGATCAGGTCCCGGGTTGCAATTATCCCGGCTTCCTCTCCCAATTCATTTCCTTCATATTCTACGCCGATGAATCCCGAATACCCGGCGTTCTTTACTATCTGCAGCATCTTGCCATAGTCGATTTCGGTTTCATTCCCAGCTTCATCAAAATTATGAGACTTGGCACTTACAGCCTTGGCATAGGGCATCAATTCCTCTACCCCTTTGTAAATATCATACGCTTCTGCACAACCTTTGCGGTAATCAGAAGGATCATTTCGCCGTATACAGAAATTCCCAAAATCGGGTAAAGTCCCGCAATTATCCATATTTACAGTCTGCATCACTTTTGCCAGCAAGGCGGCATTCGAAGACAAGCCACCGTGGTTTTCAACAATGATATTGATGTTTTTTTCTTTGGCATAAGTAGCCAACTGGGAAAGCCCGTCCACCGAATTGGCAACCCATTCTTCGGGGTCCTGACTTCCTGACAAATTCACCCGAATGGAATGGCAACCCAAGCCTGCCGCTGCGTCCACCCACTTAAAATGATTTTCAACAGCACTTTTCCTTTCGGCCGCATCTGTTGTGGCCAGATCTCCCTGCCCGTCTATCATTATGATCAAGTTCTGGAGGCCGTATTTTTCAGCTTCCGCGTTAGAGCGCGTTACAAAACTGTCCATCGCCTCTTTGGAAAAACCAGCGGCTTCCAACTCTGGATGGTATAATTGGCTTACATACTCAAGGCCGGTAAATCCCCAGGCATTGGCCTTTTCCGCAAAGGAATACGGATCAACCCCTTCTTCGCGAATCATTCGATGTATTGACCACTGAGCCAGCGACAACTGAAAGTCAGCTGTTTCGGAAGCCGTAGTTTCTTCTACCTCCGAAACACTTTCTTGAGATTTCTTCTCTTCTTTACAGGATAGCGTGATAAATACGAGTGCAAGTAAATACACAAAACTCTTGTTGAATACAGTATTGTTCATCATGGTGACAGCTTATAAATTAATTGGTGTTAACTCCCCTGATTTAGGCCTTTCCGGAAATCCTCCGGACAGTTAAGGGATAGCATTAAATGTAGAAAAATAATTTTATATTTAGCATCTATTTGTTCAAAAAGGAAAGCATTTAGATGAGTAAATTTTTTTACAGTAAAGAACAGGCGTCTTACGACGCCATTGTTGTTGGTACCGGTATCAGTGGAGGATGGGCAGCCAAGGAATTATGTGAGAACGGACTGAAAACACTGGTTTTGGAACGCGGTCCTATGGTAAAGCATATAAAAGACTACCGTACCGCCAATATGGATCCCTGGGACTTCGAGAATGGCGGAACCCTGAGTCGTGAAGATCAGGCCAAACAACTGAAACAAGCCAGAACGGGATACACCACACGTGCTGAGCACCACCATTGGTTTGTCAACGACCTGGAGCACCCCTATAACGAAACAAAACGATTCGACTGGATGCGGGGTTACCACGTGGGAGGTCGATCAATTACGTGGGGCAGACATAGTTATCGTTTTAGTGCGCTCGACTTCGAAGCAAACAAATTAGATGGAATTGCCGTGGACTGGCCGGTACGTTATAAAGATATTGCTCCCTGGTACGATAAGGTAGAATCGTATATCGGCGTGAGTGGGGAAAAATTGGGTCTTCCCCAATTGCCCGATGGCCAGTTTGAACCCATGATCGAACTCAATTGTCTGGAACAACACATCCGGGAAAAGCTTATGGAAGCTTATGATGATCGGTTTATGACCGCTGGTCGCGTGGCCCATATCAATAGTGATAAGAGGTATGAAGGCCGGAACCGATGTCAGTTCCGGGACCGCTGTATGAGGGGTTGTCCGTTTGGAGCCTATTTCAGCAGCCTTTCTTCTACCCTGCCTGCCGCGGAACGCACCGGGAATATGACCATGAGGCCTGATTCCATTGTACATGAAGTAATCTATGACCCGGATACCAAAAAAGCCACAGGCGTAAAGGTTATTGATCGGGTTACCAAGGAACAGTATGAGTTTAAGGCTAAAGTCATTTTCTTATGCGCTTCGGCAATTGCTTCTACCTCCATTTTAATGCAATCTAAATCAGATCGTTTTCCCAATGGGCTGGGAAATGATTCTGACCAATTGGGCAGGAATATAATGGACCACCATTTGGATGCAGGTGCCTCTGGAAATTATGATGGTTTCGAGGATAAATACTACAAAGGGCGCAAGCCGGTTGGTATTTACCTGCCACGTTTCAGAAACCTGGGAGGGAATTCAGATACCAAAGAGTTTATCCGGGGGTATGGCTATCAGGGTTCCGCAACCCGCGGTAACTGGAAGGATGCCATAGCCGAGATGTCATATGGAAAGAATCTTAAAGACGCTATTCTGAAACCCGGGGGCTGGCGGTTTGGAATGAGCGGTTTCGGAGAGGTCCTTCCCAATGAGGATAACCGGATGACCCTTGATTACGATAAGCTCGATAGCTGGGGCTTACCCACAGTTACCTTTGATGCCGAATTCGGTGATAACGAATGGAAAATGCGGGAGGACATGAAGGAGCAGGCGGTAGAGATGTTAATTAAGGCCGGTCTGCGTGATGTAGAAGCCTATGATGAGCCGGGTGCCCTTGGCCTTGGCATTCACGAAATGGGCACAGCACGAATGGGGCGTGATCCCAAAACATCCGTGTTGAATGGGTACAATCAGGTGCATGCGGTACAAAATGTATATGTAACAGATGGCGCCTTCATGACCTCATCTTCCTGTGTCAACCCTTCACTTACCTATATGGCCTTTACAGCAAGGGCAGCTAACCATGCGGCAGAACAACTTAAAAAAGGAACACTTTGATGGACAGAAGAAAAGCATTGAAAAATATGGGCATGGCGTTTGGCTACACAGTTGCCACGCCTGCTGTAATCGGATTGCTTAAAAGCTGTAAAGGTGAAGAAGCAGTAAGTTGGACGCCCCGTTTTTTCAGTCAGGGAGAAGGCAAGGTGTTGACTAAACTCGTAGATATCCTGCTTCCCAAAACAGATACTCCTTCCGCTTCGGAGGTCAATGTACATATGTTCATCGACCGCTATCTGGACGAAGTAATTCCTCTTGAACAACAAGGATTTATCCGCATGCTTATGGGAAAATTTGCTGGAAGTGCGCTTCGGTCATCGGAAAAGGAAACTTTGGATGAACTTACTGCAAGCGATCTCGAACCAGTCCTGGCGGCAGCATTGCAAGTGCCCAATCCAAACACAGCTAAAGAAAATCAGGAAGCGCTCAGGAGCTATATGGAAGCTATGGCTAAAGGTGAATCAGCCGTATTAGCTGATGATGTCGCAAATACAAATTTTGCCACTACCCTAAGGGATTTTACCATCTGGTCTTATAAGAATACCGAGTATGTCGGAGAAGAGGTATTAGCCTATGCTTCCGTACCCGGAGTTAACATTGCCTGTGAAGATGTCAATGAACTGACCGGTGGCCGGGCTTGGTCTCCTGAAAGATGAGTTGTTTATGCGGGATCATTTATTTCGCTCTCCGCGCTTACGAGAAGGTAAATTCTAAATACTTAACCCCCTTACTGTGAGCAAGATCCCTAGGACATCGGATTTTAACAAGAATTAACCTTTTTCACATAATTTTTGAACATTTGCCTAATCCAAATGCCTACTTTTTCCGTATATGATATAGATGTTCCCTCAAAATTGCTGAAAATGGATTATCATATCATCATGTTATGCATTTATGCGGCTCTGTTGATTTTATCTTCTTTCGTTATCCGGCCGTATTTTAAAGACTGAAACAGGCTTTATTCGTATAGACTACATTTCACCACTCCTATGGATGTGACATTTGCGCCATTTCCCAAGGCAGAAATTCCATTGGTTTATTGTTATTACAACTACTATAAAACAAAACACCCTGGCCCGAGCCCTTCTAGTGAGGTGAGGACTCATCCCGGGTGTTTTTCCGCTCAATAAACACTAATTATTACGGAGATCTCGGTATTTCGCTAACTACATCCTGGCATCAGGAACCACACATCAGACAATCATCGTCTGCCTGTCCCTCTTTCGCCCTCGCGATCAACTCCTTCATTTCTTCTGCAGACATAGGTTCTACTTCTGTTTCTGCAGCCGTCTTTACTGGAGACGTCTGGACCTTGATATCTGAGGCAACCTTTGGTGTTGCAGCGCTTACCTCAGCTTCAGCTGCTACGCTGACCGGAACTTCTTTTTTCTTGGTATTGTCCAGGGTAAATTTAATCGCATCCACAGCAGCCTTGGTTCTGAGGTAATACATCCCCGTTTTAAGACCGCTCTTCCAGGCGTAGAAATGCATGGAGGTGAGCTTGGCATAATTGGCATTCTCCATAAACAGGTTTAGTGATTGGCTTTGGTCTATGAAGTAACCCCTTTGTCTGGACATATCAATGATATCCTTCATGCTGAGCTCCCAGACAGTTTGATAGAGTTCCCTGATATCTTCGGGAATGGCATCGATATGTTGGATAGATCCGTTGGCCCGCATGAGTTCCTGCTTCATATTCTCATTCCATAAGCCCAACTTCACAAGGTCTTCCAGCAAGTGCTTATTGACCACTATGAATTCCCCAGAAAGTACCCTACGCGTGTAGATATTTGAGGTATACGGCTCAAAACACTCGTTGTTACCAAGAATTTGAGAAGTTGAAGCTGTAGGCATTGGGGCTACTAGGAGGGAATTCCGAACACCGTGTTTCTTTATGTTATTGCGGAGCTTTTCCCAATTCCAGCGGCCAGACAATTCTTCATCCTTAATTCCCCAAAGGTTGTGCTGAAATTGTCCCTTGGAAATGGGTGAGCCCTTATAGGTTTCGTAGGGGCCTTCTTCCTTTGCCAGATCCATGGAAGCCGTTACTGCCGCATAATACAGGGTTTCAAAAATTTCCTGGTTCAGCTGCTTTGCCTCATCTGAGGTAAAAGGAAGGCGAAGGAGAATAAATGTATCTGCAAGACCCTGTAC
>JAAUXZ010093664.1_pt1 | contig 13118 bp, 7 predicted proteins | sample 7278131 | NCBI WGS metagenome assembly JAAUXZ01 (sample SAMN14350119, study PRJNA611818) | marine sediment metagenome | isolation source: surface marine sediment (3m) | place: French Polynesia: Moorea | collected 2018-08
CAGCATCTTTCAGCTCCGTTTCCTTGCCGCGAGTTGCAGCAGCCGACTGCGCATCTTGCTTGCAATCTCCGCCTCGGTTTCCTCGCGTATTGCCCGAATACGTTCGTCGGACGCCTTTTGCTGCGTCTCGAGTTCGGCGCGATGTTCCGCAGAGACTTCGTCGCGGATTCTCTGCTCTACCTGCTCCGTGAAAGGCGTAACGACACCCGCGAGTTCCTGCAGGGTCTGCCATAGCTCCAGGCACCGCCCCGCCATGTCGAGCATCGCCGGCGTCATCGCAAACCGCTCTTCGCCCCGCGCGACAAACGGCGTCTTGCGCGATCGGCCGCGCTCGTCGAGCGACAGCCATTCGTGCAGCGGTGTCGGCGCCATGGCATCGTCCGGCAGGGGGCGGAAGCACGTCGAGAAACGTCGCTGTCCGATCGCCCAGTCGGCGGCCGTCAGGCAGCGTTCGCCGTCCGGCACCATCGACTCGTGCGGTACGGGATTACCCTCGAGGTCGAGCCGGGTGCCGAACACGCCCGATGCCGTCGGATTGTAGCGGTAGAGCGGCGTGACGCGGCTCGTCACCGCCAGCATGGCCTGTTCGAGCGCGCCGTCGACGGCAAAGCCGTCCCGCTCCGGGCTCGGCGCATAGACCAGTAACATTGCTGGCCCTTCGTACGCCAGTGCTTCCAGCATGCTGTCACCGAGATGCACCGGGTCGGCGACAGACGACTGCGCGACAAAAGCGCTACGCTGTGCGAGAGCAAGCAGGCCGGGGTTTTCGGTGCTCACCGTCGTAGCGCGGGCGTCGAGATCCAGGGAGCGCAGCACCAGCACCTTGACGGGCAGTCCGGTGTTCATCAACCGGACCAGCCGTCCGCTGCTGCCGAGCGCCTCGTCCGTGCCTGCCAGCAGCAGCGGCGGGCACAGTTCGTATTCGTCCTCGTCGAGGTCCTGCCAACGCAGGCTCGCGAGCGCTTCACGTTTCCAGTCGGCGCCGTCGGGTCGTTCGACCTCGAGACGCGCGAGTCTGAGCAGCCGGACCAGTTCTGTCGTCTCGTCGAGGTGGCCCTCTATGAGGCCGGCAGCGAGTTGCGGACCGTCGCCGCTCATGTCGATAAGCACCGGCGCCTGGAACGGGTTGTGCGGAAAAGCACCGGCCCACGCGGCCGTATCGCCACCGGTGACGACGAGACCACAGCGCGCCCGACCGAGCCCGTGCTCGCCCTGTACGAGGCGATGGTGTGCAGACTCGATTCGCCTGGACAGTTCGATAAGGCGTAACAGGTTGTCGGTATCGATCGTCTGGTCGTCACCAGCCAGCGACTTCAGGTCGACGCGCGGGCTCGCCGTGTTCTGCAGCCGTTCGGTGATGGTGTCCAGGTCGTCAATCGTGCCGGACAGCGTCTTCCGGATCAGCGCCGTTACCTGCTCGCCGGCCTCGGTGAGCAGTTCGGCGAATCGTTGCACGATCGGTTGCTGGTGGAACTCGGTAGCCGCCAGCATCAGCCGGACAGCCATCCTGGCGCCGGAGCCGGGCTCCGCCGAGTCGCCGCCGGCCAGGGCGAACTGGCAATAACGCGACAGCAGCAACGCGGCGAGCTTGCCGGGTTCGGCGGCGCACCACACTCGCTCCAGGCTTTCGGAGGCCGTATCCGGCGCGTCGGTCCACGTCGACCAGGCGTCGCGCGCATCGCGCAGGCGTTCTTCGGTCTGTATCTCGGCACTCAGCGCACCCGGTTCACAACTGGCAATGCAGATCCCGCATGCCTTGCAGGCGTCAGGGTTGACCGCGAGCGACAGCAGCTCCGCCTTATCGCCCAGGTCGTTGAAGAACGGCTGCGTACTGGCAACCGCAAGTCGCCCGAGCTTCGCATCGATCTTCTCGACGCCATTGCGGATGGGCTCCCGGCGATCGTCGGGAAGCTTGTCCTCGAGCCAGGCAAACGCGTCGCCCAGCGCCTCGCCGAAGGTGCCAGTGTCGCCCGACTTGCCCGCGCTGACGATGCGGGCTGCAAGCTTGGACGCGACCTGGCGCACGTCGTCGGCACCCGTCTGCGTGATGCCGGCGTCGATGAGTGCGGCCGGCGTCAGCGCCGCCACGCCGATGGCACTGTCGGGACAGTGAGTCCAGCAGTTGCCGCAGCCCGTACAGAGCGACGTGTCCAGCACCGGCAGAGTCTGCCGGTTGTCGCTCAGGTCATTGAAGGTCGAGCTGAGCGGCGGCATGGCGCCGGTGGCGAGATATGGACCGGCCGTCAGGCGGTCGGACATGCCGTCCCGATAGAGCACGCCCGCCTGGTCCCAGAAACGCGGCAGGCTGGCGAAGTGATCGTCGTCTCGCGCAAGGTGGCGCACGGCTGCGGGGACGTCGCCTTCCCATCGTCGCGTCGCGCCGTCCGGTTGCGGCTCTTCCTCGACGAGTCCCTCGATGCCATCACGGAACGCGGCCAGCAGTTGCTCACGGTGTTCCGCATCGACGCTGTCGAGCATGTCCTGTCGTGCCTTGATGATCTTGCGCGGCTTTGCGTCGATGCGACCGGACTCGACGAGGGCGCCGAACAAACCGCCCAGCATCGCCTCGTCGTCGAGTTCGTCGCTGTCTTTGCCGAGTGTCACCCGGAAATACCTGTCGCCGTCACTCAGCGAAATACCGCCCTCGGACCGGTCTGCGACGATGTCGGCCAGCAGACGATCGCCGGGATCCTGGAACGCGTCACCGCCACGGGCAACTCGCTCGATGTCGTCCGACAGCGCCGGGCGACAGCGGATGCGACCGCCTTCGGTGCTCTGCAACAGCGCAGCGGCTGCTCCACCGAGCCGGCCGTGGCGTATCTCGATGGTCAGTGCGTCGTCCGGCCGGAATCCGGGCACATCGGCGCGCACGCCCATCTCAGCGACGCCGGGATATGCTCGCCGCAGCGCATCCAGCAGGACTTCGCGCTTGGGTTGTTCGCCGGACGGGTCGTCGAATTCCAGACCCAGGTACACCGGACTCGTTGCCACGCCGCGTTCGCACAGTTCAACGAGGTCGGTAACGCAGAGGGGCAGCCCACCGACGCCGTAAACGACGGCATCGCACTGCCGGCCGCAATTCTCGCGGAGCAATGCGGAGCGCAATTCGCGCGTCAATGGCGGATCGCCGGACAGTGGGGTATCGACGCGCTCGAGCACGAGTACCCGCTCCGCCTCAGCCAGTGCGTCGACGATGTCGCTAGTCGGGAACGGGCGTAAGGTGTGCACACCGACCACGCCGACGCGAGTCTTCTGGTTCTTGCGCAGCCAGTCCGCGGCGACGCGAGCGGTCTCGACGGCAGCGCCTTCTGCAAGCAGCATGATCTTCGCGTCGTCGAGCCTGTGCCGCGAGACGGGTTCGTGAGCCCGTCCGGTGACCCGCGCGTACCGTTCGAACGATCCTGCGAGCGCATCGTGGACATGCGAATCGAAATAAGGGCCACGAGCCAGTGCGCCGAGTGCAAAATTACCGGGCCCGAACAACGCACCCGTCAACACCGGTTCGTGCAGGTCGTGCCAGGCGGGCACGCGGCGCCGCGTTTCTCCGAACAAGAGCTTCTGCGCCTCGGTCGGCGCATCGACCGGATCGCGGGCTGATCCGAGGAAGCTCTTGACCTGTGCCGGCGAGGGCAGCCGTACGTCCTGGACGGCAAGCGCCGTTTGCTCGCTGTCCATCACGACGATGCCCGGCACCAGCGTCACTTCGGTCACGTGCCGCGCGATGTAGGTGTAGTCGACTGCTTCCTGGACGTTCATCGCAAAAAGCACGAACACGCCGGTGTCCGCGATCGTGTGAACGCAGTCGTGGCCGCTGCCGAGTGCCGTGCCGTGCCCGGTCGCCGCGCGCGTCGCGAGGTGCAGGACCAACGGTACGTGCTTGCCGGCGGCGGAGATCAGGAGATCCTGGGTAGCAGCAATGTCCGCGCCGGAGAGAAAAGCCGTTGCGCGCTTGCCCGTCAGCGCCAGGCCTGTGGCTGCGGCGACGATGCCACGCGGTCCTTCCGCTGTTTGCGTGGACAGCGCCTCGCCGAACAGGTTGCCCTGTTCGAGCAGCCAGGCGGATTCGGCCGCGGCCGAAGGATACGAAGCGCCAACGACGGCGTGGCTCGCGATCGCGGCTTCGGACAAGGCGACGGCCGTGTTGCCGTCGAGGACCGTGTCGAGCCCTTCTTCGCGAATGTCAGTTCCCGCCGGCGCACCGAACGCCTTTCGGTACCAGCGGACAGCAATGTCGCGCAGCCCGGGCATCACGCTGTCCTCACCGGGCGCGATTCCTGATCCTGGAACTGCTCTTTCTCCAGCCAGACGATCGAGTGCGTCGCGCAACGGAAGGTAGCCTCCGGCCGGGCCGGCCCGCCCGCCGAGTAGTCGACGACCGGCAGGTTGCCTTCCATGTGGATCAGCCCGGGCGCGGCGTCGGCAACACACTTGCCGCAGGCATCACAGGCAACCGAGCAGAGCTGCGTTGCTGCCTCGCCGGCCAGGGGGATATTGCACTGTACGAACAGCTTCTGCTTGAGCGGCACGAGCTCGAACAGGTCCCGCGGGCAGGCCGCGACGCAGTCGGGGCACGCTCGACACTTGTCGGTATCCACCTGCGGCAGTCCGTTCGTATTCATGTGGATCGCATCGAAGGTGCACGCGACTTCGCAGTCGCCCAGCCCGAGGCAGCCCCACGCGCAGCCCTTGCCGCCGCCCGAGACGATGGCCGCGGCGCGACAACCCTCGAACCCCCGGTACTCAGCGATCTGGTGGGCCTGCAGGCCACCACCGCCGCAGCGCAGGCGCGCCACGAGTTTTTCCTGGCGTCCCGCATCGACCTCGAGATACTCGGCGATGCGTTCGACCGTATCGTCGGTGCTGACGGTGCATCGTCCCGGATCGACGTCGCCGCTCACCAGTTTTTCGGCGAAGGGGAGGCAACCGGGCTGCCCGCATGCGCCGCAGTTGGTGCCCGGGAGCATCTCGTTGGTTGCCTCGATGCGGGGATCCTCGTCGACCTTCAGGAAACGATGAGCGATCGCGAGGATTGCCCCGAAGAACAATCCAATTCCGACCATGATGGCCGGTGCTGTCAGCAGGTCAGTCATCAGTTGAACGGTTCGGCACGTGCAATCAGTTCGTCAAGTCCGGGTTCATCGGGATCCAGCGGTTTGCCGGGGTGTATGCACTTGGCCGGGCAGATCTCGGCCGCCTCTACGAGGTCGGCATAGCTGCCGGCTCGCGGGTCGGTGATGATCGCCTGGCGGTCATCGTTGTAGGCGAACATCATCTTGTTGACGCCCATGCAATCGTCGCAAGTGGTGCACATCGCGGTGTCGAGCCACGGCTCGTCGAAGCTGAGCGCTTCTTCCTCGACGACGTCGACCAGTTCCTCGGGCGCGCTTTCCACGGGCTCCTCGACCGTCGCCTCATCGGGCGCAGGCATGCTGGCGAGCTTGCCGCCTTCCCCGACCATGTCCGACAGGTCCGCGCCCATCAGCACGTCGACGAGTTGTCCCATCGCTTCGCCCGCCGCTTCGGACCGGACGCTCTCGAGCTCCTCGGCGTGTGCCTTCTCCATTTGCTCGCGCTCGGCCCGGATCGCTTCCTGTTGCTCACGGATGACGCGATCGATCGCCTCTTCGACATAGAAGTTATGGATGCCGGCCAGCTCCTGCAGCGTGCGCCAGTAGTTCAGGCGGTCACGGCAGGCGATTGTGAGCGCGCGCGACACGACCAGGCGTACCAGCTCGCCCTCGTCGTCGATGCCCCAAACGTAGGGGATCGAGCGGTCGACGAGCTCGTCGTCGAGCATGAGGTATTGATCGACCGTAACGAGATCGGGCGACTCCAGGCCCTTCGGCACCATGCGGAAGTGCTGGTGCAATGCCGGCATCAGCAATGCGTAATCGGCGAACGTGAAAGCAAGCTTCATGTCGGCGGTCTCACCGTCGCTGTCCCGGTATTCGAGCTTCTCCAGCGGCCAGTCGTTGTCGGGCTGCGGATTGCCGTCGAAACGGATTCGCTCCGCCGCGTGGTCGCCGCCATCCGGATTTACCAGGACGAACGGATGTGCGCGGCTTTCGAGTGCGGCGCTGGCGACGAACCAGGGCTCGAGCAGGCGCTCGTTCGACTTGCTCTGGGTGCCGCGGTTGATCAGGTGCAGGCTCGTGCGACTGCTGTCCAGTGCACACAGGAATCCGGACAGCAGATCCTGGTGCCTGGCCGCCGAGGTTTGTGCAACCACGACCTGGCGGTGCCCGATGCCGAAATAGGCGAGTTCCAAGCGATACGCATCGAACGGCTGCTCACCGGGCTGCGCCGCCGGATTGTCATAGGCGCGGACCGCGCTGAGCACGTGGACGGGCAGGCGCGAACCGAGCAGCCGCGAGAAAGAGGGCAGGCCGTCTCCGCCCAGGTAGTCTGCCGACACGAGCGCAACCGTCCGCGTGACGTACTGCAGTTCCTCGTCCGAGAAGGCCTGCCAGTCGAAACTGGTAAACCAGGAATCGTGAATTTCAGGATTGTAGTTTCCGTCGATCTCGAGCCTGGCGATACGCATTGCGGCGAACAGTCGCGCGAAGCGCCCGGCGTCACGCCTGAATACGTCGACAGCGGTCTCGCAGGGATCGTCGCTGCCGACTAATTCGATTACGGCCTGCTTCGCGAACCACGGATCCTCCAACCGTCCGACGAAACGCACGAGGACAGAATCGTCCTGCCAGTTCCGCAGCACGGCGAGCGCATTCTCTACGCGCATCCTTCGCGCGCCGGACATCTCGACAGAGCCCTGGGTGCGCTGCGCGAGGATGTCCGACATCGAGCCGGTGTCGAAATAAAGTGAACCCGGGCCGACACTGCCCGGTTCACCGGCGAACTTGGCTTTCTCTACCTCGAGCAGTGATCGCAGGCTGTGAGCGCACTGGTCGATCTCGTGCCGAAGCTCCGCCCGCTTGTTGCGGTGGACAATCGCATGCACAAGCAGATGCAGTGCCACGTGTGGGCCATAGGCAAGGAATCGACCGCCTTCGGCGATCACGCGCGCGAGCGCTTGCAGGTCGCTCGCGAGCTTGTCGCGATTGTCACCCTCCAGGTCCAGGTGCTCCTCCAGCGCTCGCGCGCCTTTTGCGAATAATGGACCGGCATCCACCGGGTCCGGGCCATCCAGCTGCTGGCGCAGGAAGCGCTCCAGCCACGGCAGGTTGTCACCGAGGATCCGCGCTTCCCCGAGCGTATCGAGCGACTGCGACAGTAGTTCACTCATCGGTGTCGCGAGCGCGTCCGAACCGACAGGTGCCAGGTATAGCGGGTACTGGTATCGGATGTTCGATGCGTCGCGATAGGCGTCGAGGAGCGCCGGCAACACCTTGCCCTTCGGCGGGACCGTCTCAGCGACCGCGGCAGGTTCGCCGTAATGGAAGCGCCGCAGTGCATCGACAGGACTTACGCCATTCGTCTGGTCGGGCAGCCGGTTGTCCGTCACGGAGTTCATCGTCGCTCCGGTTAGATCGCGAAGTGGTCGAGCGCGGCGTTCATACCGGCCAGTCTTTCGTCGACGGTCATATCGAGACCGACCGATGACATCATGTCGTATCGCGGTGCATCGGGGTTCTGATACAGGATGCCGAGCGGCAGCGCCGACGCGTCCTCGGCGAGTGCACGTGCTTCACCCAGGTCGCTCGGGTCGTGTTCGGCATGGTTGGGGAACAGTCGTTTGACCGTATCGTCTACCTCGACACCGTTCGGATGCGTGATCAGCTTCATCCTCGCGGGCTCGTCCTGCAGCGACTTGCCGATGGCCTCGACGTAGACCGGGCAGCGCTGGATAATGCGCACGAAACTGGTTCCCTTGTGCTCGTGTGCTTTCTTGATAACGGCATGGCGCAGCGGCGCGTTCCAGTCCACGATCTGGGCGACAAAGGATACGTTCGTTATGCCGAGCGTCACGGTCAGTGGGTTGAGCGGCGGGAGCAGGGCGCCCGACGGATGCGTATTGGTCGGTACGTCCATCGGCGTCGTCGGCGACGTCTGTTTCTTGGTAAGCCCGTAGATGCCGTTGTCGAACACCAGCATCGTCAGGTCCATGTTGTAGCGCATCGCGTGCAACCAGTGGCCGCCACCGATGGAGAAGCAATCGCCATCGCCCGTCGCGACCCAGACGTCGAGATCCGGACGCCGCGACTTGATACCGCAGGCGACCGGCAACGCGCGACCGTGCAAGCCGTGGAATCCGTAGGTATTCATGTAGTGCGGCAGCCGGCTGGAGCAGCCGATGCCGGAGACCGCTACCGTCTTCTCGGGCTTGAGCTGTGCATCCCGGCAAACCCGGTGGACCGCGGCGAGGATGCCGTGGTCGCCACAGCCGGTGCACCAGCGGGGTTCCGCACCGCAGTAATCCTCGAGCGTGAAGTAACGCTCCTTGACGTCGAGGGACCAGTCACCCTTCAGGCCGAACATGCTTCCACTCCTTCCTTCATCGCTTCGAGGCGATCATCGATGACCAGGCCGATCCTGCGCGGGGACAGCGGGTGGCCTGGAACCAGTGACCAGCTGTCAATATCCATCAGCGTATGGGCACGCAGCACGAGTGCGAGCTGCGCGTAACGGCGAGTCTCTTCGTTGATCAAAGGCGCGTCGGCGTCGTCACCGTAATTGAGTTCGATAGTCAGCACCTTCTTGAAACCGGCGAAGATCTTCTTCAGCCCGGGTTCCAGCGGGCACAGGAAGCGCAGGTGCAGCGACGAGACCTTTTTGCCCTCCGCCCGGGCAATGTCGACAGCCTCTTCGATCGCGCCGAGCGTGGAGCCCCAGCCGACGACCAGCAGGTCTCCCGCCGGGTCGCCGTGAATCTCCGGCGGTTTCATCGTCGCGGCCAGCGCTGCCAGTTTGCGGCTGCGCATGTTCGCGCCTTCTTGGTTCGATGCGGTGTCGTAGGCAATCTTGCTGTGGCGATTGTGCGCAAGGCCTGTGAGGATGTACTCGCCACCGCGCATCCCGGGAATCGGCCTTTCCGAAAGACCGGTGGTGTCGTCCCAGTCGTAGGGCGCCACGTCCTGGTCCCAGTCGGACTGGTCGACCGGCGGCGCAAACCAGTCTTCGGCGACCTCCGGCCGCGCGATCGGTTGAACGCCGGTTGCCAGGTTCGCGTCGGTCAACAAGACGACGGGCGTGCGGAAAGCTTCGGCCAGCCTGCGAGCCATGATCACGAAGTGGAAACACTCCGAGATCGTACTTGCGGCGATCACCACCATGGGCGAGTCGCCAGGCATGCCATAGAGACACGAGAGCAGGTCCCCCTGTTCGACCTTGGTGGGAAGACCGGTCGACGGGCCACCGCGCTGCACATCGACGATGACCAGCGGAATCTCGGCCATGACCGCCAGACCGATCATCTCGGTTTTCAGTGCCATGCCAGGACCGGAGGTGATCGTGCACGCAGTCTTGCCGGCATAGGACGCGCCGATCGCGAAGCCGATTGCAGCAATCTCGTCTTCGGCCTGGTGCACGAAGCCGCCGGTCAGGTGGAAGTCATCGGCAAGATAGTGCGATGCCGACGTCGCCGGTGTGATCGGGTACATCGCGACCATCTCGATACCGGCCGCCATGACGCCGAGCCCCACCGCCGTATTGCCGTTGACGACGATGGCCGACTTCAATCGCTCGTCATCGGTCGCGGAGATCTCGAATTCGTACTCAAGCTCGTCGCGTGCGAACGCGTAACCCGCATCGAACAGGTCGTGGTTGACCTTGATGACCTTGTCGCCCTTGCGCCGGAACGTCTTGGCGATTTCTTCCTTCGCCTTCTCCGTATCGCGATGGTAGATCCTGCACAGCATGCCGAGCACGAACATGTTCTTGCCCTTGCGGGCATCGGGGACGATCTTGCGGCACTCCTTATCGATGGGGAGCTCATGCACGACCAGGCCCTGCTCTTCGAAATCGGCCAGTGCCTCGCGGTACTGCTCGCGAATTCGCTCCTCCGGGTCTTCGGCCCACATATTCTCCAGCAGGATGACGGTTCCGGGCCGGTAGGCGCCGTTCGCGATGCGCGAGTACAGCACTTGCTCGTTGAAGGCGACGACCAGGTCGGCCTGGTTGCCCATGTTGGTGACGTACTTGGACCCCAGCCGGACACGAATGCCGCTGGCGCCCTGGCGCTCGCGTGCCGGCGGCTGGATCTCGGCGGGGATGATCTCGACGGTCCAGACACCGTTGCCCATCTTGCCGCTGACCAGTCCGAGGATCTGGCCGCATTTCTGTGCGCCTTCGCCCGAGTCGCTGACGATCTCGACGATGTGCTGGTCGACCTGGCGGCAACCCCCCGGAGACTGCCTGGGCTCCTCGTTCCCGGCTTCCGAGGGCTCGAGTGCTTGCTGCGCCTGCTCGATCTGCGAGCGGAATTCTTCGATGACCTCCCAGCGCGCCTCCCGCGCGGCCTCGATATCGTGGGTATGCAGCGAACGGCGCAGGTCATAGCCCAACGTCTCCCGCAGCGGCCGGGGCACGGCCAGCTTCACCCACCAGGTCTTATCCCGCTTGAAAAGGTATCGGGTATCGCCCGAAGTATCGGTATTTGGCATGTCGACATCCCCACCGTACCTGCACCGGGGGACCTGTACCTGCACGGCTTGTTTTCAGCCCTTATTGCACGGGGCACGGAATGGGTCAATTAGTAGAAACATCAATGCCATAGGTGTTATTTCGCGCGGGTTCGATATGGCCGACCGAGGGTCCTATAATGTAAAGGTAAAGTCGCGGGGGCCGGGTTGAGGGGCCGGCCCCGAACGGGTGCTGAAACGTCCGCCAGAGAGGTGAACAGCATGAGTGTCGAGACCCGACCACGTATCAGCGAGCGAAACTTCGGCCGCAGCCTGGTCCTTTGGATCATGAAGCAGGTTGGCTACCCGCGTATATCCGTGCGCCTATGGAACGGCGACGAGTTCCCGGTCACCGAGGAACGGCCTATCGCCTGCATGGAGATTCGCGACAAGCGTGCGGTCTTCGAGATGCTGAAGTCGCCGTCCGTCGGCTTCGGCGAGAGTTACAGCAAGGGCCTGATCGAAATCCACGGTGACTTGCTGGCCTTCGCGAACGAAGTAACGTCGTCCGACGCGCGCAATACCGATGCCGGATACTACGGTCCCAAGCTGCGCTCACTGCTGTACGCGTTGCGTCGCAACTCGCCGGCGAGGTCGCAGTACAACGTCCGCCATCACTACGACCTCGGCAACGATTTCTACAAGCTGTGGCTGGACGAGCGCATGGTCTACACCTGCGCGTACTTCGACAGACCCGAAGCGACGCTCGCCGAAGCGCAGGTGGCCAAGCTCGACCACGTCTGCCGCAAGCTCAAATTGCGCGCCGGACAGAAAGTCATCGAGGCAGGTTGCGGCTGGGGCGCGCTGGCCATGCACATGGCCGAACACTACGGCGTCAACGTCATTGCCTATAACAACTCCAGTGAGCAGGTCGCGTACGCCCGGCAACGGGCCGCGGCCAGGGGACTGGATGGGCGGGTCACGTTCGTAGAAGGTGATTACCGCACGATCGATGAGCCCTGCGACGCCTTCGTGTCCATTGGCATGCTGGAGCACGTTGGCCTCGTGAACTTCCGGGCGTTGGGTGGCCTCGTCAAACGCTGCCTCAAGCCGGACGGACTCGGCCTGATTCACTCGATCGGGCGCAGTTATTCCGACAAGACCGATCCGTGGATCGTCAAGCACATCTTCCCTGGCGGTCATATTCCGAGCCTGAGCGAGATGATGCTGGTCTTCGAGCCGTGGAAGTTCTCGGTCCTCGACGTCGAGAACCTGCGGCCACACTATGCGCGGACCTGCGCGCGCTGGCTGGAGAAATTCGACGCGGTTGCGCATGAAGTAGAGCAGATGTACGACAAGGAGTTCGTGCGCATGTGGCGGCTGTACCTCGCGGGATCGTCGGCAGGTTTCGAGAGCGGCACGCTGCAATTATTCCAGGTGCTGTTCGCGCCACGCGGCAACAACGAAGTGCCGTGGACGCGAGCGTACCAGTACGAATCAGGCATTCATTGAGATGCAGTCGGTTGACGCCATCGTCGTCGGCGGTGGCCCCGCCGGCTCGACCTGCGCGTGGAAACTCCGCAGGGCAGGGCTCGATGTCGTAATCCTCGATCGTGCCGCCTTCCCGCGCACCAAGCTGTGCGCGGGCTGGGTTACGCCGGAGGCGCTCCGCGATCTCGAGCTCAATCCGGACGACTATCCGCATGGCCTCGTGACTTTCGACGAACTCCACATGCACTGGAAAGTGCTCACAGCGAAGCCGAAAACCAGGCAGTACTCGATCCGGCGCTACGAGTTCGACGATTTCCTGCTGCGTCGCTCCGGGGCTCGCGTCCTGCAGCACAAGGTGCGCGAGATCGCCCGGCAGAATGGCGACTACATCGTCGACGGCGAGTTTCGAAGCAAGTACCTGGTCGGGGCCGGCGGTACTTCGTGTCCCGTCTACAGGAGCCTGTTCCATGGCGACGCCCCGCGTGCCGGGCAGTTGCAGACCGCGACGCTGGAGCAGGAGTTCCGCTACGACTGGCGTGATCCAGCGTGTCACCTGTGGTTCTTCGACGACGGACTGCCGGGGTACGCCTGGTACGTCCCGAAGGCCAATGGCTACATCAATGTTGGCCTGGGCGGCATGGCGGTGCAGCTCACCAAAAAGAAGCCACACTTGCGCGACTACTGGAAGCGGTTCGTGGCGCGGCTCAGGAAACGCGGCCTCGTTGACTACGCCGACTACGACCCGAAGGGTTACAGCTATTTCCTGCGCGGCGAACCCGGTGTCGTCGCTCGCGACAATGCCTTCATCGTCGGGGACGCTGCGTCACTCGCCACGCGTGACATGTGCGAGGGAATCGGACCTGCCGTCCGGAGCGGACTGCTGGCTGCGAGGGCGATCGAGACCGGATGCGACTACTCGGTTGCGACGATCGGCAAATACAGTGGTGACGGGTTCGGCAGCCGATTGCTCGAGCGCCAGTTCGCCGGATCCTAGGCTACGCGCATGTTGTAGCCGCGCAGCCGATGCGCGAATTCGTAAAGGGCTTCGATGCCGGTTGCCTCGGCCCTGGCGCACCACTCCTGCAAACGAGCCAGTCGATCGGTGTC
>JAAUXZ010152082.1_pt1 | contig 13113 bp, 11 predicted proteins | sample 7278131 | NCBI WGS metagenome assembly JAAUXZ01 (sample SAMN14350119, study PRJNA611818) | marine sediment metagenome | isolation source: surface marine sediment (3m) | place: French Polynesia: Moorea | collected 2018-08
CCCTGAGGGATAAGCCCTTTGTGGCTGAAAACTGCGGGGCCCTCTCGGAAAACCTGTTGGAGAGTGAGCTCTTCGGGCATGTCAAGGGGGCGTTCACGGGCGCCGTGACGGATAAGAAGGGCCTTTTCGAAATGGCCGACGGGGGCACTGTCTTTCTGGATGAAATTGCCGATATGCCGCCGGCCATGCAGATCAAGCTGCTGCGCGTGCTGCAGGAGGGGCAGGTGCGGTCGGTGGGCAGCTCGGAAATTGTGGAGGTTGATTTCCGCCTGATCGCCTCGTCCAATCGTGATCTTTACCAGGAGGTAGAGAAAGGTCGTTTCCGCGACGATCTTTATTACCGCATCCAGGTGTTTCCCATCATTCTACCGCCGCTTCGCGAACGCAAGGAGGATATCCCGGCTCTGGCTGCCCATTTCCCCGAAAACTGCGCCCGCAAGTTCAAAGCTCCGGTGAGCCGCTTCACCCCCACCACCCTCGACATGTTTGCACGCTTCAACTGGCCCGGCAACATTCGCGAACTGCAAAACGAGGTCGAAAGAGCGGTCTGCCTGGCAGGTCCGGACAAGGAAATCGGAATCGACTGCCTCTCGGAAAAGATAACAGCCGTGGCCCAGGACGAGTCCTTCGAGAGCGGCGCCGATCTTACCCTTCAGAAAACCGTCCAGCGCATTGAAAAGAAAATGATCGTCGACGCCTTGCGCAAATCGCGCGGCAATCGCTCCCAGGCAGCCCGCACCCTGGGGCTTACACGCCAAGGGCTGCTGAATAAAATTGGCCGATACGGTATCGATATCTGAACGCCGCCGGCCGCCGCCGACACCGGCGGACGATGCCAGGGAAGAACAGGGCTGCCAGCCGGAAGAACTCAAAATTTGACGACCGAACTCAAAATTGGGGATGTCACTGCAGTTCCAGGCGAGATTTGCTACGGGCGCTGGGAGGCACTGACGCATCCCACCGGCCACGTGGAATTCTTCCCGCTGATCGTCGCCCGGGGACGCCATGCTGCTCCATGTTTCTGGCTCACGGCCGGCGTACACGGGTCGGAGCAGGCCGGGCCGCTGGTACTCTACGAACTGCTCACCCAGGACCTGGTGGATCGCCTCAAGGGTACCGTGGTGGCCATACCGGCCCTGAACCCGGCCGGACTCCGGACACGGACCCGGGACCCTTACCATGCCAAGGTCGACCCCAACCGGCTCTGGCCAGAGGAGAAATCCGACCGGGCGGATCACCCGGATTTCGATCCGCCCACCTCGCTGGAGCGGGCCTACCAGCGATTATACGCGGAGATGACCCAAAGTGCCGATTACCTGATCGACTACCATAACGCCTGGATCGGCTCCCTCTCCTTCGCCCTGCGGGATCGTATTCTCTATCGCGGTGACGATGCCCAGGACAAGGCCAAGGCCCAGGCCCTTTCCGATCATCTCGACGACATGCTCAAGGCTTACGGCCACACGGTCGTAACGGAATACCCGGCCGAAACCTATCTCAAGGAAAATTTGCACCGGACGACGTCCGGCGCTGTTTTGCAGAAAGGCCGCATCCTGGCCTTTACGGCCGAGCTGGGAACCGGGCTGGCCCCGGATCCGGACATCATCAAAGCGGCCTGTGCCGGTACGCGGAACGTCTTTCGCTGGGCCGGTATGCTGGACGACCGTGCCGAGGCCATCGAGAACGTACGTGTCATCCGGCCGGGTTATCCCGTGAGGCGCATGCGCACCCCGCGGGTGTCGGAGGCCTGTGTGGTGCGTCACCTGGTCAAGGCGGGCGATCGGGTGGGCAAGGGGGATGAGGTGGCCGAACTGCGGGATGTCTGGGGGCGCCCCACGGGCAACGGGGTGATCCGCTCGGGCTACGAGGGCATTGTGCTGGGCCGCTCCCACGGTGTCTTCTTCTACCCCGGCCAGCCCATCCTGGTGATGGCGGTGCGCGACGACGACGCCAGCATTGCGCCCTATCCTCAGCACTACCGTGAGAGTATGCGTCCCTCCACTTAGCAGCCTGCTAGTCCTAATCTAAATCACTCACAATTGTTAGAGTACCCGGAGAGGTCCTCCTGATCCGGGTATTGTTTTATTCCTGATTGAAATCCTCTGCCTCTGGTGGAGGGCCCGGAGAGGTTCGGCCGATCCGGTGTAAGGTTTTTCTTGGTTTGTTCATTTTCTTCCATGTGGAAGAAAACGAACCAAAAGAAGACGCCCGTGCCCCGCGTATCCTGTGCGTCGTCGATGCGGCCGGCGCGCGGCGGAACTCGCTTCGCTCAGACAGGCCGCCGCGCTTTTTCCGCCCGCATCGCCGATGCCTACAAAGGGATAAAAACGGAAACCCAACCGATTAAAAAGCCCCCCTCCGGGGACTATCTGGGGCCTCCCGCTCTGCGGGCGCAGACGCTGCGGTTTGGCCTTCGGTCGCCGGTTGCCGGCATCAGGCGGGTACGATGCGGGTGCCGGCGCGCCCGGCGGCAGCCGCTTCGATGTCTTCCAACGCGCAGACGACGGCATTCCGCCCACCGCTGCGAACGAAGGCCGATACGGCCTCGACCTTGGGGCCCACGGTACCCGGCGGGAAGTGACCGGCCTGTGCCAGGGCCCCGAGTTCTTCCACGGTTACGGTTTCGAGAAAACGCTCCTCAGGCGTCCCATAGTCGACGGCCAGACCGGGGACATCGGTGGCGATGATAAAGTAATCGATGCCGATGTCCTTGGCCAGGCGGGCACTCACCAGGTCCTTGTCGATGACGGCGTCGACGCCGTGGAAGCGCCGGCCTTCCCGAATCACCGGAATCCCCCCGCCCCCGCAGCAGATCACGATAAACCCCATATCGATGAGTTTTTTTATCTCCCGTTTCTCGACCACGGTAAGCGGACGGGGCGAGGCCACGACCCGGCGCAGCCCTTTGGCCGTAGCGCGGGTCGGGAAAGGGTAGACCGCCGGTGATTCGCTCAGTACGGGTCCGATCGGTTTGGTGGGCGCTGCCATGGCCGGGTCGTTTTCATCGACCACGACGTAGCTGATGAGGGTGATAAACGGTTGTTTGAAATGGATGCCCATCTCCATGAGGGCCGTATCGAGCGTCGACTCGATCATGTAGCCGATCTGCCCCTGGGTCTGGGCCACAAGGATCTCCAGGGGCAGTTTGGGGACGCTTTCGCAGCATTCCTGCTGCAAGAGGAGATTGCCGACCTGGGGACCGTTTCCATGGGTGATGACCACCCGGAAACGCTGTGACAGCCGGGCAATCTGCTGCATGGGGATTTTCAGGTTGGCGAACTGTTCGCGAATCGATCCGCGCTGGTGTTTGCGGATCAAAGCGTTGCCGCCCAGGGCGATCAACAGGGTCTTACGGGCCATCAGACGAGGTATCCTTCCGCTTGTACCGGCGTCCCCGGGTTTACAGGGAAAGGCGCTTCAGCAGTGCATTCTCCAGTCGCGGGCCCTCGGGCCGGTCCTTGTATTCGTAGCGCACCCGCAACGTGGGCTTGTCGATCTTGACCAGCTTGGGAAGATCGATGGGCGTTGCGCAGAGCACCAGATCGCAATCCGCGCGGTTGATGGATTCCTCCAGGTCGCTGATCTGCTCGCGGCTGTAGCCCATGGCCGGCAGCACCTCACGGACATTGGGATAACGCGCGTAAGTCTCCCGGATGCTGCCCACGGCCGAAGAAGCGGCATCCACCAGGGCCTCGGCACCAAAGCGGCGGGCGGCGATGGCGCCGGCCCCAAAGGCCATATCGCCATGGGTCAGGGTGGGGCCGTCTTCCACCACGAGCACCCTCTTGCCGCGGATTGCTTCGGGATCGTCGATCAGGATGGCGGATTCGGCCATAACAATGTCGGCTTCAGGCGCGTGGGTGGCGATATTGCCGCGGACCCTTTCGATTGCTTCCGCAGCCGCACTGTCCACCTTGTTGATGACGGCGATATCGGCCATGATCATGTTGGTTTCCCCCGGGTAATAGAGGCATTCGTGCCCTGCGCGGTGGGGGTCGAAGACGACGATGTGAACATCCGGGTAGTAAAACGGGGTGTCGTTGTTGCCGCCATCCCAGACAATGACATCGGCTTCCCGTTCGGCCGCCTCCAGGATTTTCTTGTAGTCGATGCCGGCGTAAACCACGATACCCTGGGCCACCAGCGGTTCGTATTCTTCGCGCTCTTCGATGGTGCACTGATGGCGGTCGAAGTCTTCGTAGGAGGCGAAACGCTGGACCTCCTGCTGTGTCAGATCCCCGTAGGGCATGGGATGGCGCACGGCCACCACTCGCTGGCCCTTGTCCCGCATAATCTGGCAGATTTTGCGGGTGGTCTGGGATTTACCACAGCCGGTGCGCACCGCACAGACGGCCACCACCGGTTTGCTGGCGCGCAGCATGGTGTAGGTGGCGCCGATCAGGGTGAAATCGGCGCCTTCGGCCATGGCCAGCGAGGCCTTGTGCATCACTTCGGTGTGGGGCACGTCGCTGTAGGAGAAGGCCACCAGGTCGATTTTTTGCTCGCGGATCAAGGCGGGCAGTTCTTCTTCGTGAAAGATGGGAATGCCTTCGGGGTAAAGGTTGCCGGCCAATGCCGCAGGATAGCGGCGCCCCTCGATATCGGGGATCTGGGTAGCGGTGAAGGCCTTGACGCGGTAGCGGCCGTTGTCGCGGAAATAGATGTTGAAGTTGTGAAAATCTCTTCCGGCCGCTCCCATGATGATGACGTTTTCGATCATGCCTGATTCCTTCCTGGTAAAACGGTTATGCGTGTTATGCCATTGCACCGGCAGGGACCGTGCGGCGGTCGCACTGCCGGCAGAATGTGGAAACGGTAGTAAAACGCTCGGGCGGCATGCCTTTCAGGTAAGGCCTGTCAAAAAAAGCATGATTGCATTCTGGACGTGCATCCGGTTTTCGGCTTCGGTAAATACGATCGAGGCCGGCGACTCCATGACTTCGTCGGACACCTCCAGGCCGCGTTGGGCCGGCAGGCAGTGCATGAACAGGGCGTCCTCCCGGGCGGCGGCCATCAGGCGGGCGTCGACCTGGAAGCCCTGGAAGTGCTTCTTGCGTTCTTCCAGTTCGTGCTTCTGACCCATCGAGGCCCACACGTCGGTGTAAACCACGTCGGCATCCTGCACGGCCGCCATGGGATCATGAACGATCTCGATGGTGGAAAGACCCGCCTCGCGGGCCAGTTGCAGGGTGGCCGCTTCGGGCTGGTAGAGCGGCGGGCAGGCGCAGACGAAATGCATGGGCAGGCGTGCGGCCAGACGCAGCCAGGAGTGCACGATATTGTTGCCGTCGCCGATGTAGACGATCTTGAGGTCCTCCAGGTGGCCGCGCGCTTCCAAGACGGTGTAGATATCGGCCATGATTTGGCAAGGGTGATTGTAGTCCGTCAGGGCGTTGATCACCGGCACGGTGGCGTTGGCAGCCAACTCGCGGATGTGCGCGTGGGCGAACAGGCGCGCCATGATCAGGTCGTTGTAGCGGCTGATGACCCGGGCCACATCCTTGACGGCTTCGCGTTTGCCGATCTCAATATCCTGGGGGCTGAGGTAGATGGCATGGCCGCCCATACGCGTAAATCCGGTCTCGAAGGAAATCCGCGTGCGCGCGGAGGGCTTGGCAAAGATCATGGCCAGGCTGTGGTTGGCGAACGGATGAAAGGTCTCGCGGCGCTTGAATTTTGATTTGACCTCCCGGGCCAGATCTAAAACCTGATGGATTTCGTCACGGGTAAGGTCGTCCACATGGATAAAATCGCGTTTCACGTGTGCCTCGCTGTTTCTCGGTTATGGCCGCAGCCACGGAAGCGTTTCACGGCCCCCGGGGACCCTGATGGCCTTAGCTGAAGATTGCCGTCGACCGCAGGCAGGCTTCGCGGCGCTGCCCGGTCCGGGAAGACCCATGGCGGCCGGGGCCGGGCGTAATTGCCGTTTCAGTCGGCCTTCAAGACCTTGGCTATTTTTTCCAGCGCCCAGTCGATATCGTCTTTCTTGATGACCAGTGGGGGGGCGATGCGCACGATATGCTCGTGGGTTTCCTTGCAGAGCATGCCTTCTTCCATGAGTTGCATACAATAGGATCGCGCGCCGCCGGCTTCGGGATGAAACTCGATGCCGATCATGAGCCCCCGGCCGCGGATTTCCTTGATTTGCGGCGTTTTGAGCTTTTCGAGTTCGGTCAGAAAATAATCCCCCATGGCGGCGGCGTTGGCAACGAGGTCTTCCTCCACCAGTACCCGCAACGCCGTGCGGGCCACGGCGCAGGCCAGTGGATTGCCGCCAAAGGTGCTGCCATGCTCACCCGGGCGCAGGACGTCCATGACCTCCTTGTTGGACAGCACCGCGGAAACAGGGTAGAAGCCCCCCGAAAGCGCCTTGCCCACCAGCGTCAGATCCGCTTCGATGCCCTCGTGTTCCTCGGCCAGGAGCTTGCCCGTCCGCCCCAGACCGGTTTGGATCTCATCCAGGATCAGAACGATATTATGGGCTTCGCAAAGATCCTTGGCCCGGCGCAGATAGCCTTGCGGGGGAATGATGACCCCGGCTTCGCCCTGGATCGGTTCGACCAGAAAACCGACCGTATGCGGCGATATCGCCTGGGCGAGGGCTTCGGCATCGCCATAGGGGATAACCTTGAAGCCGGGGGTGAAAGGGCCGAACCCCCGACGCGAGCCGTCATCGGTGCTGAATCCCACGATGGTGATGGTGCGGCCGTGGAAATTGTTGGCGCACACGATGATCTCGGCCTTGTCTTCGGGTACCCCCTTGACCGTATACCCCCATTTGCGCACGGCTTTAATGACCGTTTCGACAGCTTCGGCGCCGCTGTTCATGGGCAGCACCTTGTGGGAATTGGTCAGATCGCAGAGTTCCCGGTAGAAGAGGGCCAGCTGATCGTTGCGAAACGCGCGCGAAGTCAGGGTCAATCTGCCGGCCTGCTCGACGAGGGCTTTCTGGATAGCCGGGTGGCAATGCCCCTGGTTGACAGCGGAATAGGCCGATAGGCAGTCCATATAGCGGCGTCCGTCCACATCCCAGACCCATATACCTTCCCCGCGGGTAAGCACCACGTCGAGGGGCTTGTAGTTGTGGGCGCCAAGTCGATCCTCGAGTTCGATATATTCCTTGGTCTGCATTCAATCCTCCTGCCTGAGTATTGCTTTATCCATTTTGGGTGCCATCCCGTTTACAGCCTGCGGCTCCAGTTGCTCCCGGTGGCTGTCTCCCGATCCCAAGGCCACTACGGCCGGGCAGCCGTCCCTGGGCTGCCCGCGACCTCGGACCTGATATGGCGATTGAAACGACGCACGTGTTCGCGGGCCAGTCGACGCGCCCCTTCGGGGTCGCCCTTTTCAACGGCGGCAACGATATGCCGCAGGTCCTCGTAGTTCTCTTTGAGGACCGTCGGGCGCCGGAACGTAAAGCGCTCATAGTAGCCCAGGATCGTTTCGTGCACCATTTTGACAACGGCCACGAACACGGGGTTGCCACTGATCTCGGCCAGGGCGACGTGAAGCCTGATATCGACTTTGATAAACGTCCTGGCATCCGGCTGATCGCTGCCCAGGCATTCCCGGGCCCGGTCAAGGATACGCTGCAGGAGCGCGATGTCCGCGGGCCCGGCCGATTGAGCGGCCAGGGCCGTTACTTCGCCCTCGACACAGAGGCGGAACTCCTCCAGGTGCTCCAGTGATACCTGCTTCTGGTGCATCAGGAGCGTCAACACCTCGGCCACCGGGTCGATGTTTGTGGTCGTGACCACGGCGCCGCCCTGAACCCCGAGCTTGACCTCGATCAGCCCCTTCTGCTCGAGAACGCGCAGGGCTTCACGGATCGAGGACCGGCTTGTCTCGAACATTTCCATCAGGGCCCGCTGGGGGGGAAGTTTGTCCCCCGGCTTCAGCCGGCCCTCCAGGATGGCGCTTTGAATCTGATCGACCAGATCCTGAAAGACACGGTTGCGCGAAGTTTTTTTGAACATTCCGATGGCCCATCTGAAGCCGCATTAAAATTGTGCTAAAAATCATTATAATGGATCTCCCATTATAATGGTTAATCTGTCTTGTCAACTTCAAAATACGACTGCCAGTCGTGTTTTTATCATTCGTGACTGCATGCCGCCGCGTGGATGCAACTGCCGGATAACCTGAGACACAGTTCAGAGGTCCCCTGCGCTCGGATGATCGTCATATTCCGGCAAAACTGTCGGCGGGCGGACCGTGGGGGGATGATTCGCTTTTAATTGCAGGTGCGCGGGTTGATGCGGTCAGGTTGGCCGGTCCCAGGCAAGGAACCGCCAAGGTGTGGGCATACCCTGGCAGGCGATGGAAGATGTACACGCTTTTAGGCGCTGTAAGAAAAGCAGCCCGCGAACGCAAAGGCAGGCGGCGCCCGGCCGCAACCCTTAGACAAGAAAGTACGGGCCGGCGGAAATGGGCCTCATGTCAAATCGGCAACCGGGACGAGCGTTCAGGTGATGATCAGGATTTCGGGAAAATTATGTATTTTCTGCCAAACCCTGCGCAGGATGATCATTGCTGGATCGGTATCATGCCTATCTTCGGAAACTTCGTCCAGACAGGACTCGAGCAATTCGTCATTTCCGGTCCAGATCTTGAATTCATCCAGAACGTAGTTGGCCACCGAATCGTAGAGGCGCACAAAATCGTTTTCGGTCATCCCGGAAAGGGTCGCCATATATTGCGGCGGTAAATCGGATATCAACAGATCGGCCACTTCGTCGACCGTTCGTGGTAAGCTGTGCATGTTGGGCTTTTCGTACATGGGTATTCCTGTCTTCGCATCAGAGAACGCGTTCTTGCTGGTTCTTATCTGCCCACACATTGTTTTCAATAATGATGCCAAAGTTCGCGATAAATGGATGTGCATATAAAATCAAATAATTGCAGGCGTTTATGATAAATCGAAAAATCTTTTGCTTGAAGGACGCCACAAAAATGGCGATCGGCTCGACAATTTTGTCATAAAACGGCCATGCGTTTAAAGAATTTACAGATAAGCATCCAGGCCAAGTGTGTTAGCCTGTCAATGCGACCCGGATTACCGCTCGGCGAGGCTGGCAGCCGCGATGCGCGCGGATTCAACGCTCTGAGCGCCGAATGCATTGGTTTCTCCGGCCTGTCTCGGCCGGAAGGTAAGACAAAGCTGCCGGCATAGTGCTCCGATTCCTACCTTGATGCTAGGGTCGTACTAAAAAATGGCAAGGTTTAAGGGATATTTTTATTTGGGGTCAACAGCCTGGTAACCGCCGGGTTGGGGATCGATAACCGCTGCGTCGCGATCGTTGCGAGGTTTGGGGCGATGGGGCTGCGAGGTAAGGTGCGGGGGGGCGGCTTTAGGCGCCAGGTTTGCTTAAAGCGTTTATTCAGGGTTTGCCTGAAGGGTCCCTCAGGTTGGCCCTGTTGATGGTATCGCGGCCGAATTTGACGTTGATGGCATCGAGCGCCTGGTCGACGCTCTCCCAATCGCTGTCGTGACGGAATGAAGCGGCAGGGAACAAATCCATCTGGGACGGTATCCGGGAGATCACCAGATTGGAGGCACCGACCCCGACGAGACGAATTCTCTGCTCCAGCAGTTCGTCCTTCAAGAGCCGGCAGGCTTGGTTGAAGAGGATATCGGAGGACTGGAAAGGCTCCTTCAGTGTGGCGCTGCGCGTGATCTGCCGGAAATCGTGGTATTTGATTTTGAGCGTCACGGTGCGGGCTTTCGCTCCGTGGCGACGAAGCTGTCGGCCGACGTCCTCCGCATGGTGCAACAGCTGCTGCCGCAACGCATCGCGATCGGTGAGGTCGCGGTCCAGGGTGGCCTCCGAACTGAAGGATTTGGCCTGGCTTGCAGGGTTGACCGGTGTATCGTCTCGGCCCTGGGCCAGCGCGGTGAGGCGGCGGCCGAATTTGCCCATATGCCGGTCGAGGCTCTCCGGGCGGTGCAGACGAACCTGTCCCAGCGTGTTGATCCCCATCTTGTTCAATCGCTTGAGCGCCTTGGGCCCCACACCCGGCACTTTCTCGACCGGGAGACGATCGATAAAGCGCATGACCTGATCGGGCGTGATGATCGTCATGCCGTCCGGCTTCTGGATATCGGAGGCAATTTTTGCCAGGAAGCGCACCGGAGCGATCCCGACCGAACAGGTCAGCCGAACCTCGTCCCGGACGGCCTTTTTGATGGCCGCTCCCATCTCGGCGGGAGGCCCGTGCAAGCGTTCGCATCCGCTGATATCCATATAGGCTTCGTCGATGGAAACCTTTTCGACCAGGGGCGTGAAGCTTTGCAGTCGTGACATTACCCGGCGCGAGATTTCCTTGTAGCGGTGCATGCGGCCGGGAACGACGATGCCGTGAGGGCAACGGCGGCGCGCTTCGAACATGGGCATGGCCGACCGTACACCGTAGCGGCGGGCTTCGTAGCTGGCGGTCGTCACGACCCCGCGCGGGCTGGAACCGCCCACGATAACACATTTGCCGCGCAGCTCCGGGCGGTCATGTTGTTCGACCGAAGCAAAAAAGGCGTCCATATCCAGGTGAAGGATCATATGGGAAAGAAGGCTTTCGCATCCTGGCGATCGATCATGGTTTCAGGGGCCGGCTTGGCGTGAGGTGTTGCAGGCGTGCCACGATGGGCCGGTCTGCCGGTGCGAACCGGTAGTGACGCATCTGCGCGGGTGTCACCCATCGAACGGCATCGTGCGCGGTGGGTTCCAGTTCACCGTCCGCGAGTTCGGCCCGATAGACCAGCAGGCGCACGGTCATGTGGTCGTAATGATAGTCGGTCTGATCAAAAAAGGGGCCGATACGGGTCAGGATGCCAAATTCTTCGTGCAGTTCGCGTTGCAGGCACTCCCGGGGTGTTTCGCCCGATTCGAGCTTGCCGCCGGGAAACTCCCACGAACCCGCGAGCCGGTCGCCGGCCGGGCGTCGCGCAATCAAAATGCGCCCAGCGTGCATCAATATAGCGGCGGTTACGGCGACGATTTTTGAGTTGGCGTCCATCCGTGAGCATCGATCGCTGGAGGCGATCACAGCCTTGCGTCACCGCATCGGCTTGAGAATGCCTCGCTGTAAGGTCACAGGGCGGCCTCATGGGACCCGGTGCCTGTTAAACGCCATCTCCCGCCGTAAAGCAATCCAAAAATGACGGCATTCCCCTGCGTGCTGCCCATGGGTCGGGTTGCAGCGGCGTGAAGGCCCGGAGGCTGGGGCCCCGAGGCGTTCCCCTAGGTGCCATGACGCGCTGTTGAGGGCACTCCCAAAGGCGGCCGGTTGAGGCGGCGCTGAGCGGCCGCCATACGGTCCCCTTGGGCCCGTGTTAGGATTGGCCGCCGACTTTGGTTCTCAGCAGGCTCTCGAAACGCCGGTAATTGCGATCCTGGTCGTGACAGGCGCGCACGTGGAGTTTGGCTGCCGCGCCGAGACGTTTACGCAGGTCGCCGTCCTGAATCAATCGTTCCAGAGCGTTCTGGAAGGCATGCGGACGGACCGCCGAACACAAGATGCCGGTATGGCCGTCTTTAACGACCTCCGAGGCGCCCCAGCGGTTGAAGGCGACGATCGGAAGGCCGCAGGCTTGCGCTTCCAGGTAGACCATTCCCAGGCCCTCCTGGATACCGGGAAAGGCGAAGATGTCGGCGGCGCTGTAGAAGCGGTACATATCTTCCCGCGCGATCCTGCCCGTAAATATGGCACCCGCGCCCAGGCTGCCGCGGGCCAGCGCCCGCAGACGCGGTCCGCTGGCGCCGTCTCCGCAGACGACCAGGCGAAAAACCAGGCCTTTGCGCCGGATCGCTTGGCAGGCTTGGATGGTTTTTTGGAGCCCTTCGGTTTTTACGCCCGGTCGAAACATGGCAGCCGTCAGGATCACGGGAGCGTCCCCGCAGCCCCACTCGCGGCGCAACTTCGTGCGGGCGTCGGTATCAGGTCTGAACAGGGTCGTGTCGACCCCCGGTGCGATATAGTGGACACGATTGGCCGGCAGCAGGCGTTTCAGGTTGATTTGATCTCGGTGTTTGTTGGTAAAGACCGCCGCGGCCCGTCCCAGCACCCAGCGGTTGACCAGAAAGCCCGGCCGGGTCTTCCAGTGCCGCCTTCGCTTGGTCGAATAGACGCCCTGGAAGATGAAATACGGTGTGGGACGGATGAGCGTGCACAATGCCCCCAGGGCATCCGGCGCCTTGTAGTAGGAATGGTAGGTGAGCCACAGGTCGGGCGGCGTCAGGCGCAGCTTTCTGACGATTTTCACCACTTCTGACAGCAGGCGCCACCACATCCAGGGTTTCCAGTAAAACCAGCGCGCGCGCAGTCTGCTGGCCAGTGTGACGCGATGGCCGCTTCGGCGCAAAGATGTGAAGAGACTGCTGCCGATGATGAGGTCGCCGGATGGGTTGCGGTGCCCGAGGGGCTTCAACGGCATGTAGTAGACGATACGCAAGGTTTTCACTTTCCGGCAACCCAATAAAAGATTAGCGTCCGATGGAAACACGGAATGCTGTCATTTCAATCGATTAGCTTAGGAAATCGAGACGGGAAAGTAAATGCCGGCGAAGGGCCGATGGAAAAGGCAAAGCCACGTATTCAAACGATGGCTTTGCCTTTTGGAATGACACCTGTCAATGGTATTTGATCTTTGCTTTAAAAAAAATTACGAACTAATTCGATTGATCCGGGTGCGGCCGAAAGCGGCGAGGCCTACCATTAAAAAACCCATTGATATTAGAACTATATGTTCGGAAACCGTAAGTGGTACTGTAATGTTTTGAACGATGAAATCCGCATTGGCGGTTCCGATTAAAATAAACATGAGTATCAACAAGAACATGCCGAGTGTTCTCTTTTTCATAAATCTAACCTCCGGCCATGATGGTGCAGAATGCCATCCGTGAAGGGTCCATATCTGGTGAAGGCTCATTGAGCAAAGCATGTGCCAACATGGTGGAAGAATTAATAAATATATGAAATCAAGCGGTTATAGGGAAAGCGTAAAAAATATGCTGGGCGAATGAGAAACCTGATGGTATTTATTGGGAAGTCGGATTCATATTGTAACCTGCATTACAGAGACGTTTTATCGTCCGTATTCAATTTGAATAGATGCGGTCC
>JAAUXZ010054967.1_pt1 | contig 13112 bp, 19 predicted proteins | sample 7278131 | NCBI WGS metagenome assembly JAAUXZ01 (sample SAMN14350119, study PRJNA611818) | marine sediment metagenome | isolation source: surface marine sediment (3m) | place: French Polynesia: Moorea | collected 2018-08
CTTGCTATGGCAAAGGCGCAAGGTTTGTTTTCTTGCTGCATTATTAACTCAAGTAAATGTTTGGCAATCATAATATTAAGCTGTAGGACTAAATACAACCAACCTTGTATCCATCCTATACAGTAATATTTTTGCCTTGTGGGGTCTGGAGCAGTTCCTGGTACTGCGACTATGCCCAACTTAGCTGCATCATCAAATCCTAAGTCAAAGTCCTTAAGGTTCTTAATATGGATAGCTTCGTTGGAATTTTCCCAGTCTTCATAATCCCAATAGCTTTCCCATCGTGGAATACCGTTAGCTTCATGCCATTGTTGCATTGTTTTTCTCCAAGTAAAACACCACAACAAATGGCAATCGCCACTCAAAATTTAGATAGTTCCTTAAGAATTTTGTCTATATTAGCAAGTACATCATCGCAATAATTAATGACTTGTTCCGGACTAGAATTACGCATTATTCTCACTAAATTTGCAACATTTTTCAAGTCATTCTTCAAATCTCCAACTAAGATTTGATTCCTACTTCTGAGACTGTCAAACTTCCCCTTCAAATTGTTATATTGAGTTATATATTTCTCCTTACCTTTGTCAACTGCTGTCTTGTATCTAAGAAGCTTCGTTTTGTAAATTACTACCTCTTGTTTTGTCCTTTTCAACTCTTTTCTCAGAGTATTATTATCTTTGTCTGACTGTTCCAATCTCTCCTGCAAAATTTCTTTTCTTAAACTGCCTCTTTTCCTGACAATTGTCATTAGTTCTTTAAAATAAAGCACACCAACTATTAGCAATACGCAAAGGAACAGCAGAATGGGATTATCTATTCGACTAATCAATTTTTCTAGAAAAACTATCATGTTGTTTTGACCTTTTGCCCCAGAAAGTAAATTTGGCCAATTCAATTCCTAGCATTACAATACTTAAAACTGCTTCTATTTGAAGATTTTTAATCACTGCAATCCCAAACATAATCGGTAACATTATTCCTTGTAAAAAACAAAAATACAGGTAAAAATTTAACCCTTCGTTTTTGCCATCCTCATCTAAAAAAGGTATTAAAGCGTACATAACTATCCCACCAATACCAGTTCCGATACAAAGCCCTGATAATATTATTAATCCATCTTCTAGAATTAAATTTATCCCTCTAGCTAATAAGTAAGTAAATCCGGGATTATACAAAAAGAAATTACAGATACTTTTTAGAGATTGAAAACTCCCAGAAAATTCTTTTTTAAATACGACAAAGCCAGTATCCTCTTTGCTCATTTCTGCCTCCTTCTTTTTCGATAATTACTAATTTTAACTATTGACTTTCCATCCATTATTAGCATTCCTACTGCGTAAGAAAATGATAGAAAAGAAATCCCAAAATCAAGTCCGTAATAGAATTTATCTGCTTGAATATTTGGCAATAAAAGTATGCTGAGAAGTTTCTCTACTGCTAAGAACATGAGCAAGACTGAAATTTTCTTTCCATCGTTTCGGAAGTCCTGGAAAAACACAAATGACAGTAAGAGTAATGGGATACCTAGCACTGTTGAACATATGGGAATTATTGTTTGTTGAACCATAGTTATTTTTGATTTACAGTAGGACAACTGCTACAGTTATCCTACTAAAAATGTTACTAGAAGATTACGAAAATTGAGTCTAGTCTAGTCGATTCAAAATAAGCTAAAACATCGTAGACACTAAACTTGGTTAGTTTCATTTCTGTTTCTGTTAAAATTAACTGAGTACGCTTAGTTTTGCGGATGTTAAACTCACAACCTCTGAGGTAAAAATATTGCCGTATTTTGCTATAGTCTTGCTTGTCAAACCCAATGTAGACTTGCAAGTATGAATCAAAATCAGGTGGTATGCACCAGTTAGCGCTAGTAGGTTTTCTCGCAATACTAAATATTAGATTTTTGGCTACTTCATATAGGGCGTAAGTACCATGCGGACTTGCGTATACGCGAGGACATAATGTTTCTATGTCTAATGCGGTGCAGGTTAAAACCTTGTTGTCAATATCCGCGTTATAAGTTTTTACCCAGTTAAGAAGTTTTACTTTTTGTTCTGGAGTCATGTTACAATTACTGTGTCCTATTACTTTTTCGTTCTGCGGAAACTTAGTTGTTTTTCCTTGTCATAAACAAAAGGCCGACCGTGATGTTGTCATCATAGTCAGCCATTTTTATGTCAAATAGGTTGTGTTAGAATGCTGCTGTATCATAATGCAACTAAAGCAGGCATACTATTTTTGTTACTTACTGAAAACAGCCTTTGGGGACTGCCATAAGCAGCCTTACACCATTACTGTTAGCAATTTCCATCCAGTTAAACCCTGTTAGTTTAGCTACAAACGGTTCTTGCCCACAACAAATCTTCATAGCCTGGTATCCAGCTCTCATGGCTACCATCAGTCGCTTAAGGTTATGCTCAGTCTGTTGTGTATTGAAATAGTGGTTATCAGACTTCAAATACACAGCTATGTATGCTTGGGTGAGAGACCATTTGTCGGCAACCTTGAGTACCTTCTGGATATCATCGGATTGAATGTCCCCTCCATTAGCTCTGGATGAGGCCACAATTATTTTTGACAGTGTTTCTAAAGAATTATCAAGCATTGGGAAAAAGCACTCCCATTACTGAGAGCGCTTACTAGAGGACTAGGGAAAGTTAGAAGTTGTCGCTAGCGGGTAATGCTTGCTGTTCCATGCCAGCAAGTGCCTTACCTTCGCGGGGTGCAATCTTACCAGCAGCAACTAGAGAGGCGTAGCTACCCTTCATCATTTTGCGAGTTCCTACAGAATCAATGAATACATTTTCCTCAACTGTACCTGCAAGATTTTCTAGCTTTGTGTCCTCTGATGTACGATCGCGACATTCCCAAGTAATAGCCCAATAATTTGCAGTTTTACCATCATCAAGAGTAGTTGATTTCTTGACAAAGGATGGGATAAACACTTTCTCCGCAGGCTCAGAACCATCGGCCATCATGGTAGTTACTAACTCGTTGAGGTTTCCCAGGGATTCAGTCTTGATGTATGTCACCATGACTGTTTCAAACGGCACAGGAATCGCAGTACCATTGCGTTCTGCCACAAACCAGAGCTGCCACCAGTCAGCGTTAGTAGTGCTACCTAAGTTACCGTACCATTCATATTTGGCAATAATGCTCATTGCTAGCTTATCACCAAGGATTCCTTGACCTGTTGTCCATTGGCCGACTTGACAGTCGTTACGCAGGTTATATGGAATCATGGGGCAGAGAATTACCCCTTTTGGCTTTGTTCCAAATACGTTTAGTTTAGGTTTACTTTGAGTCATTTTGTTTCACTTAGCTTAATTTCAAGTGCAGCTACAACTGCACCATAATCAAAGGCGATCGCCACTCTATGTTTATGTCCGCTGCAAGAGTGTTCCTCTTACAACAGAACATTTGTATTACTGAGGGTTGATAATTGCTGCACGGACGTAGACTAATTTAGGTTGTCCGTCTTTTGATTGGATGTTGCGGTAATGCGCTTTCCTCCAGTGTGTGCGCTTGCTAGAATGACTCCCTTCTCTGGTGGTAGGGTTTTCAACTTTTGCCTTTTTATTATTTGGAACCCGTATTATCCTGGGTTTGATGTATTTTCCTTTTTGTTGCGGGGTGAATCCTTTACCAACGGTTTTGGGAATTTCAGACTCGGCGACTTCCCCTATCATTTCTGGATTAGACTGTAAAATAATATAAGTCATCAAGGCTATTTGTCTTATGATATCAAGGAAGTTATCATCATCCTTCTCAACAGTAAACACTCCCAGTTTATTAGACTTGTCATAATCAACTTTCCCTTCTTCAACACTCATTCCAGCTAGCCAAGTAATTGAGTTTTGGTCTACTGTCGTGGAATGAATAATTGTCTGCTTTTCTTGGGGCAAATATTTGATTTCGTACCCAAAGTTTTTTCCGGTACTGTTCTCAGGATATCTCAAGTCACTGGTGTGTATAACTAAATGGTCAACTACTGCCTCACTACTACGGAGTGAACTATCTGGGAACAATAACATTATAGTCGGTAGTGATATCTTCAGATTTTTAATAATCTCTTCGTTTATAGTCGTGTTGAGCATTGCATGAAATACTTCCTTAGACAAGCAGTAGATAGGAGCTTGTTGCACAGCCCACAATGAATATCTATGAGCGTTAAAATATCCTGCTTGGTCGCCCATGGAACCAAGCTGTTTAACTACTCCACTGTGAGCAACTGACACCATTTGCATTGCTACTAAAGCTCTCAATTCATTCCATTCCATGTAGCCTCTGGGAAACCTGTAAGGCATGGCTTTATCAATGCGATTAGCTAATGCCTCCATTTCAGGAGCTTTCCTCAATAATGATTTTGAGAGCTTCCTTCTACTCATTCCGTTGCTTGACATTTGATTCTCCTTAGTGTGAGTAAAAAAAATGGAGAAGGTTGCACAATAGCCTACAACCTTCTCAATCTTACCAATATTTTTTAGAGCAAGATACCTTGACAAAATCAAAGGTTAGTATTAGAAGTCAACAGTTGTTGATATGCAAGCCTGGGATTAAGCCAGCCTCTTTCATCGCTTCTGCTAGTGCTTCATCAGTTGGCGCTTTAATTGCGCCTATCATTGTGGCTACTCTCAAATAGATGTCCCGTCCACCGCGACAAACAGTCTGGTTAGATTCGTCGCTGTGACATAGATGATTAGTGCCGGCAATGACATAACTCACTATTTCTTGCCTTGCTCCTTCACTTATATCTAATGGCTCGTCCCCTGCAAAAGGGCAAGTACGACATGGTTGTTTGTTAACTCTTTGCATTATGCCTCCTGAAAGCAGCAGCATTACTACCACTGCTCAAATACTACTACTACTTAATACGGACGTGCTTACCGCGTGGCAATACTTTAGCGATTATTTCACCATTCTTACCATAGACACAGCCATCCTCTGATTCTTTGGCTAGTTTTTCAATGGCTTTCCAGTCAATATGCTGGATGGTTTCAGTCACTACAAATTCATCAGGAATGTTGCTTGACTTAGTGTCCTGTTGCTTCCATACTGGAGCAACACTATTAGAGCAGACAATGAATTTATAATATTCTCCTTTGTAAGTGTTGCCAGATGAGAGAATAACGTGCTTCACCATATCAATAATACGACTGGCTGCTTTCTTCTTAACACCAGCCTTCTCTTTCATGGAGTTAGCTTCTTCGATAAGAGCATCACCTTCTTTACTGAGCATCTTGGCTGCAAAGTAACACGCTTCGAGCTTGCTACCAAACTGGTTGATAGAGTTTTCTAGCTGCTTTTCACATTCTGTGATGGTTTCGGCATCGCCAAAATCTAAGGCAAATTGGTAAATGTCCAATGAGTCCTGAACGTCTTTAGCTAGTTCTACTAATGTTGGCTTTGGTTGAGATTGGTTCTGTTTTGCTAATGCCATTTTTCGCATGGGATAAACATCAAAAAAAATGGCGATCGCCACATAAAAAGAGAGGGTAGAAACCCCCTCTAATATAGTTAGCTATCAACTTCCAATAGCTTCCACAATGCCTTCTCCTCTGTCGTTAGAGCTTTGGCAGCTATCGCTACTGCTATCTTCCATTCGTTAGCTTGACCATCGCTACCAATTACGCAACGGTTGTCGTAATATTTTGTGACTAGATATGCGCACATTACCAGAACGTCGTAGGGGCGATAAGCAGTTTTACAGAATTCAAAATAGTTACCGTTTTCGTCTTTCTCAGACCATTCATTGACTTGATAAACTCTAGAAATGTTCAGTGTTTCGTAGCTACCGTCCCCGTTAGGAGCAATACGCTTTTCTAATTCAGCACCACCAAACCATTGTCCAGAAACAACTGTATCGGAAGCAGGTATTGGTTTGCTCTTATTGCTCGGCCAAACTATGCCAAAGGAACCTTCAGCAGTCCATTGCCCACGCTTTTGCTTAGATGAACCGTTGAACCAAATCCTGTCATACCCAAATTCTGGCTCTGAGTCAGGTTCTCCGTGCCCGCCAACAATATCTATGCCTAGCTTTCTTACTGCTTCGCAGCATACTTTAGTTGCTAGTGCAATTGCTCCAAAGTTCTCAATTTCTGGAGGTCTGGTTAAGTAATGTGTGTATCCCATAATTGTTTTCCTTTTAGTACACCAAAATCAATGGGCAATAGCCACTTAGAAAAAGCAGGCTAACAACCTGCACGAGGTTTTAAAGCACTCTCAACCACTGAGGGTGCAATTAGTTTGGTCTAGCTATTTAGTATTTAGAATAAGCTAAGTTGCTTGTACTGCAACCATTGGGGTAGTGTTGATTTTTCGTACAATGGATAAATTATTACTTCTACTCCTTTGACTTTTTTACTAGCAGCAAGCGTACCCCATGTGCCACTACCGCCTCCACTCCAAGGAGATTTAGGGGTGCAATCATTAGGACAAGGTTTGTTTGGAAAACCTACTGCAATATCTCCAGTAGACAATGAGTTGACCATGCGTTGAGAACGTTCAGCATACGCCCACTTTTTAGTAGCAGGATTGTTTAATAACTCTTGCTTGACGACCAAGCGTAGATAATGACAACCTTTATCTTTGGCTAAGTTGCCAAGCATCGTATCAACTCCAGGCGCGTCGCCTACTACCCACAGACAGTCCTCACCTAGATTTTCAGGGAGGTACTGATGAGCGAATTGCCATACTTTCTCCCTTTGGTCTACCAATAGCTTTCTTGGTCCAGTGAATAAAATTCTTTTCATCACAAAAAAACGGTATGTGGGAAACCCGCTAGTTTTAACTGCGGGATGGAAGCGAATCGACGGGTTTTAACCCTTAGTCATCTTGACAATTCCAGAATATTTCGCTAATATATACATTATACAGCGAAAAATATTTTATGTATCTAACCCAAAAGAACAAAATTAGAAATTTGTCTAGCACCGAATTTAAAGCCTTGAAAGCTTTGTGCAGATTATCTAAAAATATGTACAATGTCGGCTTGTATTCTGTGCGACAATTCTATTTCTCCGAGGGCGAATATCTAAGGTATGAATCTAATTATCATTACTGCAAAGACAACGAAAATTATCAGCTACTTCAAACTGATATTGCACAACAGACTTTGAAAGTTGTTGACAGGTCTTTTAAGTCCTTTTTTAACTTAATTCAGAAAGCCAAAGAAAGTCTGTATCGGTTTGAACAAATACGAATGCCTAGATATCTCAAAAAAGAGGGATACTTTCCTTTAATAATACCTCGAATTAGGCTAAAAGACGGATATTTCAATATTCCAATGTCTCAGAAATTCAAGGCTGAATATGGCTCAGTAAAAATCCCTTTTCCTGAGAGATTAGCAGATAAGAATCTTAAGGAAGTTAGAATAATCCCTAGATTTGATGCCCAGTTTTTTGAAGTAGAATTTATTACAGAAGAGGAGGCACAAACAGCAGTAAAAACAGACAATGTAGTAGCAATCGACCTTGGTTTAGACAATTTAGCCACTTGTGTATCAAACACTGGGTCATCGTTTATTTTAGACGGTAGAAAACTTAAATCAATTAACCAGTGGTACAACAAAGAAAATTCTAGATTGCAATCTATAAAAGATAAGCAGGGTATTAAAGGTTTGACAAAAAAACAAATTAGTATCACTGTGAATCGGAATAATAAAGTTAGAGATTACTTGAATAAAGCAGCTAGGTATTTAATAAACTGGTGTGGTAAAAATCAAATATCCACTCTAGTTGTAGGTGTTAATCCTGGCATGAAGCAAAACATTAATTTAGGTAGAAAAACTAACCAAAAGTTTGTACAGATACCACATCATAACTTGAGAATGAAACTAAAAGCTATGTGTGATAGATACGGGTTGGCTTACAAAGAACAGGAAGAATCTTATACTTCTAAAGCTAGCTTTTTAGATGGTGATTCAATCCCTATTTATAATGCTGATAACCCTACAGAATATAGTTTCAGTGGTAAACGAGTTAAGCGTGGTTTGTACAAGACGAGGGAAGGAAAATTGATAAATGCTGACTGTAACGGTGCAGCCAACATTGGATTAAAAAGCAACCTGAATGGGTTTATCCCTGACAGACTAGAGGCATCTTTGGCTATGCCATTAAGGGTAAAATTTGATGTGGCTTCAGTCCGTCAAATTTGTACCGCTTAAGAATCCACGCGACTTTCTGTCCGTGGAGTGTCAACCCAAGTTTCTCTATCTATAAAGGTAGCAATCTCCTAATTGACTTGAGATTGGCACGTGGGAACTTATAGGTACTTACTAAAACCATTGGTTTCCCCACCCCCCTCGCAATGACATTATAGAGATTGCCACGGGGGGGACTTATAGGTACTTACTCAAACCATTAGTTTCCCCACCCCCCTCGCAATGACAGTTTACTTTGATGATATAATTAAACACAAATTCGTAATAAATCTGAAAATGACATCTCCATCTAATCAACAAAAAGCGATCGCCATAACCGAACGAGGATTAACAATAACAGGAACTCGCATAACCATCTATGATGTAATGGACTATTTAACAGCACAGTACCCGCCCCAGTTTATCCGCAGTATGCTAAGTCTCACGGACGAACAACTTCAGGCAGCTTTATCTTATATCGAAGCTCACCGTCCAGAAGTTGAAGCAGAATATCAAACGGTACTTCAAGAAGCAGAAGCGCTCCAAAAATATTGGGAAGCAGAAAATAGCACCCTATTTGCTCGCATTGCTACTGCACCACCAAAACCAGGAACAGAAGCTATCCGTGCCAAACTGCAAAGAGCTAAAGCTGAACTAGAATCAAAAGTATGAACTTTTTAATTGATTATAATCTCAATGGCCCTGCTCTAATTCTACTAGGTAGTCTTACAGGTAGTGGTTGGTTAGATTTGATTGACATTCGTTTTGTGAGATTCTCTGAAGTGGAATTACCAATGAATAGTAGCGATCGCCAAGTTTGGCAGTTTGCACAAGCTAATCAAATGATTTTGCTAACTGCTAACCGGAGTATGAAAGGCAAAGATTCTTTGGAGCAAGTCAACCGTGAAGAAAATACCCCTACTTCTTTTCCTGTATTAACAATCGCTAATGTTGATCAACTTTTAGCTGACTCAAATTATCGAGAGCGTTGCGTCAACCGCTTAGTAGAAATTGCGATAGATATTGAATATTACCAAGGAACAATGCGAATTTTTATTCCTTGAAATCTCTTGGAGCAAATATAATTTATGGAAACTTTATTTAGTCGTTTATAATAAAAAAATATCAGTTCTTAAAGAAACATAAACATGAACAAAACTATTAATGTCAGTGGTTTAAAACCAGAACAAATAGAACAAATACAGGCAATTGTTGAGGCATTTCAAGCCAAAAATCAACTGGAAAATTTACAAAAGTCTCAAACAAAAATAGGCAAAGACGCAATTGACGATTTGACAGAAAAGCCAATTAAAGTCGATAGTTTTTTAACCCGCGAACAAATTTATGAAAGTTAATTAGGGCTTGCTGAAAAAGTCTTTTTGCTAAGGCAGGGAGTAGGGAGTAGGGAGTAGGGAGTAGTGAAAACTCAAGAGGAATCAGGAGTTGTAGAAGACTTACAAAGGAAAAATTATCTCTTAACTTGGGTGCCCCTACCTTACCAAGATACTCACTTTTTTAGCCTTATGAGGCTAAAATCTGGTACTTTTTCACCACTTAAAAAGCCTAAAACCTTTATCTCTAAATGCTTTGATATTTAATCAGCAAACCCTAATTATTAACTCAAATGGAACTAAACTTTATTGATACAAATATTTGGCTTTATCGCTTGTTTGATGACCAACGAATAGAAGCCTTAGAAAGAGAAAGAAAGCGAAAGATTGCTACTGCTATTACAGAACAACCAAATCTTATTATCAGTACCCAAGTAATCAATGAACTTTCAGTTAATTTAATTAAAAAAGCTAAATTTAATGAAAGTCAAATTAAGGCAATTATTCAATCTCTTTATAATCGCTGTCAGGTCTTAGCATTTGAGTTAACTATTCTGGAATCAGCTTCAGATTTACCTAGAATCACCAGAAGGCCAGCGCTATAATTTTAATTTAGCGCCTGGATGAATGGTGAGTATATAATTATGATTCGATGTCATAATTATATACAAATATTAATAGTTTATCCAGTAGACATTTGGGGTACATTTAGTTATAAGAATAATAGTTTATCATTTTGGGATAGCTTAATTGTTGCTAGTGCTTTAGCCGCAGGTGCAAATGTTCTTTATTCTGAAGACATACAAGATGGTTTAATAGTTTTAAAACAACTCAATATTATTAATCCGTTTAAATAAAATCAATACTTCTTTGTAGGATTTTTCCAGCATACAGAATCAAATTCTCCTAATCAAAAATCAACTATGATGGAAACTAAAATTAACTTAACCGAACAAAACCAACAAGCTCTGATAGAAATTTCTCAAATTACAGGCAAATCTCAACAAGAATTAATTACATCTGCTATTAAGGAAGTCAAATAGAGGGCATTTTCTTTATTCATACCTACTACTATCATCGCTTGGCTTTGCATACCACATATACTTAGCAGTTGATGGAGTATCAGGCACATAATACACTTCCCTTTGCGCCATCATCTGCAAATAAATCCTTCTAATCTCATCCTCCTCCTCGATAATTGAATCAGCTACAAAGTCATATCCCCAAATAGGCTCATTCTCCATTGAATAAATAATCCCATACTCTTCAGGCCAAATACCATCAGTCTCCAACCGCATAGCTTGAATATCCTTAACCCATTCCTTTTCCTCAGTTACAAATACTGCTTTGTGGATACTATAGGTATCATCAACATTAGTATTGTTCCTGCAATAGACATAGGCTAAACAGACTAACCCTTGTTCCTTCTCCTTCTCCTTTTGCTTAGTAGGTGAGTCTCCCCAAATCAACCCTGGTATCAAACAGCTAATCATAATAGTCGCCCCCACCATAACCATCGGGTTCCATGCTGCTGCCTTCCATATTAACGACGGTGCTGCACTGTTGCCTGACACAGTTATCCCACCCGCAGTTGGTATCGCTACCTTAAGAATCTCTGGTGCTATCTTCTGCCCAATAAACTGTGCTGCTGAATAGCTCAAAACTTGGTTAATGCCAAGATTATTAGTAATAATCATATCAGCATTAGCTACCTTCAATGATATTTCCATATTAGGGTCATTAATCACAGTCTCCAAATTATTCGCTGCCTGTTCTATTTCTTCTTTACTACCTCTTAATAACTCCTTCAACCATTCCTTTGCTGTTGGTAATTCGGCTGGCACATCCTCAGTTAAAATTTCCCTAAGAAAATCTAATCTGTAAGTAATTCCTGCTTTTATATCTTCCAATATTGGCATAGGAGAATTAAATATTATATCTCTACTCATCCTCAATTTAGTATCAAATATCCCTGTCAAGCCAGGTAATTCTCTCAATAATTTTTCTGGCAATGAAGTAGCATCATAATCATCATCAACATCTGGAACTAACGTAGGCTGAAAATAATCTGATTCCGATAAGTTATCCTCATTCATCCTATTCACTAAATCTGGATTTTCTTGGAAGTATATTGCAGCGTCTAATACTCCTCTTTCCGAATAGGGAAAACCAAATAATTTCATCACTACTGAACTAGATAACATTGATAGTGGAATTACCATATCTGTAGGAGTAGGAGTCATTGTACTTAATATCCCACTCATTAACTTTTGTATCCATTCTGGAAAGTTCCAACTAGGTTCAGCATCTATCTCTAATCGTTCTGATACTGCTGGTAATCTCAATCTCAAACTAGCGAAATCTTTCCAGTTTTTCTTAATAACATCGTTCCACATTCCTAATAGATTTTTCTTGGCCCCAACATCAGGATATTTAGCAGAATTAAAATGTCTATTACAGTTCCTCACAGACTCACAAGAAAGTCTAGAAATGATAGATGTATATTGATTAAAATCTAACCTTTCTGTTACTTCCCTCAGAAACTCTCTATAGAATTTAGCACCATAAGGTTTGTACTTTTTCATGTACATTCTGTGCTTGTGATTAAGGGTGAAAAAATCATCAGTTCCACCTCCTAAAGTTTGGTTAATAAAAATGCTTAGGGGAAATCTATTATTATTAGTCCAGGTACTCATATCAGTTATCAGTTATCAGTTATCAGTTACCAGTTATCAGTTTTATAGCGCTACGCGCTAGGGAACAGGGAACAGTAGACTGTTAAAGGATTGCAGGATTTATAAATGTCCTAACCAATTAACGTAGTGCTATAGTAGATAAACAGTGCTAAATCAACACTATAATACCTAAAAACTATCTAAAGGCCAATCTTCAGGACGAATGTAATACCATAAAATAGTCGCTTGAGTAGTTCTGTATTTATTTTTTTGCTCCTTCTTAAAAAACTCAATCTTCCATGAATAAATTTTAGCCGCGCACAATTCATTTGGCTCTGGCAAGTTAACTTCACCCCTACCAACATCACCGAATATAGTCCAGTCTCTTTCAGAACTAGACCTAATCATAATAGTAGCTGGAGCTTCTCGACTATCTGTGTACATCTGCACAACATTGCACAAATGTCGCTTGTTCTCTGGAAATTTCTCGTACAGTTTAGGACTTGGATAATACAACTGGTAAGGGTTTCCTTCCTTTGTGGCCTTAATAGCATGAACCCTATTAGCTCCCTTGATGGGAACCGCGTCGTAGTCACCCCAAGCTAAAGGAGCTAATCTAGAATGTTGTACTCCGTAAACCGTCAGAGTGTTCATTCTCCCAGTCCTGGTGTAAGTGGCAATTTCCTCAGCGAATAGCAGAAAAACAAGCCCTGCGGTAGTTTCTTCTCTAGCACCTCCATGGTGGGTAGCGTGCCAGAACGCTGCTGCCCAATCATATTTAGTCAATAATCTGTAGTTGGTATTATTGGGACCCATAATATCCCAGTCAATATTGTCAGCTATAAGCGTGACTGGCTGTTCGTCAAACGCCTGTCGGAAAAACTTCTGATAGTTACCTGGTAATTGATTGAAAGGTATATCCCACAATTGTGAGACGTTTAATTTCTCCTTGAGGCGATC
>JAAUXZ010051074.1_pt1 | contig 13104 bp, 16 predicted proteins | sample 7278131 | NCBI WGS metagenome assembly JAAUXZ01 (sample SAMN14350119, study PRJNA611818) | marine sediment metagenome | isolation source: surface marine sediment (3m) | place: French Polynesia: Moorea | collected 2018-08
CCCAGGATCAGGCTGCCTGCCAAGGCCGGTGGATACTCCAGGAATCCACGCCCAAGGATCATTAGCCCAAGTCCGGTCATAGCGAAAACCAGCACGCCTGCAATCATAAGTGCCCGACGAATAAGTGTACTTGCCGGAAGTCCGGCGGCAGGATAACCCGAGAGCCTTAGCAGGACGCCGGCTGACGCCAGTACGGCACCAGCCTGGAATGCACCACCAGGTGCGTGTGCACCGACCCAGAGCAGGTAGGCGCTCATCACGATCAGGACCGGGACCAGCCATACGGTCAGTCCAGAAAGAACAGGGCCCGCTATGAGGTAAGGCTCCCTGCTGATATTGAGTGAGCGAATGCCAAGTACGGCAGCTAGGAGTACGGCTAACTCCAGGAAGGTATCGTAGGCGCGGAAGTTGAGCAGAACGGCAGTGACCGGATTACTCACTCCACTTTGATCCAGGTTTGTGAACACCTCGCTGGCCAGCCCCGGATATTGCCTGTTCATCAGGGCGTCGGTCAGGCCCCATCCCAGTATCAGGGTCAGGGAGATGGTCGCCAGGATCAGCAGATAATCCGAGGCCGTGTTCTTCTTCGTCGCTGTTGATGGTTTGGCCGCCGATGACTCTTCGTCACGCAGGGCGGCCAGCAGCAGGGCGCCGGTCAGCCCCGTGCCAATAGCAGCCTCTGCCAGGGCAATGTCAGGTGCCTTCAGGCGGGCCCAGGCCAAGGACAGCACCAGTCCAAAGGCGATAAACAGGGCGATCCCCTTACGCAGGTTTTCAGTCGATAAGGCGGACCAGCCAAGTGCAAGCAGGGCAGTTAGCAATAAAAAATCAAATAGCTTCCAGCTCAGGGTTTCCATAGGCCCCGCTCGCTGCGTCTGGCGCGTTGGGCTATCAGATGGGCACTTGCAGCACTGGAGGCAAGAACCAGCAACCAGACCAGGACCAGTTTGAGTGAAATGAGCGGGTCACCCATGATCAGGATGACGCCCAGTATCATCATACCAAGGCCAATATTGTCGGCCTTGGTCAGGGCATGCAGTCTTGAGTACAGATCGGGCAGCCTCAGAAGGCCTATTGAACCGGCCATGAAAAACAGCAGGCCAGCCGTGATCAGGGCCATGCCAATGTAGTCAGTCATCGTCTGCTCCTGCCGCTGTTCTTCGTGTCAGTGCCGCAACCGAGATGGCGGCCAGCATGGCCAGTACCAGGGCGATATCAATACTTGCGGGCATATCGAGCAGGAGGCCCAGAACGAGCAACAGGCCGACACCCGTTGTACCCATCAGTTGCACGGACATGATGCGGTCTTCGAGTGTTGGGCCACGGAAGATTCGTATCAGTCCGATGCAAAGGCTGAGCACCAGTACAAGCAGGGTAAGTGTCAGGAAAACGGTCATTCGTCCTTTCCTCGTACCAGGAAGATCTGCCGCACAGCCTCCTCGAGTCGTGAAAGTCCTTCCCCCGGATCGATGTCTTCACTAAGCAGATGAATTTCAATCCAGTCATCCTGGATGTCAGCGGTCAGGGTGCCGGGCAGCAGGTTTACGCAATTGACGAAGAATATCCGTTTGACGCGATCATCGAGTTTCACCTGGTAACGGTAAAAACCGGGCTTGATTCTGAGCCTGGGGTGCAGGGTACGGGAGGCAACATCAATCCCGCCGCGTAGTGATTCAATGAGGAAGAAAGGAATAAATTTCAGCAGGCCAACCGGAGATAGATAATGGCCTGACCGCGGATTAAGTCGAATAAACGCCCAGACGGCAAACAGGACCGCAGGAATACCGATGATCCAGGAAGAGAGCTGGCCATCCGTCATCAGCCACCAGAGGAATGCAAAGGTAAGAGCTATCGTTATGAGGCGCATAGCGATGCTCTTTCCCGTCATTTGGCCATGCGTATGATTCAAAACCATCACTCCGGTTATTGCAGATTAAGTATTCATACAACTTATCGTCAAGGCAAGCTATTAGCATTAAGTTAAGCACGGATTATCCCCATGGATGGTTTTGTTATCAGAAACCCGGTTATGTTTTTTCTGAACAAATCCATTAGGGGATAATCCGAATTCCTTTTTACTAGGCCGCGTTCCTGATTCCGCAGCTCTGGTTCGCGGGTACCGCGATATCCATGAGCATGGGGTCGTCCAGTTGCAGGGCGTTCATCTGGTCGATGTAGGCCTGGCGGCTTTTGATCTGGAGCCTGGGGTTAAAACGTAACTCCTCCCCAATCGTGCTGACGGTCATGCCATTGTAGTCATGCGCCGGATAGACGAAGGTCTCTTCAGGCAGCGCAAGAATCTTTCCAAACAGGCTGTCATACTGATCGCCGGGATTCCCGTTCTGGAAGTCGGTACGACCGGTGCCCCTGATTAACAGGGTGTCCCCGGTAAATATGCGGTCTGGCAGCATGAAGCTATATGAATCACTGGTATGACCTGGTGTGTAAAGTATGTCGAGATGCAGGTTGTCAACGCATAGCTTGTCGCCTTCACTGAACCGGATGCTCACGCACTCGGAACCTGTTTTTTCACCCATCGCAGTAATGCAGTCTGTGCGTCCCTGCAGGCTGCCTAGCGCGGTGACATGATCTGCATGAATGTGCGTATCGACGGCCATCAGCAGTTGTACATCCAGCTCTTTCAGAAGCTGAATATACTGGTCCGTATTCTCGTAAACCGGATCGATAATCAGGGCCTCGCCGCCTTTACGCTCGGCAAGGATATACGTGTAAGTCGAGGACGTATGGTCAAACAGTTGTCTAAAGATCATGGTCGTTCTCCTTCAGCAATAACTTTTAGATAGTGATTTGCTTCGCGCAACTGGTTCCCCGGTTCCATGGCATCCTGGCAATCAGTTGTGCCATACCACACCATCGTGTGAGGCCTGAAACGATCAGACCGGCACCGATAATTGGGATGGCTGCAAAGAACAGTTCATTCACGGTAAAACCAAAGAAAACTTTCAGTACCAGCAGAGCACCGATCGTGATCTGAACCTGTCGCTCAAGCGAAAACCCGTTGCTGCATCTTTGCATCGGTAAGCCGGCCTTCTGCCAGGCTTTGGTACCGCCTTCCAGAAGGATAAGGTTCCTGAAGCCCGCCTGATGAAGACGTTCCGCGGCCTTGCTGGCCCTGGCGCCTGTCTGGCAGGTAAGGAACAGGGGATGCTCATGACCCGCAAGTGAGTCACCAAGGAGATCGGCAAGGTTTTCAGGATTGAGGTCATCCAGTGGGACTGAGATAGCGCCAGTTGCATGGCCGGACTGGTATTCCGGTGGCGTGCGCACATCAATGAGGTTAACTGTTCCATCCCTGTTTATCAGGGAATCCAGTGACTGTGGACTTATGGTGTTGATCACATTCATGTGCTCTTCCTCGAAATGGAGTCGGCTGTTTAATTTTTCATGATCGAATATATGCCAGGTTTAAGATCATGAATATTCGTATTGTTTATTAAAATTATTCGAATAATTCGAAGCTTTTCCGCAGGGGGAGGGGCGCACCAAGCGTGCCAGGATAGGTCTTGACGACTAGCCTGGAGTTGGTATCCGCAAAATGCGGCTTTCAGATGTGTATGGTTTTGTGAGGCGTCTGATACGACAGATGTTTGCGTTTAGTCAGGCCCTTTGCCTGGCAGTCTCCTGCCATGTCAGTGCATCGGCTGTTTCTAAAAGTGTGCTAACAAAACCGACTGCCTGTTGCAGGTTGTGTTCTGCCGATTCACTAAGGGGCTCACCAAGATTAAATTCATAGCCCCGTATGCCAAGCATATAGCAGGGTGGCGGTAATGCATCGTGGTATTGCTTATATACGGCAAGAACAGACTGAGGTGACATCTCGTGGGTGGTGAAGGTGACATCACGGTCGGCTGTCAGCGGATAAAAGTCGTAGGAATCTGTGGCGCTGAAACTGGCATCTACAAATAGCACGAGGCTGCGATGCTGAAGATCCAGTGCGTGTTCTATCTGTAACTGAAAGTCGGTCAGAAGCTCAACCTGATTGCTCAGGCCGGCCTGTTCAATCTCTGGCTGGATCCGATTCAGGAGTTCGGGCCCGAGGGCATCATCCCCGCGTGAAGGATTGCCGTAGCCAAAGATCAGGATGGGGGCAACGCTCATTCCCCGAAGTCACAGGCACCAATGTCGCCGTTGGCATTTTTGAACTTGTGATCGATGATGTTGCCATCCCTGTCGACCAGTTCGACCTCCAGCGGCATCTTCCCCAGCGCATGGGTCGCGCAGGACAGGCAGGGATCATAGGCACGAACGGCGATCTCGATCAGGTTGAGCATGGGTTCAGTGATCTCTTTGCCATCCAGTTCTCGGGCAGCAACCTGGCGTATGGATTCATTCATGGCCTGGTTGTTGTTGGTGGTCGATACGATCAGGTTGGCACGGGTAACGAGGCCGTCATCATCAACTTCATAGTGATGGAACAGGGTACCCCTCGGTGCCTCAATGACACCGATACCCTTGTTGCGTTTCTCGCCCTCGGTAGTCAGTTCAGTGCCCAGGATATCCGGATCGTTCAGCAGTTCCCGGATTTTTTCTGCGCAATACAGCAGTTCGATCATGCGTGCCCAGTGATAGGCCAGCGTTGATTGCACCAGGCCTGAGTCTGCAAAGTCACGAAACTCAACGCGCGCGGACTCGGCCATCGGTGTATCGAAGAAATCGCAGTTATTCACGCGGGCCAGCGGACCCACGCGATACCATCCGTCTTCCTTACCCACTGCACTAAGGTAAGGGAACTTCATGTAGCTCCAGCCTTTTACCTGTTCATGCAGGTGCTGTTCGTAATCCCGGTAGTCAACATGGTCGATGATGGCTGATCCATCGGCACGTCTGGCGCGCAGTCCGCCATGATAGATGTCGAAGCCACCGTCTTCTCGAACGATGGAGAGCATGTTGGTATGCATGGTGGCAAACTGGCTGCTGTGGTCGAGGTCCTGGAAGAACAGTTTCCTGGAGAGTTCAACCGCGGAGATGCTCCATTCGATGATCTGGTCGAGATCCTTTAACAGGTAATCCCGTTCATCTGTAGACAGCGACTTGTTCACGCCGCCGGGAATGGCGCCAAGGCCATGGATGCGTTTTCCGGCCGTCATGCGTATGACTTCCTGGCCAAACTTACGCAGCAGTACACCCTGCTTGGCGATCTCCGGATATTCTCCGAGCAGTCCAATGATGTTGCGATGCGCAACGGCGTCGTCATAGCCCAGTAGCAGGTCAGGTGAAGAAAGATGGAAGAAATGCAGGGCATGCGACTGCAGGGTCTGGCCATAGTGCATGAGCCGACGAATCTTTTCTGCCGTTGGTGTTAGCTGGTCAACGCCAACCAGCTGGTCGATGGCCTTGCCGGCTGCCAGGTGATGGCTGACCGGGCAGATGCCGCAGAGTCGCTGGACCAGGATCGGTAGTTCCCAGTAGGGACGACCCTGGATGAATTTTTCAAAACCGCGAAACTCAACAATATGCAGGCGTGCCTGTTCGATGTGATTATCATCATCCATGAGCAGGGTGACCTTGCCGTGACCTTCGACGCGGGTGAGCGGTTCGATGACTACCCGGTTTAACTTCTCCGGGTTGCTGGCGGTTTCCAGGTGTTGGGTGCTGTCAGTCATAGTGAATCTGCCGATAAGCGAAATCGATGGGCTTGCCTGCCAGGAGTTCTTCCAGGAAGGTCCAGATGGTGTCGGCTGAAGGTGGGCAGCCGGGCAGGAAGTAGTCGATCTTGACGACTTCATGCAGGGGGTGAACCTTGTTCAGTAGCATGGGAATCTCGGGATCTGAGGGAATCTGCGCATCCTCGACACCGATGCCGTCCAGATAGGCCTCGTTGAGGCACTCAGTCAGGGTATAGTGATTTCGCATCGCGGGTATGCCACCGGTGATGGCGCAGGCCCCCATGGAGACCAGGATCTTGCAGTGTTTGCGAAACTCCCTGAGCACCTCGACATTCTCTGCGTTACAGACCCCGCCCTCGATGATGCCGACATCGCAGTCACTGATCTCCTTGATGTCAGTGATGGGGGTACGGTCAAACTCTACCAGTTCTGCCAGATCAATGATTTTTTCATCGATATCGAGAAAAGACATGTGGCAGCCGAAGCAGCCGGCCAGTGATGCCGTTGCGACTCTTACCTTGCTCATGAGTCTTCTCCCTGGTGGTCAGCAACGTCACCCACAACGCTGACCGGTTTGCGGTCATACAGTCGTCGACCAATGGGAATGTTGTAGCCCTCGTGTTTTGGCAGGATGGCCCCAACCGGGCATACATGCGCCGCCTTGTCCCGTACCTCGAAGTCAGTATCGCCCAGCTTTCCACTAGGGGCATTCACCGTGAGATGCGCCTTGATGCCACGGCCGCTGATGGCAAAGACGTTCTTGTGGTCGACATCGCGGCTGGCGCGCACGCAGAGTTCGCAGAGTATGCAGCGGTTAAAGTCGATTGCGACATCAGGATGTGAGGCATCGACATCGCGCAGCGGATAGAAGTGGGTCAGTTCGGGCGCCAGCATGCCGCAGTAATAGGCAACGGCCTGCAGCTGGCAGGCCCCGCTTTTCTCACAGCCGGGACAGACATGGTTGCCTTCAACAAACAGCATCTGTAACAGGGTGACTCGGTCGCCCCGTAATTCTTCGGTTTCGTTTTCTACTGTGCTGTCTTCGACGGCAGGCGCGGTACAGGCGGCCACCTTGCGGCCGTTCATCCTGACCGTGCACAGGCGGCAACTGCCATGGGGCTTAAATTCAGGATTATGGCAGAGGTGCGGGATATACACCCCGGCATCCATCGCAGCATCCATAATGGTCTGGCCGTCCTTGAACGGAATCCTGCGTCCATCGATGGTGAAGTGTCCGATCATACGCCACCCCCCTGGATATGTGCGCCGGGATCGGTGCGCCCGGTGACCTGACGGGCCTCTTCCAGTGCGGCATCGAGGTCAAAAGCCGGTTCAAAAGTGGTTTCACGCAGATGTCGGGCAACCACATCCGGGAAGCGGTCCATGAGATCGGTAACCGGATTCGAGGCTGTAACACCCAGGCCGCAGTGACTGCCTTCACGCATCAGGGCGCCCAGCTTTTTCATCATGTCCAGGTCCATAGTAGTGGCATGGCTGACAATCACCTTGTCGAGACGTTTCTTGATCAGCGAGCTACCGACTCGGCATGGGGTGCAAAAACCACAGCTCTCATGCACAAAGAAGTCGGTGAAGTTGGAGACCACATCCATCAGGTCGCGCTGTTGACCAAATATCATGAAGGAGCCACCGGTGGCCATATCTTCATAGGCGATGGTTCGGTTAAATTCGGAAGGAGGCAGCAGATGTCCTGCCGGTCCTGCAACCTGAACGGCCTGGGTGTTTTCCGCCCCGCAATCATCCAGGATTTCCTGTATGGGCGTACCCATGGGATATTCATAGATACCGGGATTCGCGCAGTCGCCTGAGATGCTAAGCAGCTTGGTGCCGGACGATTCCCCGGTGCCCACTGCGTTAAACCACTCCGCACCATTGGCTGCGATCATGGCAGCTGCGATAAATGTTTCGACATTATTAACCACGGTCGGTCTGCCCAGGTAGCCGCTGGTGACCGGGAAGGGTGGGCGAATGCGGGGTATACCGCGCTTGCCTTCCAGTGACTCAATAAGGGCAGATTCTTCGCCGCAGATGTAGGCGCCAGCGCCCAGGTGCACCTGGATATCAAAGTTGAAACCGGGCTGGTCAAGGATACCGGTACCCAGCAGGTTTTCATCGCGGGCATTCTGCAGGGCGGCCTCAATTTCAGGCAGCTGGTACAGGTACTCCCCGCGCAGGTAGATAAAGCCCTGATCGGCACCTATTACCGAGGCACACAAGGTCATGCCCTCGATCAGCCGGTCGATATAGCTTTGCAGCAGGATGCGGTCCTTGAAGGTGCCGGGTTCCCCCTCGTCTGCATTGCAGACTACGACCCGCTGGTTGCCAGGTGCATTTCGGCAGAAGCGCCATTTCATCGCGGTACTGAATCCTGCGCCGCCACGGCCGCGCAGACCTGATGCCTCTAACTGATCTAGGAGGGCATCCGGGCCAAGTGACAGGGCAGCGCTGATGGCTGTTCCTGGTTCAAGTTGGTTTCCCAGCAACAGGTCCTTGCGCTGGATATTGTCTGACACAGTAAATAGCGCTTCCGGCCAGTCACTGACCGGGATGTTCTGTTCAATGAGACGACTGATTTCAGTGACGCGTTCTTCGGATAGACGGGTAAGGGTGAGTCCATTGATCAGGGCTGCGGGCCCCTGGTCGCTCATACCGGTACAGGATGTGTAGCCCAGGCTAACCTGGCCATCAGCACCTGTCTCGCCCAGGTCGACATTGAGCTTTTCTGAAAAGGCTCCTGCGATTTCCTGGCTGCCCTGCATCTGGTCAATGATGTTATTACTAACCAGGATGTCGTACTGACCGCGTGGCTCAGTATGCAGAAAGCTATAAAAACCGATTACGCCTTCTATATGAGCGCGGGTGAGTTCAAATTTACTGGAGAGCAACTCGATAGAAGCTTCCGGTATGTGTTTGTATCGCTGTTGTAGTTCGATGAGGATCTGCAGTAGATTGGCCGGGTTCTTGTTCCAGCGGCTCCGCAGTGCTTTTGTGACTTCCTGGACAGACGGTTCAGGCATGGCTACGCCTCGAAAAGGTCATTGGAAAGGTATGTGCTTACTGACCACAATACCCCTAATCCCCGATTCTAGTACAGGTTTATTTTCAACATGATGAACATAAAAAAGGCATGGCCATCTGGCCATGCCCTGAATCATGAAATCTCGATTTAATTGCTTACTGGCGAATTCCCTCAACGTGTAGATCAAGTTGCAGCTCCTTGGCGGCCGGACCAAGGTTGTAGTTAATGTTGAAGTCGCTCAGGGTGAGTTTTGTGGTGCCTTCAAAACCGCGACGATATCCGCCCCATGGATCTTCACCAGCACCGATCTGTGTGACATCAATGGTGACCGGCTTGGTTACGCCGTGCAGTGTGAGGTCGCCCTTCAGGGTGGCCTTGCCGTCGCCATGCTCCTCAAACGAGGTGCTGACAAAAGTGGCTTTGGGGTATTTGCTTACGTTAAGAAAGTCTTTGTCACTCAGGTGTTTATCGCGGTCTGCATGATTGGAGTTGATGCTGGCGGTATCGATCTCGACCTTCACCTTTGAGCCTGAAGGATTTTTCTCGTCATAGCTGAAGTTGCCGCTGAAGGTGTCAAAGCGTCCGATCAGCCAGCTGTAGCCAAGATGGGCAATCTTGAAATTGATTGAGGCGTGAGCGCCTTTTGTGTCAATCACATACTCTTCTGCCTGAACAGGCGTCAGGGCCATGAGCACGGCTATTGCAGTACTTATTGCTCCGAGTTTAATTGCTTTCATGGTGATGCTCCTTACGTTTTTTCTGGGGGTTGGGGGTAATCATACGTAACAGGGTGGTATCCCGGTCCATAAAGTGGTGTTTCAGGGCGCCGGCAAGGTGCAATCCGATAACTGCCAGTAACAGGTAAGACAGATAGAGATGAATCAGGCCGGTAATGTCTTCCTGGTCGGGAATCTGGGTGATGGTTGCGGGGATTGTGAATAGATTAAAAAAATCGATGCCTCGACCATCTGCTGTTGAAATCAGGTAGCCGGTGATCGCGATGATTCCAATCAGTATGTAGAGCGTGATATGGGTCAGGTGCGCGGTTGTGACCTCCCATCGCTGATGAGATTCCAGCGGGGCAGGGGGCGGATTCATTCTGCGCCAGATAATCCTCAGGCACAGGAGAATGAGCAGGCAGATACCAATGGATTTATGCCACCAGGGCCATATCCTGTAACCCGGGTCATAGTAGGTCAGGCTGGTCATGTAGAGACCCATAATAATCTGGGAAAAGATGGCAATGGCCATGACCCAGTGGATCGCGATGGCGACTCTTGTATAGCCCTGCTTGTTCATAGTAGATGTCATTAGTATTAAATAAAATCAGTAAGATCGATTAATTAACTATATAATATGCAAAGCTTTATAAATAAAAAGCGAAATATTTTGAATAAAACGTTCGATGAAATCGAATATAAAAATCACCTTTGATCAGCTGATAATCATAGACGCGATTGTCCAGTACGGTAGCTTTTCCGCCGCGGCTGAGCACCTTCATCGTGTTCCTTCGACTATTTCCTATACGATCACAAGACTCGAGGAAGACCTCGGTGTTCAGTTATTCAGGCGCGCCGGCCGTAATGTTGCACTGACAGATGCCGGTGCAGAGCTGGTCAGGCAGGGGCGTTACCTGATTCGTTATGCGGAAGATGCCCAGCGCTCGGTTCAGAGTGTTGCAACAGGCTGGGAGTCCGAGTTGCGCATAGCAGTGAGTGATATTACGCCTGAGGGTCCGCTGATCGATCTTCTGGCCGCATTCCAGGAAGTAGCACCAAGAACACGTATCAGGATCAGTACAGAGGTGCTGGCAGGTGGCTGGGATGCCCTCGTTAGTGGGCGTGCAGACCTGGTTATCGGTAATGGTGGTGATCCGCCTTCCGTGGGCGGTATTGCCGTGCACCCCATGGGTGAGGTTGATTTCAGGTTCGTGGTGCCACCGGACCATCCTCTCACAGATTTCGTTGAGCCGTTGACCGAGGAGCAAATCAGGCCCTATACCGTAGTCGCAGTAGCTGATACCTCGCGCGATATGCCAGCGCGGACTACGGGCATCGTCCCTGGGCAACATGTGCTGACCGTGCCGCATATGCGCTATAAGATCGCAATGCAGCTACAGGGCCTTGCGGTTGGTTCGTTGCCCCTTCATATGATTACAAGGGAGCTAGAGGAACGGCTACTGATTCCACTTCGTACCGCAGAGGGGGATAGCCGGAAGGAGAGCCTCTATTACGCCTGGCGCTCTCGAGATGCCGGTAATGGGCTCAGGTGGTTTGTCGATCGCCTGACCGGTTCCGATCCGATTGACTGGTTTGGCTACTCGGCGGGTAGTAGCTGAGACCAGTCCCTGTTGCTTTTTCCGATAGCAAAGAAATGGGGATTTAGCAGGCTGTCCTTGGTGTTGTAACGCAGCGTATTCATCCGGGTATCGGTCACATCGCCTCCGGCTTCCTTGAGCACTGCATGAGCTGCTGCGGTATCCCACTCTGAAGTTGGTCCAAGGCGAGGATAAAGATCAGCCTTGCCTTCCGCAATGATGCAGAGCTTTATGGAGCTACCCATGGAGATCGTCTCATGGGGGCCAGCCTTTGCCATGAATGACTTGAGGGCATCGCTGGGGTGCGAGCGGCTCTGGGCGATGATCAGGGGATCGGCGCTTTCAGTATTACGACAACGGATCTTCTTGATTTCCCCGTTATTGATATTTTTCCATGCGCCATTACCTCGGCTGCCAGACCAGGTTTCTCCCGTGACCGGGGCATGTACAACGCCGAGTATGGGCGCGTCATGTTCTATCAGGGCAATATTGACTGTGAATTCACCATTGCGTTTAACAAACTCACGGGTGCCATCCAGCGGATCAACCAGCCAGTATGCCGGCCATGTCGAGCGGACAGAGAAATCGGGTGCGCTGGACTCTTCAGAAAGAACGGGTAGCTGGTAATCGAGGGAAGACAGACCCTGTACGATGATCTGGTGTGCTGCGATATCCGCCTGGGTCAGCGGCGAGTTATCTTCCTTGTGGTTGACATCGAATTCGCCGGTATACACATGAAGAATGGCCTGCCCCGCCTGTTCTGCAATCGTGATACAGCTCTCCTGCATGTTTGCTAGCTGCTCGGTGGTAAAGGTGCTCATTCAGATTGCTCCATCAGGTGCTGCTGGGCCAGGAACAGGGCCGCGATGCTACGTGCCTCGGTCAGGTCGTCTCTTGCCATAAGTTCTGGGAGGCGATTAAGCGGCCATTTTACCACTTCGATTGGTTCAGGTTCATCCCCGGGCAGACGTTCGGGGTACAGGTCCTGAGCAAGAATGACTTGGGTTGCGTGGTCTAAATAGCCGGGGGCAAGGGTCAGGGACATCAGTCTCTCAAGTCTGTTTGCGCCATGACCAGTCTCTTCGCGTAACTCACGATTGGCAGCCTCCAGTGGATCTTCTCCCGGCTCAATCCTTCCCTTGGGTAATCCCAGTTCATAACGATGGGTGCCCGCGGCATACTCGCGTATCAGCAATGCCTCTCCTGAGTCGTTAATCGCGATGACGAGGACGGCGCCATGGCTGGAACTGACCAGACGTTCATAATGGGTCTCTGTGCCATTGGAAAATTGCAGATGCAGGGCTTCGACCTTGAATAGCCGACTGTGGGCAACGACTTTCTGGTTAAGAATGGCAGGTTTTTTAGGCATATTTCATAGTTTGTAATCAAAAAAGAGGCTCGTCATCAGGCGCCCTTCGAACAGGGTGTTGATCTCGATATGGCCATCTCTTGTGGCAAGTGAAAAGCCATCCTGCTGGGCTGGTTCGCTATGGGTGAATGTTAACAATTCTGCTGGGTAGTCGATAATCAGTTCGAGCTGTAAGGGGTAGTAGCCATCCAGGAATTTCCGCATGTATGGGCCATTGCGCAAGATGAAACCGCCGGATTCATCGGTGCTAAAGGCCTGAGTTTCCGCGCGAATGCATAAAAGTGCATCTTGTTGAATGCCCTTGAGTTCTACATTGGCGCCTTCGACCCACGCGGCATCAATATTCTGGTGCGTGATGACCTCTAGCTTACGAATCCGATCCGCATTATAAGTTACCGCAGCGCGGGGGACGGCATCGATTCCTGTATGGCACTGCTGGAGCTCAACCCAGCCGCTATGCAAGCTGCTTTCCCTGATCGTGATATGGTTCAGATGGCCGTGAACCTTTTTTTCATTATTCGCTGCTGATGTCAGGAATCTCAGCTGGCCTTCACTGACTTCATCGATTCGGAATAATTGTTCAAACTCGTCTGGCTCTTCACTCCAGGCCAGGGTTGGTAAGGACAACAACAGGGCAAAGAGGGCAATGGTTTTTTTCATCAGCAGGTACCGGGAGAATTGAGGAATATGTCAGATCTGAAAATCAACTGGGAAGATATCAACCATGTGTTTCTTGATATGGATGGTACCCTGC
>JAAUXZ010123920.1_pt1 | contig 13102 bp, 21 predicted proteins | sample 7278131 | NCBI WGS metagenome assembly JAAUXZ01 (sample SAMN14350119, study PRJNA611818) | marine sediment metagenome | isolation source: surface marine sediment (3m) | place: French Polynesia: Moorea | collected 2018-08
CGATGGGAATGGCTGGCTCGTGATGCACCCGTTCAAGGACGGGCGGCCCGTCGGGGCGGTCTACGTGGGCGCGACGTACATCGAAGACGGCGCGAATCACGACGTCGAGGTGACGGTCGAGGAAGAGCCCGCCCCCGGCACGATGTTCCTGGTGATGCTCCACCTCGACGTGAACCAGAATCAGGAGTTCGATTTCGTGTTCGTCGACGAGCGCAACGTCCTCGACAAGGCGGTCTTCGAAGGTACGACGATGATCGCCCACCCGATCGCTGCACCCTAGGCAATACGGCGGACGCCTTGGGCGGCGAAGGCCTGCGCTTTTCCACCGTGCTCTTCGACCTGGACGGTACTCTGACCGACCCGATCGAGGGCATCGCCAAGAGCATGCTCGCGGCGCTTCGGGAGGTCGGTCTCCCCGAGCCCTCCCGCGTGCGCCTGCAGCTCTGCGTGGGGCCACCCCTTCGAGACAGCTTCCTGGAGCTGGGCGCCAGCCCCGACCAGCTCGACCGCCTGCTGCAGACCTACCGCGCCAGATACCGCGAAGTGGGGATGTTCGAGAACCAGGTGTATCCCGAGATTCCGGGACTTCTCGCCGAGCTGAAGGCAAGAGGTTGCCAGCTGCTCGTAGCCACGTCGAAGCCGACGCCCTTCGCCGAAGCGATCCTCGGCCACTTCCGTCTGCGCGACTTCTTCGCCGGCGTCTACGGGTCACATCTCGACGGAAGGCTCGGCGACAAGCGGGAGCTTCTCGCCGACATTCGAGCGCGGGCCTCGCTCGGGGAGGGCGACGCCGCGCTCGTGGGTGATCGGAAGTTCGACGTCACGGCCGCTCGCTCCGAATCCCTGTTCTCCGTGGGCGCCCTCTGGGGCTACGGCACGCGCTCGGAGCTCGTCGCGGCACGCGCCGACGCCCTGGCGGATCGACCTCGAGACGTTCTCGGTGCGCTCGCCGCCTCGCCTGGCTGACGTGCGTCAGATCGCGGTAGCCCTGTTGGCGAGTAGCCTGATCGCATGCTGGAACGAGGTCGGCGAGCCCTCCGGGCATACACGTCCCCTGCGTTTCCTGAAGGATCCCAGGTCTCTGCCTCGTGATTGCGTTTCCCTCGGAGATCTTCGCATCGAAGCCGGTAAACAGATCGACACCCGTTCGGGTCGTCCACGCGGCCAGGAAAGCGTGTTCGTACGAATTCGGAATCAAGCTTGGCGCGTCGATGCCACGCATGTCATCTTCGACATCGGCTTGCTGAGGCAGGAACCCAAGTCCATCCTACCGCTGGATGTCCCGGCGTATTCCTGTGGCACGGATGACCCCGACGCGTAACGACGCAGGCGGAGGGGAAGGCGTTGGTTCATTTCGGAGCCTGCCTTTGCGCCCGCCGCAAGCGTTCTGGATCTGGGCGATTTCAATCGTGATGAATGGCCGACTGAATTCGTTCTGCAGGTCGGCGTCCTTCCGTGCGGCAAGCGCCAGAGCGTTCTCGTGGGCGTGACGCCAGATCGGCCGGAGCTGCACGTCTTCGCCACCGCCGCACGCCCGGACGTGCCTCTGGTCCTCTGCGTGCAGCACTGGCAGGCGCTTCGAGCTTCGAACGGCTCGCTTCGACCTTTGGTAGATTCCGGACACGGGGCTCGGGCGCCGAGCGGCCACGGCGGGAGGCCGGCAGCTGCGCGCCCGGGTGTCGAGCTTCAGCAGGGAGAACAAGGTGCGAGTTCCCGTAGCCGTTGCACTGCTGCTCGCGTCGGCTTGTAGCAGTGTCTCCACCCAGCAGCCCGCCAGGCCCATCGGTGAGGGCGTCGAGGAAGCTCCTGCGTCGCTCTTCCCTTCCGATTCCGCCGTGCTCGACGACGCCGAGATCGATCGCATCCTCGAAGCCCGGGTACGATTGCCGCCGAGAGTGCGAGTCGCGCTGCTGCATCTCGATCATCGCAGCGCCGGGCGGTTCTACGGTTGGTACGGATACGTCTTCGGGCGCACGGCGACACCGAACGTGGAGCTCAATCCGAGGCTGATCGACACCCTTCGCTCGTCCCGCAAGGTCGAGGAGGCTTCATACCTGCCCGACTTCCTCGTTCCGGAGAAACCCACCGTGGGCCACCTTCGTGAAGCCGCAGCCCGGTATCAGTCCGACCTGCTCTTCCTCTTCAAGTCGGATTGCCAGCTCTACGACAGGTATCGCTTCCTTCGGGCCGACGAAGCCAAGGCGTACTGCGTAGTCGACTCCGCCGTGCTGGACACGCGAACGGGAATCGTTCCCTTCACGTCTCGATCGAGGCAGGACGTGACCATCGCGCAGCAGAGCTCCGACGCGGAGTTCGCCGAGACGATCCGCAACGCGGAGGCGGCTGCCTTGGACCAGGCGATGCAGGAGAACGCACAGAATCTCGTCCGCTTCCTGGGCGGCAGCCCTGCAAGGGCCTCGCGGTGAAGATCTCTGGCAGCTTCGTTACGGTGGCCCGGGCGCTCGGAATTCCCGGCGAACCGTTCATGAAGGTCCGAGGAGGTGCAGGAAGTCCCGTGCGATTGGCTTCAGCGGTTCTCGCGGGATTGCTGGCCCTGCTGCCTCCGGCGGCCGGGTTCGCTTCGCCCCTCGTCAATTCCGGCTTCGAAGCGGGCGTCCTCGACCCCTGGTTCCAGGGAATCGGAACGCTCGACCGGCCCCTGGACGAGTTCTGGAGCACGACCACCAGCACCGCCGCGGCCGGCTCCTGGAGCGCACAGAACGTCGGCAACAACGAGCTTCGCCAGAACTTCGCCCCGATTGCGACGTCTTCGATCCTCGAGGTCTCCTTCTTCCTCCGGAAGGAGGGAATCATCGGGCTCGAAACCGCCGTTCAGTTCCACTACGACGACGGCTCCTTCACTCAAACGTTGGTGTCGGCATCCGACTTCGACGTGTGGGAGCAGCAGGACGTCACCGGCGAGCTCGAACCGGGCAGACAGCTCGCGGGCATCAGCTTCTTCGGTGTTCGCACCGACGTCGGCACCCGCACCTACGTGGACGAGGTCGTGATCGCCGTCCCGGAGCCCGGAACGTGCTCTCTGCTCGGCCTGGGTCTGTGCCTCCTGGGTCGCCGGCCGCGTCGAAAGGTCGGATTCGAGGCGGCGTCCGCCGAGCTCACCGGCCAAGTACTACCAGTTCGAGCCGTACCGGGCAGGCAGCTGACACGGCGCCGAGGCTGACGGCGACGGCCCCGGGAGGAGTCAGCCCACGCCTGGAGCGGCTGCGGGATCCCGGCGGTCGAACGAGCTCCCCTGCTGCTGCTTCTTCTTCTCTTCTTCCTCGTCTTGCTCGCTCGACTTGCCCTTCATCCCGTCGTAGGCGGGCTTCGCCAGCAGGATGCAGCCCGCCGAGCCCCAGGCCAGGAACACGGCCAGGAGCAGGGCGGGGATTCTGATGGATCTCATCGGTACTCCTCTGGGAGGCCGCCGGCCTCCTGCAGCCGACAGCGTCACACCGATGGCCGGTGCCGTCAACGAGTGACGGCTTCGTCGGCCCAGCACGGGGCCGGATCGAGACGGGAGCGAGGCGACGCGCCGGTCAGGAAGTGGGCAGCGGCCTTCGAGCGATCCAGACCGTATGGCCTCCGCAGTCCGGATCTTCGACGCGGTGGAGAACCACGCCGTAGCCGTACCGATCGAGCAGACGTGCGTACTCCTCGGTGTCGAGGCTCGCATGGTAGAGCGGGTCGCCGAAGAGATCGCCGCCCACGGCCTCCCCCTCCGTCAGCCCACTGGTGAAGACGAGCACGCCGCCGGGGGCCGTATGCTGGCGGAAGGTCGCGAACATCCCTCGCTGATCGTCCGGCGGCAGATGGAAGAAGCTGTCCCACGCGATCACGATGTCGAATCGCTCCGTCAGGTCCAGACGACGCATGTCAGCGCGAAGCCACGTCATGCCTGGTAAGCGGGCTCTGCACATCTCGAGCATCTCAGCGACCGTGTCGATCCCGGTCACGCGGTACCCCGCGTCGACGAAATAGCGAGCCAGCGGCTCTCCGCTGCCGCAGCCGAGGTCCAGAACCCTGCCCGGCGGAGGCGCCAAGGCCGTGGCCTTCTCGAGGTAGGGCAGCTCCATCAACGAACGGGTGCGCGCTTGGTCGAAGCGTCGAGCGTGTCGTGCATACAGCGGGCCGACGTCCATCGACGGCACTGGGTAGCACGGCGGAGGGAGCCTCGGACCCGCCTCTGGTAGATTCCCACGCGAGACGACGGGAGCTGCTTCCGGTGCCCTCGCCGATCCGTCGTCCAGCAGCGGGACCACGGGAGGAGAGGCGATGAAGAAGTTCATGATCCTGCACTACGGATTCGAGAAGCCCACGCCCGAGATCATGGATGCCTGGGGGAAGTGGTTCGAGTCCATCGCCGACAAGCAGGTCGAGCAGGGCGGCTTCAGCGGCGGGCGCGAGATCTCGAGGAGCGGCATCCGAGAGCTGCCCTGGGACATGGAGTCGATCACCGGCTACAACATCATCGAAGCCGAGGACTTCGACGCGGCGGAGGAGATCGCGAAGGGCAACCCCTACATCGCGAGCATCAGGGTCTACGAGATCCGCTCGATGTAGGGCCCATTAAGCGGCAGCCGGCGGCTGCTGGGCCAAGGGGCCACAGGCAATGCGCAAGAGAAGCCTGACGATCGCACTGATCGTCTTCGGCTGTGTCTTCGCTCCGTTCTGCGCGATCGGAACGTCGTTTCTGGCGGCCCCGCGCCGGGGCGCGGAGGCGCTCGCGGCCCTATCGCCCGGGGTCACCTACTTCGTTCCGGGCGTGTCCGACGCCGTCGCGCTCACCATCGATGACGGGCCCGACCCCACCGGCACGCCGTTGATCCTCGACGCCCTTCGCGAGCATTCGGCACGGGCCACGTTCTTCCTCATCGGAGCGCGCGTCGCCGCGAACGCCGCGCTCGTCGAGCGCATCGTCGCCGAGGGACACGAGCTCGCCAACCACGACTATCGCGAGCGCATGAGCTTCCTGGTCCCGGACGACGAGCTCGACGCCGATCTCGGAGCGACCCACGAGCTCCTGTCTGCCTTCGGGCCGGTGAGGTGGTTCCGGCCGGGCTCGGGTCTGTTCGGTCCGGATCTCGTCGCGATGGCCCAGGATCGACGCTACGACCTCGCCCTCGGCGATGTCTTCCCGCTGGACGGCCGGCTGGAGTCTTCCACCTTCCAGCGCTGGTACCTGCTTCGGCACGTCCAACCCGGCTCCATCGTGATCCTCCACGATGCCGAAGGACGTGGCGAGCGGACGGCGGAGAATCTGCGGCAGGTCCTGCCCATCCTGCGAGCGCGGGGCCTCGACGTGGTCACGCTGTCGGAGCTCGAGGAGCGCGGCTGAGCGGCCATCGTGGGGTTCCGGGGACGCATCGAGATCGTGCCGGGAGCAACGAAGGGCGAGAGCCAGGGCCTGCCGGTGTGGAGCCGACACGTGGGCGACCCCATCCTCGAGAGCAACCGCACGCGCCGCATCGACTTCGCGCTCTTCATGGTCGAGGCGCTCGAGAACGACGAGCTGGTACACGAGGCGCCCGCCATCGTCGGCTGCAAGACGCCTTCGGCCCTCGCCCATGCCGATCCATCGAGCGGCGGGTGACGGGCGGAGCGACGCGCCCTCCCGCGAACGCGGAGCCCGAGCGGCTTCGCGTGCAACGCCATGGCCCCCCCGGCCGGCCCGTCCTCGTGCTGCACGGTGGACCCGGCGCACCCGGAAGCGCCACCGGGCTCGCCCGGGCGCTGGCCGATCCGCTTCACGTGCTCGAGCCCTGGCAGCGCTGGAGCTCGGACGTACCGCTCACCGTCGATCGCCACGTCGCGGACCTCGACCAGGTGGTCTCCGAGTGCACCCCCGGCGAGAGACCGGCGCTGGCGGGGGAGTCGTGGGGGGCCATGCTCGCCCTGGTCTTCGCTGCCCGGCATCCGCAACGGGTCGCGGCGCTGGTGCTCGTCGGCTGCGGGACCTTCGACCCGCAGGCGCGTGCCCGGCTGTTGCAGACGTTGGCACAGCGCACCACGCCCGAGCTCGAGGCGCAGCGGGCGAGACTCGAGACGGAGATCCCGGACGAGGCGGAGCGCCTCCGCGAGACCCACCGGCTCCTCGACCCCATCTACACCTACTCCCGCGCCGCCGCCGCGGAGCAGGAGATCGCGCACTTCGACTCGAAGGGCCACCGCGAGAGCTGGAGCGACATGCTGCGGCTCCAGGCGTCGGGTGTCTGCCCGGCGGAGTTCCGCTCGATCCGGTGCCCCGTCCTCATGCTGCACGGCAGCCACGACCCACACCCCGGCTCGATGATCCGCGCCAGTCTGGAGCCCCACGTCCCGCAGCTCGAGTACCACGAGCTCGAGAGGTGTGGGCATCGGCCATGGGTCGAGCAACACGCGCGGGACGCCTTCCTCGCCCTCGCGCGGAGCTGGCTCGAGCATCAGCTTCGCTAGACGCGCGCGCCCGGATCACCGACGCCCGTGGTAGCCTCCTGCTCGTGATCCGGACCCACGGACTCAGCCACATCAGCCTCTCCGTCGCCGACCCCGACGCATCCCTCGCCTTCTACGCCGCACTCCTCGGCGTGCGGGAGTACCATCGCGAGATCTGGTACGAACCGCCCGCGGGCTGAGCGCCGGGCCGGCCCCCTCGCCCGAGGAACGGGGCCGGCTCTGGAAGCCCGTCTCAGGGCTTCGAGTCGAGCCGGAGGAAATGCCTGGGCGGGAACCCGGTGAGGATCCGGAACACGATGCCGAGGCCGTTGTCGCGATCGACGCGATCGTGCTCCTCGCCGGTCACGGGCACCGCGACGTGCTGCGTGCGCTCGCCCGCGAAGACGATCTCCACCTCGGGGTTCTCCAGCGCATGGTCGTACCAGGCGCGCGGCCAGTGGTTGGCCGCCACGTAGAGCTTCCCGCCGCTCTCCAGGCGCGACACCACCCGCTCGCTGGTGCTGCCGTCGCTGGCGTTGGTGGTGATCACCAGCGTGTTCTCCGCGGTGGGTTGGAAGAACCCGATCAGGGACTCGAACGCGACCACGATCCCGACGTAGACGCCCACGAGGATCGCGAGGAGCTTCGCCGCCTTCATCGAACGTCCTCCCGCTGGAAGCGCCGCGGATGACGCGGCCGTCGACACGAACCTACCGTGCAGCGGCCGCGACCGGAGCGCTACCGGGGCGTGATACCCTGACGCGGCCCCGGCCGCCACCGGGAGACCCGTGAGATCGGAGAGCGTCGTCGTCCAATGACGCCCACACCGCGGAGCACGCCTTCCCCTGTGCTGGAGGCCGACTCGCCACCGTCGTCGGCAAGGGCTTCTGTGGTATGTTGCGACGTCGTGCCCGACGACCCGTATCGCCCCCCGAGCGCAGAGCTGTCGGAGCCGCCCCGCCCCGTCGAGCCGGACCAGTTTCACATCGTACCGGTTCTGGTGTCGGGAATCGGTGTCGACATCATGGGCACCAGCGTCGTGGCCCTGCTGCTCTCGCTCCCCTTCACGGCGGCGTCGATCGGCTCCGGAGCATCGCCGGAGGCGGCGTCGCAGCAGCTCCTCCAGAACCCGGTGTTCTTCTGGGTGCTCTCGCTGGTGGGCGCGGGCATGACCTTGCTGGCGGGCTACGTGGCGGGCCGCTGGGCAGGCTGCCGGCCGGAGATCCACGGCACGGCAGCAGGCGTCACGTCGCTGGTCCTGACCATCCCGTCGCTATGGGGCTCCGAGCCCCCCCAGACCCCGGCTCCGGACTGGTTCCTCCACCTCAGCCTCGCGCTCCACCTCCCGCTAGCGGTCCTCGGCGGCTGGATCGCCGGGCGTCGAGCATCCTGAGGGGCGGGGCATCCCGCGGCGCAGGCTCCCGCGGCCCTCTCCCCTCGCCTTCGTGATGCGCGCGCCCGTCGGGGCTACTCTCTGCTGCGACGCAACCCGGAGGAGGACGCTCTCGTGACGAATCATCCGCTCTGGAAGCTCCTGGGCATCGGCCTCGCGCCACTCCTGCTCGTGCTCGCTTCGTGCGGCGAGCCCAATCCCCTGCTCGGGCACTGGGAGTACGACAAGGAGAAGAGCGGCGGGCTGGCTGCGGCCGGGACGGAGATCGCCATCGGCGTCACCGGGGTCGACCGCATCGAGTTCCGCGAGGACAAGATGGTGTCGGGCTCGAAGTCCGAGACGGTGACCTACGAGGTGACCGAGGATCGCGTGATCGTCACCCGGGCCGGCGGCGAGGGCGACGTCTACACCATCGTCGACGAGAACACCGTGATCCTCGACGGCGCGACCGGCCGCATCGCCTACCGGCGCGTGCCGCCCCCCGTGGCCGCCCCCGCGGAGGAAGCGACCGAGTAGGCACCCCGAGCGGGGTCTGCGTCTCTCCTGCGTGGACTCGTGGCGGCGGATTCGGACCGCCGGACCCGCGGGTCTGGTACGTTGGACACGCCCGCGAGGAGTGATGCGATGAGGGTCTCCCTGCTCGGCTCCTTTCTCGGCCTCGGGCTCGCACTCGTGGCGCTCGGCCAGGAGCCTGCGCCCGAGCGGCAGGCCCCGATGACCCAGAAGCACATGGAGGCCCTGCTGCGGTCCCTTGGAACCGGCGCCGAAGGCGTTCCCGGCGCCCTCAGCTTCCGGTACGAGGGGGTCGACATCGAGTGCATCTCCGACGTGGCGAACGACCGCATGCGGCTCATCGCCACGATCTCGCCGGTGTCGGAGCTGACCGGAGAGCAGGTCGCTCGGATTCTCGAGGCCAACTTCCACTCGGCGCTCGACGCCCGCTACGCCACGAGCCGGGGCTACCTGTACGCCGCGTTCATCCATCCCCTGAGCCCCTTGAGCGACGCCGAGCTGCGCTCTGCGGTGGCCCAGGTCGCGAACCTCGCGCGGACCTTCGGCACCACCTACTCGAGCGGAGCCCTGGTGTACGGGGGCAGCCCCCCTCCGGATCTGACGCCGAGGCGATGAAGAGCATCCCCCGCGCGTGATACATTCGGGGCTTCCACGGGAGGACAGGGCATGTCCGAGGAACAGAGCGTGCAGGGCGGCTGCCTGTGCGGGGCCGTGCGTTTCCACTTCGATCGGGCGGCCGTGGTGGGCTCGAACCACTGCCACTGCCGCGACTGCCAGCGCGCCACCGGGTCGGCCTTCGCGACCTTCTGCATGGTGCCCGACGCGGCCTTCGAGCTCGAGCGCGGCCAGCCGCGCGGCTTCACGGTGAAGGGAGAGAGCGGCGGCGACGTCACCCGCTCCTTCTGCGGCGACTGCGGATCCCAGCTCTACAGCAACGTCGCCGTCATGCCGGGCTTCATGTTCGTGAAGTCGGGCGCGCTGGACGACGCCTCCTGGATGGAGCCGGCCTCGGACTTCTGGGGCTCCAGCGCCCAGCCCTGGTGCTCGCCCCTCACGCAGACCGTGCACCCCCGCAACCCGGGCTGAAGACCGCCCGGGCCTCGCAGCGGGCGGTCACGATCGGGCCGGCGAGGAAGCAGCGCATGGCGCTTCGCATTCCCGACCTCACCCCAGACTCGATCGAGGATGCCCTCGCCTACTGGCTCTACGCGGAGGACGAGGGTTGGGAGTGCTGGCGGCTGGTGCCCGGGTCGCCGACCCTGTCGCCCAACGGCTTCGTCCTCCGCATGGCCTTCGAGCTGGAGGGCGACGGCTTCGAGCTGGTGCTGATCCAGCGGGATTCGCGGATCTTCGCCAAGTTCGACGATCGCGAGCATCCCGAGCAGGAGCTCCCGGCCCGGTGCTTCGGCGGCCCGGACGAGAGCATCGTGATGTTCGTCCACAAGGACGAGACCGTCTTCGTGCACCTGGAGCTCGCCTCCCCGGGGGCCTGAGCGGCCGGGCGGGCCCCTCCTTGGAGCGCCGCGGAGCGGCTGTTAGGCTTTGCGACGAACGGGAGGTCTCCATGATCAAGAAGATCGTCCTCGGGTGCATCGCTGTCGGCGGCTTTGCCTCCGCCGCAGGCGCGGCCGAAGTCACCTACGTCCTGCAGACGCCCGGCGTCGTCTGAGGCGGCACCTCCGCGAAGGCCCGTGAGGCCGTCGAGAGCATCGATGAGGTTCAGTCCGTCTCCACCGACATGCGCGAGCACACGGTCACCGTGGCCTTCGACGACGAAGAGGTCACGGTCGACGAGGTCGTCCGCGCTCTGAACGACGCCGGCTACACCGTTCCCGGCTACTCGAAGGCCAAGTAGGTAGCAGGGGACAGCCCCGCGCGTCTGGCTCCGGGCAGGGAGCCGCGAGGGGGGAGCGAGCGTGAACGAGAGCGTCCCGCAGGAGGGGTGCATCTTCTGCAAGATCGTGAAGGGGGAGGCCCCCGCCGAGCGCGTCTTCGAGGACACGCGGACGCTCGTCTTCATGGACATCGCCCCCGTATCCGACGGGCACACGCTCGTCGTCCCCAAGGCGCACTGCACGAATCTGCTGGAGGCCGAGGAGGCCGACCTCGGCTCGGTCATCACGGTCTCGCGCAGGGTCGCCCACGCGATCCGCGCGGTGCTGGAGCCCGACGGCATCGCCGTCTACCAGCTCAACGGCGCCGCGGCCGGCCAGACCGTCTTCCACTACCACATGCACCTGGTGCCGCGCACGAAGGGCGAGGAGCTCCGGCTCCACGGTCGCACTCCCGGAGACCCGACCCGCCTGGCGGAGACCGCTCGCCGGCTCGCGGCGGCCCTGGACGCATGCTGAAACGCTGGCCCCGGCGCTCCGCCGTGCTGTAATACGGCAAAAGGGCCCACCGCAGCCGTCGCGGCGCCGGCCTTGGGGGATCGAGGTCGACGATGCCCATCAGCTGCACGATCCGGGATCGCGTCCTGCTGGTGGCCGCCGAGGGGGAGTACGGGCTCGCCGATGTGCGCGAGGCGCTCGACGCGGCGATCGCTTCGCCGGAGTTCGAATCCCCGATGGTCCTGTTCGCGGACGCGCGCGAGTCGGCCTCCAATCCGAGCGCCTCCGAGGTGAGCCAGACGGCCAGCTACCTCGCCTCGATCCGCCACCACTTCGCGCCGACGTGGGTGCTCGTGGTGCGGGGCGCCTTGCGCTTCGGACTGGCTCGGATGCTGTCGATCTTCACGGCGAGTCACGGCATCGATCTCCGCGTATACCGCGATCTCGACGAGGGCTGGCGGGTCGTGCGCGAGCTCGCGGCCTGAGGAACCCGGTCCGTGGTAGCCTCCGGGTCGCGGGAGGATCCACGTGAGAGCGTACGCTTCGGCGCTCGCACTCGTGCTGCTGCTCGGGGTCGCGTGCGGCCCGATCGGCCCCCTGCCCGGAGGCCGGCTGAGTGGCGAGCCCGGCCCGCCCAACGTGCAGAGCTGGGAGTTCGCGGCCGCGGAAGAGCGGCTCCAGGTCGAGACGCGGCCCGGCGATCCCCACTCGGTGAACACCTGGTTCGTCGCCCTGGGGCCGGACCTCTACGTCCCCACGTCGATGATCCGCGGGCCGGAGAACCCCGAGGAGCGAAGCTGGGTGGCGCACGTGCTCGACGACCCGAACGTGCGGATCCGGCTGGGCGACCTGATCTACGACCGCGTCGCGACGCGGGTGGAGGAGCCAGGCGAGTACCAGAAGGTCCGCTCCGCGCTGGAGCAGAAGTACGAGCTCGAGCCGGCGCAGCCCGGCGACGAGCGCCAGGTATGGATCTTCCGCATGGACCCGCGACCCTCGGCGCAGGAGCGGGAGCGGGCACTCGCGAGGGGCTCGGAGGTCCTCGGGCCCTTCAAGCGCGAGCTCCAGCAGGCGCTCCGCGAGGGCATGGCGGAGGGCACCGCGGCGGCGATCTCGGCCTGTCGGGTGCGCGCCCCAGAGATCGCGGAGCGGCTCTCCCGCGCTGGCGTCCGGGTCGGACGCACGAGCCACCGCCTGCGCAACCCCGCCAACGCGGGTCCAGGCTGGGTGGCGCCCGTGCTCGCGGCCTATCTCGACGATCCGGCCCAACGCGCGCCGCGCGCCGTTCCTCTGGGCGGCGGCCGCGCGGGCTACGTCGAGCCGATCCTGGTGCAGCCACTCTGCCTGGGGTGCCACGGGGGCAGCCTGGCCCCCGACGTGGCCGCGCGCATCCGCGAGCTCTACCCGGAGGATCGCGCCGTGGGCTTCGCGGCCGGCGATCTGCGTGGCGTGTTCTGGGCCGAGTTCGCAGCAGCTCCCAGAGGCCGCCGCGTGGGAGACCCGTGACCCGACAGCGCTGGGACCCGGAGCAGTACGCGAGCCACGCCCGGTTCGTGTCGGAGCTGGGCGAGCCGCTGCTCGGGCTCCTCGTGCCGAAGCCGGGCGAGCGCGTGCTCGATCTGGGTTGCGGCGACGGCGCGCTCACCGAGAAGCTCGCCCTGGCGGGCTGCATCGTCACCGGCGTGGACGGAAGCGCGGAGCAGGTGGCGGCCGCGAAGGCGCGGGGACTCGACGCCCGCGTCGAGCAGGCCGAACGCCTTCCCTTCGACGGTGGCTTCGACGCGGTGTTCTCGAACGCCGTGCTGCACTGGGTTCGCGACCAGGACGCGGCGCTCGCGGGCGTGCACCGCGCGCTGGAGCCCGGTGGCCGCTTCGTGGGCGAGCTGGGTGGCGCAGGCTGCGTCGCCGCCATCCGGCGCGCGCTCGTGGGGGCCCTGGCTCGCCGGGGCATCGACGGAGCGGCCCGCGACCCCTGGTTCTTTCCCACCGAGGCGCAGTACCAGGATCTGCTCGCGAGGCACGGCTTCGGCGTGGAGTTCCTGAGCCTCTTCCCCCGCCCCACGCCGCTTCCCGGCGACATCGCCGACTGGATCGCCACCTTCGCGCAGCCCTTCCTGTACGGGCTGGAGGACGGGGAGCGCGAGGCGGTGTTGGGCGAGGCCTGCGAGACGCTGCGCCCGCAGCTCCACGACGCGGAGCGCGGATGGGTCGCCGACTACGTGCGGCTACGCTTCGCCGCCCGCAAGCGCGCCTAGGAGATCAGCGCGTGACGGAGCCGCTCGTGTGCCCGAACCCCGCGGAAGACCTCCCGCGCAGCGGCTTCCCGAGCGCCGCGGAGCTCCTGACCGAGGCCTTCTTCGACAACCCCGCCCACGTCTATCTGCTGCCGGACGAAGAGCGACGCGAGAGAAAGCTGCGCTGGCTGCTGGCGCGAAACCTGCGCGTGCAGGCC